>Ga0302326_10005080_pt1 | contig 30150 bp, 28 predicted proteins | sample Palsa_T0_3_FD_202264 | JGI IMG/M metagenome (GOLD analysis project Ga0302326, IMG submission 202264) | Peat permafrost microbial communities from Stordalen Mire near Abisko, Sweden - Palsa_T0_3 | ecosystem: Environmental > Terrestrial > Soil > Palsa > Peat permafrost | place: Sweden: Abisko... | reverse complement strand
TGGCTTGATGATCTTGGGCTCGGTCCTGTGCTTCGGGTCCCACAGTCTGAAGACCCTGCAGGAGCGACTCCTCATTTCGAGAAGCTATAGCCCACAGTGCTTTAAAGTTGCCAATCCCCTGGTTCTGGACCAGGTCCTCGGACCATCTGGCGCCAAATGCGGTCGGCAGGCTTTCTAATTCAGAGCTGAGCGGTAGCAAACCTTCAGCGCAGTCTGTCACCGCCTGAGTGTTGGCGAGAAGGTTCGTGCGCTGATACCGGTTGCATCCAGTCACTCGAGCCTTGACGATGGACCCGTACGGTACGGTCAAATCCCCGCGTAAGGCGAGAGCGACGCGTAGCACCAGACATCCTTAGAGTGAAGAAGTAAGAAACCCTCCAACCAAAGTTGCGATCTCATCCGCAGCCGTATCCAATGCGAAGTGACCGGCGTCGAGAATGTGAATCTGAGCATCCGGCACATCCCGACGATAGGCTTCCGGTTCCGAGAGGTCGAACGAGGGGTCATACTTACCCCAGATCACGAGCAGGCGCGGTTGCCTTTCAGTCATCCAGGCCTGCCACTTGGGATACTTCTCGACGTTCGCGCGGTAGTCATAGAAAAGATCGCTTTGAATATCGGCCTGCCCGGGTTGGCTAAGAAAGGCAAATTCATCGGCCCAGAGATCCGGGTCATAGCGCTCGACATCGGGATCGTTCCCCACGTGGCGCGCCCGCGTCGTCGGGAGCGACAGGAGATTTGCCCGTAACGTACTCTCATTGGCTGCACGGTCGGCCCAAAAGGCCCGTCGCGGTTTCCAGATCGCACCCAGACCATCGTTGTGCGCCACAGCGTTCTGCACGATGAGGCTCTGCAACCGGCCCGGATGGGCCAAGGCTATGCGAAATCCCACGGGGCCGCCGTAATCTTGCATATAAAGAGAATAGCGCGTCAGCCCCAGCACCTCGGTAAAGTGATTGATGACCTCGGCGAAGTGATCGAACGTATACGCGAATCGTTTCGGATCGGGCCAGTCGCTGTGCCCGAAGCCGGGGTAATCGGGCGCCAGCAGGTGAAAACGCTCGGAAAGCCGGACAAAGAGAGGCTCGAACATTCGCGATGACGAGGGAAGCCCGTGCAGGAGTACCAGTGTCGGCGCGTCTAGCGGGCCTGCCTCGCGGTAGAAGATGGAGAGCCCATCAACTTGCGCCGTTCTATAGAAAGTTGGGTGTTGCACGTGACTCCGACACCAGCAGGAACTCTACGTCACCTCTTCGGGTACCCCGTGAAAACATAGTCCTGCTTCTGCACTATCGTATGGCACCCGAACCCGCACTTGGCACCGTTCCCCTGCGGCGGCTGATCCTTAAGTGTGCCGGGCCTGAACGTGTCGGACGCGGTGTCATTCTCAAACTCGGCATATCCCCATCCGCCGCTGTCTGCGAACCTCTTGCTATCCTTCGCCATGAAATCAATGTCATGCAGGGTGTTAGGTACCAGCGGCTGACCCGGGGCCGTCTCATACTTTTTCGGGTTCCAATGGATCTTCGCCATTTTGGCGCCGTCGGGAAAAGGTTTGCCATTACCGGGAATCCCAGCCTTATATGCGTCGATCATCGCAGGGTTGCCAAGGATCGCCTGCAATCAGCTCTCCGTTATGGACTGATAGAAATGATCTCCCAGTGTTCGTATCCCCTAAACTCGGAGAAGGCAAGTCCAGTCGGCACTTTGAGGGTGTAATCGTCTTGGGCAGAAATTGCGGAGCCTTCACGATGATCTCGTTGATGCCGAGTTCGCTGCGACGCAACATTTTGGTCTTATCCGATGGTTGGATTCATCAACCGATTGATCGAAGTTCCGAAAATGAGGTCTCTTGAATAAGCTGCCTCCCCGAAAGATAGCCCGCCGGGGGATATACGCGGGCCGCGCTTTTCAACATGCTTACCGGTCGTCAGATGCTGTCGCATAAGGAGAGAGAGAGACATGAATCGCCCTACGAGCTTCGCCTTGCACATCCAGCCGCTGTTCACCTCGGGTCAGCGGAGTTGCATGATTCGGACGTTCGACTTGGCAAAGTATGAAGATGTGAAGCAATGGAGCGACAAGATCGCTCATAGCATCACTGGTAAAACGATGCCAGCTGACGCGAGTAACCCGTGGCCGGACGAGTGGATCGCGCTTTTCAATAGATGGGTGGCGGAAGGATGCAACCCTTAGAAAACACGCTCTTGCTTCAATCTGCTGGCCGAAACGCGAAGCATTTGCCCAGTTTGCGCTCCAGCGAGGCCTCGCGTCGTACACACACAACCGCACTGACTGGATTTACGGCGCTGATCGAGGTCGTGAGCCTCGACCCTGTCGGTCAGTTCCGTGCCAACTGGCGCGACGCTAATAATCGCGCCCGTTCGTACCGCTTGACCTGGATGCGACCTGCGACGCGTTTTTCAAGGGGAGGTATTCCTGTGTCCGCCACCTTCAAAATCGGCGATCACGTGCGCTGGAACTCGGAAGCGGGTCCCGTCACCGGCAAAATCATCTTGGTGCACAAGAAGGACACGGACTTTAAGGGTTACACGCACCACGCTAGCGCGGATGATCCGCAATATGAGATCAAGAGCGACAAAACTGACCACGTCGCGATACACAAGGGCACCGCGCTGCACAAGATCGAGTGACCGATGTTACCGACCGCTCCTTTAGCACCGCCCACGACGATTTGGACGATCGGTCACTCTACGCGCTCCATCGAGGAATTCCTCGGGCTGCTCGCCGAATCCCGCATCGAGGCCATCGCTGACGTGCGCAGCTTCCCCGGTTCGCGGAAATATCCGCAGTACGGCAGAGAAGCACTGGCGGCGACGCTCGCAGCGCAAGCGATCGGCTATCACTGGCTCCCCGCGCTGGGCGGTCGCCGGAGGGTTTCACCCGATTCGCCGAACATAGCCTGGCGCAATGCGTCGTTTCGTGGCTACGCTGACTACATGTCGACCGCGCAGTTCGCCCAGGGTCTACTCCAGCTGTTGGAGGTTTCGAATAAAGCGCCAACAGCGATCATGTGCTCGGAAGCGGTCTGGTGGCGCTGCCACCGCTCGATGATCGCCGACGCGCTGCGCGTGCGCGGCAGCGAGGTCGTGCACATCCTTGATGCCAAACACAGCGTGGCGCATCCGATGACATCTCCGGCGCGGGTCGTGGGTGGGCTGTTGAGCTACGCTGTGGTAGAGAGCGAATAGCTCCCGCGAGCCAACTCAGCTGCATAACTTCTCTTCGCGAATGCGTCTTTCGACGGCCCCCAATGCGGCTGTACGCTCGAGCAGCGGGTCAACATGGGCAAGTTCGACGCGGCCACCGGCGAGTGGGACCTGGAACCGCCAAGGTACTGTCGTGATCCCTCCTTGCACCACCGTTGGGCATGTTGGCGCCGACGCAGGTCCATCTGGCCATTCGCGGCTACACGGCGACGGGTGAGCGGAGTCGCCGCATCCGAGCAGCACTCGATGCATTCGTTGCCCACCGCCCCAACCCGAACCCCACGTTCCTGTCGAAAGTGCTGACGCGCAGAGGGCTCGCAAAGGGGTCCAGACGTGACGTCCCTTCACGGCTACGCTATTGTCATCAGGTCGGTCGATACTTTGGTGCAATAGCACCGGTTGGTTGCTGCGGGGCTGAATGGGGTGTATGTGGAATTGTCCTCAGGCGCCCGATGCGGGCCAGTCGGGCAATGAAACAGTCATCAAGAAACTAAATGAGGAGGGCCTGAGGATGAACCGCAAAAGCATGTGGGTCGTTGCCACCATAGTGCTCGCGCTCGCGGTTGTGAGCGGCGTGGCCGTTTCCGGGCAGGACAAGTACACATTGAAATTGCCGAATGGACTCGCGTTCTCTGACTTCAAGGGCTACGAGGACTGGCAGCTTATCTCCAGTGCGGAGACGGATGACCGGATGAAAGTGATCCTGGGCAATCCCACGATAATTGCGGCCTTCAAGGCCGGTATCCCGGGCAACGGCAAGCCGTTTCCCGACGGCTCCAAGATCGCAAAGGTCCAGTGGAAGCCGAAAAAGAGCACGGAAGCGCAGTTTCCCGTGAATGTGCCGGACACTTTGGCAGACCTTTTCTTCATGGAGAAGGACAGCAAGAGATTTCCTACGACAGGCGGATGGGGATATGCCCAGTTTGACTATGACCCGGCGTCGGCCACTTTTACTGCGGATAAGGCTGGTACCCCGGCGTGCGGCCAGGGATGCCATTTAGCCGTCAAGACAAAGGATTACGTCTTCCACCCATACGAGATGCGCTGAGACCTTTAGATGTTGTTCTCAGATGCGCGCCGCTGGGATACATGCTTTCGGACCCCCGCCAAGGCGGCCATGACTAGTGCGGCGCTGTGCCGGGCTAATTGCGCAGTCGGCGGACCGAGCATTTCCGGGCACATTGAGGCCCGTAATCCGCGCAGATCCAGTCGCCGCGATGAGAGTTGCGGAGAAGTCGTCATGTTGAGACAGACAGGAGTAGCGGCATTATTTGTCGTGCTCGCCCTCATGCTCATGATGGAAGGCACGAGAGATGCGAACGCACGCTCCAAACTGCCAGATCCTATCAACGCCGGTGTCGCCCAAAGACTTTATAGGTTGGATTGTGGTCACTCGCTCGCAAACGACGAGTCGGTGTGGACGCCGGGCGAAAACGTCGGACGCAATATCGAATTCTCGTCCACTTGTTGGCTTATAAAGCATAAGGGCGAGTGGCTGCTTTGGGATACCGGTGTTCCGGAAGCCACGCTCAACGACCCCCGAGGTTGGTCCACTTTACCCAAATTGATCGTCTATCATCTCGACAGGTCATTGGTAGATCAACTCGCCGAAATCGGACTGAAGCCCGGCGATATCGGTCGTGTTGCAATATCGCACACACATGGAGACCACATAGGTAACGTGGGATTGTTCCCCGACTCCATAATTGTGATGCAGCGAGCTGAGTACAACTGGATACATTCACCCAACGGGCCGAACGACAACGTAAACCAATTGATGGCGCTGGCGCGTACGCTCATGGGCACGCCGAAGCACCTTCAGCTCATCGACGGTGATACCGATATGTTCGGCGATGGGAGCGTCACTTTGGTTTCCACGCCAGGCCACACTCCCGGCCACCAGTCGCTGCTGGTCCATCTTAAGAATTCCGGCTTCATCATCCTGTCCGGCGACGTTGCTCACTTGGAAGAGAACTTCGAGAAGAACATCGTTCCGTCCCTCAATACTGATAAAGCCGAGTCAATCGCGTCAATGGAAAAAGTCAGACGGTTGATCGCAGCGTACAAGGCGTCGTTCTTCATCAATCATGACAAAAGCCAAACCGACAAGCTTAAACTGCTCCCTGCATTCTACGATTGAGCTTTGGCGATCGGTTGTTGAACGCGCCAGCAGGAATGCACTGTAAAGGGCGGCTGCTCACGGCGAGTAGACTATATCGAGCGCCGTGTTCACCCCAGAACGGCGGGGCACTTAGGGCGAAATTCCCAGCAGCCATAAGCGGAAGGAACTTAAAGTTCGTCGCCGGCCTCACTTGCTAGCGGGATGTGAAAGGGAGTCTCAAAGATGGTCGACGTGGGAAGTCGCGGTGGGCGCTTCTGAGTTGGACCGATCGCTGAGAATATAGGCGGAAAGCCATGATCCACACCTTCGATGCGATTATAGTCGGTGCCGGTCAGGCCGGCCCTGGCTTGGCCGGCCGTCTGACGGGTGCCGGCATGACAGTGGCCCTGGTAGAGCGCAAGTTGTTCGGCGGCACCTGCGTGAACACCGGTTGCACGCCGACCAAGACGTTGGTCGCGAGCGCGTATGCTGCGTATCTGGCGCGTCGCGCGGGCGATTTCGGCGTTAGCTTGGGAAGTACCGTCGCCGTGGACATGAGGAAGGTCAAGGTGCGACAGGATACCGTGGTGCGCAACTCCAGGGAGGGCCTTGAAACGTGGCTGATGAGCCTACGCAAGTGCACGATCTACCGGGGCCACGCACGGCTCGAATCAGCGAGCCAAGTGCGGGTGGGCAATGACTTGCTCACCGCCGAGCGGATCTTCCTCAATGTGGGCGGCCGGGCGAACGTTCCTGATCTGCCGGGTCTAGATCAGGTAACCTACCTCACCAACACAAGCCTACTCCAGCTGCAAATTCTACCGCGCCATCTTGTAGTTGTCGGCGGTAGCTATGTTGGACTCGAGTTCGCCCAGATCTATCGACGCTTCGGGTCGGAAGTCACGGTCGTGGAAATGGCCGATCGCCTCATCAAGCGCGAGGATTCGGAAGTTTCGACCGGCGTTCAGGAGATTCTCGCGGCCGAAGGCATCCGGATCCGACTGGATGCGGAATGCGTGCGCTTCGCAGCAAGCGGCCAGGATATACGCGTCCATGTCATCTGCCGCGACGGTGAGCCGGAGATCCTCGGATCGCACGTGCTTCTCGCTGTTGGCCGGCGACCGAATACGGATGACCTTGGGCTGGAAGCGGCGGGCGTCGAGATCGACAAGCGTGGCTACATCGTTGTCGACGACGAGTTGCGCACCAGCGCGCCGGGCATCTGGGCGTTGGGCGACTGCAACGGAAAGGGAGCGTTCACCCACACAGCCTACAATGACTTTGAGATCGTCGCAGCCAATCTGCTCGATCAAGACAGACGTCGGGTCAGTGACCGGATACCCGCCTACGCTCTCTTTACCGATCCGCCCCTTGGCCGGGTCGGACTGACCGAAGCAGAGGCGAAGGCTGCAGGCAAGCGCCTGCTTATCGGGCGTCGACCGATGACGGGGGTCCGACGCGCGGTCGAGAAAGGTGAAACACGAGGCTTCATGAAAATTCTCGTCGACGCTGAAAGCAGGTTGATCCTCGGTGCCGCGATCCTCGGCACGGGCGGCGATGAGGCGATCCACGGGATTCTCGACATCATGTACGCCAAGGCGCCCTATACCACCCTGCAGCGCGCCGTACACATCCATCCGACGGTGTCGGAGTTGATTCCGACAATGTTAGGGGAGCTTAAATCGCCATGCCCGAGGTGACGTTTGAGCGCGGCGTAACCCGGGCAGGAATCGAGTAGGCGGACGCGACGGGCATAGAAATGAGGAGAGTCGTATGAGAGATCAGGAAATACGTGAGGCACTGAATCAACATTGGGCGGCATCCGACTCCGGCGATTTTGCGACAGAGCACGACATCTATCAGGAAGATGCCGTGCTCGATTATCCGCAATCCCGCGAGCGAATTCTCGGCCGACATAACATACAGATCACCCGGACCCTGCAGCCGAGTAAAAAGCGCTTTGTAGTTCATCGAATCATGGGGAGCGGCGGCCTGTGGATCACTGAGTATGTCCTGACATACGATGCGCAACCCTTCTACACCGTGAGCATAATGGAGTTCCGCGGAGTAAAGGTTGCACACGAGACGCAATACTTCGCTGATCCCTTCAAGGCCAGCGAATGGCGCAAGAAATGGGTTGAAAATATGGACAGCCCGAAGGATCAAGCAAGTCCCGACGGGACGTTCGCACGATCGAACGGCTGAACTTGCGAGTGAGCGACCCTTCAGAGGAAAGACCAATCGAGGCGTCGATTAAATCGGGCTCGTGGTTCGGATAGCCCATGAGTTCCTCAACTAATTGATCGGAACCGGACCCGGAAGCCGTGGCAGCGTGAGGAACCAATGCGATCAGCAGCGTAGGTGCAAGCGCCGTCTGCGATCGGATGGCTGTCCGTACGCGTCCAAAGGACAATCGGTGTGCGCAATACCATCGTCCAATGGATACAATGCTCCGTCACGATGAACTGGGAGCGCACTAAATCATGGATGTATCCCTCATCTTACAAGGCGCGCAAGCTCCGAACGCCGCGCTGGCGCTCAATCGCGTGGCGCTCGGGGCGTTCTTCGCGATCGGCGGTTACCACAAGCTATTCAATGCTTCCAGGCACGCGACACTGACACGTACCCTACAAGACGACGCTGTACACGCCCTGCCGATCATGCAATGGCTGCTGCCAAGCGTAGAGTTCGGCGGCGGCGTAGCACTCATCATTGGTTTATTGTCCGTGCTCGCGGCGTTCGGGCTTTTCGTGATTTGTTTCGGGGCACTTGCACTCGACGCCGTCAAACGGATACGTGCATGGCAGCCAATTGATCGCGCCGATTGGCTCAGCGACCTGCTCTACCTTCCCGAAGCACTCTACTGCATCGGGCTGACCGTCGTGATGCTGGCCGGGCCAGGACCGTGGAGTCTTGACGCGAAAATCGCCGCACTCCTGGCAGGCTAGGAAGCCGAGTTGGCTCACTCGAGCCAACACCATGGCGCAATGGACCAGCCCTGCTCCCGGTGATTTGATGCGTCCCTCGATTCCAACACGCCAGCTCTATATGACCAGAGCGGCAGTATCTTTGGACCTTACTGACGCGCGCGCGACGAATCATCGCTGCAGCTGAGCGCAAGGCGATTTAAATGGATATCTCCCAAAACATTGCCGTCGCCGATGCTGGCGGCGGCCTGGTGACGCGCGTATGCATGGACGGTGCCTGGATTCCTATCAAACGCGACGTCGTGGTGATCGGGCCCCGTTGGAGCGAGTGGCGGGAGCGTCGAACAGGATGTGGCCGTAGCACGGGCGGCCATTGGAAGCCGGAGATACTGCTGGCGCGCTAGAGCCAGTTCCCAAAAGCAGGCGACCGACGCGATGCGCGCAATAGCAGACACCATATATATGAGGGCCTTTCAAACAGAAAGGCTGCCGTCCGAACAGGCAGAAGCTGCGACAGACACCATCTGTAACCGAACCGATCTTATTCTCCGGCGAGGGTTTTGTGACGCCTAGATCTGCCTATGTGCCTTGCGTCCACCAAAGAATCACCCCTATTCGTGAAGCAGCGATTGCCAGTTTGAAGGCACCGCACCGGCCGGTCCCGGCACTGTTTGATCCAACGGATGCGAGTGAGGAGCGTGAACGTTCGGGCCGGTGAAGAATTCCTCTGTACGATAGTCGTAAAACCACCGCTCACCCGGCTCGAAGCTCGTGATTATCGGGTGACCCGTAGAGGCGTTATGTTTCGATGCATGCTGACTTGGTGAGCTATCACAGCAGCCGATGTGTCCGCATTCAGCGCATCTGCGAAGATGCAGCCACCATGCGCCTAGAGCCAAGCATTCGGCGCAGCCTGTTCCGCTCGGCTTGGCCGCCGGGTTGATACCATCCCTCTCGGACTTCATAGGCTCCTCTCGGACTCCCTTTTGCTGCAGTTGCTCTTCATCGGCGGGCGGACTAAAGGGGCGTTATTCGATGGTCTTGATCTGCGCGGGGTTTGGGCCAGGAGTGCTGTACCGTTTAGCCGTAAGCGAAGTCCGGCTTGCTTTGCCCTACCTCTATAATATAACCATCGGGATCGCGAATGTAGCAGCGCGTCTCGCCGTACTTGTCTTTTGGCTCTGTGATGAAGTTGGCTCCTCTTTTTCGCCATAGTTCATAGCACGCTTGAATATCTGCAACGCGGATATTCATAAAGCTGCTGACTGCATCGGGGTCGGCGGGGACGCTGAGCGTTACGGATGGTTTGTCGGGTGTCGGACCGCCCCCGACGTTGACAATCAGCCATGTGTTCGCGATCTGGATGTACCCCGGCGCACCGCTGCTGTCACCTCTGCTCAGAATGCGACCTCCGAAGACCGATTCGTAAAATCGAGCCGATCGTTCGATGTCGGCGACGGTGAGAAAGTGTGCAACGGTAAAGCCAACCTGCGGCGGCATTTGATAGCTTTTCTGCTCGACTTGTATTTGGTTCATGGGCGACTCCAATTCGGAAATGGCATTCTCTGTTCGCAAAAAGAGCTCCGTGACATGGTGCAAGGAGCGACCGGTTGGCTTGATGGTAGACTGCGAATTCCCAGCCATAAACGCTTCCGACTCTACGCGGCATGACGTTGAATGGTCGGGTCATGGCACGGCGATACCACACAATGCATCGATCGAATATCTTCCCGCACCAGTAATGTACAACAGCAAGAAGCCTCCCATAATGCTGAGATTTTTGTAGAAGCCATCCATGCTGTCGACTTTATCAGTGCCTGTTATGGTCCAATAGTGATGCCCAATAAGCGCAGTTCCGAGTGTGTATAAAATCAAAAGTAAAGCCAAAGGGCGCGCGAACGCGCCAACAGCAACCGCGAACGCAACCGGAAGCTCCATGAAGATCGCTACGGCAGCAGCCAGTAGTGGCATCGGAACGCCAAGCTGCACCAATTGACTCACCGTGCCCGAATAGTCCCTCAGCTTTCTCCAGCCGAAAATCAGAAATAGTGTCGCGAGAAGGAGACGGGCCGCAAGAATGAGCGCATCGTTGATATCGTATATCACAACGCTACCCTCGCTCCCTGTTTTCTTGTCATTGAGGCCGGGTCCTCTTCGGGCGAGAATGACTCATGCGCTACATCAAACATGCGTTATTCAGATCGATCACAAGAAATCGCGGGCAATAGTGCGATCCCACTCGCGATGGCACATTTCGTTGGCGCCCTCCCAGGCGCGCAAACTTCCTTGCAGCAGAAAGGCATTGCGCGTGCATGACAGCCGCAGCTGCGTCTCGACCCGGATTTGCCATTCGTTTCGCGACAGAGTCTGGGTATTGCGCAGTTCGGCAACGGCGCTGAGCGGATCATTCTCCTCGACTTGATACTCGGACTTGTACTGTGTACCCAATTCCAGACCAATGCGGTCGATGCGTTCAACCCGCACACCATCGCGACGAGAGATGGTTGGCTTCTCGGGTGACGCAGTCTCCGCTTCAGGAAAAGGCGAGAGCCCGGCATCTGCGGCGTTTGGCGAGCGTTGCGGCAGATCGAGCGTGCCAGCAAAGATCTGCACAGTCGCCGTCTCCGGACTGGGCCAGATCATCGGCCAGTAAGCCGTAGATATCGCAAGCCTCACCTTGTGGCCGGGTGGAAATACCGAGCCTGCAGCATTGAGCTGAATGCGCACTCGGTATCGCTCACCAATCGCCAGCAGGGCGGGCTGTTCGTGACCCTCGCGGTGAGTGAGGTTGAGCACCCCATAGCTGACACGCAGCGATTCACCGGACGGGTGCACATCGCATAACCGAACTACTAGATTCGCAATCGGTCGGTCGGACGCGATATCGAGCGTTGCGATCGGAGCGCCAAGGATCTCGATCGGCTCATCGAGTGGCGTCGTCTCGAAAACTAGGGAGCGCATGTCATCCTCTTGCTGGTCGCGTGCCTGATCGTGACCACGACCGAATGGAACCCAGTCGCCTGCACACTTGCCAACCGTCTGCGGCGAGCAGACGGCGCGAGTCGTCAAAGGTGTCGCGGCTTCTCGCAGCCCCTCATTGGTCAAGAACAGCCGCCGCGGTATTACTCCTGGCGGTGGCCACGAAGGTTCTGCAATCCACCGGCCCGGCAACGTGTCGTGGTGGGTCGCCGGCATCACACTTTCCGTCATCCACGCACGCAGCATAGGTTTATCCATCACGCCCGTATCGACGCCCTTCAGCCAATGATCCCACCAACGCAGGATTTCTTGGAGGAATCCGATCTGGGGTCCGGGAAATGCAAAGTGCGGATAGGCGTGTGCCCATGGCCCAATAAGACCCTTGCGGGGCACTTTCAGTTGCTCGAGAAGGCGCGGGATTGCATTCTTATATCCATCGGTCCAGCCACCGACGGCATAGACGGGGCATTGGATCGCTGCGTAGTCTTCGCATACCGATCCGTGCTTCCAGTACGCATCGCGTCGTTGGTGCTGCAGCCAATTTTCCAAGAACTGCGGTATGTTCTGCAGGCGCTCCAACCACATCGCTCGCCAGCTATCGCCGACCAGCGCCGGATCGGGCGGAAGGCACATCAAGCCGAAAAAGAAAAAGGCCCACTCAACTGCAGCGGTGGTAAGCAGCGTGCCGCCCATGTAGTGCGCGTCGTCAGCGTACCGATCGTCGGTTGAACAAATGGTTACAATTGCTTTGAGTGCCGGGGGCCGGCGCGCCGCGATTTGGAGTCCATTGAACCCACCCCAGGAGATTCCCATCATTCCAACGGCGCCATTGCACCAAGGTTGTGCCGCCAGCCAAGCGATTAGTTCCACGCCATCGTCTTGTTCCTGCTTGGCGTACTCGTCGAACAGCAAGCCCGTCGAATCACCGCTGCCGCGAATGTCGACGCGCACGCCCGCGTAGCCGTGACCTGCAAGATAGGGATGAGTCAGCGCGTCTCGTTCGTAAGTCCCGTCGCGCTTGCGATACGGGAGATACTCCAGGATCGCAGGAACTGGATTCTGCTCAGCATCCTCCGGCAACCAGATGCGAGCCGCCAGCGCCGTACCGTCTTTCAACGGTATCAGAGTATGCTCGATGACCCGCACAGCTCTGGGGAAGGTCGTGACAATCACCGGACACTCCCATTGACAACGGTTACGAAACGCGCTGAGACGTTCAACCGGTGCGCCCAGCAAGACCCATTTTTTTCAATCCCCGCGGGTCCTGTGTTTCCTACTGTCTGCGCGCGTGGCCTTAACCGATGCCGCGCATTGTTAGTCCTCGACTCCTCGAATCGTAGGGACGTCATCGACAGCAAGAATGCCAACGCTGTCACTGCGGGCTGAACGTGTCTCGTCACGGTTGCTCGCGCGCCTATCATGGGCGTAACTCTCCGAAGCCGGCCTCGTGGTTGCTCATATGCCGTGCGAGGCGAAATGCAGGCCGGGACACCGCGTTTCAGTCATATCGCCAGGAGATCTCATTTTCTCAGCCGGCAAATGATGTACCAGCGGACGCAAACCTCGAGGATGTCGACGAAACCCCCGCCCCCCTGGTTCGAACCCCCAGGAGATTGCATGCGTTGCTCTGGCCGCTGCCAAAGGATCGCCGGCAGACGGGAAAAAGCTGCCGCGTTTACTATCGACGCCTGATCTTCCCGAAGCAATTCCAACGCTCCACGCCACCATGACCACTTATGACGTCAGCCAAAAGTGCTCGTCTCGCTTTCCGTTGCACCCGAACGTCGCTCACCGGATTGTGCGCATGACCAGTGGAAATCTCGATGCACATCAATTGGAAGCCTGCAGACGAAGGCTCTCAACATCCGAAGCCGTTACGCTGGATGTCCGTGCGCCGAATCGAGCAGTAACATAGTTTGCGACTGCCGCGACTTCAATGTCGGAATAAGCAGCACCAAATCCGGGCATGTAAACCCCGCTCCTTTTCTCTCCCGATAGGACCACTTGCACCACGTTGATTGCGGAGGGATCGTTGATTGCCCGGCCGCCGATCAACGTGGCGTCTTTAAGTACTGGACTTATTCCTGACCACCCGTGACAGCTGGCGCAAGCGCCCTCAAAGATCTCTTTGCCACGCGGATCGAAAGCCGCGGCGACGCCCTCACTATGGACAGTCGGCGCCGCAAGATTCTTCACGGCAGGCAGATCGCGCGAGGTAATGGGCGGAACAGTTCTCACATATGCTACCAGCGCTTCTACGTCACCCGGTGTTAGGTACCGTAAGCTCTGCTCAACGGCCTCCCCCATCGGGCCTGCCGCCGTTCCGTGCCCCTCCGCATGTCCCTGGCTGATGTATAGAGCAACCTGTTCTGAAGACCACTCACCTACTCCCGTCTTGTTGTCCGAGGTGATGTTGTACGCGCGCCAACCGGCTTGCTTGGAGCCGGAGAACTTGCGGTGATTATCGAGAGAGAATGCCAAGGTGCGCGGCGTATGGCATTCCCCGCAATGGGCCATCGCTTCGGCCAGGTACGCGCCACGGTTCCATTGGGTGCTGCGCTCGCTGTTTACCGCGAAACGCTGGTCGCGACTGAAAGCCGTCGACCAGAGCGCCATCAACCATCGTTGATTGAACGGGAACGCGAGGGTATTTGGCGGCTGGATGACCTTCACCCCAGGCAGTGAAAAAAGATATGCCTTGATCGCGAGCGCATCAGCGTCGGTCATTAGCGCGTATGAGGGGTACGGCATCGCGGGATATAGGCGTTTGCCACCGGGCGCGACACCTTGATGCATTACGCGCAGGAAATCCGCATCCGTATAGTTACCAATTCCCGACTCCTTGTCCGGCGTAATGTTTGTCGAATAGATGACGCCAAAGGGCAAAACGAACCCGAGTCCACCCGAGTAGGCTTGGCCGTTTTGCGTCGTATGGCAAGCAGAGCAATCGGCGGCGCGGGCGAGATATTCACCACGCGTGATGAGATCCGCATTGGCGAGCTCCGGTGGCACGCCCGATGGGTTCGCGTGAATCGCGTCGGACTGCGACAGCGAGAGTCGTTTACCCGGCGCAAAAGCTGTGGGCCCGGGTCCTCGGACAAGCCAAAGAGCATAGCCAGCTCCGACCACGATGATCCCCGCGACAGCTACGAGAAGGAACCGCGCCAACGGGCTTCTTTCAGAAAATCGTGTCATGTCGATCTCCCGACCGCAGGACCCTTAGGTATGCGCAAGGCTTGGCTTTCTACCGGCGAGGACGTCGCGATCAATCGGCAAACGCCGCAATGCAATACCTGTGGCGGCGAAAATGGCATTGCGCAACGCGGGCGGTGCTGCTGTTGTTCCGGTCTCTCCAATTCCGCCGGGGGACTCTGCGCTCTTGATGATGTGAATCTGAATGTCCGGCGTTTGGTCCATACGCAGCATGCGGTAATCGTGAAAGTTACTCTGCTGTACCCGACCGTTCTCGATCGTGATCTCGCCATACAATGCAGCAGTAATGCCGAAGATGAGACCGCCTTGCATCTGCGCAATCACTGTGTCGGGGTTGACTACGATCCCCGTGTCGATTGCCAGAACGACTCGAGTCACTCGCACTTCGCCATTTTTGTCGACTTCGACCTCGGCCACAGTGGCAATGTAGCTCGCGAAAGCCACCTGCACTTCGACGCCACGACCTGTGCGTCCGCCAAATCGAGCGGGAATCGGTTTGCCCCAGTCTGATTTACTCGCGACCAGGTCTAATGCCGCCTTGAGTCGCGGTGTCTTATCAAGATGAGCTCTACGGAATGCCACAGGATCTTGACCTGCCTTCTTGGCAAGCTCATCTACGAAACTTTCCACTGCAAACACATTGTTGTTTGGACCTACGCCCCGCCAGAAACCGGTGGGCACCGCGGGAGGCTCGTTCCGCACGTATTCGATCTGTAGATTCGGAATGTCGTACGGGACATCGATCGCGCTGTCGACCGCATCGATGTCGATGCCTTTCTGGAAGCCAGGAGGGAACCATCGAGCCATGACAGAAGATCCGGTGATGCGGTGTCTCCATCCGACGATCTTGCCGTCCTTCAGCCTCGCGGACAGCTTATCCAGATACACCGGCCGATAAATGTCGTGCTGGATGTCCTCTTCGCGAGTCCAGACAACCTTAACTGGACCATTAACCTTCTGTGCGACGCGAACCGCCTTTTCAATGTGGTCCACCTCAAGGCGGCGCCCAAATCCACCGCCCATCAGCAGGTTATGCGCTATGACCTTTTCACGAGGTAGCCCCGTGACTTGGGCCGCAATAGCTTGGGCGCGCGATATCACCTGTGTGCCCACCCACACCTCGCAAGAGTCCTGTTTCACTTCGACCGTGCAGTTCAACGGTTCCATCGTCGCGTGCGCGAGAAAGGGCAGTTCGTAGTCCGCATCGAATCGATCACCTCCCTGTGAGAGAGCCTGCGATGCGTTCCCGACCGCCTTTGCGACGACTCCGTCGCGCTCGCTCGCGGCTCGGGTCTGCCTCCATACTTCCCGAGTATCTATCTTCGCGTTCGGCCCCGGTTGCCACGCGATGCGAAGCGCGTCGAGTCCCTCCTTCGCTGCCCACATGTTGTCCGCAACGACAGCCACGAAGTCATCCAGAACGATCACCTGACGCACTCCGAAGACGATCAATGCTGCACCTTGATCCACAGTTCCAACCGCGCCTCCGAAGACAGGGCAGGCAGCAACCGTCGCGAACTTCATGTTCGGCAGCATCATGTCAATGCCGTAGGTAGCCTTACCGTTAGTCTTATCCGGCGTATCCAGTCTCTTGAGCGGCTGACCTATCAGCTTGAACGCGTCAACCGATTTAAGTGCTGGCTCCCTTGGCGGAGCAATTCCGCCCGTGCTGCCAACCAGGAGCCGGTATGCAATTCTGCGTCCAGTAGGTGCATGAACCACTTCACCGCGATCAGCCTGACAAACCGCAGGGTCTACATTCCACTTCTTTGCGGCCGCTGCAATCAGTATGGCGCGGGCGCTGGCGCCTGCTTTGCGTAACGGCATCCAGAAGGCGCGAATGGAATTAGAGTTCCCCGTGGCCTGAATTCCAAAAGCAGGATTGGCGTACAGCTTCTCGTTTGGCGGCGCGGCTTCCACCTGGACTTGATCCAAGGAGACATCCAATTCTTCTGCCAGAATCATTGCAATGGAGGTGTATACCCCCTGGCCCATTTCAGTTTGCGGCATGATCAGCTTGACAGTGCCGAGTTGATCCATACGGATAAAGGCATTAGGTTCGAACTGCAGCGGTGGGCTCCCCGTCGCTTTCTGGCCGGCCCGCACGGTCGGAATGTGAAACCCGAATAGAAGGACTCCGCTGACCGCTGCAACGCCTTTTATCGCTGTTCGTCGCGCGGGATCCAGCAGTTGATCGATGACTTCCGCATTCATGGCTGGGCCTTCGAGGCGTGCTTGATCGCCTCACGGATACGAACATAAGTCCCGCACCGGCATATGTTCCCGGACATCGCGGCGTTGATGTCGGCATCGGTGGGCTGCGGCGTGGCATTCAGCAGTGCGGTCGCGGACATGATTTGCCCTGACTGGCAGTACCCGCACTGTATGACTTCAAGGTCCAGCCAAGCCTTTTGAATTTTTGCACCGGCAGGCGTCGCGCCTACACCTTCTACGGTCGTAATCGCCCGATTGCCGACAGCTCCAACAGGCAGCAAGCACGAGCGCACGGGGTTACCGTCAAGGTGGACCGTGCACGCACCGCACTGGCCAATTCCGCACCCGAATTTTGTTCCGGTTAACCCTATTAGGTCTCGAAGGACCCAGAGCAAAGGCATTTGTTCAGGAGCCTCTACGCTCGACTCTTGTCCGTTGATTTTCAGGGTAACCACAGTCGCTTCCTTATTTATTAAGCGTTCCCCGAAGCAGCGATGGATTCGTGGCCGTTTTTTGCCGCCTCGGCCGTAGCGTCAGATGACCGCCGTCGCAACCGCGGATCGTGAGCGGCATGAACATACGCAAGTCCCAGAGAACCAATCGTGGTAACTTGCGTGACGTATTCACCCGATCTCGCCCAATGGAAGTGAGGTTGATCGCCCGGGAGAATAATAACACCGCCGGCCCCATACGCCATCAGGCGACTCTCATCGAATCTTCTCCCAACCGGATGTAGAAGACCCCCGACAAAACGGTATAAATGCGATCCTCAGGATGCTAATGCGGCATCATCTTAGTACCGGCAGGCAGGCGCACACGGATCACTTAGGGCCCCGCCTGCGTGGGATCGCCGACCAAAACTGCCAGTCGCGCGGCCGGCGGAAAAGCCGCAAACGGCTTCGACTCGATATCCTCAGGATGGATCGCACGAAAACCATCGCGGTCTCGTGGCGAGTAACGCCGTTGTCGCACGAAATCGATCAACAGCTTCATCACGACGCACTACGCTCAGGCTGAGCTTTCTAAGCTAAGTTGATGCAGCCGAGAAAGTGACTGAGGACGGAATCCCGCAAGAGTCCCGCAACGACCTGGCTACGGCGGAAGACAGGGTAGATAAGTGTTTGGTGCGACTGCAAATTTTGGGCGTGCCCGGAGAGGTTCGAACTCCGATCCCCTGGTCCGTAGCTAGGGTACTCGTCGCGACTTCAGAGTGACGCACTCACTCCTCATGTTGGTGGTTCGCAAAATTGGCCTCACGTAGGTCGAACTCCCGCTCGAGTCGGCGCCGCGCCTCATCTCGCAATGTCCCTTGGCGATAGAGCTCATTGATCCGCTCCCGCTCGGCTGCGATCAGCAGCAACTCGATTTCGTCGGGATGCGCTACTGGGTGCTGCTGATTCTGTGCCCACGGAGATGCGTGCTCAAAATGACTAAGGCGGTTCTGAAGCTCTACTCGAAGCGGCCGAACGACGTCATCGGGAAGTCCCCGCTCCATGGCAAGTTGGTCGAGACGCTCGATCGCGACCTCGATGGCGAGTCGGCGCGCTGTGAGTTCCTCAGTCCTATCGGCGTGGAGCTCTTGGTCACTGGTGTTGGCAAGCCCGAGCAAGCGGATTACGGCAGGCAGCATCAAGCCCTGGCCGACGAGCGTTACCAGGATGACTGCGAACGTAAGGAAAAGAATCAGATCGCGATCGGGGAATGGCCGGCCGCTATCCATCGTGAGTGGAATGGCAAGCGCCGCGGCCAGAGACACGATACCGCGGACACCGGTGAATCCAAGCACAAACGGCCACTGCCAAGGCGGCGAGGGGTCCTTGCGCGCTATCGCAGGAATCAACCAGCGCGGAAGATAGGTTGCAGGATAAATCCATACAAATCGGGCCAGGATCACTATGACAGTGACAACGGCGGCCGAGCCGGCCAGGGCGGACAGCGAATAGGAGCCCAAGCCCACAAGCAATGTGCGAGCCTGGAGGCCAGTCATGAGGAATACGATGCCTTCGATCAGGTACACAAGGACATCCCAGAAAAAGATCCCCTGAAGCCGCGTCGCGGAACTGATCATGCTTAGGCCGTTCCAGCTGACATAGAGTCCAGCAACAACCGCGGCAAGTACGCCGGAACCGCCCAAATGCTGAGGTGGCCAGTAGGCGACGTAAGGCGTCAAGATCGATAGTACGATCTCGAGTTGCGCGTCGGCGACCCAGCGACGCAGGCGCAACATTATCCAGCCGACAGCAATTCCCCATAGCAATTCTCCCGCAATAATGACGACAAACGTTCCGGCCGCCGTTGCGAACGAGAATGCCCCAGCGCTCACGGCCACTATTGCGAATCGATAGAGGATCAGCGCTGTGGCGTCATTGGCGAGGCCTTCCCCTTCTAGAATGACCAGGATTCGTTTGGGGAGCCCCATTCTGCGGGCAATTGATAAGGGCGCCACGGCATCCGGTGGCGACACTATTGCGCCCAAGACGAATCCTACGGGCCAAGACAAGCCCAAGAGCCAATGCGTTGCCGCGGCGGCGGCCACCGTCGTGAACACGACGCAACCAACGGCGAGCAATGTAATGGGCCGCAGGTTGAATCGAAACTCTCGCCAACTCATCGCAACCGCAGACGAGTAGATTAGGGGCGGCAACACGAGAAGCAGGACAAGCTCTGGCGGGAGCCGCACTGCCGGCAGGCCCGGAACAAGAGCCAGCGCGACACCGCTCAACACCAGAAGAATTGCTGGCGGAATATTCGAGCGTTTCGCCACGACTCCAACCGCAGCAATTGCGATCATGAGGAGTACTAAAATCTCGATCTCGCGGATGATCAACGTCCGCCTCGGGTAAGATAGATTGAAATACGCGCGTGCCAATCGATGCCTTCGCCCAGGGGCGTCGCGGCGATTTCAGCTCCTGACATCACAATGCGTTGCTCGTGATAGCGCGAATTTGATGTGGATCTGAAGAACATATAGCGCCATGCCGGCAAGCACCAAGCCTACGGTGTAAGGCAGCCGCACGCGGCGGGTCAACATAGCAACCAGTGCCGAGATAAGGAGTAGAAAGCCTAACTGCGTTAGATCTGAATCCATATTCCCCATTCATCCGCCGTGCACCGACGATCTAGTCCCCCGCTCGTATCGCGCCCGGATGGCGTCGAATAAGTTACGATATCGGCGCCAGAAATGTCCGGATTCAACTTCGCATCACGAATGGCTGAGCGGCAACCCACTATCTCGGGCGTAAAGGAAAGATTCCGTGACGATCATATCGACAGCCGACACCGCATTCAAAGGCCGGCGCGCCTTGGCGCCGGCGACGCTCGCGTGCATGGGAATCGTTTTCGGTGATATTGGGACGAGCCCCCTCTATACGCTGCAGGTAGCGGTGAAGGCGGCAAGCCCAGGTGGTGCTATTTCGCCCGAGGCGGTCATCGGCATTGTGTCATTGATCTTCTGGTCACTGATCATCGTCATTTCCCTTAAATACGCGATCCTAATCATGCGCGCGAGCAATCATGGGGAGGGCGGCATTTTGGCCCTTCTCGCCTTGATCAGCCCGCAACACGCGAAGCGCGGCGGATGGCGTGCCGCGATGGTCATCGTCGGACTCATCGGCGCCACGTTGCTCTACGGCGATGGGACTATTACCCCGGCGATTTCGGTCTTAAGTGCGATCGAGGGAATCAAGCTCTACGCGCCGCAGATGGGGCGATTCGTCGTTCCTGTGACGCTCATCATCCTAGTGAGTTTGTTTCTCATCCAGCAGAAAGGCACTTCTTGGATCGGCCGTCTCTTCGGACCGGTCATGTTTCTCTGGTTTATCGTCATCGGCGTTCTTGGGATCGCCGGGATTGTGAAAGCCCCGGCCATTCTTGCTGCGCTCAGCCCCCTACCGGCAATCAGGTATCTATGGCACGTAGGACCTCTGGCCTTGGCCGTCATCGGCGGTGCGTTTCTCGCCGTCACGGGCGGGGAAGCATTTTATGCCGACATGGGACATTTTGGTCCGCTGCCGATTCGGGTTGCCTGGTTCGCGGTGGCGCTACCCGCCTTGACCTTGAATTACTTCGGCCAAGGTGGCCTTCTCTTAACGGAGCCGGGAGCGATCGAGAATTCATTTTATCAACTGGCGCCCGAATGGACGCACTATGGCCTCGTTGTGTTGGCCACCGCGGCGACCGTGATTGCCTCGCAGTCGATCATTTCCGGCGCGTATTCACTTACGAGTCAAGCCATTCAGCTCGGGTTCTTCCCACGCATGAATATTGTGCATACGGGGGGCCACGAGATGGGCCAAATCTATGTCCCGCTCGTCAATTGGTTACTCGCCTTCGGTACCTTGGCTGCGGTAATCGGTTTCGGTTCCTCCGATGCCCTAGCCGGCGCCTTTGGAATAGCGGTTTCCCTGCTGATGGCGATCACTACGCTGATGGCGACGTTTGTGGCGCTTGAGTGGAAAGTCAACCCCGTCCTCGTGTATACGGTGAACGGCAGTTTGCTTGCCTTGGAAACGCTATTTGTGGCATCGACCTCCACCAAGCTTTTCGAGGGCGGGTGGTTCCCCCTAGCGATCTCCTTTGTGGTCGCGTTCCTGATGCTGACCTGGCGTAGAGGGCAGGAGATAATGGACAAGGTCCGCCTAGCAATTCGCGAGCAAACTCCGGAGTTCATCGAGCGGCTCAAAGCCGATCCCCCGTACCAAATTCCGGGAACCGCGGTGGTCCTCGGTCGCATGATGCGAGGGGTCCCTATTCCGCTCACGCGTAACGTCAATTTTAATCATGTATTGCACGAGAGGGTGCTCTTGGTAGCGGTAGAGATGACAGAAACTCCCCGCGTGGCCGACGAGCATCGCGTCACCGTCACGGCGCTTTCCGAATGCCTCGCTCGGATCGCATTAAGGTTTGGATTTATGGAAAAGGCCGATGTGCCCAAAGGCTTGCAAGTGGCGGTAGCGCGCGGGCAGATCGCGCCCTGCGATCTCGCGCATGTGACCTACTTTACGGGCCATGAAACAATTATCGCGACGACCCGTCCGAGCGGCATGGTCCGCTGGCGCAAAGCGATGTTCGCGATGATGAGTCGCAATGCGCAACAACCCGGCACGTACTTTAATATACCCAGCGCTCAGGTCATGGAAATCGGCGTGGAGTTTGAGATCTAGAACCGCTGTGAAAGGCCCGCATACAGTTGGGCGCGCGGCGTCACATTATTCAATCCAAAGTTGCCGCCGAAATCGAGCTGCAAATTCGGGGGCAGTGCGTAAGTGAACGCCTCATCCAGGGTATAGACCGGCGAGTCCTGCGATTCGAAGTACTGGGATGTGAAAATTTCGGTGTAAACGGTCCATCGCTTGTCGAGCGGGTGGCTCACATTGACCAGAAAATCAAAGGCTGCGTGGTACGCGCTGCCCACGGTGTTCTTTAGAAAATCTCCCTCCGGCATGACGATGATTGTAAAGCCGCCGGGCACACTGAAGCTTATAGGTAGAATAATTCCCCCTTCTAACTTACCGTTTCCGAGCCCTGAGCGTGCTGTCGGCAATTTGACGTAGGGCAACACGGCCATACTGACAGCGCCTTGATCATCGCCGAGCACATTGATTTTTAAACGACCGAAAGTATCCCCGATACCAGAAATGCTCACCTGACCGGCCGCGGTTTTGGTTGTCAGCGACTCGTACGGCGTGATCTGCAGCTCCGCGTCGATGGTATTGGTCAATCCGACTTTGAGTGTCGGGTCGATTACGGTCCAATCGCGTGTTGTCGTCCCATTTGTATCTCCGTAACCAAAGACGGCAAGGTCGGTCTCGTATTGGAAGTGCCCGGCATCGACTGTGTAGGGGGTATTAGCTTTGGGCGGCCGATCAGTGCTAAAGGAGCGCATTTGATCTTCGGGCGTCGGATCAAACAGGCTGTAATCGCTTTTATCCGAATTGACCGACTCATCCGATTATGCCGAAAATGAGAATGTTGATAGAAACATGGCGCCCACAATCCTCGGCCACCCGAAACGATTCGAAACATACTGCGGCAGTACAATTATGTTCGTTTGGGAGAGCACTACATTGCTATAAATGGTGCCGATTTCGGGTTCCGGTGCAACGCTAACCCGGGATGTCATTTCGCCGCGGCGTCATGACCGTATCTACAGTGTAAGACCTAATGCCAGTCGAGCTGACGCACGGAATTTACCCGTCACGGGCTGCCACCACTGCGCTCCGGACAAGCGCGGGTTGGCGTATCATGCTCACCTAGGTTCGCACAGAACGCCGAAACCTGATCCTTCTTTAAAGCATTCCAAGCCGCGAGCTGCGCATCGAGACTGGCGTGCAGGCCAGCATAAGTGTCAATCTCCTGTGCATTGGGGGCCGTATCGGCGTCGTCGAGCAGTCCGCTAAATGAATAGATCTGTTCGTTCAACATTCCCGGGAAATTCAAGTTGGCTTCGGACCCCTTGATGTTGACCTGCATCAGCACTCCTTCGATTTTCGAAGCCTCCTTGAGCAGCGCGGTGCCCTCGGCTGTGAGCGCTGCGCCATGGGACTTGCCACTCGCCTTTTTTAGCGCTGCCGCGACCTCGCCTTCGACGCTGCGAATATCATTCACAGCACGATGCAGCGCATCCTGGTCGCGATAGACCTCCATCGACAGGGCAAACTTCTGCTGTAAGCCCGCAAGCGATCCCTTGTCGCGCGGATCGGGCGCGACCATCAGCGGCGCCGTCTGAGTCTGTCCGCCGCAGGTGAGCTTGACGGTGTAGTTGCCGGGCAGCGCAATCGGCCCGCGTGGTGGTAAACCGGCATAGAAGGCGCCAGGAATCTGCACGGGATCGTCATAGCGCAGATTCCAGACAAAGCGGTTCATGCCCTGAAGGGCCGGCAGCGTGTCCTGGGGATGCACCTGATTCGGCCATTCCGGCGGCTGCTCGCTCTTCGTCGCCTTCTCGCTAGTGAGATGGCGCACCACGCTGCCCTGGGCATCGAGTATGTCGATGCTGATTGTGTCGGTGGGAAGCGAGGCCAGATAGTAGTCGATGAGAATGCCGGCAGGCGGGTTCTGGCCCACGGGCGGGTGCGTGTCAACCTCGTCGGGATAGTAGAGCCGATAACCGGTCTCAGGCTTATAGAGGTATGCCGTCGGCACCGCCGCTGCGGCCGCGACCTGCCGCAATGGAGTAACGTCGTCGAGAATCCAGAATGCGCGGCCATGGGTAGCGACCACGAGGTCGTTGCCCTTGACCACCAGGTCGTGAACCGGAGAGCGCGGCAGATTGAGCTGCAGGCTTTGCCAATGTTGCCCGTCATCAAAGGACACGAATACGCCGGTCTCGGTGGCGGCATAAAGCAGGCCACGCTTGAGAGGATCTTCTCGAACCACGTGAACGAACGACCCATCCGGCAGGCTGGCGTCAATGCGCCGCCAGGTCTTGCCGCCATCGCGCGTCATGAAGATGTAAGGCCTAAGATCGTCGAGTCTGTGGCGGTCCACTGCGACATAGGCCGTGTTCGCATCATAGCGCGATGGCTCAATCAGGCTGATCGTGCTCCATGTGGGCATTTCGCGCGGAGTGACATTCACCCAACTACCGCCGCCATTGCGGGTGAGTTGAATCAGTCCGTCATCGGTTCCGACCCAAATCATTCCCTTGCTAATCGACGACTCTGCGATGGCGAAGATCGTGTCGTAATATTCGACGCTGGTGATGTCTTTGGTAATCGGGCCACCGGAGGCCTGCTCCTTGGATTTGTCGTTGCGAGTGAGATCGGGGCTGATGGCGCTCCAGCTGCTACCGTCATTGGTCGTCCGATAGATGCGCTCCATGCCGTAATAGAGCGTGTCCGGATCGAACGGCGACATAGCTAGCGGCGATGTCCAGTTAAAGCGATGCTCGAGGTCTTTGGCCGCGTGGCCTGAAGCGTCGATCGGCCATACCGAGATCACCTGCGACTGCATCGTGTGTTTGTTGAAGCGGCCAATGAGGTTTTCGTTAGTGCCATAGACGATATTTGGATCGCGCGGATCGGCGATCACGAAGCCGGCCTCCCCGTCGAACACGTCGTACCAGTCGCGCTCCACGATAGCGCCTTTGTCATCCATGCTTGCAATGGCGACACTCGTATTGTCCTGCTGAGCACCATAGACATAGTAGGGGAAGCGGTCGTCAACCGACACATGGTAGAACTGCGCCGTCGGCTGATTGTTCTGTGTGCTCCACGTCTTGCCGTTGTCGAGCGAGATTGAGGCGCCTCCATCGCTGGCCTCGATGATCCGGTCCGGATTGGTCGGATCGATCCAGAGTCCGTGATGATCGCCATGGCGCGCGGGCAGAAGGTCGAATGTCTTGCCCCCGTCGGTTGAGCGGAACAGGCCAGTGTTCTCTGCATAGACCGTGTCGACGTGTTTGGGGTCAGCGAGGATCGTGGAGAAATACCAAGCCCGCTGGCTGAGCCGCCCGTCGTCGCTAACGCGCCGCCAATGCGCGCCGCCGTCGTCTGAACGGTACAGGCCACCTTGCGCCGCTTCGATCATCGCGTAGATGCGACTGGAGTCGGCGGCGGAAACCGAGATGTGAATGCGCCCCAGAATGGCCGCCGGCAATCCGTTGCCGGAGAGTTGGGTCCAGTGTACGCCACCGTCAGTGGAGCGATACATCCCGCTTCCGGGGCCGCCACTCGAAAAATTCCACGGCTGGCGGCGCGCCTGCCAGAGCGCGGCATAGACAATATTTGAGTTGTGCGGATCGAAACTGACGTCTATCGCGCCAGTTTGCTCATCCTTGTAAAGGACCTTCGTCCAGGACTTGCCCCCGTCGGCCGTGCGGAACACGCCGCGTTCCGTGTTGGGACCGAAGGCATGACCAAACGCGGCGACCAGCACGATGTCCGGATTGCTCGGGTCGACGATCAGCGCGCCGATCTGACGCGTGTCCTTAAGGCCGAGACTGCTCCAGGTCTTACCACCATCGACCGACTTGTAAACGCCGTCGCCATAGGTCATATCGCCACGCGGCGCGGCTTCGCCGGTGCCGACATAGATGACATTGCGGTCGGAGGGTGCGATCGCGATTGCGCCGACCGAGGAGATGGCTGTGTCATCAGTCAGCGGCAGCCAGCTCGCGCCGCCGTCGGTCGTCTTCCAGACCCCTCCGGCCACTGCGCCAAAGTAAAACGTGGTGGGATCCCCGGCGATGCCGGTGACGGCGAGCGCGCGCCCGCCGCGATAAGGTCCGATACCCCGCCACTGCAAGGCTGCGAAGAGGCTCTGGTTGAGTGGAAATGCGGCGGCCTGATCGCCTGCCGAAACCGGCGCAGGCGCGACAGCATCGACCGTGTGCATTGACGCGGTCGCAAGGGCGCCCAAGGCGACACAACAGCGAAGGAATGGCGAGCGCCGTGCGAGTGGCAGACGAATTTGCATGTTTTCCCCCTGGCTACGCGGGTCATACGGCTGGATTCACCGTTCCTTATATCCGAAGCGCACCCATAGCGTGCGCGCATTCAGCAGATAGAACGACTCACTGCCGAATTCACTCGCGCTAACCGGTGGGCGCTGGTTTGTCAGATTATTACCTTCGAGCGACAGCAGGTAGTGGCCCAGGCGATAGCCAAGCGTCGCATCGAGCTTCATGTAGCCGCCAACTGGCGCGGTATTTTCTTCATCCAGATAGCGCCGACCTACGTAGGTCGTTACAAGCGTCGCATTAAACCCTTCCCGAGGCTCGTAGAGGAGCCCGGCGGATGCGAGATGATGCGGTGACAGCGGCAGTTCGCGTCCGGCGACATCAACGTACTCGTTGGATTCGATATCGAAGAACAAGTACTGCGTGAAGCGCGCGTCGTGGTACGAATAATTTGCGCCCACCGCGAGAATGTCAGTTATCCAGTAGCGTGACTCGAGCTCCGCGCCTCGTAGTTGCTCCCCGGCCGCGTTGGTCAGAAATCCGGACTCTGTTGCGACCACCAGATTCTTGAAGTCCAACTTGAAGAGTTCCGCCTGGTAGGTCAGGCGGCCGTCCGCCACTGCGCCTTTGAGCCCGCCTTCGTAGCTTTTTGCGGTCTCCGGGCGCAGCACAGCCGGCTGGTAATCCGGACCGAAATCGAGCGCCGACGGTTTGAAAGCGTCGCGATAATCCGCGTACAGCACCGCCTCGTCCTTCCCATCCGCCCAGAGCCGGTAGCTGGCACCGACCGTTTCGGTGGGGCGAATCTCGCGCCTGCTCGCGCTCTGCTCCGCGAATTGCACCGTTGGCGTGAACGGCGGCAATGTGAGATCGCTGGAAAATTTGCTTTCATCAGTCTCGTTAAGACGAATTCCTGCCGTCACATCCCAGCGCGTACCCGTCTTCCAGTCCAGTTGCACATACTGGCCGGCAAACAGCCGCCGGTCAGAGACGAAGCCGAATTCGTTAACCGGCAACTGCGTCGTCGGCGGCGGCAGTACCGAACCGTTCAGCGGCACGGTATAGGCGCTGTTGCCGTTCAGCGTGGGTTGGCGCCCATAGCCGTACAGCAGGTCGGCCCCGACGGTAAGAACAACGTCGCCGAACACGTGGCCTGCCAGGTGCGTGTCGAAATAATCATCATCGATTTGGCGATTCTGATCCTGCGTATCGGCGGTACCGCTCAGATCTGGATGCAGAAAGGCACGAATGTCGTCAACGTGCGAGTGAGAGACGGAGACGAGAGTGTCCCACGTCCCCCAGAGTGTCGGCCGCGAATAACCGATCGCCAGCTGATACTTATTCTCGTTGAGCTCGGCGTTTGCCGGATTGAAATTGGCATTCAGCGGCGTCAGGGTCGTGAGCGCCGTGCCCTCGCGGATCACCGGGCTGGGCGGTACGTCGCGAACAATGCTCAGGTTCGCGTCGACGCGCAACTGACCTGTACCCAAATCGAGCGCGCCTCGATACAGCAAGCGCCCATCGGAGACATTCTCGCGTCTGTCGGCGAATCCTACGCTTTCCCCGGAGGCGGCAAACGATTGGTGATAGTCTCCCCACTGAGGCAGCGCGAACGCGGCCGATCCGCGTGCTGAGTGATAATTGCCCACCGCTATGTCGGCCTCATCAGCCGCCTCACCTGCCGGGTAATGAAGAACGTGCACGACCCCGACGAATGATGTTGCCCCATACATGACCGGCGCCGCACCCTTAAGTACCTCGATGCGCTCAACATTGGTTGAATCCAGCGTTGTTATCGCCGGATTGAAGGCACCTCCCCATGGGATATTGTCGACGACGAGCAGGAACGCGTCGAATTCATGCAATCCCCAGAATGAAGGTACAGCGCTAGACGGTCCAGCGTCGCCGCCCGCCGGCGCCTCGACTCCGGGCACCAAGCTTAAGGCAGAGGCCATGTCCCACGCATCGCGAGCGCGCAATTCCTCCCCGAAGACTACCGAGATGTCGTCAGGGAGCTGATCGAGAGCCTCAGGGATTCGGCTGGCCGTAACCACGACTTCGCTCAACGAGTCAGCTCGCGGCTCGTTCGGCGCATCGGCGCCGGCTCGGTCTCCAGCAACAAGCAACAGCCCGAATAGAATGCCGCGCTGAATTTGGCAACCTCTCACCAGTACACTCGATGTCTACGCGGATGCCCTGCCGCAGCAAATGGATGAAGCCGGTGAGAAAGTGGTCGACGTGTTCATCGCCGCGAGTGGTAGCGCTTTGGTAGGAAATAGCGCGACGCTACACTGAGCGTCGCATAAGTATTTGAGAGCGCACCCGGAGAGATTCGAACTCCCGACCCCCTGGTTCGTAGCTGGCACTATCATAATTGAGCATTGATTTTATTAATGAATTCCGCGTGGCGCCCGTTGCGTTTGGCACCACCGAGCAGAACAGAGCGCAACCAAACACGCAAGAGTCCCGCGACGACCTGGCGCAGAGTCGGCTGCTGTGACCCTAAGCGCCCATCATCGATAGCTGTCATCGGAGTCTTACCCGAGGACTTCTGGTGACAGTCGGCGCTGAAGCATTTTTCTGCACGGAAATCACGGGGTTACCGCGCTGCGGCCAGTCGACCGGTAGACTTTCGATAGACGTTGACGTCGACCCACCGCCTGCCCCAATGCGCAAGGCTGTCCAGGCTCGATAGGGCTGGCGGGCAGGCGTTGGGCACAACTCGGACATCGCTTTAAATAACAGTCGCTCTCCTATTTTTCGAGTTTCTTCATAGCGATTCCCCCATAGCAGATCGAGCTGCGCCCGTTAGCCATAGAACGATGCCGTTCCTGACCGCACCGTCCAGCCGATACTTTGGTATGGATCGATACGGTCCCCAATGGATTCGTCGCCGCGCTTCTGGCAATCTTTCGTTGAACAGTCATTCGCTCCAACATCGAAAGGAAGTTCCAAATGGACGGCACAAATGGACTGAAAGAGAGCACGCGCGTGACCGCGTCCGCTGAGTGTGATCGTTTTTACCGCCCAGGGAAAGGCTATGGTCGGCGAGCGGCCAAAGCCCTTCGGCGAAGCTCTCGGCTTTGACCCGATCACGTCGACTCTAATCTTCGTCGAGAACGACGCGGTGCTGGTAGACGCGATGACCACGGTGGCCGAGGCCGAAGCCCTCGCGGATTGGATTGCACTGCACAATCGCAACCTGGAGACCATCTATATAACGCACGCCCACTTCGACCATTTCTATGGTCTGAGCATCTGCTCGACCGTTTCCCGGCCGCTCGGGCGGTCGCAACGCCCAAGACGGTGAACGCCATGCAGATGTCTTTTACTCCCCCAGTGGAGCGGTTAGCCCGCCGTATGTTTCCTGGGCAAGTGGCCACTAAGTTGGTTGCGCCTGAGCCTTATGAGCACGACACGTGCACTCTCGAAGGTCACGAATTGCGCATCATCGAGCAGGGTCGCACCGATAGTCCCGATTCGACCTCTCTCTACGTTCCATCGATCGGCCTGATCGTCGCTGGCGACGTTGTGTACAACCAATGCCGCATGTATGTGGGCGACACCACCCCCGAGAGCCGAAAGAGTTGGATCGAGCACCTGGACCGCTTAGCAGCGCTGAACCCGACGATTGTTGTCGCCGGTCACAAGAAGCCTGGCGCGCCCGACTCTCCCTCGGCGATCCAGGACACCAAGCGTTACCTTGAGGACTTCGATCGGGTGCAGAAAACTGCGATGTCCGACCAGGACCTATTCGATCAGATGACAGTGCTATACCCGAATTGGGTAGCCAATCAGTCGTGGTTGATGTTTGGATTCCCGGAGGTATAACTCACAGCAACAGCTGATGCGCATGTTTCCTCGCGCATGATGAGCACTGCTTATCGGAATTGGGGTTGTCAATGAGCGTTCAAATCGGACAAAAGAGCTATGAGATGCCCCCCTGCGACGGGTTCACCATCACACTTTTTATCACCGTCGCCGACATCAATCGATCGGCTGATTTCTATGAAAAGGTCTTCGGCGGCCGCATTCTGAGCAGAGGCGACAGCAAGGGTGCGTCCGGGCACATTCAGATCGCGAATA
>Ga0302326_10005076_pt1 | contig 30159 bp, 33 predicted proteins | sample Palsa_T0_3_FD_202264 | JGI IMG/M metagenome (GOLD analysis project Ga0302326, IMG submission 202264) | Peat permafrost microbial communities from Stordalen Mire near Abisko, Sweden - Palsa_T0_3 | ecosystem: Environmental > Terrestrial > Soil > Palsa > Peat permafrost | place: Sweden: Abisko... | reverse complement strand
CCGCCCGGGTCTTTCCGTATGGGGTCGACGAGTTTCTATCCCGAGGAAGCGCCGATTCACACGGTGACCGTCGACGCGTTCGCCGTCGAACGGCACCCGGTGACCAACGCTGAATTCGCCGAATTCGCTACCGCGACAAAATATGTGACGGTCGCTGAGCAGCCCGTCGACCCCGCGATCTACCCGGGGGCCGACCCGGCCGAGCTGCAGCCCGGCGCAATGGTGTTTCGCCCCGCGGCAGGCCCGGTCGACCTACGGGACTGGCGGCAATGGTGGATCTGGATGCCCGGTGCGAGCTGGCGGCATCCGTTCGGGCCGGACAGCGATGTAGCGGACCGGGCGAGTCACCCGGTGGTGCAGGTGGCCTATCCCGACGCCGCAGCCTATGCGCGCTGGGCCGGGCGACGGCTGCCGACCGAAGCCGAATGGGAGTACGCCGCGCGCGGCGGGGCGACCACGACCTACGCGTGGGGCGACGAAGAGAGGCCCGGCGGAAAGCCGATGGCCAACACCTGGCAGGGCAGGTTCCCGTACCGCAATGACGGCGCACTCGGTTGGGTCGGGACCTCCCCGGTGGCCGCGTTCCCGCCCAACGGGTTCGGCCTCTTCGACATGATCGGCAACGTCTGGGAATGGACGACCACCGAATTCTCCGCCCACCACCGGCTGCATCAGCCGCCGAAAAACTGTTGTGCACCAACGGGACCCGCCGACCCTGCGATCACGCAGACGCTCAAGGGCGGCTCACACCTGTGCGCCCCCGAATACTGCCACCGGTACCGGCCGGCGGCGCGTTCGCCGCAATCACAGGACACCGCAACCACCCACATCGGGTTCCGGTGCGTGACCGACCTACGTGCCAGATCAGCTGACGGCGTCGGCCGCGGATGAGACCTTCGCCTGGAAGTCCGGCGGCAGCGGGATGTAGCCGTTCTTGTCGAGGTCGATCTGGCCCGGGCCGAGCATCGCCTGCAGGGCGGCTTTGACGGCTTGACCGACCTGGGGGTCCGGATATTTCGAGCAGACGATCTCGTAGGTGGCCATGACGATCGGGTAGACGTCTTCCTCGGTGGGGTTGTAGAACGACGAAAGGTCGAGCACCAGGTCGTTGCCTTTGCCGACGAATTTCGCCCCGGCGATGGTCTTGCCGACGGAATCGGTGCCGATGCGCACCGGGCGTCGGGACTTACGGCTTGCCGGGGTTTTGATCTCCGCGGCGAAAAGTCCTTCCTCCATCGCGAATGACAACTCGTTGTAAGTGACCGCACCCTCGGTGTTCTTCACTGCCGCCGAGGTGCCGTCGTTACCCTTCGCGCCGGTGCCGACGCCGCCTTTGAACGCCTTACCGTCGCCCTGCGTCCAGGTCCCGCCGGCTGCGGACTGCAGGTAGGCCTGGAAGTTGGCGGTGCTGCCGGAGTTGTCACTTCGGTAGATGACGTGGATGTCCTCGGACGGCATGGATGCGTTCAGCGCGGTGAGGGACGGGTCGTCCCACCGCGTGATACTGCCGTTGAAGATCCCGGCAATCGTGGGCGCGTCGAGCACCAAAAAGTCGACGGGGAGGTTGTAGGTGATGGCCAGCGGGCCGAACACCACCGGAAGGTCCCATGCCTCGGCTCCGCCGCAACGCTGCTTGGCGGCGGCGTGTTGGTCATCGGACAGCGGGGTGTCCGATCCGGCGAAATCGCTCTTGCCGGCCAGGAAGTCGCTGATTCCGTTGCCCGAGCCATTGGCGGTGTAGCTGAGCGTGCGCCCGGGGCAGGACTTGCCGTAGGCGCTGGTGAATCGTTTCATGGCGTTGGCTTGTGCGGTCGAGCCGCTGGCGGATATCGCCGACTTGCCGGCGCAGGTGACGACCACGCTGGCGTAGGCCAAGCTGGAGTGTGGAACTTCGCATCCCGACAGCGCTATGGCACCCGCTGCCAGCAAACTTGTCGCAGCGACGAGTTGTCTGTGCTTCATGTTGATTGCCTCACCCTGGTCGTCGACACAATGTTGAGAATTTCTGCTAACGAATCGAACACGCGAACCGATATCAGGTTACCCGCTCGATCGCCGAGCTGTCCCGCGGCAGCACCGGATTGACGATTGCCGTTAGCGATCCTGAACTGCGCATTACCGCCGGGTGGACGGTGAGTGACGAGATTCCGTTACCTTGTCTGGCAGCGTTCTTTCATCGCGCGATCGGCAGATGTATTCGCTAACCTGACCCGGTGTTGCCCGACAGGCTGACTTTTCGCCAGGCAGTTCCCGTCCGCTCCAGGCGAGCCGTTGAGGCTGGTGGCCAGCAATGACCGTTGAGGCTCCGCCGACAACTCCGCCGTCGCCGCCGAACCCATCGTCGCCGCCGAAGCGTCACCGGCCGCACTTCTCCATCGGCGTGATCCTTCTGCTGGCTTTCATCAGCGCCTACGTGCTGTCGCTGATCGGCGTTCACCTACTGCAGAGATCAGAGGGTCCGCTTCCGCCGCTGGACCTCAGCCAGGCCGGCCCTGACGAGACCGTCGTGCAGATACGTTTGGAAGAACTCAAACCCACCACGAACCGTCTCACGGTTAACGTGCTCATCTACCCGGGCGAATCACTCGAGGACAAACGCTTCGAGGAGTTGAACACCGACATTTCGGTGCGGCTATACCCGCCGAACGATCTGGGTGACTTGACCTTCCCGAAGGGTAAAGCGCCGGCGCAGGTCACCACCGCGATCCAAGCGCACGGAAATCCCGGTCGCTGGCCGTTCGACGCCTATCACACCGAGCAGCTGTCGGCCGACGTGTTCGTCGGGAGCGGTGCCGAACGCAAACGGATACCCGCGTTCGTCCAGGTGACGGGACAGATGGACGGCTGGGACGCCACCGTTAGGCGCAACACCGATACCAGCGAGACCGGAAGCCACAACACCAGCAATGTGGTCGTCACCCTGCACCGGGCCAAGGGTCCGCTGATCTTCGACCTGGGCATCATCCTAGTCCTGATCAGCCTGCCCACCCTGGCGCTGGTGGTAGCCATCCCGATGGCATTGGGCAGACGAAAATTCGTGCCGCCGTTCGCCACCTGGTACGCCGCGAACCTGTTCGCCATCGTTCCGCTGCGAAATATCCTGCCGGGCGCCCCGCCGCCCGGCTCGTTGATCGACCAAGCCCTCGTGCAGTGGGTACTGCTCGCGTTGGCGACGGCGATGGCCTTGTACATCTACTCCTATATCCGGCAAGGGGACTGACGGACGCGCCGGCAATTTCGGGGCGCTTAGTGGGACGCGCGTCTCTCGGCCAGTCGCCCAAAGTGCGCCGTCGTCGCCTCAAAAGTCTTCCGCACTGTTCCCCCTAGTGCTCGTGCCGCGATCGAAGCCAACGGGCCGGTAAAGACGGTGCGCTGTGTAATCAATGTGCCCGAGTCAGTGGGCTCGATGAGATGATCGATGGTCTCGGTCAATCCGGGCACTCTCGCCACTCCCGTCCACAACATCGGCGCTTCTACTCGGGTGACGGTCAATCTCAGCGGCGGGTGGCCCTTTACCCGCATCGTGATCTTCGCCCCCACCGCGAATGGGCCGTCGATCTTGGCCATCACAATGACATCACCTGGCCACTCGGCGGCGTTCGTCCACACCGCCCACACATCCTCAGCGCTCGCCGAGGAGTGGGACGACCCGCCGAACGGGCCTTTCGCCTTACCCATGTCGGTCATCTTCCCTCGCTTCGAACTGCCGCTGAGTAAAACGGGGACCATCGGGGCAGACCGATGTCACCACTGCGGGCAGCGCTCTGCTGTTTCCCAGCCTGTGTCGGTCAACCGGCGACCTGCCGGCACCCCAAGCCGACCGGCCTCCGCTCGGCCACTGCGGCGAGAGCACCGCGATGATGCCCAAACGCCGTCGCACTCGCGCCCAAAACCGCGCCAGCCGCATCGCTACCGAACGCCGACAAAACCACCGGGCCCGGACGAGCCGCCGACCCCACTGGTCGAGCTATTCGGACCGGCTCCACCCGACAGTGCAGACGACCCACCGCCCTTCTGAGGCTTCGATACTTGGCCGCGTCGGAGAATACGCTCATGCCCGCATCGCGCTCGAAGAACGACGTCAACTCTGAGCCGCTTCCGCCGCTGGCCGCCGAAGACCACACCTGCGTCGACTGCGCGCTGGCCTATTCAGAGGTTCGCACCGAGGATCGGCCTGCAATGGAGCCGATGTTTAATGATCTCCGAGCCCGTCGGTTCCGCTACAACGGTTGCGACTTCGAGGCCACCTTGGATGAACTCGGTGCGGCCGCAACAGGTTTCTGCGAACAAGTCGCCCGCATCGAACAGGGGGACTGGGACCGGGTAGTCCACCGCGTCTCACGACCCGTGGCAGGTAAGAGCGGCGCGCACGATCACACTGTCGGACGTCAACAGGTTGGTCTCCACGTCGCCGAAGAAGTAACTGCCGTCCGGGCTCCAGTTTGCGGTCTGCACGACGGTCGCGTATGCCCGCTTGCCGCCGATGGCCTGAGCGTTACCGTTGGCGTTGAAATCGCTGAGGCGCTGCCGATTTGAACCGTCGGAGTTCATCGTCCACCAGTCAGTGCCGTGAGACGGATTGTCGGCGTTGGTCATCCACAACACCTGTCCATCGGGAGTGTAGCGGGGATGCTCGTTATAACTGTCGCCTCGGGTCAGTCGAGTGGTCGCACCCGATTTGAGGTCGTAGCGGTAGATCTGGTTGTGCCAGAAATTATGGGTTTCGAAGTCGCTGGAGAACACCAGCGACGAGGAATCGGCTGAGAAGCCACCGGTCTCGTTGAATGCGTCGCCCGCAGGGGAGACGGTGCGAATGCCGGACAGGGAGGGAGTGCCGTCCTGGTTCACGTTGAAGTTGGCCACCTTGATCGCCCAGAACCCGGCGAACCGATTCGGTTGCAGGGCCTTGCCGGCCTTGGTGCGCTCGGTCCATTCGAGCAGCCGGCCGTCGGGTGAGAACTCCGGGATGATCGTGCCGTGGTCCTTGTCGGTCGGGACGTCGGTGAGCTGCCAGGCGTGTGAACCGTCGGCGTTAGCCACCCACAGGTCGGAGTAGCTGCCCCAGCCGGGTGTCGCGCCCACCGAGTTGCCCGGGTGAGTTGATTTCTCGGCGACAAAGGCGACGAACCGGCCCGACGGATTCCAGACCGGCGTGCCTGTGGTGTGTTGCGGGAAAGTCGCAGAACCGAGCCCCAGCTGCTCGGGATTCGAACCATCCGTTGTGACGGTATAGATGTGGTAAGCGCCGTCGCTGCCCTTGGCGTTGTATGCAAGCAGACCCGCGACCTTCGACCAGTCAACGCCGAAAGCGTCCCGCTTGAACACTTGGTAGCTGATCGGCGGGCCGCATCCGGGACGCCCGACGGATCTACCCGATGGTGGTTCGGCGCCGCGGCGCGGGGCCGGCGGATATCCGCAGGAAGCGCAGAGAACGAGGGACAGCACCACGCAGGCACGCAGGATCTTGGTCCAAACGTGCCTCGGCATGTTCAACCCGGGCCTCCCCACCGCGTAGGACCTAGCGCCGCTACATCCCCAGACGATGGCCGTCGGGGCGGAATTTGGCTCTGAGCAGGTCGTCACCTAGACTCTACGAGTTGCCGTGAGCAGACCTCGGCTGGCTCTCGCAAGCATTACCCGTCAGCCCCGCGTGCCCTTCGGTGACAAAGACCATGCACTACAGGTCGGGTGGACCACGCACTCCAGCGTCCTCCTGCTTGTCAGCGCGTGGGCGTGCATACGTGAACCAGGTCAGGAGTTCGAGTGATTCAGCAGGAATCGCGGCTGAAGGTTGCCGACAACACCGGCGCCAAGGAGATCTTGTGCATCCGCGTGCTCGGCGGCTCGGGGCGGCGTTACGCCGGTATCGGCGACATCATCGTGGCGACCGTGAAGGACGCCATACCGGGCGGCAACGTCAAGCGCGGTGAGGTGGTCAAGGCCGTGGTGGTGCGCACCGTCAAGGAGCGCCGCCGGCCCGACGGCAGCTACATCAAGTTCGACGAGAACGCCGCAGTGATCATCAAGCCCGACAATGACCCGCGTGGAACGCGGATCTTCGGTCCGGTCGGCCGTGAGCTGCGGGATAAGCGCTTCATGAAAATCGTCTCGCTTGCCCCGGAGGTGGTGTAGGTGAAGGTTCATAAGGGTGACACCGTCCTGGTCATCTCGGGCAAGGACAAGGGTGCCAAAGGCAAGGTGCTGCAGGCTTATCCGACCCGCAGCAAGGTGCTCGTCGAGGGCGTGAACCGGATCAAGAAGCACACCGCGATCTCCACCAACCAGCGCGGTGCGCAGTCGGGCGGAATCGTCACGCAGGAAGCTCCGATCCACGTCTCCAACGTGATGGTGGTCGACTCCGACGGCAAGCCGGCCCGCGTCGGCTACCGGGTCGACGATGAAACCGGCAAGCGGGTTCGCATCTCCAAGCGCAACGGCGAGGACATCCAGGCATGACGACGACGGAGAACCAGGCCAAGGTTCAGCCCAGGCTCAAAGCGCGCTACCGCGAGGAGATCCGCGACGCGCTCAATCAGCAGTTCAAGTACGCGAACGTCATGCAGATCCCGACCGTGGTGAAGGTCGTGGTGAACATGGGTGTGGGCGACGCCGCCCGCGACGCCAAGCTGATCAACGGCGCGGTCAAAGATTTGGCGCTGATCACCGGCCAGCGTCCGGAGATCCGCAAGGCGCGCAAGTCGATCGCACAGTTCAAGCTGCGCGAGGGCATGCCGATCGGTGCGCGGGTCACCCTGCGCAACGACCGGATGTGGGAGTTCCTCGACCGACTCACCTCGATCGCGTTGCCGCGTATCCGGGACTTCCGCGGGCTCTCGCCCAAACAGTTCGACGGTTCCGGCAACTACACCTTCGGGCTGAACGAGCAGTCGGTGTTTCACGAGATCGATGTGGACAACATCGACCGGAGCCGCGGAATGGACATCACCGTCGTCACTACGGCGACGACCGACGACGAAGGACGAGCGCTGTTGCGAGCCCTCGGCTTTCCGTTCAAGGAGAACTAAGCAGATGGCGAAGAAAGCACTGCGCGAAAAGTGTGCGCGCAAACCCAAGTTCGCGGTGCGCGCGTACACCCGCTGCAACAAATGCGGCCGCCCGCACTCGGTGTACCGCAAGTTCGGGCTGTGCAGGATCTGCCTGCGTGAAATGGCCCATGCGGGCGAGTTGCCCGGCGTGCAGAAGAGCAGCTGGTAGCTCCGGCTACCGACGAGACCGTTTAAAACCACCAGACCGAACCCGAGATACAGGTGCGCAGCAGGCCCGGACCGGGAACCACTGCGAGGAAGGCGATACCGCTGTCATGACGATGACGGATCCGATCGCAGACTTTTTGACACGTCTGCGCAACGCCAATTCGGCGTATCACGACGAGGTGACCCTGCCGCATTCGAAGATCAAGGCCAACATCGCCGAGATCCTCAAGCGTGAGGGTTACATCACCGACTATCACACCGAAGACGCGCGCGTCGGCAAGGCCTTAGTCGTTCAGCTCAAGTATGGGCCCAGCAGGGAGCGCAGCATCTCCGGTCTGAAACGGGTGTCGAAGCCGGGTTTGCGGGTGTACGCGAAGTACACCAGCCTGCCGCGGGTGCTCGGCGGCCTGGGTGTGGCGATCATCTCGACGTCCACGGGCTTGCTCACCGACCGTCAGGCCGCCAGACAGCGCGTGGGCGGCGAAGTCCTCGCGTTCGTCTGGTAAGGGCGGGGAGGTAACGGAGAAATATGTCTCGTATTGGTAAGCAGCCGGTTCCGATTCCCAGCGGCGTCGAGGTGACGATCGACGGCCAGCATGTCTCGGTGAAGGGGCCTAAGGGCACCTTGGACCTCAAGGTCGCCGAGCCGATCTCGGTGGCACGCAACGACGATGGCGCCATCGTGGTCGCCCGTCCCGACGACGAGCGGCAGAACCGTTCGTTGCATGGATTGTCACGCACCTTGGTGTCCAATCTGGTGACCGGCGTAACGCAGGGTTACACCACAAAGATGGAGATCTTCGGGGTCGGCTACCGGGTACAGCAGAAGGGCTCCGACTTGGAGTTCGCACTCGGCTACAGCCACCCGGTGGTGATCGAGGCCCCGGACGGCATCACGTTCGCGGTTGAGACGCCGACGAAGTTCAGCGTCACTGGGATCGACAAGCAGAAGGTCGGCCAGATCTCGGCGAACATCCGTCGCCTGCGCCGCCCCGACCCGTATAAGGGCAAGGGCGTGCGCTACGAGGGTGAGCAGATCCGCCGCAAGGTCGGAAAGACAGGTAAGTAGTCATGGCCCAAAAACAAGCTGGCACCACCGCGGCGAAGCCGTTGGGGCAGAGCCCATCCGCCGCCCGGCGGAAGTCGCGGCTGCGACGGCACGCGCGGCTGCGCAAGAAGATCTCGGGTACCGCGCAGCGCCCGCGTCTGGTGGTGCACCGCTCGTCGCGCCACATCCACGTCCAACTGGTCAACGACCTGGACGGCACCACCCTGGCCGCTGCCTCGTCGATCGAGGCGGACGTGCGGGGCGTGGAGGGCGACAAGAAAGCCCACAGTGTGCGCGTCGGCCAGTTGATCGCCGAGCGGGCCAAAGCCGCCGGAGTCGACAAGGTGGTGTTCGACCGCGGTGGCTACAGCTATGGCGGGCGGATCGCCGCGCTGGCCGATGCTGCCCGCGAAGGCGGGTTGACGTTCTGATGGCACGCATCGAGTTCGACGTCGCACACGACTTTTCACACGACATTGGAAGGACCGCATGATGGCGGAGCAACCGGCCGGAGCGGCCGGCCCGACGGCTGGCACCGCGGAAAGTCGCACTGACGGCCGCGACAACCGTGAGGGCCGGGGCCGCCGGGATGGTGGTGGTGGCCGTGGCGGTCGCGACCGTGACCGCGACGGCGACAAGAGCAACTACCTGGAGCGGGTCGTCACCATCAACCGCGTTTCCAAAGTGGTCAAGGGTGGTCGGCGCTTCAGTTTCACCGCTCTGGTCATCGTCGGCGACGGCAACGGAATGGTCGGTGTCGGTTACGGCAAGGCCAAGGAAGTTCCGGCCGCGATCGCCAAGGGTGTCGAGGAGGCCCGTAAGAGCTTTTTCCGGGTGCCGCTGATCGGCGGGACCATCGTTCACCCGGTGCAGGGTGAAGCTGCCGCCGGCGTGGTGATGTTGCGCCCGGCCAGCCCCGGTACCGGTGTGATCGCCGGCGGCGCTGTCCGCGCGGTGCTGGAATGTGCCGGCGTACGCGACATTCTGGCCAAATCGCTGGGCAGCGACAACGCGATCAACGTCGTGCACGCCACGGTTGTCGCGCTCAAGTCACTGCAGCGGCCCGAAGAGGTGGCCGCCCGACGTGGGCTGTCCATCGAGGATGTCGCCCCGGCCGGCATGCTGCGTGCGCGCCGCGAAAGCGAGGCGCTGGCCGCCAGCGCCGCCACCTCCCGTGAAGGATCGGCATAGCCATGGCCGCAGCAAAAGCAACACCTTCGACTCAGTTGAAGATCACCCAGGTTCGCGGCATCATCGGTGCTCGCTGGAAGCAGCGGGAAAGCCTTCGCACACTGGGGCTTCGGGGGATTCGCAAGTCGGTGGTCCGCGAGGACAACGCGCAGAACCGTGGGCTGATCAACACCGTGCGGCACCTCGTTGAGGTAGAGCCGGCCGACACAGCGGAAGGTAGCAAGTGACCATCAAACTGCACGACCTGCGCCCCGCGCCCGGGTCGAAAACCAAGCGCACCCGCGTCGGTCGCGGTGAGGGCTCCAAGGGTAAGACCGCGGGCCGCGGCACCAAGGGCACCAAGGCCCGTAAGAACGTGCCGGTGACGTTCGAGGGTGGGCAGATGCCGATCCACATGCGGCTGCCCAAATTAAAGGGCTTCCGCAACCGGTTCCGCACCGAATACGAAGTCGTCAACGTTGAGGACATCAACCGCCTGTTCCCGCAAGGCGGGACGGTCGGAGTGGACGAGCTGGTCGCCAAGGGGGCGGTTCGCAAGAACTCGCTCATCAAGGTTCTCGGCGACGGCAAACTGGCTGTCAAGGTGGACGTCACCGCGAACAAGTTCAGCGGCAGCGCACGCGAGAAGATCACCGCGGCGGGCGGCTCAGCCACCGAACTCTGAGTCAGCGCAGTTGCGGAATAACCTCTGCGGCAAGGCGTTCCATCTGCTCCCGATCCTCGGCAACATCGCGGCCGACCGGGTTGAGCAGGATCGTCCGGGCGCCCGCGTCGATGACTTCGCGTAGACCGGCTACCACGGCGTCGACCGTGCCGGACACCGGTACCGCGTCGACGCCGGGCATCGCGCCGTAGATGCGATGCAAGCCTTCCAGCACCCGCTCCCGCGCCTTCGACGGGTCGTCGTCGACCATCAGGTAGACGCGCTTGCCGATCGGGAACTTCGCCGGATCCTTGCCCTGCTCGGCGAGCTCGTGCCGCACGGTCTTGGCCGCCTCGGCGAATTTCGAGGTGGGCGACGAACCCGCACCCAGGAACGCGTCGCCGTGGCGCACCGCGCGGGCCAGCGCCTTGGCTGCCTGACCGCCGAACCAGATCGGCGGGTGCGGGCGCTGTACGGGTTTGGGTTGGATGGGCAGATCCTCGACCTGGCGGAACCGGCCGTCGAACGTCACTCTGGGTGCGTCCGACCACGCCGCCTTCATCAGTTCGAGGCCTTCGGTGAAACTGCTGATGTACGTCGCCTTGTCGACCCCGAACGCGGCGAACTTGCGGAAGCCGCCGCCGGGCGCAACCCCGACATCCAGCCTGCCGTGGCTGAGCCGGTCGACGGCGGTCACCGCCGAGGCCAGCTGCAGCGGGTCGTGCAGCGACGAAACCAGCACGGCCACCCCCAGCCGCAACCGGTCGGTGCAGGCGGCCGCGTAGGCAAGCAATTCCAGCGGCGCGAGCAGCGGCGCTTCCCCGATGATCTGCTCAAGCACCCAGCCGCCCTCGAACCCGAGCTCCTCGGCCCGGGTCAGATAGTCCCGCAGGGCGGCCGCATCGAACGTTCCCGAATCGAATTGGTGGATCGAGATGGAGAATCGCACCTCACCACCGTACGGCCCGGGCCGCGGCGCCGGTGCGGCGTCGTTGGGCATCGGTAGGCTCGACACATGTTTTCTTTCCTGCCCGATCCGCCGGGCCTTGACGATGTGCGCGCGTTGGCCCGCCGGGTGGACACCGCCCGTCACCATGGTGTTCCAGGCGGTTGTGTGCTCGAACTCGACTTGCGGGTCGCACCGCCGGAAACCGGCGGGATGGATCCGCTGGCGTTGATCACCGGTGCCGGGCGGCCGTTGGTGCTGCGTGAAGTCGTCTCTGCGCTGCACCGGGCCGCCGAAGATCCCCGGGTTGCCGGCCTGATCGCCCGAGTGGAGCTGCCTGCCGCCGCGGCGGGGCCGGTGCAGGAGCTGCGGGAAGCCGTCACGGCGTTCGCCGCGGTCAAGCCGTCGCTGGCCTGGGCCGAGACGTATCCGGGAACGCTGTCCTATTTCTTGGCGTCGGCGTTCGGCGAGGTATGGATGCAACCGTCGGGAACCGTCGGGCTGATCGGCTTCGCCACCAACGCCTTGTTCCTGCGTAGCGCGCTGGACAAGGCCGGTATCGAAGCCCAGTTCGTCGCGCGCGGTGAATATAAGTCGGCGGTAAACATTTTCACGCAGGACCGCTACACCGACCCGCATCGGGAAGCGGACACCCGGCTGCTGGACAGCCTGCGCGGCCAGGTTTGGCAGGCGATCGCCGAGTCGCGCAATGTCGGCTACGACTCGCTCGACGGGCTGGCTGACCAGGCGCCGCTGCTGCGCGACGCTGCGTTGAACGCAGGGCTGATCGATCGCGTCGGCTTCCGCGACGAGGCATATGCACGGATAGCGGAACTCGTTGGCGCCAAGGGTATTTCAGCGGAGTCGGGTGATGCCGACGCTGATGACGCCCCGCCGCGGCTGTATGTGAGCCGGTACGCCCGTGCGACCGGACCCACGGGACCGTCGATACCGGGGCGCAGGCCCAAGTCGACGGTCGCCGTCGTCACCGTCGCCGGTCCGATAGTCAGCGGCCGTGGCGGATCGCGGTTGCCGTTCGGTTCGTCGAACGCCGGCGGTGACACCATTGCAGCGGGTCTGCGAGATGCGGCCGCCGACGATTCGGTGTCGGCGATCGTGCTGCGGGTCGACTCGCCGGGCGGTTCCGTCACTGCGTCCGAAACCATCTGGCGGGAGGTGAAGAAGGCCCGCGAGCGCGGCAAGCCTGTGGTGGCCTCGATGGGTGCGGTCGCGGCCTCCGGCGGCTACTACGTCTCGATGGGCACCGACGCGATCGTGGCCAATCCCGGCACGATTACGGGTTCGATCGGAGTGTTGACGGGCAAGCTGGTCACCCGGGATCTGAAGGACCGGCTTGGCGTCGGGTCAGACGCGGTGCGTACCAACGCCAATGCCGACGCGTGGTCGAGCAATGCGCCGTTCACTCCCGAGCAGCATGCCCAGGTCGAGGCCGAGACGGACCTGTTCTACCAAGACTTCGTGCAACGGGTCGCCGAGGGTCGCAAGCTGAGTGTCGAGGCGGTCGAGGCGGTGGCCCGGGGCCGGGTCTGGACCGGCGCGGACGCCCTCGAGCATGGCTTGGTCGACGAACTCGGTGGTCTGCGGACCGCGGTGCGCCGAGCCAAGGTGCTGGCCGGCTTGGACCAAGACGACAAGGTCCGCTTGGTCGGTTATCCGGGTTCGTCGCTGTGGGAGTACCTGCGGCCGCGGCCGTCCTCGCAGCCGGCGGCGGCGTCCTTGCCGGATGCGTTGGGCGCGTTGATCATTCAGTCGGTGTTCGGGATCTTTGAGCAGGCCGAGCGTTCGTTGACCGGTGCGAGCGTGCTGTGGCTGGGGGAGTCCCGCTTCTAGCTGCCGAGGGTGCCGCTGACGTAGATGATTTCGCCCAACGGGTCGTCGTTCTCGGGGCCGGGAACCTCGAGCCCGTGAGCAGCGAACAGGTCTGCGCGCGAGGTGCCGGCGACGTTCCATTCCCTGGCGCGCAGGTAATGAATGACGTGGCTGCGCTCGCCGGCGTAAACCAGCGACGGCATGTCCATATCGAGACCGTGCTCGCGCAGCTGCGCGGACATCTCGTGAACCCGTTCGACGTCCAAATCCTGCAAGCCCGGAACGTATTCGGTGGCGATCGCGCTGCCCGGGGCGCTCAAAGCGGTGATGTTGTCGAACAGCCGGTCCTGCGCGTCAGACGGCAGGTATATCAGCAGACCCTCGGCCAGCCAGGCAGTCGGTGCGTCTGCATCCAGCCCGGCGGCTCGCAACGCGGCCGGCCAGTCGGCACGCAGATCGATCGGGACAGTGCGTCGCGCCGCGGTGGGCTGGGCACCGAGATCGGCCAGCGTCGTCGTCTTGAACTCGATCACCTGAGGCTGGTCGATCTCGTACACCACCGTCCCCGACGGCCAGTCCAGGCGATAGGCGCGGGAGTCCAACCCCGACGCCAGGATGACTACTTGACGCACGCCCGCACCGACGGCCGCAAGCAGATAATCGTCGAAGTACTTGGTGCGCACGCCCATTCCGTCGACGATTGCCTGCGTTCGCCCCGGCGACGCGTTCGGGACCAGCGAGAAGTCGACTTCGCCGTCGATCATTCTCACGAAGAAATCCAGCCCGACGGCTCGGACCAGTGGATCGGCAAACGGGTCGTTGATCAGTGGGGTCTCGGCCTTGCTCGCCATCGCGCGACCGGCGGCGACCATGGTCGCGGTCGCCCCCACGCTAGAGGCCAGATCCCAGCTGTCGTCATCCGTGCGTGTCATGCCTGCCCTATTTGAGCGTTGCGGCGACGTAGCTCATCTTCCTGAAGAGAGCCATCGCCTCGTCTTCAGGGAACTGAAACCCGTTGCGGGTGTATAGCTCTTGGGCGGGATGAGCGTTTACCTGCCAGCCGTGCTCGGTGAGGTAGTCGGCGACGATGCTGCGTTCGCCCTGATAGAACAGATCGGCCGGATTGAGGTCGAAACCTGCGCGGCGCCAACGCTCGCCAATGTGCTGCACGTTTTTGTCGGAGAAGGCTTGCGGGTCGGAGATGTGCTCGGTAGCCAATCGGCTGCCCGGTGCGCTGAGCGCGGTGATGTTGTCGAACAACCGGTCCTGGGCCTCAGCCGGCAGGTAGGGCAGCAATCCCTCGGCGCTCCACGCGGTCGGTTGACCGACGTCGAAACCGCCGGCCCGCAACGCGGCCGGCCAGTCTTCGCGCAAATCGATCGCGATCGTGCGAAGTTCCGCGCTCGGGGCGGCGCCGAGGTCGGCGAGCGTGCCTGTCTTGAATTCGATCACCTGGGGCTGGTCGATCTCGTAGACCGTGGTGCCGCCGGGCCAGGGCAGTCGGTAGGCGCGGGTGTCCAGACCAGACGCGAGGATCACCGCCTGCCGTACACCTGCCTCGCCAGCACCGGTGAAGAAGTCATCGAAAAACCTTGTCCGCACGGTCATTTGTTCGACGCGGGTCTTGCGCTTCAGCGACGGGTCGTCCTCCAGACTGAGCTCCCCGTCCAGCATGCGGATGAACGGCGCGAGGCCCACCGCCCGCACCAGCGGGGCAGCGAAAGGGTCGTCGAGCAGCGGCTCGGGCCCCTGCGAGGCGATCGCGCGAGAGGTCGCCACCATCGTCGCGGTGGCTCCGACACTGGAGGCCAGATCCCAGCTGTCGTCGTGGGTACGCGGCATCGACTACTCCTAGTTCTTGTCGGTCAGCGTGCCGCTGACATAGAGACGGTCGGCGAACGGCAGGTCGTTCTCGACGATCGGCGGAAGTCCGTTGACGGCGAACAATTCCCGGATGGTGCTGCCGCCCATCTCCCAGCCGTGTTCGGTCAGGTAGGGCGATGCCTCATTACGGTCGCCGAAATAGATGAGCTCGGTCATGTCCAGATCGAGTCCGTGTTTACGCCAACGCTCGGACACGGTTCGCATGCGCTCTTTGATCCGCTCCTCGTGTCCGGGCTCACGGCTGGGCCCGCTGTCGGTCGCGATCCGGCTACCCGGGGCGCTGAGCGCGGTGATGGCGTCGAGCAACCGGTCCTGCGCGTCGGGTGGCAGGTAGCCCAACAAGCCCTCGGCGCTCCAGGCGCTGGGCTCGCCGGGATCGAAACCTGCTGCCTGTAGCGCTGCCGGCCAGTCGTCGCGCAGGTCGACGGCGACCGTGCGTCGGTACGCGGTGGGCTGGGCGCCCAGTTCGGCCAGCGTGCGGGACTTGAATTCGATAACTTCCGGCTGGTCGATCTCGTACACCGTGGTGCCGTCGGGCCAGGCCAGCCGGTAGGCGCGGGCATCCAGTCCGGACGCCAGGATCACCGCCTGCTTGATCCCCGCGTTGGTCGCGTCGATGAAGAACTCGTCGAAGAATTTGGTGCGGACCGCCATGTTGTCGGTCATCCGCTGCACGCCCGCCGGCGAGCCGTCGTTGTCGTCCTCGAGGTCGGCGGGGGTCAGGTCGCCGGTGGCCAACCGGGTGAACAGGTCCAGGCCTACCGCCCGAACCAGCGGCTCGGCGTACGGGTCGTCGATCAGTGGCCGCTCGGCCTTGCTTGCCATAGCGCGGGCTGCCGCGACCATCGTGGCGGTGGCGCCGACGCTCGATGCCAGGTCCCAGGTGTCGTCGTCGGTGCGTGCCATCGCTACCCCTCTGCGTGAAGCCGATTAATTACTTAGCCAATGTAACAAGGCTATCACGCCGCGGAATAGCCGCTTGTGCGGGCATATTGCCGATTCCGAGTCATGCGGAGCCATTCGCGCAAGGCGGTGGCCGTGGCGTACGCGGCTGCAGACGCGCCGAAATCGAGTGTGAATTCAGGTTCTTCAGTGTGCAATCAGGGCGGGGAAGTAGGCGAAACTCCGCCCTACGCGCACGCTCGGCGCCGCAGATTCACACTCGATGTGAAGGTCTGCTGCCAAGACGCGGCGCGGCCGCCGCATCGCTACATCGGGTTGGCGCGAAGGTAGGTGTAGACGCCGGCGAAGTTGGTGTTGATTTCGTCGGGAATCGGCACGGGACCGCCGAGAGCTCTTGCTCCCCAGACGATTTGTGCGGTCCGCTCGACGAGTGCCGTGACGTGTAAGACCTTGTCCGGCCGGGCGCCGACCGCCACCAGCCCGTGGTTGGCTATCAGCGCCGCGGCCCGGCCCTCCAGCGCCTTGACCGCGTTGCTGCCGACCTCGGGCGTGGCCGATGCGGCGTATTCGCTGCAGCGGATGTCGCCGCCGCAGTAGATCGCGAACTCGTCGATGCAGGCCGGGATCGGCTGATGGGCGATCGCGAACATGGTGGCCCACACCGGGTGACTGTGGATGACGCTGCCGATGTCGTCGAACGCCTGGTAACAGGCCAGGTGCAACTGCATCTCCGTGGAGGGCGATCGGCCGTCGGCGGCCTGCAGTACCGCGCCGTCCGGGTCGACCACCACCAGGTCGCGCAGTGTCATGTCGGAGTAGTCCACCGACGAGGGGGTGATGACCAGGTTGCCGTCCTGGCGTCGGGCCGAGATGTTGCCCGCGGTGCCCTCGACCAGCCCGCGGCGCAGCATGTCCTTGGCCGCTGCCAGCACCGCGGCCTCGGTATCGTCTACGAATCTCACGAGGTCACGGTCCTAGCACCTCCGGGTTGACGATATGGGCAGGCGTCTTGCCCGATAGCAGCGCTTCCAGGTCGTCGGCCACCATCTGCGCCTGCCGCGCCTCAGTGTTCCACGTCGCTCCGCCGATATGGGGCGTGAGCACCACATTGGGCATCGCGATCAAGGGATGATCGGTCGGCAGCCATTCCCCGGCGAAGTGGTCCAGGCCCGCGGCGCCCACCTTGCCGCTGCGCAGCGCATCGACAAGCGCGTCGGTGTCGTGCAGTTGAGCCCGCGCGCTGTTGATGAAGACGACTCCGTCACGCATCGCCGCGAACTGCTCGGCGCCGATCAGTCCCTCGGTATCGGCGGTGACCGGCGCGTGCAGCGAGACGATGTCCGCCTCGGCGAGCAGATCGTCGAGGCTGTGCCGGGCCTCGCTGTTGTACGGGTCGTAGGCGATGACCCGCATGCCGAGTCCGTCCATCCGCCACTTGACCGCCCGTCCAACGGCGCCGAGGCCGACCAGCCCGACGGTTCGGCCGGCCACCTCCCAGGCCCGGAATCGCTGATACGGAATGCTGCCGTCGCGGAACACCTTTCCGGCCCGCACGTCGGCGTCCGCGCCGAGCACCTGGCGGGTGGCGGAGAAGAGCAGGGCCAATGTCATCTCGGCGACCGCGTCCGCGTTGCGGCCCGGGGTGTTCAGCACCGGGATCCCGGCCGCGGTCGCGCCCGCCACGTCGACGTTGTTGGGGTCTCCGCGCGTGGAGGCGATCGCCCGCAGGCCCAACTCGAACACCGGCCCGCTGACCAGATCACTCTCCACCACAACGACATCGCCGCGTTCAGCCGAGATCCGCTCGGCCAGCTGCTCGGCGCTGTAGATGCGCAGCGGGGTTTGGTCGATCCACGGGTCGTAAATCACGTCGGCCAGCCGCCGCAGTTTCTCGAACCCGTCGCCACGCAGCGGGGCCGTTACCAAAGCTCGGGTCACGTGGCAATGCTGGCGTACGGTGACGCGCGTGTCACGCAAAGAGGTCACAGTCGGCGTCGACATCGGCACCACCGCCGTCAAAGCGGTGGCCGCCGACGAGGACGGTCGAGTGGTGGCGCGGGCACGGATCCCGCACGAGCTGCGGGTGCCGACGCCGGATCGGCTGGAACACAACGCCGGCGAGGCCTGGCGTGCGGGTCCGTTGGCGGCGCTGAAACAGCTGGCGCGGCCGGATGCGCTGGCGGTCGCGGTGTCCGCGATGGTCCCGTCGCTGACCGCCGTTGACTCCGGCGGCCATCCGATCACGCCGGGGCTGCTGTACGGGGACAGCCGCGGGCGGACCCCCGGCCAGCACAGCGCTGACGCTCTCGACAGCCCCTTCCCGGTCGGTGAGGCTGCCGAGTTCCTGCGCTGGACGGCCGCGCAAGCGCCCGGTGCGGCCGGTTACTGGCCGGCTCCGGCGGTGGCCAATGACGCGCTGGCCGGCGAAGCGGTGGTCGACTTTTCCACCGCCTACACCGCCTCGCCGCTGTTCGACGGCGACGGCTGGAACGCCGAAGCCTGCGCCGATCGTGGCGCGACGCCTCTGCAGATGCCACGCGTCGACGCGCCGGCCGCCGCCATAGGGCGGGTGCGGGGAACCGACACCGCGCTGGCGGTCGGGGCCATCGACGCGTTGTGCGAGCAGATGGTGTCCGGCGCGGACGGCGACGGCGACGTGCTGGTGTTGTGCGGCACCACCTTGATCGTGTGGGTCACCATTCCCGAGGTGCGGCGGGTGCCGGGTCTGTGGACCATCCCGACGATGACCGGGAAGAGTCAGATCGGCGGAGCGAGCAACGCCGGTGGCCTGTTTCTCGGGTGGGTCGATCGTGTCCTGGGCCCGGGCGATTCCGCGTCGGCCGATCCGCGGCGGGTGCCGGTGTGGTCGCCCTATCTGCGCGGCGAGCGCACGCCGTTCCATGACCCGGGCCGTCGCGGGGTGCTCGACGGCCTTGATCTCAGCCATGATGCGGCGGCACTTCGGCGGGCCGCCTACGAGGCGTCGGGTTTCGTCGTCCGCCAGCTGATCGAGCTGAGCCGGGCCGATGTATCGCGGATCGTGATCGCCGGTGGCGGCACCCGGGTGCGGCCCTGGATGCAGGCCATCGCCGACGCCACCCGTCGGCCGGTGCAGGTGTCCGCGGTGGCCGAGGGCGCGGCGCTGGGCGCGGCTTTTCTGGGCCGGATCGCGGTCGGTCTGGAGTCGACGATCACCGACGCCGCCCGGTGGGCCTCCGTCGACTGTGTAGTCGAGCCGCATCCGGCCTGGGTCGACCCGGTGGAGGAACGCTACCGCCGGTTTCTGGAATTGGCTTTACGGTAGCTCTGCGGAGACGTATCGGATGTCGCCGAACGCGACCGCCGAGGGCGCGTCCGGAAACTTGAAACCGTTGGCGGTGTACAGCTCTGGTGTGGTGTGCACGGTCGTCCGCCAGCCTTGACCTGCCAGGTATTCCACCGCGTCGTTGCGCTCACCGTCGTACACCAGCTCGGACCAGTTCACGTTCAGTCCGAGGCGCTGCCAGCGTTCGCTGATCTCTTTGCCCCGGGTGGCGATGCGGTCCCGGATGTCCGGCACGTAGCCGGTGCCCACTCGGCTGCCAACCGAACTGAGCGCGGTGATGTTGTCGAACAACCGGTCCTGCGCGTCCGGTGGCAGGTAGCCCAACAGCCCCTCGGCGATCCACGCCGTTGGTTGTTCGGAATCAAACCCGTTGTTCCGCAATGCGCCTACCCAGTCGTCGCGCAGATCGACGGCCACCGTCTTGCGGTCGGCGGTCGGGGCCGCGCCCAAGTCGGCCAGGGTGCGGGTCTTGAATTCGATGACCTGCGGCTGGTCGATCTCGAACACCACCGTTCCCGACGGCCATGCCAGCCGGTAGGCGCGGGTGTCGAGGCCGGCGGCCAGAATGACGGCCTGGCGCACACCGGCGGCGGTGGCGTCGGCGAAGAAGTTGTCGAAGAACCGGGTCCGGACCGCCATTCCCTCGGCCAGTCGTTGGGCGGTGAAAGCCGGGTCGTCTTCGGTGAGCTCGATTTCACCGTTCATCATCTTGATGAAGGCGTCCACGCCGACCGCGTTGACCAGCGGTTCGGCGAAGGGATCGTCGATCAGGGGATTCGGGCCTTTGGAGGCCATCGCGCGTCGCGCGGCCACCGCGGTGGCGGTCGCACCCACGCTGGACGCCAAATCCCAGCTGTCGCCGTCGTATCTGCCGGTGTCGCTTGCGGTCATAACTGACCTCCTAGATGAGTGTTGCGATAACGGAGACGATATTGCGAAACGCGGCCAGCGCCTCGTCGCCGGGGAAGACGCGATCGTATTCGCCGAAGAGTTCCCGTCGATTTCGGGCGTTCACCTGCCAACCGCGCTCACCGAGGTAGTCCGCGACGTTGTTGCGCTCGCCCTCGTAGAACAACCCGGACAGATCGACATCGCAGCCGAGACTGGCCCACTGGTCGTTCATCGCCTGGCCGCGCTCGGCCATCGTCGAATCGGTGTCGGGGTGGTACTCGGTAGCCAATTGGCTGCCGGGGGCGCTGAGCGCGGTGATGTGGTCGAAGAGTCGATCCTGGGCTTCCGGCGGTAGGTACATCAACAGCCCCTCGGCGCTCCAGGCCGATGGCTTGGTGTCGTCAAAACCGCTGTCGCGCAACGCGGCCGGCCAGTCGTCGCGCAGGTCGACGCTGACCGTGCGGCGCAGCGCCGTCGGTTCGGCGCCGAGCCGGGCCATGGTCTCGGTTTTGAATGCGACGACCTGGGGTTGATCGACTTCGTAGACGACGCTGCCGGCCGGCCAATCCAGCCGGTAGGCCCTGGCGTCCAGGCCGGCGGCCAGAATCACGGCCTGACCGATGCCCGCCGCGGCCGCGTCGATGAAGAACTCGTCGAAGAACCGGGTGCGAACCGCCAGCGAGTCGGTTTCGGTCTGCAGTTCGAAGGTGCCGTCTTGGCCGGCGTTTCCCTCGGGGGTCGGGTCTATCTGCCCGTCGACGACGCGGGTGAAGAAGTCGATGCCCACCGCCCGTACCAGTTCGGCGGCGAACGGGTCGTTGATGATCGGGTCGGCGTCCTTGGTGGCCAGCGCCCGGGCCGCCGCGACCATCGTCGCGGTGGCGCCCACGCTGGAGGCCAGATCCCAACTGTCGGTATTGCTGCGTGCCATGCTCACCCTTTCTTCGGTGCGGAACTGAGATAGACCGCGTCACCGAACGGGGCATCGTCGACCCCGACCGCGCGACCGAGCGGCTCGGGAAAGGTGGTCCACGTGCCCTATCGAAAACCCTTCGACCGAAACCGCCGTTGACTTGATATTTAGCCAAGGTAAAGAGGCTCCTGAAACTCTACGCCCCGTTGCGCGTGCATCCCACCCCGTTGGCGGGGGAGCGCTTCGTGCGCTGTTAGTCTCGTAGACTGTCTGACGCGCGCCTGGACACGTTCTGCCTGCAGGTCTTCGGCGCGCTACGCAGGACCATGCAAGACACTTCAATGCTGGATACACCAGCAAGTAGGCATGCCGCGACCCGCGTCCGGCTGCGCAGGAGGAAGAGTGCTTTCGGCTTTCATCTCATCGCTGCGAACAGTCGACCTGAGACGGAAGATCCTGTTCACGCTCGGCATCGTGGTGCTCTATCGCCTGGGTGCGACGGTGCCGTCGCCTGGCGTCAACTACCCCAACGTGCAGAAGTGCCTCGCGCAGATCAGCGGCGGGGCGTCGGCGCAGATCTACTCGCTGATCAACCTGTTCTCCGGCGGCGCGTTGCTGCAGCTGACCGTGTTCGCGGTCGGCGTGATGCCCTACATCACCGCGAGCATCATCGTGCAGCTGCTTACCGTGGTCATCCCGCGCTTTGAAGAGCTGCGTAAAGAAGGCCAGTCCGGCCAGGCCAAGATGACCCAGTACACGCGCTACCTGGCGATCGCCTTGGCCATCTTGCAGGCCACCAGCATCGTGGCGCTGGCTGCCAACGGCGGGTTGCTGCAGGGCTGCAACCTGGACATCATCGCCAACCAGAGCATCTTCACCCTGGTCGTCATCGTGCTGGTGATGACCGCAGGCGCGGCGCTGGTGATGTGGATGGGCGAGTTGATCACCGAACGTGGCATCGGCAATGGCATGTCGCTGCTGATCTTCGCGGGCATCGCCGCCCGGATCCCTGGCGAAGGCAAGAGCATCCTGGACAGCCGTGGCGGGGTCGTGCTGGCCACGGTCTGCGTGGCAGCGCTGATCATCGTCGTCGGCGTGGTGTTCGTCGAGCAGGGTCAGCGGCGCATCCCGGTGCAGTACGCCAAGCGCATGGTGGGCCGCCGCATGTATGGCGGCACCTCGACGTATCTGCCGCTGAAGGTCAACCAGGCCGGCGTTATCCCGGTCATTTTCGCGTCGTCGCTGATCTACATTCCGCATCTGATCACCCAGTTGATCCGCAGCGGCAGCGGCGGCGTGGGTAACAGCTGGTGGGACAAGTTCGTCAGTAACTACTTGTCGAACCCTGCGAGCCCGGTTTACATCGGCATCTACTTCGCGCTGATCATCTTCTTCACGTACTTCTACGTGTCGATCACGTTCAACCCCGACGAACGTGCCGACGAGATGAAGAAGTTCGGCGGCTTCATCCCCGGCATCCGACCTGGCAAGCCCACCGCTGATTATCTGCGTTACGTGCTGAGCAGGATCACCTTGCCGGGTTCGATCTACCTCGGTGTCATTGCGGTACTGCCCAACGTGTTCCTCCAGATGGGCAGCACGGGCGGCGTGCAAAACCTGCCGTTCGGTGGCACCGCGGTGCTGATCGCGATCGGTGTCGGGTTGGATACGGTAAAGCAGATCGAAAGTCAGCTCATGCAGCGCAACTACGAAGGGTTCCTCAAGTGAGACTTGTGATGCTGGGGCCGCCCGGCTCGGGTAAGGGCACGCAGGCCGAAAGACTGGCTGAAAAGCTGCAGATACCGCATCTTTCCACCGGTGAACTCTTCCGGCAGAACATCAGTAAGGGCACCAAGCTGGGTCTGGAAGCCAAGCGCTACCTGGACGCCGGCGATCTGGTGCCGTCTGAATTGACCAATGATCTTGTCGACGCCCGGCTCAGCGACCCCGATACCGCTGGCGAGGGTTTCATCCTGGACGGCTACCCACGCTCGGTCCAGCAGGCCCAAGCGCTGCACAACATGCTCGAACGCCGAGGTATTCAACTCGACACGGTCCTTGAGTTGCGCGTGGCCGAAGACGCCTTGTTCGACCGGCTCAAGGCGCGCGGCCGCGCCGACGACACCGACGACGTCATCCGTAACCGGATGAATGTCTACCGCGACGAAACCGCGCCGCTGATCGAGTACTACAGCCGCGAGCTGAAAACCGTCGATGCGGTCGGCACGGTCGATGAGGTGTTCGCCCGCGCCCTGCAGGCCCTGGGTTTCTAACGGTGATCGGCCTGGCCGGCCTGCGCAGTCGCAAGGTGGTGCCGCAGCGCAGCGCCGCGGAACTCGACGCGATGGCCGCTGCCGGTGCGGTGGTCGCCGCCGCGCTGAGCGCGGTCCGCGCGGCCGCGATTCCCGGGGTGTCGACGCTGCACCTCGACCAGATCGCCGAATCGGTGATCCGCGACGCCGGTGCGACGCCGTCGTTCCTCGGCTACCACGGCTTCCCGGCGTCCATCTGCTCGTCGGTCAACGACCGCGTCGTGCACGGCATCCCCTCCGCCGGTGAGGAACTCGCCGCCGGCGACCTGGTCTCCATCGACTGCGGTGCGATCCTGGACGGCTGGCACGGCGACGCCGCGATCACGTTCGGTGTCGGCCGGCTCATCCCGGCAGACGAACTGGTCTCGCAGGCGACCAAGGAGTCGATGGAGGCCGGAATCGCCGCGATGGTGCCCGGCAACCGTCTGACCGACGTGTCGTACGCCATCGAAACCGCCACCCACGCGGCCGAGGTTCGGCATGGGCGCACGTTCGGCATCGTCGAGGGCTACGGCGGACACGGCATCGGCAGGCAGATGCACATGGATCCATTTCTGCCCAACGAAGGAACTCCCGGGCGTGGCCCGCTACTGGCTCCTGGATCGGTGCTGGCGATCGAGCCGATGCTGACCCTGGGAACGCGCAGGACCGTGGTGCTCGACGACGAGTGGACGGTCACTACCGCCGACGGTTCACGTGCCGCACACTGGGAGCACACCGTTGCAGTCACCGAGAACGGGCCCCGAATCCTCACCCTTGGCTGACTCCGCACCGGACGAGTGAACCAAACGACGATCTGAATCGTGTCGTCACCGAGAGGCTGGTGATGGACATACCGGGCACCGGCGCGGATGCGATTGCTGTCAAGCGGCTGTGGGATGAACATGCCGGCCCTTTGTGGCGCTATGTGTGCCGGTTGACCGGTGATCCTGCCCATGCCGAGGACGTGGTGCAAGAGACCTTACTGCGCGCATGGCAACGCCCGCACGTCCTCAACAACGGGCAGTCGCCACGCGCCTGGCTTTTCACCGTTGCCAGGAACATGGTCATCGACGACCGACGCAGCGCCCGGTTTCGCAATGAGCTGATCTCGCGGGACGGCGCAGGGCCGGCGGAACCGGCGGGTCCGGATGAGGCTGGTGGGGTGCTGAACCGGGCATTGATCGGCGATGCGATGGCGCAGCTGTCCGCTGAACACAGGGCGGTGGTTGGCCGCTCGTACTACCGGGGTTGGACGACCGCGCAGATCGCCGCCGATCTCGGGATTGCCGAAGGCACGGTGAAGTCGCGGCTGCATTACGCGCTGCGAGGGCTTCGCCAGGCCTTGCTGGAGATGGGGGTGACGCAATGACGGAATACCGGAACGGGGATATGCCCCGCGACGGCGAATCCGGCATGCCGCAGGACGCCCACGAGCACGAGTACTCGATGTGGGACGCTGCCTACGTCCTGGGTGCCCTATCGGATGCCGACCGGCGCGAATTCGAGGCACACCTGGCCGGCTGCATCTCGTGTCAGGACGCCGTGAATGAGCTGACCGCAGTCTCACCCCTGCTGTCGCTCCTCGACTACGACCAGGTCATCGGTGCAGACGCGACCGATGAGTCGGCCGCGGTGCCGCCGCGCCCCGGCCTGCTGACGTCGCTGCTGGCGAAGGCAGGCCAGCGGTCGGCAGCTGCGTCAGATCCGGTGGAACTGCAACCGGCACTGATGACGGCGACGACCGTCGATGCGCAGACTGTCTTCCCGGTCTTTCGCACCGGCAACTACGCCCCTGTGCACGACGAGCTGACCGCCTTCGATCTGCAGGTTGAGGGCAGCATCCCAGCCGACTTGAACGGCTGGTACCTGCGCAACGGCCCCAACCCGCGCGCGGGCGCGGGCCACTGGTGCGTCGGCGACGGAATGGTCCATGGAATCCGGCTGGAAAACGGCCGCGCCGCCTGGTACCGAAACCGCTGGGTGCGCACCGAGAGCTTCGAGCATCCCGTCCCGCTCTACAACGATGACGGCAGCCGAAATCTGCACTCCAGCATCGCCAATACCCATGTCGTCCGGCACGCCGGTAAGACGCTCGCCCTGATGGAGTTCTCGCTGCCCTATGAAATCAGCAACGATCTGAAGACGTTGGGCGCCTACGACTTCGGCGGTATGTTGACCGACTCGATGACGGCGCATCCGAAGATCTGCCCGACTACCGGCGAAATGCATTTCTTCGGTTCCGGAAACATCTTTGAACCGCATGTCAGCTATCACCGCGCCGACGCCAACGGCCAGCTGACAGTCAGTCGTCCCATCGACGTTCCTGCGCTGACGTTGATGCACGACTTCGCGCTGACCGCCGACCATGTGGTCTTCATGGACTTGCCGCTGCTGTTCAACCTAGGCGTTGCGATGAAGCAGCAATTCGAACGGGACCTACCGTACCGGTGGGACGACCAGCACAGGGCCCGGCTAGGCGTGCTGCGCCGCGACGACCCCTATGGCCGGTTGCGGTGGTTCGACATCGACCCGTGCTTCGTCTTTCACATTGCGAACGCCTATGACAGCGGGGGATCGGTCATCCTCGAAGTACTGCGGTACCCCGAAATGTGGCGTGGCAGTAGCGAATTCGGTGACGACGCGACATTGTGGCGCTGGACGATCAACTTGGACACCGGGGTGGTCGAGGAGAGCCAACTCGACGACCGCGGCGTGGAGTTCCCGCGCATCGACGACCGGCGCGCCGGCGCGCCCGCCCGCTACTCGGTGGCCGTTGGCAGCGGCGCGCTGGTGCGCTATGACCTGCAGCGGGATACCGCAACCGAACACCGGTTCGGCGGCGGCAGCCATGAAGCGGCGGGCGCGCCGGGCGAGGCGGTGTTCGCGCCCGCGGTCGGGCAGTCCGACGAGCTGGCCGGTTGGTACCTGACTTACGTTTACCACCCCGCGACCGACGGCAGTGATCTGGTTGTCATCGACGCGTCAGACTTCGAGGGCGAACCGGTAGCCCGCATCCGGCTACCGCGTCGTGTGCCGCACGGATTCCACGGCAACTGGATCCCTGACTGAGCCCGAGACCACGTTGCACTGCTCACTCGATGAACTGGAAAGGCGCGCAACTCGTATCACTTATCAGGAGGTGTTCGAGTGAATCGAGCCAATAGCACATCTCACGCCGAAGCCGCGTTGATGAAGGCGCTCTATGACGAGCACGCCGGGGCTTTGTGGCGTTATGCGCTTCGGCTGACCCGTGACGCGAGTCGTGCCGAAGACGTGGTCCAGGAGACGCTGTTACGGGCGTGGCAGCATCCCGAAGTGGTCGGCGACACCGAGCGTTCGGCACGGGCGTGGCTCTTCACTGTTGCCCGCAACATGATCATCGACGAGCAACGCAGCCCACGGATCCGCAAATTCGGTGGTTCGCTGGACGAGTCGAGCGCACCCGAGCAGTCGGCTCCCGACCAGGTGGACTCGGCGCTGGACCGCATGCTGATCGCGGACGCCATGGCCCAAATGTCGGCTGAACACCGAGCCGTGGTCGAGCGATCCTATTACCGGGGCTGGACCACCGCGCAGATCGCCGCTGATCTCGACATAGCTGAAGGGACCGTAAAATCGCGACTACACTATGCGGTGCGGGCCTTGAGACTCACTCTGCAGGAGATGGGGGTGACCCGATGATCCCAATGACAATGTGTCAGGTCATCCGCCCGGCCGTCGGCTTCGAATGCCTGTGTATCGCATCAGACCGGGAGAGACGATGAGGGCGATCCGAGGTTTCGGGCCGCTCGGCGACAGCGACATGCCCACGGGCGACAGCCACGAGTATGCGACGTGGGATGCGGCCTATGTGCTCGGATCGTTGTCACCGGCCGATCGGCGGGAGTTCGAGGCGCACCTCGCCGGCTGCTCGTTCTGTGGGCAGGCCGTAGCCGAACTCAGCGGCATGCCAGCCTTACTATCGAAGCTTGATAGCGACACCGTGACCGCGATCAACGCGGGTGACCACACCGCTGAGCCTCCGAACTTGTTGCCGTCGCTGCTGTCCGCAGTGCGCCGCCGGCGGCACCGCTCCCGCATAGTGGCATGGTCATCCGCGTCCGCCGCGGCCGCGCTGCTGGCTATCGGTCTGTTCGTCGGCATCGCGGGCCACTCTCCAACATCCTCGCCCCCGCAGGCGAGCGCGTCCGCGCTACCGATGTCCCAGGTTGGAACGACAGCACTGGCCTCGACGGTATCGTTGCGCAACCAGAACTGGGGCACGTTCATCGACCTCAACTGCGTGTGCCTGGCCCCGGTCAGCGCCCACCACGACAAGCTCGCGATGGTCGTGGTGAGTCGCGACGGCAGCCATACTCAACTCGCGACCTGGACGGCGGAACCGGGCCACAGTGCGACGCCAGCCGGCAGCATCTCAACGCCCGTCGATCAGATCGCAGCGGTGCAAGTGGTTTCCGCCGACAGCGGACAGGTGTTGCTGCAGCGCTCACTGTGAAGATCGTGTCGCACCACGTGATGCCCGCCAGAAACGGCTAACTGGACTAGCCGCAACCCTTATCCAGCGCGAGCGCTGTCGTGGGCGCACTGCATCTGGTCGGCGGGCGGGGACTCGGCGCCGCAGTCCTGTCCTGCCGGCATGAACCGCAAGCGGCTCTGGATCGTGTCATTACTGGGGCCCGAAGTCCTCGGTGCCAAGAAGACGACAGGAGGTCGCGGATGACCACAGAGACTCTGGACAGCCCCGACGCCGTCGTCATCGGCGCGGGGCCGGCGGGTCTGGCTGTCGCACGCGAACTCGATCATCAGCACGGCATCAAAGCGCTTGTTCTGGACCGCGCGGCGGCCCCGGCGATGTCGTGGCGCACGCGCTATGACAACTTCCGCCTCAACACGACCGGGTTCTTGTCGCACCTTCCCGGACAACGGATTCCCTTGAATGCCGGCCGTTGGCCGACCAAGGAGGACATGGTCCGCTATTTCGATCACTATGTTCAGCGGCAGAACATCGCGCTGCGACTCGGATGTGAAGTCCACCGCGTGGACCGAGCCGACGGATTCTGGCAACTTGACACCTCGTCGGGTGAAATCCGGACCCCGGCAATCGTTCTCGCTACGGGCAACTACGGCGCGCCCACCATCCCGCACTGGCCCGGACTTAAACGCTTCAACGGCGAGATCGTGCACTCCGGGGACTTCACCAACGCTTGGCCTTACCGCGGCCGCGACGTCCTCGTTGTCGGCGCAGGTAATTCGGCCGCCGATATCGCTGTTCAGCTCGTTAACGATGGCGCGCGACGGATCTGGCTTGCGGTGCGCACACCGCCGCACCTTGTGCGGCGCGCGATTGGACCGTTTCCGTCGGATATCTTTCTCGAGCTGTTCTCCAGGGTTCCCGCACGCATGGTCGATCCGGTGATCGCGCGGATGAACCGCCTGCTGTTGGGTGACCTGTCGGCCTACGGCTTCGAGCGGCCGCCGCTCGGGCTGAAGGCCACGGTGGAAAAACGAGGTCGTATCCCGACGCTGGCCGACGAACTCATCGACGTGGTGAGAGTGCGGCGCGTCGAGGTCGTCGGCGCCGTCAAAGCCGTCGAATCCGACAGCGTGATCCTCGCCGACGGCAGATCCGTGACGCCGCAGGTGATCATCGCCGCGACCGGGTTCGGCACGGATCTCGAGAGGTTGCTCGGCCATCTCGGCGTCCTCGACGAGCACGGCAACCCGCGCGGCGGCTTCGCCTCGCACGTCGGCGAGGGAATGTTCGCGATCGGATACGGCATTCCGCCCAATGGCCCACTCCGGGCGATCCGCGTCAACGCGACGCCATTGGCCCGGGAAGTTGCGTGCTACTTGAACCGGATCGGTTCAATTCAGCAGTGCGAAACAGTTGACGGCCATATCTCCGTGGCAACGGCTGAGATGGCTCGAGCGAGAAGCATAGGGGCACAATGATTTCGCTTTCCACCGACAAAACGTTCTTCCGCGGCGCAGACGGTTACGACACGGCCCGTCGGGAAACCGTATGGAATGGCCTTCTGCCGGAACGTTTTCCCGATGTCATCGTGCAGGCACACGACACCGACGACGTTGTCGCGGCTCTCCGTTACGCGCGGGCCAACGGACATCACGTCGGCGTGTGTTCGGGTGGACGCAGCTGGGCGGCCAGTCACCTGCGCGACGGCGGCGTTTTGCTCGATGTCAGTCGCCTCGATCACTGCGTTGTCGAACCGGATCGGATGACCGCAGACGTCGGCCCGGGCAAATCCGCCAGCGTCTTCGCGACCGACCTGGACGCAGCGGGGCTCTTCTTTCCCGCGGGTCATTGTGAAGGTATTCGCCTCGGCGGCTATCTGTTACAGGGCGGCTACGGCTGGAACAGTTCGGTGGTCGGGCCGGCGTGCGAAAGCGTGCTTGGACTGGAAGTCGTCACCGCCGACGGTGAACTGATCTACTGCGACCCCGAAAACCATCCAGACCTGTTTTGGGCAGCCCGCGGCTCGGGACCGGGCTTCTTCGGCGTGGTTACTTCTTTCAAACTGCGCATCTACCCACGTCCGCCGGTTTGGGGTACCTGCCTGTACATGTACCCGATCGAGACCGCCGACGAGGTGTTCACCTGGGCGCGTTCGATCAGTTCCGAGCTTGACGACCGGGTAGAACTGCAGATCCACACCGCGCGCAGCTTTCCGGGTGCCGGGCTCAACCAGCCCGGCATTACGATCGCCTCGCCAGTGTTCGCCGATTCAGAAGAGGAGGCGACGAAAGCCCTTGCCCCGCTGGGTACTTGCCCGGTTATCGAAAAGGCGATCGTCAACCTTCCTTATGCGCCAACTACCTTGGCCAATTGGTACACCGCGATCATGACGAATTATCCGCAGGGCCATCGCTATGTCGCCGACAGCATGTTCACATCGGCTTCCGCCGAAGAACTACTGCCGGGCATCCACAGGATCATCGAAACGATGCCACCACACCCCTCGCACTTCATCTTCACCGGGTGGAAGACGTCCCCGGAGCGAGCGGACAAGGTGTATGGCTTGGAAGACGAGATCTACATGGCGCTCTACACCATTTGGC
>Ga0302326_10005075_pt1 | contig 30165 bp, 26 predicted proteins | sample Palsa_T0_3_FD_202264 | JGI IMG/M metagenome (GOLD analysis project Ga0302326, IMG submission 202264) | Peat permafrost microbial communities from Stordalen Mire near Abisko, Sweden - Palsa_T0_3 | ecosystem: Environmental > Terrestrial > Soil > Palsa > Peat permafrost | place: Sweden: Abisko... | reverse complement strand
ATCCAAAAGGCAAAATGATTTTTGACTCATAAAATGGAATTCGACACAACGATCTTCCCGACGGCTGTCGGGACGCTCTAGCCAGCTGAGCTATATCCCCAAGGGGGACAAATCTATTGCAAAACTTTTGATCTTTAAATGAATGGTCTGGGAAAATTTTATTTCACCTTTATTATTCACATGGCATACTTAACATCCATCCACTTCTACCCTAAACATTTCCAAACCCACGCACATCAACACATCCACACTTCAACACCTCAACACCTCAACGCATCTCCTCCTACTTCGCCCCGGGAGGACAATACTTTCTCAAATATTGGGTGTACAGCGTTGAAAGGTGTTCGGTCGTACCTTCCCCTTCCGAGATCGAATGAGTGCGATTGGGATATGCCATAAACTGGAATTGTTTATTGTATTTGATCAACTCATTGATCAACATTTCTGCATTGTTGTAATGAACATTGTCGTCGCCGGTTCCGTGAATGTAAAGCAGGTTCCCTTTAAGGTTCTTCGCATACGTGATCGGCGAGCCATCAATAATGTCTTGCAGGTTCTCCTGAGGCAAACCCATATAGCGCTCCTGATAAATATTGTCGTAGGTCAATTCATTGGCCACGGCGGCAATAGCAATTCCCGTTTTATAAATTTCAGGATACTGAAACATCAGATTCAGTGTGGCTGAACCGCCTCCGCTCCAGCCCCAAACTGCTATGCGGTCGACATCGACGTAGGACCATTTCAAAACTTCTTTTGCCGCCTGAGCTTGATCCCGAATATTAATTTGTCCTATTTTCCGATAGATCGATTTGCGCCAGGCTCTTCCTTTGGGCGCGGGCGTTCCCCGACCGTCCAGGGACATATAAATGTATCCCTCCTCGGCCATGTCTCCTTTGAAAAGCCGGTTATTGCCAACGCCGAAAGCATCGCGTACGGTTTGGGACGCCGGTTCGGTGTAAACCTGGAAAACAACTGGATATTTTTTACTCGCATCAAAATGTTCCGGCTTCACAATCCACCCGTCCATATCTACGCCTTCTTCCGTCTTAATTTTAAAGAACTCTACTTTCTTAACAGGGTGCGCCGTGGCTAATCGGGAGGCGATGCTTTCCTTTTCATTTAATGCCTTATTCGTACTCAGATTAACCAGTTCATTGACCGGCCGTGTATACGTATTTGAAAATGCATGAAAAGCAAAGTTTCCATTCGGTGATATGGAATAATCGTGGGTACCTTGTTGGTCAACCGGTGAAACCATTTCAAGTTTACCTTTTCCATCCAGCCTTGTTTTGAAGAGGTATTTCTGTGTGGCATTGTTCGGTGAAGCCAGAAAATAAATCTGATTCCTTTTTTCGTCAACAGAAACAAAATCAATGACATCGAAGTCACCGTGGGTAATCAGTGTTTCCTGGGTCCCGTCTTTAGCAATCCGGTAAAGATGTGCCCAGCCGTCTTTTTCACTTATCCACAAAAACTCTTTTCTGTTATTAATCCAGACGAACTCCTGGCGGAAGTCGAGCGCATACGTATTGGGTGAAAAGGCAAATAGCTCCAGCCAGGCGTCGTCTTTTTCTGTCTGAATAAGTTTAATTTCACCGGAAGGTAGCCGGCAACTATAAATTTTGCTTTCGTTTTGTTTCCGGTTAAGCTGCTGTACGAGAATTTCATTGGCCGAATTCCATTCCATCCGGGGCAGATAATTTTGTTGTGGGTCACCGGGGATCGCAAGCCAATTGGTTTTGCCAGTGGTGATATCCATAACTCCGATTTTTGCAGGCGATGGACTTTGCCCAATCGTCGGGTACTCCACCGGGACGATTCTGGAGTAGGCGGAATCGGTCGTATTGATCATGTAATAGTCCCGGATTTTGCTGGCATCAATATTCCAGTAGGCAATATGGCGACTATCGGGACTCCATTGGAATCCATCCCGGCAAGAAAACTCTTCTTCGTAAACCCAGTCAAAAGTGCCATTGATCACCTTTCGTGTTCCATCGGTAGTTAGCGCCTTAATTTCTCCACTCGCCACGTTTTCCACATAAAGATTCTGCTGACTGACATATCCCACATGGGTCCCATCCGGAGAGAATTTAGCAAACATCAACGAAGAAGCGGCCAATCCGTTGCCTAATTTTTTAAGCGCCTTGGACGTCACATTCAGTATCCAGTAATCTCCGCGCGTGTCCAGACGCCACACTTTTTTCGTGTTTGTGTAAATTAACAGTTGATGCTGATCTTCCGAAAAGAAAAAATTCCGGATGGTCAGGCTTTTGCTCTGTCCGGCCGGTGTGAGATCGGCCTGTGAGACGAGTACACTTTTTGAGTTGGTGGGCAGGGAATATTGGATGATTTCGCCCGACTCGATGCGATAATAGGCATTTCCATCTTTGGCCCAGCGGATGCCCTGGCTAAAGGCGAGGAAGGGAATGAAAATTAGAAGAATGAGAATAAACTTTTTCATGCCTTGAGGTTAATTGGTGGAACTCAAAATTAAGAAGCCCGGCGAGAGTTCAACAGAATTTTACAGAAAACGTTTATACCGGCTTCTGTACCGGAAATATTCCTACTTGCACTAACTCGGTATGCCGTATCGCGGAGACGTCTACCAGGGTAAGAATATCTTTTTTGGTCAGCTCTTTGAATAATTCCGAAAGAGTGTTCACGGGTTTGCCGTTGAAGGACACCAGAATGTCTCCTTCTTTCAGTTGCGACCGGGAAGCTGGTGAATCGGGTTCCCTGCTGACAATAAAAAGCCCCTTCTGATTAGGGAGATGATAGTGTCTTGCAACTTTCGGATTAAGATTTACTTCTTGCATCATAAAACCCAGGTAGCCTTTGAATACCTTGCCATTTTTAATCAATTGACTGGCTACTTCTTTTGCTGTATTGATGTCAACGGAGAAACTTAATCCTTGCGCTCCCTGGAGAATGGCCGTATTGACACCGATAACCTCTCCATCCGTATTTAGCATGGGTCCTCCAGAATTGCCCGGATTTAGTGCGGCATCGGATTGAATAACATTATCGATAAGCCTGCCATTTTGAGTACGCAACGTTCGGCCCATGGCACTCAGAATGCCCGTAGTTACAGTTTGCTGATACCCCAGCGGGTTGCCAATGGCTATGACAAATTGCCCGATTTGGAGCCGACCTGAGTCGCCTAGCCGGGCCACGGAGTACCCTTCGGAATAGATTTTTAGGATGGCCAGGTCAGTGTCGGGATCCTGGCCAATAAGTGCGGCCTCGATTTCGTTTTCGTTGAGCAAGGACACCATGATTTTTTCAGCACCCTGAACGACGTGATGGTTGGTGAACAGGAATCCATCCGATGAAAAGATAAAACCCGAACCCGCTCCTGCATGCCGTAGGGTTCCCCGTACGGTTTTATAGATGTCAATTTTGACCACCGCATTCTTGGCTGTGTTTACGGCGTTGATAATCAATTGAGAAAACGGATCCATACAATTTTCCGAGACTCAACAAAACTCCTTCCAATTTTCAAAAACGGTAAAATTGTCTTGATTGTAGTCAATTTGACTTCCTCACGACATCTTGCACTCAGTTATTATTTTTGTAACTTTTCACGATTCTAACCTGTCTGTGCATGGCAAAGCTCAAAAACATAATCAAGCAGCTTTCGGAAAAAGACTTTACTGCGATTTACGATTCCCTGATTGAAAACAATGCTGATAAGTCAGCCTACCTTTTGAAGTCGTTACGGGAACGATCACTGTCGGACAGCAAAATAATGGTGGAGTTGGAAGTAAATGCCAATGCCTACTATACGCTCCGCTCCCGGCTCAATCAAAAAATAGAAGAACATCTGATTCAGCAAATGGAAAGTCCACGGACGGACATTTTGAGAAAGGTAGCCAACCTCAACGAAGTGGTATTCACCAAAAAACGCACCATTTCAATAGCCACGCTAAAAAAGCTGGAAAAAGAACTCATCGACTATGATCTGGCCAATGAATTGACCATCGTCTACAAGTCGCTGAAAAAACTTCATATTAATTCCCCGGAATATTTTCACTACTCTCAGCTCTATAACCGTCACGTGGCCTATATGCTTGCCGTAGACAAAGCAGAAGATTTACTCGCCGACTACGTGAAGAAATTTGGAAGTTTCTTTTTGTCGGGTGACGAAAACGAGAAACCGGGACTTTCGTTGCTGGTGAAGGAGATGCAAAATGTGGCCCGCCTATATGAGTCACACAGGCTTTATATTTACCAGAGTTGTATGGTGATTTATCACCGGCTTTTTGTTGAAAAAGAAGATATCTTAAAACAAGAAGGAGAGTCCATTGAAGAAATACTGGCCCATGTTCAGAAAATCTTCGACACCTACAACATGGATGCGCTTTATTATCACCTGAGGTTGGTGTTTGAGTTTCTGAAACTGGAGTACTACAATCACTATAAGGTGTACCGCCAGTCTGAGAAGTTCTTCGAAGAAGTAAATGAGGCCGCTGGAAATCTTCTGATTAATTACCCCAACTATACATTTTCGGCCCAATTTCTGATCTCCAAGCTTGAACGAAACATCCGGTTGGGCACCGAAAAAGAGTTGTATAGTGAAAACGAAAACATCTTTGTGGATTTCGAACCGGATCCGTTGGATGTTCCGCGGCATTTGATTTATGTCGTCTACAAAGCATTGGCAGCCTACTATGCCGGAAAGCATGAAGAAGCAATCAGACTCATCAACGGAATGTTGAATGAAGTGAATTTGAAACGATATCCGTTTGCCCAGATGGAGGTGAAAGCCTTGCTTGCTTTGCAATACTGCCTCACTAAGGATTTTGAATTATTTAGCCAGTTAAGTGGCAGTATTCAGCGGCAGATCAGGCTGTTTGGGAAAGATGTTTGTGAAAATATTCTGCTTTTCCTTAAAATTTTGAAGGTAGCCACCAGTGAATCCAAAAAATACAAGCCTGAGAAAATTCGCGCGCTAGTCCCCAGGTTTAAAGTTCTTACGGTGAATTACTTTGCGCCTACCTCGTTCATCAGAATGGATGATGAGTTCGTGGATGGGTTGGTCGCGTTAGAAGTGCCGGAAGGGATAGACGGGGAATAGGTCAGACCTCCAATTGGGTAATACTCTCGTGGGAAAGCGGTTTGTTTAGGTAAAGCTTAACGTTGAAATATTTCTTTGAGCGTGTAAAATCCTGAGGATTAATAGAAGAAGTAAGCATTACAATTTTGCATTTCTTTTTAGTCGCATTATTGAGCTTCTCAAATTCGTCCAGGAACTGAAATCCGTCCATGAGCGGCATATCAATGTCTAAAAAAATAATATCAGGAAGCACTTTATCGGCCAACTCTGTTTTTTCCATGTTTCGAAGGAATTCGATGGCGCTTTTAGCCCCGGTGTGCGTGTAAATGTTGTCCGTGATGGATGCGGCTTCAATCATTTTTTGATTGATGAGGTTGTCAATCTCATTGTCATCAATCAACATGACGGTTCGGTATTTTTTTCCGGGCATAGTGCCTTTTTTGGGTTAGGCTCTAAAATAAGGCTATTGCCACGGATTTCCAAGGTGAATTATAAATCAAAATTTATTCCTTGGGCCAAGGGTAAACTTTCGCCATAGTTAACCGTGTTGGTTTGTCTCCGCATGTAAATCTTCCAGGAATCGGAACCGGATTCCCTTCCTCCTCCCGTTTCTTTCTCTCCTCCAAAAGCCCCGCCAATCTCGGCACCGGACGTCCCGATATTAACATTGGCAATCCCGCAATCAGAACCGGCATGCGACAAGAATTTCTCCATTTCGTTCATGTCGGTCGTCATCATTGAGGAAGAGAGACCCTGTCGGACTCCATTTTGTAATTCCATCGCTTCTTCCAGGGTTTTATACTTGATCAGGTACAAAATAGGTGCAAACGTTTCTTCCTGAACGATATCAAAATGATTTTTTACTTCGGCAATGGCGGGTTTGACATAACAACCCGATTCATATCCTTTACCTCGTAACACGCCGCCGGGAATTATCCAAGATCCTCCCTCTTCCTTTATACGGAGTAGCGCTTTCCGGTACCCCTTCACCGCCTGCGTATCGATCAACGGTCCGACGTGATTTCGCTCATCGAGCGGATTCCCGATAACAAGTTGCTTGTACGCGTTGATCAATCTTTTTTTTACTTCATCGTATATTTTTTCATGGACAATGAGTCTTCGTGTGCTCGTGCACCGCTGTCCGGCCGTACCCACCGCCCCGAATAAAGCGCCGCGGATGGCGATGTCCAGTTTAGCGTACTCGCTAATGATGATGGCATTGTTTCCGCCTAATTCCATAAGGGGTCTTCCCAAACGTTCGCTCACCGTCCTGGCAACGGCTTTTCCCATACGAACCGAGCCCGTGGCCGAAACCAAAGGGATGTGTTCATTTTCCGCCAAGAGCCGACCGATTTTAGAATCGCCGTTAACAAGGCAGGAGACGCCTTCGGGTACATTGTTCCTGGCAAAAACTTTGGCAACAATGTGCTGGCACGCAATACTACAAAGGGGAGTTTTCTCAGACGGCTTCCAAATGCAGGTATCCCCGCACACCCAGGCAATCATGGCATTCCACGACCAGACGGCGACCGGAAAATTGAAGGCAGAAATAATTCCGACAATTCCCAGAGGATGATATTGTTCATACATCCTGTGCAGCGGACGCTCGGAATGCATCGTCAGTCCATACAACTGGCGGGAAAGACCAACGGCAAAATCGCAGATATCGATCATTTCCTGCACCTCACCCAATCCTTCCCGGTAAGATTTTCCCATTTCATAAGAAACCAATTTGGCAAGGGGTTCCTTTGACTTTCGCAAGGCTTCTCCAATTTGGCGTACAACGTTTCCCCTGACCGGCGCAGGCACCAGGCGCCATTCTTTAAACGCTTGTTGCGCTTGCTGAACTACCTTCTGAAAAGTTTTTTCATCCGCAGATTTAACGTTACCGATAAGCTTTCCATCGACAGGGGAATAGGAGGGAAGCACGGGCCCCGTAGACCTCCACCATTTTTTACCGGTAGAAACTCCGGGATTTGTTTTTTCTATGGCCAGGGAAGCCAGCGCCTCAGGAATCCCAAAATTCTTCATCGTTTAGCTTTTAGTATCCAAAGCTAATCACGATAGGGACAATTCGAAAATTGATTGCCCTTGGATTCTAGTACGCCGGTTTCGACGTCGTAGAAATTTTTTTTGGTCACTACCAAAGGATTGCGTAAACCTGCTTTCCATTGCGTTTCCCAAATCCTTCTACCAAAATTCCTCCTTGTTTCAATTCCAATATCCGGTTGAGGTCGGATACATGGTCTACGGGCACCTTATCAATATAGGTAATAATGAACCCCTCATGCACGCCGGCTTCCTTCCATTTGCCTTCGCGTATTGTTTTGACACGCACACCGCCGTCCAGGTTAAGGAGCGTGAGTTCTTTGTAACTGATTTCTTCAAAGATGGCGCCCTCAATATCATATTTTGTTTCCTTCTTTTTTAATTTCTCAGTGCCTTCGTAATTTTTAAGTTTTGCCGGCACTTGTTTGTCTTTGCCGTTTCTACGAAAAGTAACCCGTACGATCTGCCCCGGGCGGTTGCGCGCAACCCATTCCTGCAGTTCAGAGACGCTCGAGACATGATGTTCATTAATGGCGGTGATGACATCCCCTTTTTCAATACCGCATTGCTGCGCTGCGCTCCCCTCATTGACGGCACTTACAAAAACTCCCTGAATGATATCCAGGTTCCGGTTCTCAGCGAGGTCTGCCGTTAAATCCCGGATTTCCACCCCCAATAATCCGCGCTGCACCTGACCAAACTCCAGCAAATCCTCCATGATCTTTCGCACAAGGCTTACTGGAATAGCAAACGAGTAGCCCGCATAACTCCCTGTGGAGGTGGCCATCGCCGAATTGATCCCGATTAATTCGCCGTTCAGATTCACAAGCGCGCCTCCGCTATTGCCGGGATTAACCGCTGCGTCGGTTTGTATGAAGGATTCTACCTGTAGCCTGTTTTTGTCACGCAAAATGCCAATGTTTCTTGCTTTGGCGCTGATAATTCCGGCCGTTACTGTAGAATTGAGATCAAAGGGATTGCCAATGGCCAGGACCCATTGTCCGGGAAAGATGTTATCCGAGTCGCCGTACTTTATAAAAGGCAGATCTTCCCCTTTTATTTTGAGTAACGCAAGGTCGGTGCTGGGATCGGTCCCGACGAGTTTTGCATAAAATCGCCGGTTATTATTCATGACTACCTCAATGGAAGTCGCTTCTTCTATCACATGATGGTTAGTTACGATATAACCGTCATCGGAAATGATTACACCGGATCCCGACGACTGAGCGTGCGGATTGGAAAGTTGGTCAAAGGGATTGAGGCTAAAATTTCCAGGTCCTAAAATGGTGCGGATGTGAACAACAGCGGGCGTAACAAGCCTGGCGGCTACTTCAAAATTTAATCCTGCAGGAGCCTGACTGAAAGAGGAATCACGATAGTAGTTAACGAGTCTGGATTTTTGCCGTTGTTCAATCGACGTGTAGGAAGGTGATCCCGGCGGGTAAAGTACGATAAACAAAATGCCTAAAATAGCGCCCACAAATGCTGAGACAATAACCGTGAGGATCAACAGCACCCTTTTCATAACCCTGATCTTTAGAAGGAAAGATACCGCTATTCCATCAAAAGTTGCAAGAAAACGAACAAGGGCGGAGGATGGCAAAAAAACCCCGGACGATAGCCCGGGGCTAATCACACCCACCTAAAATCCTAGCTTAGTTAACCTTGATGGTTTGCTTAAGTACTTTTTTCTCGTCCTTGGGAATGGTCAGTTCAAGAATGCCATTGTTGTATTTGGCGTCGATCTTTGTTTCATCTACATTTTCTGGTAAACTGAACGAGCGGCTAAATGAACCGTACTGTGTTTCGATGGAATGAAAGTTTTTCTCTTTCTTCTCGTTCGTCAATTTACGCTCACCGCTAACGGTCAGATAATTGTCGTTTACTTCAATTTTGAAATCTTCTTTGCTCATTCCAGGGGCTGCGATTTGAAGCTCATACGAGTCTCCATTTTCAATCACATCCACTTTGGGGACAAATGTGCTTCCACCGGTGCGGGCTAGCGACTCATTGAAGAACCGGTCGATCAGGGTGCTGAATGAAGTCGGTACGAAATCATTCGCGTTATAACGGATAATGCTCATAATTGTATTTTTTTATGGGTTTAACTTTAATTTCGAAGGCGTTCTATGAAAAAATGTGCCGATCTAATTTTGCACTAAAAAGAAGACAAAATGGCTTGATATTTATGAAATGATTGCTCAAGTGAGACAAAATGTCTTGAATTTGTCGTAAAAATTGACGGTCTTTTTCGACTTTTCGATTCGGATGATCCTTTATTCGGAAGCTCTCCCGGCATGAAGACAAATAAATTCGGGGCTGGTAATTTAATTTTCTTAATCTTAAGGATGCAGACAATACCGTTCGGTCTCCAATTTTATCAACTCCTCAACTTTTACAGCCCTTCAATATGAATCGTCTTTTCATCATAAAAACATTGATGGAGCAAAGGAGGCTCAGAAACTATTTAGAGATAGGTGTTTTTAACGGTGTCGTTTTCTTTCGTGTTAAAAGCAGCTTTAAAATAGCTGTAGATCCTGAATTTGCTTTCGATACGGCACGGAAAGTCGGGAAGACGATCATCAATCCGATTAATCTGTTCAATCGGTACTTTGAGAAAACCAGTGATGATTTCTTTTTGAACGACGCCCCCAGGGTTTTTGCCAAAAAGAAGATCCAGTTGGCGTTGGTGGATGGGATGCATGAATACGCATTTGCCTTGCGCGATGTGGAGAATACGCTCCGATATCTGGCCGACGATGGCGTGATCATCATGCACGATTGCAATCCACAGACGAAGGAACAAGCCGGCACATTTGACGAATGGCGCCGTAAAGGTTCCGGCGATTGGAATGGAGATGTGTGGAAGGCCGTTCTCCATTTGAGAAGCACCCGTGATGATATTTGTGTTTTTGTTCTGGATTGTGACTATGGGCTCGGAATAGTCACAAAGGGGAAACCGGAAAGTAAATTATCGTACACAGCTTCCGTCATTGAAGCATTTACCTTCGAAGATTTCAAGATTCACCGGCAGGAATGGCTAAATTTAAAACCGCCTCATTATTTCCATAACTATTTCAATATAAAATAGAGAACGCGGGACGACTTGCCCGAACAATTCATAAATGCAATAGCAGACCATTCGAAATCACGTCGATAGCTGTTGGCATTCTGACAAACTATTTAGAATCGCGTATCGTGCTGTTTTATGAGCTGTTTAATCCACTTTCCGAACGCGCATGTAATCCAGCATGGCCTGATTAACTTCGCCATTCATGTTTTCATTGGCCGGATCGAACGTAAGCACGATGTCGTATTTTCCTTTCTCCAGATGAGTTTTTACTGCGTTAGTGTATCCCCAATTACTCCATTCATCATTTCCGCGCTGAGGCAACACCACAGTAGCTAAAAAAGTATCCCCGTTCTTAAGTGTACGTATGGCGCATTTGTTACTTGTATTGGTGGGACCGTTGCCGTTGGCATACCTGAAATCGATGCTGTAAATACCCGGCTCGTCAATGAGTACTGGAATCGATACTTTTCTGTTCATTGTTTTGCTGATCTCCACAAAGCCGCTTCCGGAAAAACCTTTGTACGGCAAGTCGGCTGCGGACATCGTATTTTCAATTTCGTAGAGTTGTATTGATTTTTCATTGGCTACCATCAGGGGCTCGCTGGTGAAAGAAGTAAGCCCTTTTTCATCAATGGCAATAACCTGATATTCGGCATACATATCCCCTGGTACTCTAGCTTCGGTTTCATTTGTTTCTAAAAATGAGTTGCCATCTTTCAAAACGGTGTAATGCTTCGCATTTTCGATGTTCACCCAATGAATTTTATTGGATGAATACGTCAGCGTAGGGTCAGCCGGCGACGCGTGATTGGCAACTTTCGTAATTCTGTTTTCCGGTAAGACATCGTTGGCTAGCAGGATTCTGACAGCGTGATTACCTGTGAGGGTGGAGGGGATTTCGGGTGTTTTTTGCTTTTTATTATCAACAACAAAAGACTGAATCGTATGGCCATAGCCTTCAAGAGTAATGTTCAACACGGCATTTCTGTACCTGAAATGGGTGAGCGTCCGTGTCCCCGCCAGAGATTTTGGAACGAATGGATGAAACGCTAACACGTCCGTTTGAAACTCGATTCCAAAAAGAACTTTATGAATAGTACTGATACTTCCGGCCAGACTCCATAGCATATTGCTGGAATTGATTTGTGTGCCGGCAAAATCTCCGTCATCGGCAACAAAGTTTTCTTTGTTCGTTACAAATAGCGCAGCTGCACGATCAATAGCACTGATGGATTCAATAACTGACTTTTCGTTTCCTGTTTTGGCCGAAGCCAGGGCCCAGTACGACTGGACAAAAGGCCATACCGCATTGTTGTGATACGGTGGGATATTTGGAATTTGCGGGTAAATACACGAAATGCCGAACGCCGTCACCGGAGTTTTTGCGATAACCGACACTTTCTGATTTGCATTCGCGACATCGAACAACACGGCGAGCGCTTCGCCCAATGCTTCGCTCCTCGGCGAGCGCATTTTGAAAGTTCTGCCATATCGGTATTGAGCATAGTAGCCCCGGTCATCCATCCATAAATACTGATTGATTCCGGCTTTTATTTTTTCTGCGATGGATCGATATTTCGTTGATGCTTGTTCATCGTTCAGCAAATGGGCCATTTGGGAAAGCACGATATTCGCCTGGTAATGAACCGCATTGGTACCCAGGTTTTCCGATTCAAAAATATCGGCCGGCTGCATCCATTTGGGATATGTCTGTTCGCGCCAGTCCAAGAAGGATGATTCGCCGTGCACCAAACCGGTTTCCGCGTCGTAGGCGTTGTGGAGATCATCATCGACGGAATTTTTTATGATACGATAAGCCTTTTGTAGCCAGGGGCCATCGCCGGTGACTTTATACAATTCCCAGGCTGCGACGGCCCATATCATCCGGTCGGTGGATACCGGGTAGGCTCCGCCCGTTCCTGTGTCCTGAATGATTCTACCTTGAGGATTAACTTTTTTCAATAAACTGTAAAGGGCTACCCGGGGTTGTAAATAGGCCATCGACAAAATAATACTGTAGCTAATGTCTCTCGTCCACACGCCAGCCCACTCCTTACCGGTGCGAAACGTACTGTCAGGCTCAACGGCGTTGATCATTTCCTCCAACGCCATGGCATACAGGGCGTCCATCATCGGATAGTCCGACGAGTATTGCGGGAATGAGGAAATATCCCGGGAAAGTTTCCAACGAGCGGCAATCTTTTTTTCATCGACATGTCCATTCAGAATGAGGGTCGTTTCATAGATCCCATCACCATCGACGTCTTTCAATTCCAGTTCGGGGTGATGTGAAAGATTGTCGAAATCCCAGATCATCGGGGCGGTGCCACCGGCGACATAGACTCCTTTGAAATCTTCTTTGAAAATTTTATCCCCGTTGAAGGTGGTGTAATATCCTTTCGTCTTAAAATCAGCCAATACCGCTCGCATATCCAGCCGCAGCGTTAACCGCGTATCCCGCTTTAGAAAAGTTTCCTTTTGTTGAGTGGTTGTATCCTTTAAAGGCTCGCCAAACTTTATCCATGGTGTTTGGCCAATAGCTTCACGGCAATTGAAATGATGGTCAATACCGGATTTCATTTCATTGTCTTTTCCATTAATGCTAAACTTGAAGGTAAGCCGGGTAGCCTTGAACTGTTGCGTAGGGCTTTGATAGTTGGACACCACTTCGGTTCTGCTGATCGCCTTGGCAACGTATTTATTTTGCTGAACTAGGCTATCGGCAAAGAATGCGTAATCGCTGGATTGCCAGATTATTTTTCGTACACTTTGTGCACGGCAAAGATCAACGAGAACAAAACCGGCGATTACAAAAGTAATGAGGAAAGGAACTTGTTTCATGGCAAATTTTTAATCGTGAACGAATTCGTTAATGCGTTTTCGTCCTGATCCTTACAGAACACCTCTAAGATGTAAACTTAAAGGTTTTTACGATCAACCTGAAAATAGGATGCAGGATCCACCCGGAGACACATGTCTCATTCCGTCATGGAATTCTCCAACACTGGAAACTGCTGTTTCCAAAGACGATAGTACTCTTGCTTGAGTTGGACTAATTCCTCATGGCTACCCTCTTCGGCCACTTTTCCCTGAGCCAGAACCACGATCTTATCCGCCCTGTAAACGGTGCTGAGGCGATGGGCGATAATGATTATCGTTTTGTTTTGCTCCCGGAGCAGTTGCACGGCGTTCAGGATATGTTTTTCAGAGGTGGAATCCAGTGACGAGGTGGCCTCATCCAGGATTAATATCTCCGGATCTCTGTACAAGGCCCGGGCAATGGCGATTCGTTGTTTCTGTCCTCCGGAAAGCGTAGCACCGTTTTCGCCAAGGTACGTACTGAACCCGTAGGGTAATTTTTCAACGAACTCCTGAATACCGAGGTTTTTGCAAAGACGTATGATTTTTTCCATATCGGGGTGGTAATCTCCCACGGCGATATTTTCGATTACATTGCCCGAGAACAAATCAATTTTTTGGGGAACCACGCCGACGATGCTTCGGAGAGAATCGTACGTGACATATTTCAAATCAACGTCACCGATGGAAACGGTTCCCGACTGCAAGGGATAAAGTTTTTGTAACAACGTCATCAAGGTCGATTTACCCGATCCGCTTTCTCCTACAATCGCCGTTACTTTGTTCTTAGGAATTTCTAAACAGATGTTTTCAAAAACAGTTGCCCTGGAACCATACTGGAAATTGATTTTTTTAAATTTAATGTCGCCGGCCATCCCTGGAGTTAGGTCGATCCTGTTTTCTTCTTTCTCCGGCTCTAAATCCATAATTTCAAAAAGCCTGTCTGCCGCAATCCTGGCGGTTTGAAAGGCCTTATTCATGCCGATCAGGCTGCTGACGGGTCCTGTAAAATACCCTATCAGTGCGTAAAATGAAAGGAGTTCACCGGGTGTAATTTCATTCTCTAATACAAAACCAGCTCCGACCCACAGCGCAATAATTGTGAAAAACCTTGACACAAATTCGGAAGAAGATCCCGTAAAAATGCTATTAAGGCCCGACGTATACGCCGTCTTCAGCAGCCGGATAAATCTTGTCTCCGTAACGCTGTTGGCGAAGGCTTCTAATCCAAAACTCTTGATGGTATGGGTTGAGTTTAGCGTTTCCACTAATTGTGACTCCAGTTCGGCTGAGTTTTCCATGAGCCTCCGCTCCACTTTTTTGTTCAGGGTATTGGTGAGAAAATAGATAAACGAATAAAACGGAACGATCAGCAGCATGATGAGTGCCAGTTTCCAGTAATACGTAAACATCAAGGCAAAGGAAAAAATAAGAATGAAGACATGGGCGGCTATGGTCGTCAATGCTTCGTTGATGAACGCGCGGATTTTCACGGCATCGTTTATCCGGCTGATAATCTCCCCTGATCGCATGGTGTCAAAAAATTGTTGAGGAAGATTAAGTAGGTGTTTGTAATACCCCAGAATAAGTCTGGCGTCGATTGATTGTCCGGTGCGTAGTGTAAAGATGTTTTTCACGGAGGCAACAAATAACTGAATCAAAAGCAAAAAAATCATTGCTACACTCATCAGGTTTAACAGATTTCTGTTTCCATCAACCAGCACATAGTCGACGATTTTTTGAACATAGATAGAGGTGGTTAATCCGATAATCGTATAGGCCAGCGCTCCTACCATTGCCTGGGTCATATTGCTTTTGTGCGGGCTCATCAGGGCCAGGAAACGAGCCATCACCGGGATTTTCCGATTGCCCGCTCGAAAAGTTTCTCCGGGAAGAAGGATGATCATTGCCCCTGTCCATATTTTTTTAAATTCTTCATGGCGGTGGCGATGCATTTGCCCATCTGCCGGATCCATCACCTCCACGTGGTTTTTGGAGACGTAATAAATGACCATATAGTGATGAAGCACTTTTTTTACAATGACATGGGCGATGGCAGGCGTGGGGATTTTTAATAAACTCTCTATTTCGCCGCGCACGCCTTTTGCTTGAAAGCCGAGTTTCTCCAAAGCCTCCAAAAGACCGCGTATCGTGGTTCCCTTTTTATCGGTCGACGATAGCTGACGTACGTAGGATAAAGGCAGGTTAAGTTTATAATGCGCAGCGACGGAAGTAATACAAGCTGCTCCACAGTCGGTCATGTCTCTTTGCTTTACCTTTATGTTCATCACATGACCTCACTTTGTTGCAGGAGGAGAAGGTATTGCAACCGACGCGTTCGAAATGACGTTCGGATTAACCCAATCATCGACTTTATCATAGAGCAATTGCCAAAGGCTTCGTTGGGTAACCATGAAACGCGCCTGCAAAGTCATTCCTTTTTTTACCTTGCCGGCGTATCCGTTTTTAAGGCTGAGGTGGTCCGCATCCGGTTTGCATTTTACTTTGAATACAGGCTGACCATTGGTCACCTGTATGTCACCGGGGATTTCACTGATCGTTCCGTGCAATAGACCCCACTGATTATAGTTGAATGAACTTATTTGCATATGCACTCTCATCCCCACGCGTAGTAACCCAATATCATTCGGAGAAACATAGACCTCGGCGAGAAGGCTCGTATCCGGTGAAATCTGGGCCAAATCCTGGTTGGTAAAGACGGGACTGCCGCGGTAGAGGCCCGCTAAGTTTTGGATAGTGCCGCTCACGGGAGCTTTGATATTCAGGTTTTCTTTTTCTTTTCGGATCAGAACAAGCTGGTTTTGATTGTCGGCCCCCTCTTTTTCATATCCGCGAAGTTCTTGCTGCCACGTGCTCAACTGTGATTGAGTAACAGTGTTTAAGTCATCTCGGACTTTATCCATCTCAAATTTAGAATTTTCAAATTCAGTCGCGGCAATTACGTGCTCACTGTAAAGTTTTTTACTGCGATCAAAGTCCTGTTTCGCCTTTTGGAAACGAGTCTGCCGTTCGATTAGTTTTTGACGATAGTCGGACAAGGATTGATGGTAAAAGGGTGTAGCCAATTGAACGGAATTAAAATTTTCGGATATCGAAAGCCGAAGGAGTTGCCTAACGTCGTGAAGGAATCGATCTACTTCTTCCATTTTGCCTTTCAGATAGCGCTCTTTTTCTTCCACCGTGGGCGACTGCACGGCGAATAACAATTGTCCCTTTCTGACCATGGAATTTTCTTTAATAAGGACCTCCCTGACGAGACCTGGAGAAGTGGCCCTTATATAATTTACTTCGGTTGTGGCGCGGAGCAAGCCGGGACTTTTTACGCTCACACTGACAAAAAGGAATGGCAAGAGCGTAAGGAGAGTGATGAAGGATACAACAAGAACGCCGTATATTATTCGAGATGAATGTGAATAGGCTCCGAGATGATGTTCAACAGTCAGTTCAAGGAATTCTTTGGGAAAGAGTTTTTGGGAATCCATCAGACATTAAAGCCAGGGGCTTTTTTTATGTATTTGGATGACATAAAATAGAAAAAGGAGGACAAACGCGAAAGAAGAAAAATAGAACGAATAGCCTTCATAGGTATAAAAACTTTTCAGATAGGTGTCCCAAACCCGATCGTTTGAATTACCCTGACGGTACGCATTCATTGTGCTGACCATGGCCAGAATGCTGGCTAAAAGCAGGCCAAATCCCAGGGAAGCGGCGAAGGAAATCAATACCTTAATTATTTTGCTCATATTATTTTTCATTTTGTTTGAATAAATGGGGAATGACTGCTAAACATTTAGCAACCATCCCCCATACCGTTTAGTTGTCGCAAGTTAACTTTCCGCACAAATACCCGGCACCATAAGCGAGTAGGGCAACGCCACCAAAAATAGATAGCGTAGCCAGAAGTACGGGAAGAAACCCACCGCTAACGTTGGACGTCTCGTGGTCATCCAATGGCTTAAGACCCAGATCCTTTAGTTGTAATTCGGGGAATAAATTTGTCATACGATTTTGGTTTTAGTTGTGGAGACTTGAATTAGCATTTGCAAGCTTCTGCATAGCCTGCTTCAAAACGAGCATAAATGGCTGCACCAGCTGCGGCAAATACACCCAGAACCAAAGCATTTGCAAGAAGCCAAAGAAAACCTCCTTGAATCTGTTCTGATTCTTTCATACTCAACAACTCCAGGTCCATACTTTTTAATTCCAGCGTATTCATAACATTAAATTTAGATTTTACCAGAAATCTGTCTGGCACAGGTTGTTCCGGCCGGGAACGTTGATCGAATATGACTGGCGGGAGATTACGGACAAAAAAAATTTGCAAACTGTCAGGGAAACCGAATGTAGGTTTGCGTGGATTACCTGACTTTGGATTTTTTTTTTATTATCTTGGCACGGACTTAAAAAACTTCAAATTTTATGAAAACCAAAAACCTATTACTTTTTCTGGTAGTTGCTTTGACTACGCCTTTGGCCAAAGCTCAGTCAGTGAGCGATGTCTTTGATCCCAAAACCCCAATATCCTGGCTCGGCTGGGATTTTTCCCGTGCGAAGTTCGTGGGGATCAAGGAAAGTTTTGGCGACGTGAAAAGTTTGATGTCCTCGTGGAACGATTTAATGTCTACCGAAAGAGCCAAATTCAACATTCCGACCATGCTTGGAAAGAAAACCGTAGACTATAAATTTGATGTAACAAAAATGCACAATGCTGCGCTGGATGTAAACACGATGTTTTCCGAAAAACCAACAGACAAACTTCAGCGAAGTGATATAGAAGCCATCGCGCACAGCTATGATTACCAAAAAAATACAGGTATCGGCCTGATGTTTAACATCGAAAGTTTTAATAAGCAGGAGAAAGATTCCAAAATGAAGTCAGAAGCTACCGTTTGGGTAACCTTCGTCAACATGAGCACGGGAGATGTTCTGGTCACCGAAAGAATGACGGATTTTGCTAAAGGTTTTGGAGTCCGGAACTACTGGGCCGGGGCCATTACCGCTATCATGAAAAGAGTTCAGGACGATGAGTTCAAAAAGTGGAAAAAGAAATATAAATAATTTCGATGCCCGATGGCGGGCCTTTATAGTGAACAAAAATAAGGCAGTCACAAAATAAGTTGGCAACTGCCTTATTTTTTTTGCCCATTCCGATCGGCGTCTGATTTAAACAGAACGCCAGCACATCAACACCCCAGCACCTAAACACACCTTACTCTTTTATTCCCACTAAATCCAACATGAACGCATATTGCCTCGAAGTGAGCTCCATCGACTTAAATCGGCCGGAAGCACCGCCGTGTCCGGCTTCCATGTTGGTGTAAAGAACCACGACATTGTTGTCTTTCTTTAATGCGCGAAGTTTGGCTACCCATTTCGCGGGTTCCCAATACTGGACCTGACTATCATGAAGACCTGTGCTGACAAACAAATTGGGATATTCCTTGGCTTGCACCTGATCGTAGGGGGAGTAGGAGAGCATATATTCATATTGCTCCCGGATGTTTGGATTACCCCATTCCTTCCATTCAAACGTAGTTAAGGGAATCGTCTCGTCCATCATGGTGGTAAGCATATCTACAAAAGGAACTGCGGCAATAACACCTTTGTAAAGATCGGGACGCATATTCGTAATCGCCCCCATGAGGAGGCCGCCTGCACTTCCGCCGTTGGCAAAGAGTTTATCTTTTGCGGAGTACCGATTCGCCACCAGGTATTCGGAGCAATCTATGAAGTCAGTAAAGGTATTTTTTTTGTTCATCATTTTCCCTTCGTCATACCACCTGCCACCCATTTCCTGTCCTCCCCGAACATGAGCAATAGCAAACACAAAGCCGCGATCCAGCAGACTAAGCCGGTTCGAACTGAAGGAAGGATGTTGAGTTGATCCATAGGACCCGTACCCATACTGAAGGCAAGGGTTAGTTCCGTCTTTTCTGAATTTATCTTTTCGATACACAATTGAAACGGGCACCTTTGCTCCATCGCGCGCCGTTGCCATGACCCGTTCGGTCTGATAATTGGCCGCCTCAAAACCACCCAGCACCTCGCGCTGCTTGAGGAGCTTCTTTTCATGGCGGGTCATATCATAATCAAAAACGGAAGGAGGAGTGGTCATGGATTGATAGCTGTATCGGACTACTCCGGATTTTACGTCAGGATTGTTATCGATCCCGGCGACGTATGCTGGTTCACCAAAGTCGATGCTATGCGCTGACCGATCCGTCCATTTGATTATTTTGATGCTCGTGAGGCCTTTGTTCGATTCTTCCAGCACCAGATAGTCCTTGAATAATTCGAAATTCTCAAGAAAAACGGAGTCACGATTCCCAATCACATCTTGCCAGTATTCCTTGCCCGGCGTATTTTCAGGAGCTTCCACTAGCCGGTAGTTCTTGGCATCCAGGTTGGTGCGCAAATAGAATTTACCTTGGAAATGATCTGCACTGTATTCAACATTTTCGTGCAACGGTTCGATGACGATGAGCCTGCTTTCGGGTTTATCGAGCTCGAGAAATCGGGAGTACGATGCGTCCGTTCTTCCGGAACTGATGATGAGGTATTTTTTTGAGCGTGTTTTCCCCACGTAACACGACAGCGTCGAGTCTTTTTCCTGATAGATGAGTGGATCTTTTAATGGATCCGTTCCAAGGATGTGTTTGTACACTTGGTAGGACCGAAGGGTGTTGGGATCCTGGCGGCTGTAATAGAAAGTTTTATTGTCATTCGACCATTCCATATTTCCCGTGGTGTTCGGAATTTTATCCTTCACTATTTTACCATCGCTCATATTTTTGAAGCGGAGGGTATAAAATCTTCGTCCCACTGTATCCATCACAAGGGCGGCAATCTGGTGGTTGGTACTCATGACCGTAAAAAGGCTAAAATATCCATGACCTTTGCTCATCGCATTCCCATTGGCAATGATTTCTTCAGCGGATTCCAGCGAGCCTTTCTTGCGACAATAGATCGGATATTCATAACCCTCTTCAAAACGGGTATAATAAAAGTAATTATCCAGATGGTAAGGGACCGATTCATCTTTTTCTTTCACCCTTCCTTTCATTTCATTGTACAGTTTCTTTTGCAGCGTCCGGGTGTGGGCCAGCATAGTGTCCAGGTACTTGTTTTCGGCATTCAGGTAACGAATCACAGCCGTGTCTTCCCTGTTTTTCATCCAATAATAATTGTCTATACGTTTGTGGCCATGCTTTGACACGATCTCGAAAGGCTGAATCCTGGCGATCGGGGGTTTTATACCTGGATACCGGTTCTCTTTACCTGGACCGCAGGCATTGAAAAGGACAAGGACGGGAAGGACGAAGAAGGCGGGTAATTTACTCATAAATTTTGTTGACAGTTGGTGGTTGATAGTTGTTGGGGAGTTGTATTTTACTAACAACTAATTTACTAATAATCACCGTTCGTCCAAAATCTCTTCATCGAAACCCTTGTTTAAATGAATCTGTTTTTTAACTTTGTAAATAAAAGTACTTTTAAATGGAAGAACAAGAGGCTTATCAAAAAGATATCGAGTCCATCCGCAAGCTGATGGAACGCTCGGTCAAATTTATTTCGCTCAGCGGACTGTCTGGAATCCTGTCCGGCCTTTACGCTCTGGCAGGTGCCGGGATGGCTTATTATTTGATCGAATTTTCTTCGTCTTCTCCGGGGTATGATTCCGCAGAGATGCACGAGAGAGGAATGCTCCTCAATCTGGTTGGCATTGCCATCGGTATTTTAGTGGCTTCGCTCATTACCGGATTCTGGCTTACCGCTCGCAAATCGCAACGGGTGGGAGCGAAGATTTGGGATGCCACCAGCAAAAGGCTTTTGATCAATCTCGCCATCCCGTTGGTAACCGGGGGTATTTTTATCTTGACCCTGCTGACGCAGGGAGAGGCAGCATTGGCAGTCCCGGCATGCCTTATATTCTACGGTCTTGCGCTGATCAACGCGAGCCCTAATGTCTATGAAGAAGTGCGCTACCTCGGATATTCTGAAATAACACTTGGCCTGATCGCCGCCTGGTGCACGGACTATGCGCTGATTTTTTGGGCACTTGGGTTTGGCGTTCTGCATATCCTGTACGGAGCCATGATGTATAAGAAATACGATGCATGAAGAACCCCTTTGAGAACCTGGATAAAACATTGGAACACCGGGTGCGACTGCAAATCATGTCGGTGTTGGTCGCGAATGAATCCTACGATTTCAATGCCCTTAAAGACCTTCTCGAAGTGACGGATGGAAATCTGGCCACGCACATTAAGGCGCTTGAAAAAGAGAAGTATGTTTCGGTCAGCAAAACCTTTATTGATCGAAGACCCAACACCCGATACAAAACGACCGAACGGGGGAGAACCGCTTTTCGAAAACACCTGGACGCGATAGAAGACATCATCAAACAACAACGGAAATAATTTTTTTTTGGTATTTACTTTTTAATTAAAAGTACTTTTATAATTAATAAACAACATGGAAACACAATCAGCGACTCACGTTTTTGAACGGCTTAACAATTGGATTAAGGAATCCGTCACCGTTAAATTGACCTCCATTGTCTTTTTGATCCTTATAATGCTCGTCCCGCAATCCTGGATTAGGTCGCTGATCCTCGAGCGAGAGGCGCGGGCAGAGGCTGTAGTCATAGAGATAGCTTCCAAATGGTCGGGCGAACAAACATTGACCGGCCCCGTTCTTGTTATTCCTTTTTTCAAACACGAAAAGGTCGATAAAGGAAAGGATGGCGTTGAAATACGGACATCGATCGACCAGGCTTTTTTTCTCCCTGAACACCTGAAAATCACGGGCAAGGTCGATCCCCAGATTTTGTATCGCGGAATATTTGAAGCAGCTGTATATGAATCTTCCCTTACCATGTCCGCTGATTTTTTAGCACCTGATTTTCAAACGTTGGGTGTTGTGCCGGAGGATATCGACTGGAAAGATGCCCACCTTATCCTGGGCATTCGTGATTTGAGGGGAATCAGTGAAAACCCCAAATTGAATATGGGCGACCAACGACTCAGCGGAGAACCCTCCAGCAGTATCGGGTTGACTTCCGAAGCCCCCTATACTTCTACCCCTGAAAGTGAATACCCTGATCGCGCACGTGATCCCGCTGGAAAATCCAATGAAAACGGAATTGTGGCCCGACTTCTCTGGCGGACGGCGGGTGATTTTCGCCGTTCGGTTACCATTAATTTAAACCTCAAGGGAAGTACGTTGCTTTATTTTACTCCAGTTGGAAAAATAACAGAAGTTACGTTGGCCGGATCCTGGGCCAACCCAAGTTTCGATGGAGAATTCCTGCCGGTTTCGCGCTCCGTTACTAAAGCCGGATTTAACGCTGGCTGGAAAGTGCTTCATTTTAATCGGCCCTTTTCACAACAATGGACCGGAACAAACCAAAAAATTTCCGGATCCGAATTCGGTGTAAAATTGGTTATTCCGGTAGACCAATATCAAAAAAGCACCCGGACGGCAAAGTACGGTGTGTTGGTAATTTTACTTACCTTTCTTTCACTCTTCATGGTGGAGATCATGAAGAAGGTAAGAATCCATCCGTTTCAATACATTCTCATTGGTGCAGCGCTGATCATTTACTATAGCCTGTTACTATCCTTTTCAGAACAGTTGGGGTATAACCTGGCTTATCTCGTGGCCACTACAGCAACCGTCACAATGATTACTCTTTATTCGGTCACTTTTCTTGGCGACAGAAAGGCAATTATCCTATTCGGTTCCTTGTTGATATCCTTCTACGGATTTATTTTTATAATTATTCAACAACAGGACTATTCGTTATTGCTGGGAAGCCTTGGTTTATTCCTGATCCTCGGATTAATAATGTATTTGTCGCGAAACATTAAATGGTATGGACAGTAGTTGTTGGTTGTTAGTTGGGTGAGCGAACTTTGCGCCATCTTGGCGTTCTCCGCGGTTAGTAAAATGACCGGGTCAAAATATAAAAACCTTAACCGCAAAGAGCGCAGAGGTTTCGCAAAGAACGCAAGGCTTGAATTAGTTGTGCATAATTTGCCCAACAACGAACAACGATCAACCAACAACGAATACCTAACTTTCCAGGAACGGGTACCGATAATCCGCCGCAGGCACGAAAGTTTCCTTTATCGTTCGCAACGACACCCACCTGAGCAGGTTTACCTTTGAGCCGGCTTTGTCGTTCGTGCCGGACCCCCGAGCCCCTCCGAATGGCTGCTGACCTACTACGGCACCGGTCGGCTTGTCATTAATGTAAAAATTACCCGCTGAATGGGAAAGTTTTTTGGTCGCTAATTCTATTGCATAGCGATCGCGGGAAAAGATCGAACCGGTTAATGCGTAGGGAGAGGTCTGATCCACCAAGTCAAGCGTTTGCTCGAAATTCTCGGAATGATAGAGGTAAATCGTCATCAGTGGACCGAAGACCTCTTCGCACATGGTGATAGAAGATGGGTCTTTGGTGAGCACTACTGTCGGTTCAATAAAGTAGCCTTTGGACTTGTCGTACTTGCCGCCGGCGATTATTTCGTTCATCGGGTCTTTCCTTGCTTTCTCAATATAGGCCGTGATGGAAGTAAAGGCTTTCTCATCAATCACCGCGTTGATAAAGTTGCCGAAGTCTTCCACACTGCCCATCTTGAAACTCTTCAGGTCGGCGAGCAGGTATTTTTTCACGTCTTCCCAAAGAGTGGAAGGAATATAGGCCCGTGAGGCCGCAGAGCATTTCTGCCCCTGATACTCAAAAGCTCCCCGGGCAATGGCCGTAGAAACTTCTTTCGGATCTGCACTCTTGTGAACCATGACAAAATCCTTTCCCCCGGTCTCTCCGACAATGCGGGGGTATGATTTATATTTATAAATATTTTCTCCAATCGTTTTCCACATGTTTTGAAACACCCCGGTACTTCCCGTAAAATGAATTCCGGCAAAATCGCGGTGATTGAAAATAACCTCTCCGGCGTCCGGACCGGTAACGTAGATAAGGTTGATCACTCCATCAGGCAATCCCGCTTCCCGCAATATTTGCATGAAAACCCGCGCGGAATAAATCTGAGTATTGGCCGCTTTCCACACCACGGTATTGCCCATCATGGCCATGCTGGTCGGGAGATTCCCGCCGATGGCGGCAAAGTTGAACGGGGTTAGAGCGAAGGTGAATCCTTCCAGCGGTCTGTATTCAACCCGGTTCCACACACCGGGGGAAGATTCCGGTTGATCGCGATAGATCTCACTCATAAAGTGCACATTGAAGCGCAGAAAGTCGATCAATTCGCACGCGGAGTCTATTTCCGCCTGAAATGCATTTTTGGATTGGCATAACATGGTTGCCGCATTCATTTTGTAGCGGTAAGGTCCGGCCAACAAGTCGGCAGCTTTAAGGAATATACTGGCCCGGTGTTCCCAACTCAGTGAAGACCATAGTTCCTTCGCCCCCAGCGCAGCGTTGATCGCCTGTTCCACGTGACTTTTATCACCCGCATGGTAGTATCCTAAAATGTGCTGATGATCATGCGGGGGAGAAATAGGTTTTTTGTTTTCGCTGCGGACCTCCTCTGCACCGATGTACATGGGTATGTCCAGAACTTTTGAACGGGCTTCATCAATCGCTTTTTTTAATAAGGTGCGCTCTTTTGAACCGGGAGCGTAGGATAAAACGGTCTCGTTTTTGGGATGGGGGACGGAGAAAAATCCTTTTGGCATACGTTGTTTGTTAAAGGTTCGATGTTTTATAGCCGGCCTTCACGTGGAATATAACAGCCTGTTCAGCCCAATGAGTTCCCCCGTATCAATCCCCAAAGAAACAAAATCAAAGTGGATTAGTCCTACTTCTATGTTGTCAAAGAACCACTTTGTTAAAGAAGTCCATAGGTAGCAGCGGACCAAAACTTTCAGCATTCGCGGAGATGGCCCGATTTTTTCGCGGCCCAAGCAAGGGGCTTGCGGCCTGCCCGCCGAAGCTTCGGCGTAGGTGGGGTGAGAAATAATCCAGCCATCAACGCGAAATGCCTCGCCCGCCGAAGCTTGGCGTAGGCTTGGCCCACCCGGCCTCGGAGGGCATCTGGCTCATTTAAGAGTAACATAAGTAGGATTAGAGAATGTCCTTGATCAGTGTTGGTTTAACGGGCGGATTTTTAACTTGTTCAATGCTAACTCCCGGTTGGTATACAGCGTTTGAAAAATTTGCTGATCGTTTTGAAGGACAGGGTCGCGGAGGAGGAACTGAAGGATTTGCTTGACGATGTCAAATACCTCATCCTTGATCTGATAGAATATCCACTGATTAACTTTGCGAATAGTGAGAATCCCGGAATTCTTCAAATAAATTAAATGGCGTGATGTTTTGGTTTGGGTGAATTCCAGGATATGTTCGAGATCGGAAATACACATCTCACCATTGGTCATGATCAAATGCAGAATGCGTAACCTAGCCGGATCTGAACAGGCCAGGAAAATTTGCGCTCCGGGCTCAATATTAAAATGCTTGAGTCGCACGTTATGTCGGAAAAATGTTGAATCTCCTTCCGGAAACTAATTAAGGGACCAAGGGGTTCTTAACCGGGAAGCTAAGATACAAAAACACCGGGCGGAAAGCGGCATAAGCTCATTAGGCAGATCTAAATGAATCTTTATCTTTGCTGGTAAATAGTAGCAATTGAAGCGGCAGACCAAGATATTTCTTCTTTCATGCATAGCATTCGTCATTTTTATTGCGAATCAGGGGTTTGCACAAAATCAACGGAGGATTATTCAATTGTCGGGTGTCATTTTGAGCCAGGACAGCGTTCATACCTTGCCGGGAACGCATATTTATGTGCCCTTAGCGGGCCGTGGCACGACCTCCAATAATACGGGTTTCTTCTCCCTTCCTGTGTTACCCGGCGATAGTGTGATCATTAGTGCTGTGGGATTTAAGCGAAGAAATTATACCGTCCCGGCCACCACGCCTGAATTTACCACCTTAGTTGTCGTCATGTCGGAGGATACGACCCTGCTTCCAACCGTCGAGATAACGCCTTATCCCACGATCGAGGTATTTAAAGAGGCTATCCTGGCCTTAAATATTCCGCTGGACGAAAATGGTATTGATAAATCGCAACTTAACAGTGAACTCATGGCATTGATGATCCGGACTACCCCGATGGATGCCAATGCCAACTACAAATATTACATGAGCCAGTATCCGCAAAGCATCCAAAACAAATTCATGCCCGTCACCAATCCGTTTCTGGATGTTTTCAATTGGGCCAAATTCTTTAAGCAGCTAAAACAGGCCAAGAAAGACAAGGAAGCCCAGAATAAAAAAGATCGAATTCCGGATTAAGTGTCCGCCGGTGTACCACATAGAGCACCGAGGCACAGAGGTCAGTATCCGTTGACCACTCTTATCTTTGACATGTTATCAAAAAAACCACTTTGTTGAAGAAGTTTATAGGGTAACAGCAGACCAAAACTTTCAGCATTTGCGGAGATGGCCTGATTTTTTCGCGGCGAGTTTGCGGGTGAGAAATAATCCAGCCATCAACACGAAATGGCTCGCCCGCCGAAGCTTGGCGTAGGCGTGGCGTGGCCTGCCCGGCCTCGGAGGGCATCTGGCTCATTTGGGAGTACCAAGTAGGACAACTCGTTTAATCCCATCTTTCATTATTAAAATAAACGGCAATAGACGAAGTTTTCTAATTCGGAAAACAAGACATTTTTTTAACCAAATTCAGGCTCACCGATCCTCATTTCCGTATATTTTTTCAATAATATAAAGAGGTCTGTTTTTAGATTCTTCGCTGATCCTTCCGATATATTCTCCAATTACGCCCAGTGTGATCAGATTGATGCCCGACATGAGCAGGATTACGATCATCACCGACGACCAGCCCGACACTGTGGCGTTGGTAAATAATTTCAGGTAGACAACATAAATGCTGTATAAGAATCCCAGGAAGGCCACCCCAAATCCGAGGTAGCTTACCAGGCGAAGGGGGATCGTTGAAAAAGAAGTAATGGCATCCCAGGCAAACCGGACCATTTTGACCAGGGGATATTTTGATTGGCCCGCGAAACGTTCTTTGCGTTCGTAGTAAAGTCCCGTTTGTGAAAATCCAACCCAGGTGATCATTCCCCGGATGAAGCGATGTTTTTCCTGCATGGATTTAAATACGTTGACCACATTGCGCCCCATGATCCTGAAGTCGCCGGTATCCAATGGAATGTTGATGCTCGTCATCGCCCTCATCAGCCGGTAAAAAAGTTTGGCGGTCAGGAGTTTGAATCGACTTTCGCCATCCCGTTGTTTCCGTACGGCATAGACCACGTCATACCCTTCCTTGTGTTTGGCATACAGGTCAAGGATAACCTCTGGCGGGTCTTGCAGATCGGCGTCAATTAATACCACAGCATTCCCAGTCGCATACTCGATGCCGGCCGTGGCGGCAATCTGATGCCCGAAATTTTTCGATAAATTGATCACTTTGAAGGCAGGGTTTTGGCGGGCGAGATCAATCAACAGGGCCAGACTATTGTCTTTCGATCCATCGTTCACCAGAATGATCTCGATCTCACGGGAAGAAATACCGTGCCTTGATTTGAGTTCTTCGATAAGGCCGGTAATTCGCATGAAAAGTTCGGGGATGACCAGGTTTTCATTAAATACCGGGATAACAATGGATAGTTCCATTCGGATCATTGTGGGTGATGCCGTCAAATTTATTAAAATATAATGACCATTGGCTGTCTAGGGTAGTATTACAACTTGCTTGGAATGTCAGGATGGCTATATTGTTTTCTTCCTAAAATAGTAACTTACTCCAACCGAAACTGAATTCAGATTAATGTTGAACATATTCAGGCTTTCGCCGCTGTTATAGTGCAGGTAATAAGGTAGCCGACCTGGGGGGATGACCATAAACGAATTAGCACTGTTTTCTGGAACGCCCACTTGAGACTGAGTACTGACGCCCAGTGTACCCCCCAAAAAAGATCTCCTTTGGTGAGTTGTGCTTTTCCTGTAAAAGGAATGAGCAATAAAAGCATGACGAGTTTTTTCATATTTTTTTATTGGTTGGGGCTAAACTTCAATACATCGCCTTTGTTTATTCGGAATTTAGTTCGGCTTGTTAATAGAACTGCGCCTCCCGTAAAAAACAGAGCTGTCCCGATCAATTCATCGTCGGCAATACTTTGGGTTTGACCGGGAGCACTTAACAGCAATGCGAAACCGGCGCTCGTCATCACGGCAAACCCGATTAGATTTCCCGTTGTCGCTTTAGTTTTTTTTATCCATTTGATGTTCTTACTATCGATTTCGTTCCCATCCACCATAAAAGTGTTTGATACCCTCTCTATTTTGCCTTGAATAACCTGGTTGTTGTTGAGTTTGATTTTTATATTTTCGCCGATGCAGAACGTTTGGGAGGTAGGTGCAAAACCAGAATTGTGTTTGGCTTTTGTTGCTATTATGCAGCTGTCGCTCCTGCTATTTTGAGCGTATATCTTCGCGGTGAAACTAAATACAATTATCAGAAGCAATAGCCATCTTTGCATGGTGCAAAATTAAGCCATTTAATATGATTCTGAGGGAGAGGGAGGAATGTTGGAGAGCATCAAAAATTTGAGCCTTTTTACGTTTAGTCAAGTCTATTGTCAATGCTTGTTTAGGGGTTTATTTACTCTTTTTTTATCTCGACCAGATTTATATACTTGAACGTGGTATTGTGAATCGTTCTATGAGACGCCGACTTTAGAGATTCGATTATGTAAACGTAATACACAAGCCAAGCAACCATCCAGGCGAATCTACTTCCTTTGGAAAACCTGATAAGATAAATGCCCCGACCTAAAAAGGCAAATTTAAAGAGTCGGGGCCTGCCCCGACTGAGCCCGCCGAATCACTTCAATGAAAAAGAATTGTGTAAAACAAAGCCCGCCTACGCTTCGAAACGAAGCTTCGGCCGGCGAAGTCGGGGTGAGAAGATTCGAACTTCCGACCTCCACGTCCCTAACGTGATGCGCTAACCGGGCTGCGCTACACCCCGAAAAATGAAACCAGGTGCGCAGGAATGCGCACTCGGTTTAAATGAGGGTGCAATAATAGCAAAATCTTTTTATTCAAGGATACTGAATCCAAAATACCCTCTCCTTAGCTATATCGTTAAGTTCGCCAGCTCAGCATGCAACACAACTATTATTTTCTCTTGTTTATTGCAAATATCAATGCTGAAGAAATAAGACACATTACCAAAGCACCAATGACAAGTGAATTTTCTTTTTGTGAAATGCCAGTAAAGAAGTCGCCAACAAACATTACTAAAAAGAAAATATAGGCAATGGTCAGCATAGGAATTGATTTTTTAAATGTCGCAAAGCCAAAGATAAAACCAAGAGCAAATTGTCGGGCAGCCCACATGTAAATCAAGTAGTCAACGCCTTTTGCGTTAAGGTCAACGGTATGCACAACTGATTGCGGTGAAAAGCATAATGATACGCTTACCATAACCTCCATCAATGCAAAAAATCCTGATACGATAAGTATCCATTTTGGTAATGATTTTTGTCCTTCTGTCATAATTTAAGTTTGTTTCTTACTTGTTTTTTTTTGGCGCTTCCGTGCCCCATCAACACCTGAATATAGCAAAATCTACTCGCAGAGAACTTGGCATATATTCGCGTGCGGTCTTCAGAGTAGTTATGTCTAGTTTCCCAAGGATATTATTTGCATTGTTTCTGTATCGGAATCCTCTCAATGCATAAGATCAAATTTCGCCCGGGTTTTTCTGATGTGTTCTCCGTTTGCGCGGCTTTTCACCGTCGTCACGCTTCGGAAAGTGCTTAATTAATCAATTTAGCTTGGCCATAAAGCATGAATTGCTACCTTGGCGCAAGCACAGCAGCATAACGAATCAGTGCCAATTATACTCTTCTTGCTGCCATACCTGCCTTGGATAAGCCGTCGCTTCAGCGACATTAACGGGACCTTAGCGCGACCTTTACGCGACCTTACAGCGATATGACTTCGGGCTACATCTCTGCAGGGGTCGAGATGGTATGGCATGAAGGAGCTTCAGAGTTCCGAAACGTTTATTACATGGATACTGCGAGGACTAAAACTAAG
>Ga0302326_10005074_pt1 | contig 30167 bp, 27 predicted proteins | sample Palsa_T0_3_FD_202264 | JGI IMG/M metagenome (GOLD analysis project Ga0302326, IMG submission 202264) | Peat permafrost microbial communities from Stordalen Mire near Abisko, Sweden - Palsa_T0_3 | ecosystem: Environmental > Terrestrial > Soil > Palsa > Peat permafrost | place: Sweden: Abisko... | reverse complement strand
TCATGCCAGGCGGTACGCACGGTCTCGGACCGGGCGGGCGCGTAGCTGGCGGCGAACCCTTGCTCGTACCGCTGCCGGATCCAGGCATCGTGCACGATCGATTCGTCGTCGTAGCGGATGAGCCTGCCGAGCTCGGACTCGATCGCCGCCAGGGTCCGCCGGTTTGCCGGTGTCACGTCCGGGAGATCAGAGCCTGCGGTACATCACGTGCTGGCCGACCAGACCGTGGTCGGGGTGGTCGAGACTCTACGCGAATTTCCACGCGGGACAGCCTACGCGTCAGCCTGCTGGTCGTGGGCTGTCAGTGGTTCTGCGGCTGCTGAGCGTCTCGTTCGCCATGACGCGCCGCGCACCCCGATGTCGAGCATCGCGATAACCGCGCCCACCGCGCCGACCCGGATGGCCAGGTCCGCGACGTTGAACGTGGCCGGGTAAAACGCTACGTGGATCCAGTCAACGACCGCGCCGCGGCCCAGGCCGGGCGCCCGGAAGAGCCGGTCGGCCAGGTTCCCCAGCGCCCCGCCGAGCACCGCCGCCAGACAGAGCGCGGCGGCCCGGCTGCGGGTGCGGGCGAGCAGCGCCGCCACAATCGCGATCACCGCCACGGCCACCAGCACGACCACGATCGGATGGCCCGCTCCCAGGCCGAAGCTCGCCCCCGTGTTCCTGACCAGCCTGACCGAGACCAGGCCGCCACCGCTGTTAGAACTGGGACGGGCCGCGAGCACCAGAGTCTTGCTCACCTGGTCGCCCGCCAGCACGATCGCCGCCACGGCGCACGCCGCCCAGCGCACGCCTGCTGACCTGACCGCCGCATTCTTCACCCTTTCACCCTATCTGGCGCGTTATCGGCGGCTACGTCTTGCCCGCCACGGGGGACGCGCGTGCGCCTGGCCGGGCGGTCCGCTGCGGTTATAGGTCGGCCAGCCTGGGGAGGGTGCCGGCTGCGGCCAGCCGGGCGCCGATCTGGGCGGGCAGGTCGGTGGCGGAGCCGAGCAGCTGGTCGAGGACGAGCGCGCGGGCCAGGTAGCGGTGGAACGGGTGCTCGGCGGTGAAGCCGATCCCGGCCAGCACCTGCTGGCACTGGGTCGCCGCGATCCGGGCGGCCCGGCCGGCCAGGGACTTGGCGAGCATGGCGGCGAGCTCCTCGTCGTCGGCCTCCCAGCAGATGTCCAGGGCCGCGGCCGCGCCCTCGCGGGCGACGTAGGCGTCGGCCAGCCGGTGACGGACGGCCTGGAAGGCGCCGATCGGCTGGCCGAACTGGACCCGGTCGCGCGCGTGGGTGACGGCTAGGTCGAGCATCGCGGTGACCGCGCCGACGATCTGGTAGGCGAGGGCGCGGCGGCCCGCCGCGACGACGGCGCGCCACGCCTGGTCCGCGGCCGGGCCGCCCAGAACCACGTCGGCCGGGCCCGTCGCGGTCACCTCGGCCATCATCAGCGCCGGATCGAGTCCGGCCACGGATCGGATCGCCAGCCGCTCGGCGGGCAGGTCAGCGGGCAGCCGGACCCAGACGACCCCGTCCGCCGAGTCGGCCGGGACCAGGAGGGGGCCGACGTTCGTGCGCTGGCCGAGGATGAGGCCGCGCAGCGTTATCGAGCCCGCGTCCACTCGGCCCGCCGTCGCCGCTCCGACTGGCGGCAGGACGATGCTCTGCGCCTCGCCAGCATCGGGGCCGAGCAGACGTCCGCTGGCATTGCCGATCAGGACGTCTTGGAAGGCGGCCGAGGTGGTGCCGGCCTGGCCCATGGCGGTGAACAGGGACGAGGCCGCCTCGCGGGGAGAGGTGGCGAGCACCTCGGGGAAGCCGAAGTCGTCCAGGGCCTTGGTTAGCTCCGCGCCGTCGTGCGCGCGGGCTAGCTGGTCGAGCGTCGCCGTCAGCAGCGCCAGCCCCTCGGCGTCCATCTCGCTCCCGGCCGCGTCCATCCGCTGACCTCGCTTCCCGCCCCGCCCGGCCTGCGGCTCCGGCGCCGTGCCCATCACCGGCCGCCTCTCGGCAGGCCCAGGAGGCGGAGGGACACGATGTCCTTCTGGATCTCGGAGGTGCCGCCGTAGATGGTGGCGGCGCGGGAGTAGAACCACTCGCGGCGCCAGGCGGCGGCCTCGGGGGTGTCGCCGGTCTCGATCGCGCCGGCCAGCAGCTCGCGGGCGGTGTCGAAGACGGCCTGTTCGGCGGCGGCGATCATGATCTTGTCGACGGACGTCTCCGCGCCGGGCACGGCGCCGGCCGCGATCTGGCGTTGGGTCGCCATCGAGCGGGCGCGGAACGTCCACAGGAGCTGGAAGGCGTCGCCCACCAGGGCCTGCGAGCGGGCGTCAGTGGCCAGCGGCAGCAGCGCGGCCAGGTGGTGGCCGAGCCAGGCGCCGCGCTGCCAGAAGATCGCGCCGCGCTCGCAGCCGAGGATGTGCCCGGCGACCCGCCAGCCGCCGTCGACGTCGCCCAGCAGCCGGTCAGCCGGCACCACGACGTCGGTGAAGGACGTCGCGCAGAACTCGTCGACGTCGGCCATCGTCTGCAGCGGCCGGGCGGAGATGCCCGGGGTGTCCATGTCCACCAGGAAGGCGCTGATGCCGCGCGACCCGGACCCGGCCGGGCCGGTGCGGGCGAGCACCACGCAGCGGCTGGCGCCGTGGGCGAAGCTGGTCCAGAGCTTCTCGCCGTTGATCACCCAGGAGTCCCCGTCGCCGGCCCGGCGCGCCGTCGTCCGGAGCGAGCCGAGGTCGCTGCCGGCCTCAGGCTCGGAGAACCCCTGGCACCAGGTCTCGTCCCCGCGCAGCAGCCGGGGGAAGATCTCGGTGACGACGCCCGGCCGGCCGTACGCGATGACGGCCGGCCCGAGGACCTCCAGCATGGTCCAGGTCGTGGTGTGCACCAGGCCTCGGCTGGTCAGCTCCTCGCCCAGGACGGCGCGGAGCACGGGCGAGCCGCCCAGGCCGCCGACCGACTCCGGCCAGCCCCAGCGCATCAGGTCCGCGTCGTAGAGCAGCCGCTGCAGCCTGCGCTGGTGCGCGAGCAGCACGGCGACACTCCCGCTCTGCACCGGGCTGGCGTCCAGGTCAACGCCCGCCAGCCACGATCGGAACGCCTCTCGGAACTCAGCGGGCGTCATGCGACGGCGCCCACGCCTTCGTCTCTGGACCGGCGAGCATCTGGCCTCCTGCGCTGATAACTATATTTTCACCAGAGTAGAGGGACATTTCCAGCCAGCGCAATCCATCGCCGGGGAACATCGCCGGGAACCGGGGAGCGGGACGGGCTACGTCAGGGGTGCCCGCGGCTCGGCGTTCGCGCCGGATCCCCCGGTGCTTTCGCCTGTCGTGGCGGAAGGCGGGGCTTGCCTCGCTCCGGCGGCCGCGGCGCCGGCCTCGCTCAGTATGTCGTTGGCCTGGGTGAGGTAATCCACGATCAGCGCGAGCTCGTGATCGTCGTAGCGGCTGGTGAGCTCGGCCGCATCGTGCTGCAGGGTGGAGTAGAAGGCGCCGACCTGCCTGGCCTTCTCCGATACGAGCTCGATGCTGACGCTGCGGCGGTCCTTCCCCGCCCTGACTCGTCGCGCGAACCCGGCGTCCTCCAGTCGGTCGATGACCTGCGTGACCGCGCCTGTTCCCATCCCGAGCAGGCCCGCTAGCTGCGTCGGCGTGGTCACGCCGAGCACGCTGAGCACGCCGAGCGCCTCCACGTCGGTCGGATTGAGCCCGACCCGGGCGGCGACTGACCGGGTGAGCAGGCCGAAGAGAACCGAGCTGCGGCGACTCTGCCAGTTCAGCGCGCCCATGAGCTGGTCGCGTCGCGGTGGCGTCGGCTCCGGCTCCGGCTCCGGGCCGGGGATCGCGGGTGCGGTCATAAAGCCAATATAGCTTGACAAGGATGTAGCTCATATTTCAAGCTACTCATAATTCGATCTATCTGCGATGCTAGGGAACCTTATGACCAGGACACGCCCGACCGTCCCTGCGGCCGGACCGCCCCGCCCCCCGTGGGCGGCGCTGGTGATCATGGCCGCGGCCGCCTTCATGGACCTGCTCGACGGCACGATCGTGCAGGTGGCGCTGCCCAGCCTGCAGCGTCGCCTGCAGCTGGGGGACGCGGGGCTGCAGTGGGTTGTCTCCGTCTACACGCTGACGTTCGCCCTGCTGCTCATCACGGGGGCGCGGGTCGGCGCCCGCATCGGGCGCCGACGTTGCTTCCTGGCCGGGCTGATCGCGTTCACCGCCGCGTCGGCGGCGGCCGGGGCGGCCCAATCAGGGGGCATGCTCATCGGGTTCAGAGCGGTCCAGGGCGGCGCGGCGGCCTTCATGCTGCCCCAGGTGCTGACCTTGATCCAGGCCGAGTTCGGCGAGCAGGCCAGGGCCAAGGCCTTCGCCCTCTACGGGATGGTGCTGGCCCTGGCCGGGGCGGCCGGGCCGTTGCTTGGGGGCATCCTGCTGAGCGCGAACGTGGCCGGGCTCGGCTGGCGGACGATCTTCCTGGTCAACGTGCCCGTCGGCGCCGCCGCCTTCGCCGCTGGGCTCCGGCTCATCCCCGCTGCTCCCGCTGACCGGTCCCAGCGGGTCGGCGGCGCTAGCGTCATCGTCCTCACGCTGGCGCTGGTGGCCGTGTTCTATCCCCTGATCGAGGGGCGCGAACTCGGCTGGCCCGACTGGGCCTTCGTGCTGCTTGGCCTGTCACTGCCGCTGCTGGCCGTGTTCGCCTTCATGCAGCTGCGACTGGCGCGCAGCGGCCGCGCGCCCATCGTCGACCTTGCCCTGTTCCAATCACCAGGAACCGGCGTCGGCCTGGCCGTCGCGCTGGTCTTCTTCGGCGCGACCAGCTTCTTCTTCATCCTGACCCTCTACCTGCAGTCCGGGCTGGCCTACTCGCCGCTGCGAACCGGCATCAGCTTCCTGCCGTTCTCGGCCGGGATCATCGTCGGCTCGGCGGGCGCCGCCCCGCTCGGGCAGCGGTTCGGGCGAGCCGCCGTCGGCGCCGGCGCGCTGGTCATGACCGCCGCCCTCGGCAGCATGATCGCCCTCGTCGGGCATTACGGCGGCGGGCTGCGCGCATGGCAGCTGGCACCCAGCCTGGCTGTCGCCGGCATCGCCTTCGGCATCGTCTCCGGCGCGCTCGCCAACGTCGTGCTCAGGGACGTTCCCGCCCGCCTGTCGGCCGGCGCGGCCGGCGTCATCAACACCGTGATCGAATTCGGGAGCGTGCTGGCCATCGCGGTGGCCGGCGGCATCTTCTTCGCCGAGCTCGGCCCGCGACCCGACGCGCCTGCCTTCACCCACGCCGCCAGCACGGCGCTGTGGTACCTCGCGATCAGCTCGGCGGCGGCGATCGCGGGCTCGGCGCTCCTCCCGGCCGGCCGCCCGCGTCCGGCCGGCCGCGGCTCCGCCGTCCCCGAGCAGCAGTCCACCACCGCACCGAGAACCTAACGCCCAGAAAACCTAACCGGCCAAAGAAGCTAAGGAGAATCCCATGACCGCAGGGCGCGGCAGGCCGCCAGGCGGGCCCGATCCGGCTGACCGACAACGGCCAGGCCGTACTCAGCCAGCTCACGGCCGCGGTCGCGGCGACCACCAGCCAGCTCTACGACGGGATCGACCCGCAAGACCTCGCCACCACGCGACGTGTTCTCGCGCAGGTCACCGAGCGCGCCGACAGCCTGCACACCGGGTGACGCCCGCGCGGGGCCCGGATCTACGTCGCCGGGGCGAGGATGGCGGCGGAGCAGAACGCCCACAGGTCGTCGACGCTGGTCCGGCGCTGGCCGGCCAGCACCGTGGTATGCGCATCGGTGATCAGTAGTTCCTGCGTCATCACCGCCAGCGTGGAGGGGTCCAGGTCAGCGCGGAGGCGGCCAGCCGCGGCGATCCCGGACAGCAACTCGACCAGGAAATTACGGAGCGGGTTCAGGGCGTGGTTGAGGTCGGCCGGGCGGTTCTGGGCCAGCCGGAGATGGAACAGGCTCAGCGCCCGGGTCAGCGAGCGCGGGGTATCGGTGACCTCGGCGACCGCGTCGAACACCAGCCGCAACCGGAGCACCGGATCGGGCTGCCGAGCGCACCGCTCACGCAGCAGCGGAACGGCAGTCTCGGACAGCACGGTCTCGTAGACGGCGAGCAGCAGGCTGTCCTTGCCGTCGAAGAAGTTGTAGAAGGTCCGCACGGACATGGTGCAGCGATCGAGGACGTCCTGGATCGTGAAGTCGTTGTCCGGGCTCTGCCCGATCAGCTCGAGGGCGGCGGCGACCAGCCGGTCACTGCGCTGCTGCGCCCGCGCCCGCGCGGTCCGCAGCGACCGGTCAACGCTGCGCTTCTGCCAGTTCGGCACGTCCCCGCCCAGGACCGGGTGGCCGGGCGCGATGAGCACCGTTTCTGACGGGCCGGCATCCGCGTCGCCGTCGCTCATGACGAGCTCTCCCCCTGATCTGTCAGCGTGCGCTGCGCTCTCGGTCTCCAGGCGCCTGGCCCCCTGGGCGACCTCGGGCAGCAACCCGATTTACTCCGCTGACTAACGATGATCTCGCGCTACGCACCGATCATTCTACCGAGGCGACAGCCGCGATTCCGGCTGCGGAGCAATGTCCAGACTCGCGAAGCACGCGACCGTTCATCATCATTTGAATGCTGATTTTGGTCTTCGCTGGTCGGAGGTGGCTGGTCGGAGCTGGGCCGGTCGGGGCTGGGCCGGTCAGGCGGATCGAGCTCGCCGCCGATAATTGAGTCATGCTGGAGGTGCTGGAGGAATGCCCGGTGCTTGGGTGGGCGGCGTCCGGGGGGATGGCGCTCACCGGGTTCGCCGACGATGTGCCGGTGGCGTCCCCGGCGGCGGGCTTCGGCCTGCTCGGGCTGGTCGTGCGGCAGCTCGCGGAGGCGACGCGGGCGACCGGCCTTGAGGTGCGGGCGGATCCGGGCGAGATACTGGCGGGGCGGGCGGCGCTGGCCGGGTTCAGCCGGCGGGGGCGGATATCGGCCGGCGGTGCCGCCCGGCTGCTGCGCGCGGCGGACGGATGGTGCGCGGTCAACCTGAGCCGGGCCGACGACGTGGCCGCGGTTCCGGCGATTCTCGGGGTGCTTGGGCGGGACGCCGCGCTCGGCGGCGGCGGTGCTGGCACTGGCGGGACCGACGTGGTGTGGGAGGCGCTTGCGGCGGCGGCGGTCGGCACCACGGCGGCGGCGCTGGCGGCGGCGGCGCAGCTGCTCGGGGTTCCCGCGGCTGCGCTACCGCCGCGACCGGCGTCGATGTCGGGGCCGTCGGGGCTGGCGGGCCGGGTCAGCCGCATCGCCGCCCGCTCCCCGGGCGCGCGGCTGGCGGGGGCGGTGGTCGCCGACCTGTCGTCGCTGTGGGCCGGCCCGCTCTGCGCGCGGCTGCTCGGGCTGGCCGGCGCGCAGGTTATCAAGGTCGAGAGCGCGGACCGGCCGGATGGGGCCCGGGCGGGCGACCTTAGGTTCTTCGACTGGCTGCATGCGGGGCACCGCAGCGTGGTCGTCGATTTCCGGTCCGAATCGGGCCGGGCGGCGCTGGCGGCGCTGATTGCGACCGCGGACGTGGTGATCGAGGCGTCGCGGCCGCGCGCGCTGGCGGCGCTCGGGCTCGCGCCGGGGACGTGCCCGCACCGGGACGGCCAGGTCTGGCTCAGCATCACCGGGCACGGGCGGGCAGCCGGGGACCTGGTCGCCTTCGGGGATGACGCGGCGGTGGCCGGCGGCCTGGTCGGCTGGGCGGGCGACGAACCGGTGTTCTGCGCTGACGCCATCGCCGATCCGCTGACCGGCCTGTGCGGCGCGCTCGCGGTGGCGCGGTCGGTCGCCGCCGGCGGAGGCGAGCTGATCGACCTGCCGATGCGCGCGGTGGCAGCCGCGTTCGCGGCCGCCCCGGAGGTCGGCCACGGACCGCATCCGGTCGGTGCGGGCGGGCGGACCGTGCGCTGCGCTCGGCTCGGCCGCGAGCAGCCGGTGCTGCCGCCGGCCCGCCCCGTACCCGACGGCGCGGCCGTTGAGCGGGGCGCGGACACCGAGGCCGTGCTCGCCTGGCTGACCGCGTGCTGATCAGGAACGCGCGCGCGTGGCCGTCGACCGCCGGCGCTGGTGCCGGTGAGCCGGCCGGGATTCCGGTAGTCGACGTGCGGATCGCCGACGGCCGCATCACCGCGTGCGCCTCCGGTCTGCCTCCTGTCGCCGACGAGGAGGAGATCGACGCCGACGGATGCGCGCTGCTGCCCGGGCTGCACGACCATCACCTGCACCTGCGGGCGCTGGCCGCCGCGCAGGCGAGCGCCCAGGTCGGACCGGAACAGGTGCGGACCCCGGCCGAGCTCGGGACCCGGCTGCGCGCGCACGACGCAGCGCTGCCGGCCGGCGCCTGGCTCCGCTGCGTCGGCTATCACGAGTCGGTGGCGGGCCCGCTCGACCGCTGGGCGCTCGACCGGCTGCTGCCGAACCCCGGCCGGCCGGTGCGCGTGCAGCACCGCACCGGCGCGCTCTGGGTGGTGAACTCGGCCGCGCTGGCCCGGCTCGGGCTCGACGACCAGTCCGGCCGCCCCGCCCCCGGTCAGACCGGGGTGGAACGCGACGCCGACGGCCGCGCGACCGGTCGGCTGTGGCGGATGGACCGCTGGCTGGCCGACCGCGTCCCCGGCCGCCCGGCTGACCTCGCGGCCGGCCTGGCGTCGGTGAGCGCGCGGGCCGCCGCCCTCGGCGTCACCGGCTTCACCGACGCCACCCCGGGCGCGGGCGAGCGCGACATCGCCGGCCTGGCCGCCGCCGTGGCCGACGGGGCGATCGGGCAGCGCCTGCTCTGCCTGGCGCGCGCCGAGGTGCCCGTCCCGGCGCGAGCACCGCGGTTCGGCCTCGGGCCGGTGAAGATCATGCTCGACGACGACACCCTGCCGTTCCTTGACGACCTGACCGGTACGGTGCGGCAGGCGCACGCGGCCGGCCGGGCGGTGGCGGTGCACTGCGTGACCCGCGTCCAGCTGGTGCTCACGCTGGCCGCGCTGGACCGGGCGGGGCGCCGACCCGGCGACCGCATCGAGCACGGCGCCGTGATCCCGGCCGAGACCGTGCCCGCCCTGCGCGGGCTCACGGTCGTCAGCCAGCCGCACTTCGTCGCCGAGCGGGGCGCGCAGTACGCGGCCGACGTCGCGCCCGGGGACCGGCCCGACCTGTGGCGGCTGCGCAGCCTGATCGACGGCGGGGTGGCGGTGGCAGCGGGCAGCGACGCGCCGTTCGGGGGGGCGGACCCGTGGCACGTCATGCGCGCGGCCACCCGCCGCCCGGCCGATCTGGGGCCGGGCGAGGCCGTCGCCCCCGCCACCGCGATCCGCCTGTTCCTGGGCGAGCCGACCGCGCCGGGCGTGCCCCGGCTGGTGGCGCCCGGGTACCCGGCCGACCTCATGCTGCTCCGCTGCCCGCCCCGGGAGGCCGCCCGCTCGCTCGCGTCCGACCTGGTCGCGGCCACGTTCGTCGGCGGCGGTCAGGTCTACCGCCGCGGCGGCGGCACAGGCGGCTAGGGCTTTTTCGGCGCCCGGAAGAGCGCCTCCTGGGCGATGGTCGCGATGCGCGCCCCTGACTCGCTGTAGACGGCGCCGGTGTAGAGGCCGCGGCCGGCCGCGGCGGTCTGCGGTGCCAGGTCCAGCCAGGTCCACTGGTCCATCCGGGCCGGGCGGTGGAACCAGACCGCGTGATCCACGCTCGGCCCCGATTGCCCGCCGTCGCTCTCAAAGTCGATCAGGCCACTGGAGATGTCCGAGGTATAGGTGAGGACGGCTGCGTTCAGCAGCGGGTCATCGGCCAGGTCGGCCGTGCACCGGATCCAGAACCTGCTCGGGAACCGGTACCCGTCCTGCTCGGTCTGGCCGCTGCGGAACTCGAACGACGCGTGATGGGAATGCCGCGCCCAGACCGGAACCGTCTCCGGCGCCGGGACCTCCGGGGGCGGCTCGGCATCCAGGTCAGGCCCCGGCCTCGGCTCGGCGAACGAGGCCGATATGTTGAAGATGACCTCGCCGTTCTGGATGGCCACCACCCGGCGAGCGGAGAAGGAGTAGCCGTCGCGGTCCCGCTCGACCTGGAAGACGGTCGGCCGCAGCGGGCTCCCCTGCCGCAGGAAGTAGCCGTGCAGCGAATGCGGCAGCCGGCCGGCCGGGACCGTCAGCCCGGCCGCGTACAGGGCCTGCGCCGCGACCTGGCCACCGAAGAGCCGGGGGCGCTGCGCGTCCGACAGCACGCAGGAGCGGTACAGGTTCTGCTCGATGTACTCCAGGTTCAGCAGGTCAAGGATGGGCGGCTGGCCTTCCCCGAGTTGCTCCCCCATCTCAGGACGCCGCCTTCGGCGCCTGGTAGAGCTTCCTGAAGTCCCAGCTGGTGACCTTCTCGGGGACCAGCCGCAGCCACGCGTGCCTGCCGTCGTGGTGCACGACGCCGCCGGTGTACTTGTCGGCCATCAGCCGCTCCGCCTCGTCAAGCAGCGGCTCGGGCAGCCCGGTCCGAGGCACCTCGCCGACGATCTCGACCGGGCCGAGCAGCTCGGCGCCGCGCAACTCGGTGTACTCCTCCCCCGCGTCCACCAGCACCGCTACCCTCGGGTCGCGCTGCAGGTCCGTCCACCGCTGGCTGGCGACGATCGAGGTGAGCCAGAGCGCCGTCCCGTCCCAGACGTACCAGAGCGGGGTGAGGTGCGGGCCGTGCTGGTTCACGGTGGCGACCCGGCAGGTCCGCTCCTGCGTCAAGAAGGCGTCAAGCTCCGCCTTGTCCATGGCGATCCGGCGACCGCGCCGCTGCTCGCGCGTCCCTGCGCTCTCATCAGTCACCAGGCCACAGTAACGGGAGAACCTGGCCCCCCGTCTAGAGCGACGGCCCTTCCACCGGGCCGGGATTCGACAAAGATTATTCTGAACGAACCCGGCTTACTCCCGCTGGTCCGCTCATTCGGATAGGTGGTGTGCGTGGTGCCCGACTTTGCGCCGGAACTCGGCCGGCTCGCCGCCGAGCTTGGCCTCCGGCTGACCCCGGCCGGCCAGCCCGCCAACCCGCTGATCGTCGTGGACCTCGACCGCTGGCGCGAAGCCCCGCCGGAGTCCGTCCGCCAGGCCGCCCGTCTCGTGGCCGGCGCCCTGCCGGTCACGGTGGGAGTGCTCACCGGCAGGCCGCCCGCGGTCGGCCTGGAACCGCTGATCACCGCCGCGACGCTGACCATCGCCACCGAGGCCGCCCCCTGGGAAGACGGATGGCCGGACCAGGCCGAGCGCGCGATCATTCCGGTCGACGACCTCCCCGAAGCACCGGACCGGGACGAGGCCGGGCCTGGGCCGGCCGTTGAGCGGGTGCGGGAGGCGGTGCTGCGGTCGCCGCGGGCGGCGATCGCGTGCGGGCAGTTGGTGCGGCAGACGGCCGTGCTCGGGACCGGCGAAGGGCTCGCGGCCGAGGCGGCGGCCTACTCGCTGCTGCTCGGCGGGGCGGAGTTCCGGCGCTGGCTGGGCGAGCGCGGCCCGGCCCGGCCGCCCCGGACGGCGGCCGCCGAACCGGTGCTTGTCCGGCGGGACGGGGCGCGGCTGTCGATCGTGCTCAACGTGCCCGAGCGGCGGAACGCGTTCAGCGCCGCGGTCCGCGAGGCGCTGCTTGACGCGGTGCTGCTGGCCGAGGCGGACCAGACGATCGAGTCGGTCGAGCTGAGCGGGGCCGGGCCCGCCTTCTGCAGCGGGGGCGACCTGGACGAGTTCGGCACCGCGACCGACCTGGTCGCTGCCTTCCTGGTCCGGCTGTCGCGGGCGCCGTGGCGGGTGATCGACCGGATCGCGCCGAAGGTCACCGTCTACGCCCGCGGCGCCTGCGTCGGCGCGGGCACCGAGATCGCCGCCTACGCGGGCCGGGTGGCGGCCGCGCCGGACGCCTTCTTCGCGCTGCCCGAGGTCCGCATGGGGCTGGTCCCCGGGGCGGGCGGCTCGGTCAGCGTGGTGCGCCGGATCGGCCGCTGGCGCGCCGCCTGGCTCATGCTCACCGGCGAGCGGCTGCCCGCCGCCACCGCGCTGCGCTGGGGGCTGATCGACGAGATTACAGCGCCCCTATCACCGACTACAGGGCCCGGAGGCGCTCAAGGACGCGGCTGAGCAGGTGCGTGTCGGTGACCACTCCGCCGCGCGGTGCCGACTCCATGACCTCGATCAGGTTCTCGTAGAGGAGGTCGCCGAGCAGCACGCGGACCACGCCGATCGGCTGGCCGATGATCGCGGCGACCTCCGCCACGCTGGTCGGGATGCGGCACAGCTCCAGGATCTGCGCGCGCTCGGGGGTGCTGATCGACGCCGGCTCAGCCAGCCTCGCGCTGCGGACGACCATATCGACCAGGTCGAAATACCGCGTGCCGCGCGGCCTGGTGCGGCCGCCGGTCACCATGTACGGCCGGGAAACCGGCCCGGCCTCCTCGTAGGTCCATCTGTCGTCCTCGCTCATGGCCCCCGCCTACCTGGAAATCGGATCCTGCACAGGGAACCGCGGGTTCGCGATCATGTGCTGCCCGACGCGCTTGACCAAGACGGCCATCTCATAGGCGATCTGGCCCGCGTCGGAATTCGCGTCGGCCAGCAGGGCCAGGCAGGTTCCGCGCCCGGCGGGCGTGATGAACATGAGCGCGGCCTCCATCTCGATGATGGTCTGGCTCACGTCGCCGTAGCCCGACCACATGCCCACGCCCCGGGCGAGGCTCTGCGCGCCGGCCGCGAGCGCGGCCATGTGGCCGGCGTCAGCCTCGCCCAGTCCCGGTGACCGGCCAAGCGACAGGCCGTCGGGAGAGAGGATGACCGCGATCCGCACGCCAAGAACCGACGAGACGAGGTCGTCAAGCAGCCAGTCCAGCTCTCCCAAGGAAGTTCCTCCGCTCATCATTGACTCCAGCCGGCCCCGGTTGGGGGATCTTCGCCGCCAAGGCTGGAATCAGTCTCATCAGGTGTACTCGCGGCGCGGCCGCTTCGCAATCCCTGCTGGATAGCCGACATGAGCGAACGGGCCTGCTCGGGCGAGCGGCCGGCCAGCGGCCCGCCCGTGGGCGCGGTCGGGCGGCTGCCCCGCAGCTGCGGTGCCAGGTTGGTCTGCGGCGCCCGGCGCGGCAGGCCGGCTGGCCCGGACTCGGCCGATCCGGCCGATCCGGCCGACTCGAAGTCGCCCGACGGCGCGTCGACGGCGGACGCCTGCTGCCCGCGCTCCGGCCGCAGCATCCGCCGCCCGGCCAGCGCCTCCGCTGCCGCTCCGACGGCCGACCCGGCCGATCGTCCCGCGGGCAGCCCGGCGGACGGCGCTGCGGGCGCATCCCAGCCGGCTGCCCCCGGCGCGGCCTTGGCCGGCCGGAACGGGACGTCGCCCTCGGCCACGACCAGAGCCCGCGGCAGCAGGACGACCGCCGCCGTGCCACCGTAGCCAGACACGCGCAGCGAGATCCTGATGCCGTGCCGGGCGGCCAGCCGGCTGACCACGAAAAGCCCGAGCTGGTCGCTGTCGGCGAGGTCGAACTCCGGCGGCTTGGCCAGCCGCTGGTTGAGCGTGTTGAGCGTGTCGGGCGGGATGCCGAGGCCGCGGTCCTCGATCTCGAGGGCGTACCCGTTGGCGACCCGGCCGCCCCTGACCTGGACGCGGGTCCCCGGCGGTGAGTACTGGACGGCGTTCTCGATCAGCTCGGCGAGCATGTGGGTCACGTCCGCGACCGCCGTGCCCTGCACGAAGTCGGGCGAGTCGGTGACGAGCTCGACCCGGGCGAAATCCTCGATCTCGCCGATCGCGCCGCGCAGCACCTCCACCACCGGGACCGGCTGACGCCAGGTTCGGCCGGGGGCGGCGCCGGAGAGGATGATCAGGCCCTCCGCCTGGCGGCGCATCCGGGTGGTCAGGTGGTCGAGCCGGAACAGCTGCCCAAGCGCGTCGGGGTCTTCGGTCGCCCGCTCCATCTCGTCGAGGAGCTTCAGCTGGCGCTGCAGCAGCGACTGGTTCCGCCGGGCCAGGCTGCGAAAGACGCGGCTGACTCCGCTGCGCAGCTGCGCCTGCTCGACGGCCGCCTCCACCGCGGTCCGCTGCACGGCCGAGAACGCGTCCGCCGTCTCGGTCACCTCTCGGGTTCTGGTGCGCAGGTCAAGCGGCGGCGCCTCGACCGTCACGTCCACATCAGCGCCGGCCCGCAGCCGGCCGACCACGCTGGGCAGCCGCTCGTCGGCCAGCTTGCGGGCCGCGCCGCGCAGCCCGATGAGCTCGCGGCTGATCCGGTTGCCGAACCCGAGCAGCAGGACCGAGGACACGATGACCGCGAGCAGCCCGGCGCCGCCGACCACGATCACGTTGCGGATGACGGCGTCGCTTGCCCGCGCCTGCCCGCTGGTGATGGCGGCCCGGGTAGTGGTCTCCGCGGCGGAGAGCTGAGCGAAGACCGTGCCAACGCCCGTCTCCCAGACCGTCGGACTCACCGGGAGCGGCGCGCCTGGGCGGCCCGCGACGATCGCGTTCTCCAGTGTCTGCAGGTTCTTGAAGGCGGCGGAGGCGTCCACCGGCGCATACGGGTCGGGACTCTCCTGCCAGTCGCTCGGCACGTCGCCGAGCGACTCGAGGAGCCGCTGGTCGTCGACCGTCTGCACGAACAACGTGTGCTCGGCCGTGGACATGACGCCGCCGCCGGCCAGCACGCCGCCGACCAGAGAGGCTTCCTCGCCGATGTCTTCCGTCGCCTCGCCCTCCAGGAGCACCGCCTGACCCTGGCTGTACTCGGCGATCGACGATCCGCCGTTGTTGCTCAGCCCGCCGGCGTACGGGTCGGTTGCGCTCGCGATGGCGGTGTAATCCTCGAAGGCGGTCAGCGCCGGGATTGCGCCCGCGTCAACCTCGGCCCGCAGCTGAGGGACCCGGTTCAGGTCGGCCAGCAGCGTGGCGCCCGCCGGTTTGTCGGACGCGGGCTGAAGGCTTGCCGCCTCCCTGGCGGCGACCTGGAAGGCGGCGACGGCGGCGTCGGTGCGCGGGCGCTCCGCGTCCATGCCCGCCTTGCTCGCGTTCATCGCCCCCACCGCCTGGGCCGGCAGGTGGCCGTGCGCGCTCTGGTACAGGGCGTGCGCACTCTGCCAGACGAAGGTGTCCGCCCTCTCGGTTGAAAGCGCTTCCACCAACGCCGCGATCGGGTTGCCGACCTCCTGGTTGATCGTGTTGTCGTTCTGGTTGGCGAGGGCTCCGCCGACCGTGTTCGCCGCAGCGTAGGCCCACAAGGCGATGAGGGAGAGCAGCGGGATGATGAGCAGGATCGTGATGGTGGACCTGATCGACCGCTGGCGCGTGGTCCGACCGATTCCGCCGGGGCTGCGGCGGTCTTTGCGGTGCCCCGCGTGGGCGGCCCGGCTCCTATCCTGACCCCGGCTATTCTGTCCCCGGCCGAGTTCCCAGCGAGCGGGGCCCTGGTGCCCGTTGGGCTGCCCGTTGACTGGCACTGCGGGCGGCCCGACCGGTCCCGCCGGGGGCCGGTCGACATAGTCGGCGTAGCCGTCTGACTGGGGAACCAGGCGAGGAGGCGAGGTCGGCCACTCCTGGTCAGCTCTTCCCGGACCCATCAAATTTCCCGTCTTTGTCAAGCCTTATCGGGCGGGGCCAACAAAAAACAACACGCCTCATGACGATCGCTAAGAATCCGACAGTCACGGCGAAGCCGCCTCTGCGCAGGGCTAGTCGCGGATGTTGGCAGGCTATTAAGTAGTTAACTATTACGCTAGCAGGCGAGCCGCATGTTATCAGCAGATTACTGACTTACGGAATATTGTTACCATTGTGGGAGAATGTGCTTGTCAGAGCGATGCGGATCGAGCGGGCCGGCGGGCGCTCAACCACCGGCACCGGGCGCGAGCGCTGCCGCATCTCGCCGTCGGTGCGCACGAACTGCCGCAGCTCAACGCGCTGCTGACCAGGCGATTGCCCGCGCTGCGTCCCTATTTGCCCCGTCGCCCCTGTTTGCCCCGTCGCCCCTGTTTGCCCCGTCGCCCCTGTTTGCCCCGTCGCCCCTGTTTGCCCCGTCGCCGTCCGGCGACGCTCGGCGACCAGCAGCAGTTCCGCCGCCATCAGCGCCAGATCGTGACTGGCCTGGTGCTTGTGCCCGCGGCGGCCAAGATCCACCTGGGCAATCGCGTCGAGGCCGTGCGCGGCGGCGGTGTCGATCAGCACCGCGAGCTCGATGCCGTACCCGACCGGGATGGACAGCGACTCCATCAGGTCGCGGCGGGCCGCCCACTCGCCCGCCAGCGGCTGCACGACGCCGGTCAGCTCCGGCCACCAGAGACTGAGCAGCGGGCGCGCCACCAGTTCGGTCACCCGTCCGCCGTCGGCGGTGACCGATCCGTCGCCGGCAGTGTAGAGCCGTTCGTAGAACCCCTTGACCAGCAGCACCTGTGGGTCCGCCAGCAGCGGGCCAAGCAGGCCGGTCACGAAGTGCGGCCCCCAGTGGGTCAGGTCCGCGTCCACGAAGACCAGCAGGTCACCCTTGGTGACCAGCAGCGACTTCCAGAGCGCCTCGCCCTTGCCGGGAAAGGTGCCGAGGTCGGGCGCCACCTCGTTCGCGCGGTGCACGGTGGCGCCTGCCTCGGCCGCGACCTGCGCCGTGGCGTCGGTCGAGTCCGAGTCCATCACCACGACCTCGTCGATCAGCCCGGTGTCGGCCGCGAGCCGCGTGATCGCGCTCACCACCTGGGCCACCGTGCGCTCCTCGTCGCGCGCCGGGATGACCACGCTGACGCTCACGCCGAGCTCGGTCTTGCGCGCGGCCAGCCGGCGCTCGGGCCAATCCTGCCAGCGGCTCGTCCGCCGCCGTAGCCAGGCCGAGGCCAGGCTGTCCGCTTCGCTCATATGTTCCGAGTCTACGGAATCACGCATTCTGCAAGGACGCGGGGACCAGCTTCGGACGCACGAGCTCACCGCGGCGGAACACCTCGGTGTCGGCCGTCGGCTCACCGGAAAGATCGGCCGCCGCCATCGCCTGGGCCTTGAACGCGCGCGCGGCCAGGCTCAGCCGATGCGACACCGAGTCCGCGCCGCCGTCGAAGTCCTCGGGCCACACGTCGCCCCAGAGCCTGACCTCGGTCCCGCCCGCCTCGGCGGCGGCCAGCACGAACCGGCGTACCCGCTCGTCGGCGTGGTACAGGTCCGCCCGCACCGCGACCGACTGCAGGCACGGCCCGAGAATGGGGACCTCGTAGATGACGTCAAGCTCGCGCGCTCGGACGCCGAGGATTTCGAGCGGGCGCGGATCGCCCATGTTGACCGCGACCACGGTGACGTCCCAGCCCGCCATCACCTGGTCGAACAGCCAGCCGCCGGCGCACCGCACCGCCTCGGCCGTGCTCGGGGCGATCACGGTCAGGCGCGGCCTGAGCGAGTGCCTCACGGCGGGCTGAGCGCCAGCTGGCTGGCGAGGGAGCTGGCGTAGCCGCGGAACACGTCGTTCAGCGGGATCGATGGATCGAGCAGCCATGAAGTCTCCATTCCATGAAGAAAGGCGATGATCTCCACGGCCTTGACGGCCGGATCAAGGTCGGCGCGGTACGCGCCCGCCTGCTGTCCCCGCCTGATGCACTCGGTGACAATCGCGATCGCGTCTCGGTACCGGCCGAGAAAGCGGTCGTGCAGCGGTGCGTCCGGGGCGAGGTTCTCGCTCTGCAGCACAGTGAACAGGCCGATCAGATCGGGCGAGCGCTGGAATCGATCGATGACCCCCTCCAGCTGCTCGATGACATCGCCCGTCATGTCCACGTGCGCCAGGTCGTCGGCGTCGCGGGCGTCGAGCACGGCGTGCAGGAGCTGTTCCTTGGACTCGAAGTGGTGCAGCAGGCCGGCCGTGGTCACGCCCGCTTCCTGCGCGATCTGGCCGAGCGTGGTGCCACGCCCGCCGTTTCGCGTCACCAGACGCTGCGCCACGGTCAGGATCCGCTGTCGCCGGTCCTCGCCCTTGGCGAAGAGCGTGGCGTATCGCCTCTGATCGGCCACGGGGCTCCCTTCAACCAACCTACTGAACGCACACTAGATTGGTTAGGCGGTCGTTTACAAGAGGAAATGCCCAGGTAATTTTCCGGCCCGCGAGCCGGCGGAGACGCCGGCAAAACCTTCTCCCAAGCCGTCACGCTCCGTGCCCGGTAGCGGCGCTCTCATTTTGCAGCATTGCACTTCACCTGGGCGGTAGGTCGCCTAACGTAACCGTGCAGTAAGGTTGTCCTATGACGCAGACGGATATGGTTGCGAGCTCGCCGGGCGATGATGAGCCGACGTGGCGGCAGCGGGCGGTAGAGCGGTCCACCCGTGCCGCCAAGCTCCGGGCCGAGCAGCGCGTCCAGCGGTTCCTCGACGCCGCCCAGGCGGTCATCACCGACAAGGGCACCACCGACTTCACCGTGCAAGAGGTCGTCGAGCGCTCCAGCCAGTCACTGCGCAGCTTCTACCAGCACTTCGACGGCAAGCACGAACTCCTGCTGGCCCTGTTCGAAGACGCGCTGCGCCGGGCCACGGTGCAGATCGCCGCCGCCGCCGGCGCCAAGACCGACCCCGTTGACGCGCTGCGCACCGCCGTCGAGCTGCTGTTCGAGCTGTCCCGCCCGGACCCGAGCGCGCACCGGCCGCTCTTCACCGAGTTCGCCCCCCGGCTGATGCTGTCCCACCCGGCCGAGGTCCGCCGCGCCCACTCGCCGCTGCTTGACCTGCTCACCGCGCTGACCGCGGCGGTCGCCGATGGCGGGCAACTGCGCCCCGGCCTCCAGCCGCGCCGCATCGCCGCGCTGACCATGGAAACCGTCATGTTCACGGCGCAGACCAGCGGCGCGCCCTACCCGAGCGACGTCGATGGCGCCGCCGCCCGCCCCGTCACCGCCGACGAGGTCTGGGACTTCATCGCCCATGGCATGACCAAGACGGACTGAAGCGGGGCGGGAGAGCGGGAGCGGGCTGAGCGCGGTTCCCCCGGCTAGGCCGCCACGAGGCGGGCCAGGTTGCCGCCCATGATCTTGGCCTGGTCCGGCTCGTTGAGCTTGGTCAGCTCGTCCACGTAGCGGATCGGGTCGGCCAGGCCCTCGGGATGCGGCCAGTCGGAGCCGAACAGCACCCGCTCCACCCCCACGATCGAGGACAGCTCGGCCAGGTCCTCTTCCCAGAACGGGCTGATGTGGATCCGGTTCCTCACCTCCTCGACGGGGTTGCCGAGGAACCCTTCCGGCATCTTCTTGTAGGCCTCGGCCAGCTCGTCAAGCAGCGGCGTCAGCCAGGCTGAGCCGTTCTCGATGACGGCGACCTTGAGCTCGGGGTGGCGGAAGAGCGCACCGTGGCAGACCCAGGAGGCGACCGCGTCGGTGACCGGCCGCCACTGCCCGATCGCGCGCCAGGCGTTGGAGACGAACGGCAGCATCTCCGAGCCCTTGCCCTCCCATTCCTGCTGGTACCGGGCGTAACCGCTGTCGGAGGAGTGCATCGCGACCAGCACCCCGAGCTCGGTGCAGCGCTTCCAGAACGGGTCGAACTCGGGCAGCGCGAACGAGCGGGAGCCGCGGAAGCCGGGAACCGGGGCGGGGCGGACGAGGATGGCCCGCGCGCCCCGCTCAGCGCACCAGTTGAGCTCCTCGATGGCCTTGTCCACGATCGGCAGGCTGATCACCGGGGTGGTGAAGATCCGGCCCTTGTAGTCGAATCCCCAGACCTCCTCCAGCCACCGGTTGAGCCCGTGCACGACCGCGTGGATGAGATCCGGGTCGTCGCGCATCCGCTCCTCGAGCAGGCTGGCCAGCGTCGGGAACATCAGCGTGCGCTCGATCCCGAGGTCGTCCATCACCTCAAGACGGGGCGCGGGGTCATGGAAGGCGGGGATCGAGCGCATGGGCTCGCCGAAGATCTCCCGGCGCGACTTGCCCTCGGGGTTGCCGTGCTTGAAGTAGTCCTCCATCGCGCCCGGCCTGGCGACCACCTCGAAGGTGGGGTTGGGGATGTACTCGCTGATCTGCCCGCGGACCGCGATCTTGGTACGGCCCTTGATCTGGACGTACTGAATCGCTTTCTCGTACTCCTTGGGCAGGTACTTGGTCATCGCCTCCGGCGGCTCGTACAGATGGTTATCCGCGTCAAACAGCGGATACGGCAGCTCGCGTGACGGCATCGTGAGATCCTCCTTCACTATATAAGAGAATCATATTCTCACTTGCGGCGGGCCGCAACGCTAGCCCTGCGGCGGCCGCAACGCTAGCCCTGCGGCGGGCCGCACCATCGGTCCGGCGCTCCGTGGCGGGCCGCGACTCCAGCGCGGAGAACATACGCGCGCCCCTCCCCACCGCGTCCCGCATCTTGCTGTTATCCGTTATCCTGCTTAGCGCTGAAAGTTCGACCGGTGATAGGCGGCCGAACTTTCAGCGCTAGCGTGCCGCCGAGCTGTCGGCAGGGCAGCGGGGTGGGAACCGGGTTACCGGAGGGAACCGGGTTAACCAGGGGGATCGGGGTAGGCGACGGGATGAGTTAGCGGGGGGTACCCGGCTGGCGGGTGGGGTTGGCGGGAGCCTGGCTGTTACCGGGTGGGGGTTGGCGGGAGCCCGGCTGGCGGGTGGGGTTGGCGGGAGCCTGGCTGTTACCGGGTGGGGGTAGGGGCGGCGGGGTAGGGGCAGCGGGGTTAGCGGGCGGGGGTGGTGCCGGACATGACGGCGCGGGCGCGGGAGCGGTAGGCCTCTAGCTTCTCCTCGGGCTTGAGGATGCGGTGGCTGCGGGACTGGACCGAGACGTCGTGGCCCGGGACCGAGGCGCGCAGCGCGCCGACCGTGGCCTGGTCCTTGGCGATGTGCTTGAACGGGTCGAACTGGTACCAGCGCATCGCGTTCTCGTGGGTCATCTTGTTGATGTCGGAGTCCGGCACCGAGTAGCGCTCGAGCACCTCCCAGAGGACCTCCGGGGCGTCCGGCCACATCGAGTCGGAGTGTGGGTAGTCGCACTCCCAGCAGATGTTGTCGATGCCGATGTTGTCGCGCAACTGGACGCCGACCGGGTCGGAGATGAAGCACGTGAGGAAGTGCTCGCGGAACACCTCGGACGGGAGCTTGCCCCCGAAGTCCTGCGCGGTCCAGGTCGCGTGCATCTCGTAGGTGCGGTCAAGGCGCTCGAGGAAGTACGGGATCCAGCCGGTACCGCCCTCCGAGAGGGCGATCTTGACGTCGGGGAACCGCTTGATCGCGGACGACCAGAACAGGTCCGCCGCCGCCTGCACGATGTTCATCGGCTGGAGCGTGATCATCACGTCCGGCGGCGCGTCCACGGCGGAGACCACCATCCGGCCGGACGAGCCGATGTGCACGTTGAGCACGGTGCCGCAGTCGGACAGCGCCCGCCACAACGGGTCCCAGTGCTCGGTGTGGAAGGACGGGTACCCCATCACCGCCGGGTTCTCGGTGAACGTCAGCGAATGGCAGCCCTTCTCCGCCACCCGCCGTACCTCGGCCGCGCACGCCTCCGCGTCCCAGATCACCGGCAGCGCCATCGGGATGAACCGGCCGGGATAGGCTCCGCACCACTCGTCGATGTGCCAGTCGTTGTAGGCGCGGATCAGGGAGACGGAGAACTCCGGGTCCTCGGTGGCGAACAGCCGGCCGGCGAAGCCGGGGAACGACGGGAAGTTCATCGACCCGAGGATGCCGCCGGCCGACATGTCCTTGACCCGCTCGTGCACGTCGTAGCAGCCGGGTCTGATCTCGTCGAGGCCCTGCGGCTCCAGCCCGTACTCCTCCTTCGGCCGGCCCGCGACCGCGTTGAGGGCGGAGTTAGGGATCATGGTGTCCCGGAATTTCCAGACATCGGTGCCGTCGTCGCGGTGTACCAGACGCGGCGCGTCAGCGGCGTACTTGGCCGGCAGCCGGCCGGCGAACATGTCCGGCGGCTCGATGATGTGGTCGTCCACGCTGATCAGGATCAGCTCGTCCTTCTGCATGTTCTTCTCCGTAGCCGGTAGTCGGTGATCTAGAAGCCGTAAGCGCGGAACTCAGGTGACGGCGCCGGTTGCTTTGAGGGCTATGATGCGGTCCCAGTCGAGGCCGAGTTCCTGGAGGATCTCCTCGGTTTGGGCGGCGAAGGCGGGGGCGGGGGCTAGTTCGGGGGCGGTGACGTCGAACTGGACCGGTGACGAGACCAGTTCTAGTTCGCCCGCCGGGAGGATGTACTCGTTGGCCCGGGCCTGCGCGTCGTGGCCGGCCTGCAGGGTGTCCTGGACCGGGGCCCAGGGGCCGGCCAGGGTGGCGAGCCGCTCGGCCCACTCCGCCAGGGTTCGGGTGGCGAACACTTCCTGCAGGAGCTCCGAGCCGGCGTCGGAGTTGGCGGCGATCGACTCGGCGGTGGCGAAGCGCGGGTCGTCGATCAGGTCGGGCCGGTTGATGTGGCGGCAGACGTCGGCCCAGAACTTGGCCGGCTGCAGCATCACCAGCGAGAGGTAGCGGCCGTCGGCCGTCTTGTACAGGCCAGACAGCGGGTTCGACATCGCCCCGCGGCCGCCCATCGGCGGCGCCACCCAGGGCTGGCCCAGGTGCAGCGAGACCGAGAGCGCGTGGCCCATGGTCCACAGGCCGCTGCCGAACAGGGAGACGTCCACGATCGAGGGCTCGCCGGTGCGCTCGCGCTTGAGCAGCGCGGCGGCGATGCCGCCGGCCAGGTTGGTGCCGGAGATCGTGTCGCCGTAGGCGGGCGGCGGGTTGATCAGGCCGTCCAGGTTGGGCGGGGTGATCGACGCCGCGCTGGTGCCGCGGGACCAGAAGGCGGTCATGTCGTAGCCGCCCCGCTCGGCCTCGAGGCCGCGCGGCCCGAGCGCGCTGCCGCGGGCGTAGACGATCTGCGGGCTGGCCTTCCTGATGTCGTCGACGTCGATGTTGAACCGCTGCCTGGTCTGCGGCAGGAAGTTGGTCAGGAACACGTCCGACCGGGCGGCCAGCTCATAGACGACCTGCTGCCCCTCCGGCTTGGACACGTCGAGCCCGATGGAGCGCTTGCCCCGGTTGGCGTGCTCAAAGTTCGGGTTGGGGTCGCCCTCGACCTTGTACGCGCCGGTCTGCCGGAGGCCGCGCTGGGGGTCGCCGGTGACCGCGTGCTCGACCTTGATCACGTCCGCGCCCCAGTCCGACAGCACCGCCCCGGCCGACGGAACGAAGCCGTACATGGCGACCTCGAGGACGCGGATGCCGTCCAGTGGCCGGCCCGGCCCGGTCGAACCGCCGGACCCCCTTGACCCGCTCATCAGCTGACCACCGTCGCCAGCGCCTTGCGCTCGAGGAACTCCTCGAGCCCGGCGGCGCCCATCTCGCGGCCGATGCCCGACTGCTTGTAGCCGCCGAAGGGCACGTCGGGGCCGAACCAGACGCCGCCGTTGACGCTGATGGTGCCGGTCCTGATCCGCCGCGCGACCGACAGCGCGCGGTCGTAGGAGGCGCTGTAGACCGAGCCCGACAGGCCGTAGATGGAGTTGTTGGCGATCCGCACCGCGTCGTCGTCGCCGTCGTGGTCGATGATCACCAGGACCGGCCCGAACACCTCTTCCTGGGCGATCTCGCTGTCCGGGTCGACGTCGGTCAGCAGCGTCGGTGTGTAGTAGTAGCCGGGGTCGACCGTGGTCCCGCCGGTGACCAGGGTGGCCCCGGCCGCGATCGCCCGCTGCACCAGGCCGTCCACCTTGTCCCGCTGCCGCGCGCTGACCAGCGGGCCCATGTAGTTGGCGGGATCGGCCGGGTCGCCGTACCTCACCGCGCCCATCATGCCCGCCACCTGGGCGACGAACTCGTCGTGGCGCGCCCGCGGCACCAGCATCCGGGTCGGGATCGCGCACCCCTGGCCGGCGTGCGAGCAGGTCGCGAACGCGCCGATCATGGCGGGCTCGGTGGCGTCGGCGTCGTCCAGCACGACCAGCGCGGACTTGCCGCCGAGCTCGAGGAAGACCCGCTTGATGGTGCCGCTCGCGGCCGCCATGATCGCGCGGCCGGTCGCGGTCGAGCCGGTGAACGTGACCAGGTCCACGTCCGGGCTGCCGGTCAGCACCTCCCCCACCGCGACCGACGAGGAGGAGATGATGTTGACCACGCCGGGCGGGATGTCGGTGTGGTTGGCGATCAGCCCGGCCAGCGCGAGCGTGATCAGCGGCGTGTCCGGCGCCGCCTTGAGCACCACCGTGCAGCCGGCCGCCAGCGCGGGCGCGAGCTTGGCCAGCGCGAGCTGGGTGGGGTAGTTGTAGCCGATGATCGCGGCGACGACCCCGGCCGCCTCCTTCTCCACCCAGCGGCGGTGCTGCTTGCCCATGAACTCGATCTCGCCCAGTTCCTCGGTCAGCGGGTAGCCGGGCAGCAGGTCAGCGTAGAACCGGACGATCTCGATCGGCTGGTCGAGCTGGGCGCCGTAGGTGATCTGGCGCGGCGCGCCGACGTCGGCGATCGTCAGCTCGCGCAGCTCCTCCTTGTGCTCGGTCAGCGCCTGGTGCAGCTGGTCAAGGCAGCGGGCGCGGAACGCGACGTCCGTCGGCCAGTCGCCCGAGTCGAACGCGCGCCGGGCGGCGGCGACCGCGGCCTCCGCGTCGGCCACGGTCGCGTCCGGGGCGTACCCGAGGACCTCCCCGGTGGCCGGGTTGAGCGTCGGGTACGTCCGCTCGGCCTCGACGAGCTTCCCGTCAATGAGCATGCGCCTGGGCAACTGTGCCGCCGCGTCCTGATCTGGCATCCGAGTCCTCCCTGTGCCCGGGCTTCCGCAACCCGGCCAAGTGAGAGTAATATTCTCACAATCGGGAGTCATATTTCCAGTCCGGAGAGGACAGCACCCATGGGACGCGTTCAGGGCAAAGTCGCCTTCATCACCGGTGCCGCCCGCGGCCAGGGCCGCAGTCACGCCATCCGGCTGGCGGAGGAGGGCGCGGACATCATCGCGGTCGATCTGTGCCAGGACTACGGGACCGTGGGCTACCCGATGGCGACGCCGGACGACCTGAAGGAGACCGCCCGGCTGGTGGAGAAGCTCGACCGCCGGATCGTCACCGCCCAGGCCGACGTGCGCGACCGGTCGCAGCTGACGGCGGCGCTCGAGCGCGGCATCAGCGAGCTCGGCACGGTGGACGTCGTCGTCGCGCAGGCGGGGATCGCGCCGATGAAGGGCCAGCCGCCGATGCAGGCGTGGACCGACGGCGTGGACACCCTGCTGCTCGGCACGATCAACGCCATCCAGGCCGCGCTGCCGCACCTGCCCGACGGCGCCTCGATCATCGCGACCGGGTCGACCGCGTCGTACATCAACGCGCTGCCGCTCCAGCAGGCAGGCGAGGACCCGGGCGGCCACTCCTACATGTACGCCAAGCGCGCGCTGTCGGCCTACGTCCACGACCTCGCGCGCAACGTCGCGCCGCGGATGATCCGCGCCAACGTGGTGCACCCGACCAACTGCAACACGGACATGCTGCAGAGCGAGCCGATGTACAAGTCGTTCCGGCCCGACCTGGAGCACCCCACCCGCGCCGACGCCGAGCCGGCCTTCAACGTCATGCAGGCGATGCCGATTCCCTACATCGAGCCGGTGGACATCAGCAACATGGTGCTCTTCCTCGCCTCGGACGAGTCCCGCTACGTCACCGGCATGCAGATGCGGGTGGACGCGGGCGGCTATCTCAAGTGGTACGACTTCCACCTGTAATGGTGGCAATTTCGCTTATCGCAGTAACCACCGTCCGTTAAGTAGCAAAGATTTTCAAGCTCTTCAATGAGAGGAAATCCCCGGTGAAGGTGCACGTGGATCCGGAGCGGTGCCAGGGGCACACGCTCTGCTCGATGATCGCCCCCGACGTGTTCCAGCTCGATGACATCGACGGCCACTCGACCGCCGTCTTCGACGGCGACGTGCCGGTCGACCTCGAGGCCAAGGCGACCGAGGCGGCCCGTTCCTGCCCCGAACAGGCCATTGTCATTTCATAAGGCGCGCTTCCACCGCCAGTGCGAGGAGACAGATACGTGAGCACCGACGCCGATACCGACGCCGAGCGCAAGAAGAACAAATACCACTTCGACCGGCACACGCCGGAGTACCGCGAGCATTTCGAGGAGATCACCACCGAGATGCTGGACAAGTGCCCGGTGGCGTGGAGCGACACCTACGGCGGGCACTGGGTCGCGGCCGGGCACGACGAGGTCTTCGCCCTCGCCCGGTCGGCCGAGTACCTGTCCAACGACCACGACGTGAACAACGAGCGCAAGGGCTACAAGGGGATCACGATCCCGACCCCCGATGTCGAGTTCCAGGGCGGCTTCCTGGAGATGGACCCGCCCGCGCAGCGGCATTACCGTCAGGCGCTCAACCCGTACCTGTCGCCCGCCGCGGTCGCGCGCTGGACCCCGGTGGTGGACGAGCTGGTCCGCGCCTGCCTGAACGAGCACATCGAGACCGGCCGGATCGACTTCGTCGACCATCTCGCCAACGTGGTGCCGGCCGTGCTCACGCTGGCGATGCTCGGGGTCCCGCTGAAGAACTGGAGCCTGTACTGCGAGGCGGTGCACGCCTCGGTCTACACGCGGCACGACTCGCCCGAGATCGAACGGGTCCGCGCGGACCAGATGACGATGTTCCGCGACATGTTCGGGCAGATGACCGAGATCAAGGCCAATCCCCGGCCCGGCATGATCGACGCGCTTGTGCGGGCGGAGATCAACGGCAAGACGCCGCCCGACATGGAGCTGCTGGGGGTGATCGCGCTGGTCATCGGGGGCGGGTTCGACACCACGACCGCGCTCACCGCGCACTCGCTCGAGTGGCTGTCGGAGCACCCGGCGCAGCGGGAGCGGCTGTCGCGGGAGCGGGACACGCTGCTCGACCCGGCGACGGAGGAGTTCCTGCGCTTCTTCACCCCGGCCCCGGGCGACGCGCGGACGATCTCGGCCGACTGCGAGATCGCGGGCACCCAGTTCAAGGAGGGCGAGCGGCTCTGGCTGTCGTGGGCGATGTCCAACCGCGACCCGTCGGTGTTCCCCCACCCCAACGAGATCGACCTGGCCCGCACCGGCAACCGGCACCACAGCTTCGGTCTCGGCCTGCACCGCTGCATCGGCTCCAACGTCGCCCGGATGGTGTTCAAGCGGATGCTGACCGACGTCCTCGACCGGATTCCGGACTTCCGGTGCGACCCGGCCGGGGCGGTGCACTACGAGACGATCGGCGTCATCCAGGGCATGCAGCACCTGCCCGCGACCTTCACCCCGGGACCGCGGATCGGCGACGGGCTTGACCAGACGATCGCCCGGATGCAGGTCATCTGCGACGAGCAGCGGCTGGCCGAGCCGGTGACGGTCCGCAAGGCCAGCGCCGAGATCACCGACTGAGGTGGCGAGTCCTCTCCGGCGGCCGGTGCCCGCGGTTACCCCGGAGACCGAGTTCTTCTGGACCTCGGGGGCGGACGGCCGGCTCCGGTTCCAGCAGTGCCGCTCCTGCTCGGCGCTCATCCACCCGCCGCAGCCGGTGTGCCGGTACTGCCGGTCGGTCTCGCTCGCCCCGGTGCCTGTCTCCGGGCGGGCGACGCTGATCGGGTTCACCGTCAACCACCGGTTCAGCCTGCCCGGGCTGCCCGCGCCGTACGTGGTGGCGCAGGTCGCGATCGACGACGACCCGCGGGTGCGGCTCACCACCAACGCGGTCGAGTGCGCGCCGGAGTCCCTGTATCTGGGGATGCCGATGGAGGTCGTGTTCGAGCAGGCCGGGGACGTGTGGCTGCCGCTATTCCGGCCGGCGCCTGACGCTTCGGCGGCGGCTTCGTCGGCGTCGGCGTCGGCGTCGGCGTCGCCGGCGTCGCTGCCGGAGGACGCGATTGCGCCGCAGGACTACTGGCGGCACGTGCGGCCGATGCTCGGGACCGAGAAGTTCGAGGACAAGGTCGCGATCACCGGCATCGGCGCCTCCGAGATCGGGCGACGGCTGATGCGCCCGCCGCTCTCGCTCACCGTGGAGGCGTGCCAGCGGGCCGTGGCCGACGCCGGGCTGACGCTGGCCGACATCGACGGGCTTTCCTCCTATCCCGGGGGCGGCCGCTTCGGCGGGTTCGGCGAGGGCGGGGTGACCGCGCTCGAAGCGGCGCTCGGCATCCGGCCGACCTGGTACAACGGCGGCATCGAGACGTTCGGGCCCGGCGGCTCGCTGATCGCGGCGATGCTGGCGGTGGCCGGCGGGCTGGCGCGGCACGTGCTCTGCTTCCGCACGCTGTGGGAGGCGACCTTCGCCGAGCAGTTGCGGCGGGGCGCGATCACGATGCCGGGGGGAGGCGGCGGGCTGGGCGGGTGGATGCACCCGTTCGGCGCGACCTCGGCCGCGCACACCCTGGCGATGAACGCGCAGCGGCACTTCCACCGGTACGGCACCACCCGCGAGACGCTCGGCTGGATCGCGCTCAACCAGCGGGCCAACGCCGCGCTCAACCCGACCGCGATCTACCGCGAGCCGATGACGATGGACGACTACCTGCAGGCGAGGACGATCACCACGCCGTTTGGGCTCTACGACTGCGACGTGCCCTGCGACGCGTCGATCGCGGTCATCGTCTCTTCGGTTGACGCGGCGTACGACCGGGCGAAGCCGCCGGTGCTGGTGGAGGCGGTCGGGACGCAGATCCTGGAGCGGATCGACTGGGACCAGTCCACGCTCACGCACGAGCCGCAGGTGCTCGGGCCGGCCGCGCACCTGTGGACCCGCACGTCGCTGCGGCCTGCCGATGTGGACGTGGCCGAGCTCTACGACGGCTTCACGTTCAACTGCGTGTCCTGGATCGAGGCGCTCGGGTTCTGCGGGATCGGCGAGGCGAGGGACTTCCTCGACGGCGGGAAGAACATCGCGCGCGACGGCGTCCTCCCGCTCAACACGCACGGCGGCCAGCTCTCGCACGGCCGCACCCACGGCATGGGGCTGGTCCACGAGGCGATCGTCCAACTCCGCGGCGAAGCCGGGGAGCGGCAGGTGAAGGACGCGCGGGTCGCGGCGGTCAGCTCCGGCGGCCTCACCCCCGGCGGCGCGCTGCTGCTGCGGGCGGCTCCGTGAGCGCGGAGCCGCTCGAGCGGCTGCTCGCCATCTTCGACGTGGCGCCGGCCGACGCGGGGCTGACCCGATTCACCGGGGCCAGCGAGAGCAGGGGCCGGAACGTGGTCGAGGGCAGCCAGCTGCTCGGCCAGGCGATGGTGGCGGCGTCCAAGGCGCTTCCGGGCCGGACCGTGCGGTCGGCGCACGGGCTCTTCGCGGCCGCCTGCAACCCGGCGCGGGACATCGAGTTCACCGTCACGACAGTGCGGGCGGGACGTTCGTTCGCCAGCGCGGTGGTCACCATCGGGCAGGGCGACCGCGCCTGCGCCACCGCCACGGTGCTGCTCGACCGGCCGGAGGCCGACGTCATCAGGCACGACCACCCGGACCCGGGGCCGGCCGGCGACCCGGAGTCGGCGCTGGTGGCGGCGATCAACCCGGTGCCCGGCCGGGAGCTGCGGATCGACGGCGTGGCCGATCACAACGACCCCGACGAGGTGGGGCCGCCGGTGCTGGACGCGTGGCTCCGCTACGGGTCGGTGCCCGACCGGGATGACCTTCGCCGGGCGCTGCTGACCCACTACACCGGCGACCTGTCCATCGCCACCGCGATGCGGGCGCACGCCGGGATCGGCACCGCCCAGGCGCACCACACCGTCTCCACCGCCGTGATGACCATCGGGGTCACCTTCCACGACCCGGTGAGCTGGGACGGCTGGATCCGCTACCACCACGAGTCCACGTTCGCCGGCGCCGGCATGGCCTACGCCCGAGGCCAGGTGCTCACCGCCGACGGCCGGATCATCGCGTCGTTCACCCAGGACGCGATGATCCGCGCGTTCGCGCCCAACAGCGCCCAGACGGCGATCGCCGCCGAATCGCGGCTCTAGCACCGGGCGGGATGGCTAATGTCCGGGCGCCGGGCGCGACCGTGCCGACAACAATCGCCAACGACCTCCGCCATCCACCCGCACGGGCCTGCCGGGGCAATTGCAGGGGAATGCCGGGCAATTGCAGCGCGTGGGACCAAAGTGATGACGGCCAGTGCGCGGCAGGCTCCATGACCATCCGGCTCGCGCTCGACCGGCAAAAGGAACGCTGATCAGGGGTAGTTGGGACGGGAGGTGGACGGGCGGTGGTTGGGATCGGCGCGGCGCTGTGGCTGG
>Ga0302326_10005072_pt1 | contig 30169 bp, 29 predicted proteins | sample Palsa_T0_3_FD_202264 | JGI IMG/M metagenome (GOLD analysis project Ga0302326, IMG submission 202264) | Peat permafrost microbial communities from Stordalen Mire near Abisko, Sweden - Palsa_T0_3 | ecosystem: Environmental > Terrestrial > Soil > Palsa > Peat permafrost | place: Sweden: Abisko... | reverse complement strand
CGACGATCCCGACCAAGCGCTCGGAGATCTTCACCACGGCCGACGATAACCAGCCGTCGGTTCAGATCCAGGTGTTCCAGGGCGAGCGGGAGATCGCCGCGTACAACAAGAAGCTCGGCATGTTCGAACTCACCGGCATCGCCCCTGCGCCCAAGGGCGTGCCGCAGATCGAGGTCACCTTCGACATCGACTACGACGGGATCGTCAACGTCTCCGGCAAGGACCTGGGCACCGACAAACAGCAGTCGGTGACCATCATCGGCGGGCATGTGCCCCCACTCCAAGAAGGCGTGACCGGGGAAGACGCGCGGCTTTCAGACGTCACGGCACCCAGCGGCACCGCAGAAGAAAACCCCGAGCCATCCGGGCCGGCATCCCCCTCGCCGGCCCACTCCCAGCAAACGCCGGGCGATGGCCCCTCCAACCTTCTAGACCAGCTAGGACTTGGGGACTTGTTCGGCACCAATACCAAGACCGCCGCGCAAAATGCCATCGCGCATGTCGAGCGGGGAAAGCTCCGTTACGAACAGCGCCGTTACGCAGACGCCGAAGCTGCATTCCGGGAGGCGATCCGCCTCGATCCGGGCCTGGCTGTGGCGCGCAACAACCTCGGCAGCGTCTTGGATGCCACCAAACGGTACGACGAGGCAGTGGCGGCTTACCGGGAGGCGATCTGCCTCGACCCGGGCCTGGCTATGGCGCACCACAACCTCGGCGTCGCCCTAAGGCAGTTTAAGCGGTACCCGGAGGCGGAAGCTGCCTTCCGGGAGGCGATCCGACTCGACCCGGGCCTGGCTGTGGCGTACACCAACCTCGGCGACGTCCTGGATGACTTGAAGCGGTACCCGGAAGCGGAGACTGTCCTCCGGAAGGCGATCCGACTCGACCCCGGCCTGGCTATGGCGCACAACAATCTCGGCATTGTCCTAATGAGAATGGGTCGGTTGCGAAAGGCGGCGGTCGCCTTCCGGGAGGCGATCCGGCTTGAGCCGGGCCTGGCTCTGGCGCACAACAACCTCGGCGTCGCCCTACAGCAGTTGAAGCGGTACCGGGAGGCGGAGGCTGCCTTCCGGGAGGCGATCCGCCTCGACCCTGGGTCCACAGCGCGCAGCAACCTCGCTTCCCTTCCTCGGAGATGAACGCAGCAGTCCGGGACTGCCTTGTCGTCGGGTATGAGCCCCTCATCGAAATCCTAGATCTTCCGGATCCCGATGACCGCCACGTGCTCGCTGCCGCCATCAAGGTGAAGGCGCAGCTCAGTGGCTGACCCTCTGGAGGAACTGCGGCAGCGCAGGGCACGCGAGTGCCGGCTGGTCCCTGATCTGGCTCTGGACTCACTAGCCGCGGCGGTCGCCTTTCTCCAGGACCGCGGCCTGCTCACCAGAACTCCGGACAGCTCACTGCCCAGCCTGTACGAGGCGTGTCACGAGGCTCCCTACCGGCCCGGAACCCCTGGCTTCGGCAGCTGGCCTGCGACGAAATGGCCATGGGCGGCGGAGCTCGCGCAGCGCAGCGACGTGCACGCCCTCAAGGTTCATTGCAGTAAGACGATCCTTCTCACCAACGAGACGCTCGCGCTCGTCGACCCGATCTGCCGGGCGGAGCTCACGCGCATGGAGGAGGTACCTCGATGGCGCCGCATCCTGCGGCACCTTGCCGAGGCAGGCCCGTCGATGGCCGAAGACGTCCAGACCGAGCTCGGCCTCGGGCCGGAAAGAGCTCAAGGCCCTTCGCTACCCCTTAGAGCGCTGCGGGGCGCTGGTCAGCCGCCAGGTCGTGCTCCCGGCCGCCAGCGGAGGTCATGTCCACGGCGCTGAGCTGGCCCGATGGGACCAGGCGTTCCCCGTTGCTGCGAACGGCCCTGGGGGCATGGCCGAACTCTTGGCCGCGTCGATCCGGGCGGCCGTACTCGCATCCGAGCGGGAGCTGATCCACTGGTTCAGCTGGCGGTGGCTATTCTCCGGCGATCTCGTCGACTCCCTGGCGACGCAGGGCCGGATCATCCGCCCGGCAGCAGGCTGGGTCGCCGCCCCCGCAGCCACTTGAAAGGCTCGCCCAAGACTGCCTTGATAGGCGCCCGAACTGGAGAGCGTGGCAGGCATCCGCTGTGGTTGTCACTGTCGTAATATGCCGGCGACGTGTCTGAGTCGTCCCGCCAGCGCGGTTCTCTTGCATGCTCCGTCCCGTTACTGCTGCATGCTCCGTTCCGTTACTGCCAAAAACGGATAGTTAGATGGTAAGATATAGAAAACGGGCACTAGTCGAGGTCGCCCATGTTACGCGCGCACCGCCATGAAATGGTGCGCTGCGCCGGGCTGGATCGCAGCATCGACGCGGGCTTGCAAATGCCAGGGCGTCATAGCGGCGATGACCTTGCGTGGTGGTTGCCGTTGCCGGGCCTGGTTCCGATGACGACGGTGGCGTTCAGCTTGCCGGACCTGACCACCCGCGGGATCAGCCCGTCGCGGGCGACGATTCCGGCGGCCTCTGGCGCCTGTCGCTCGCTCGTCTCGAACAGCAGGTGGCCGCCCGGTGCCAGCCATAGCGGCGCTGCGGCCGTCACCCGGCGCAGGATGTCGAGGCCGTCCGCGCCACCGTCGAGCGCCACCCGCGGCTCATACAGGCGGGCCTCCGCCGGGAGCAACTCGATCTCCTTGGTGGGTACGTAGGGCACGTTGGCAAGCAGGACGTCCACGCGGCCTCGCAGCGTGGCGGGCAGCGGCTCGTAGAGGTCACCTTCGTGCTCGTGACCGCCGGCGGCAGCGATATTGCGGCGGGCGCACCGCACCGCTGCGGGGTCGATGTCGACAGCATGCAACTCGGCCGGGCCCAGGGCCGCGGCCAGCGCGGCGCCCATCGCGCCCGAGCCGCAGCACAGGTCAACAACGACAGTTCGCGGCCGGGCGAGGACCGGGCCGGCCGGGCTGGCGGCCTCGCAGGCGAGTGCAGAAGGCTGGCCGGCGGGGCTAGCGGTCTCGCTGGCAGGGCCAGCGGCCTCGCGGGCAAGGTCGGCGGCCAGGCCGACGAGGAACTCGGTGCGGCGGCGGGGTACGAAGACTCCAGGGTCCACGGCTATCCGCAGGCCGCAGAATTCCGCCCAGCCGAGGACGTGCTCAAGGGGCAGGCCGGCTGCCCGGCGGTCCACCATAGCGCGGAGTTCGGCTGGCGTCCGTGCCGCGGAGATGATCAGCTGCGCCTCGTCCTCGGCGAAGACGCAGCCCGCGCTGCGAAGCCTGGCGGCGATGACGGATAGCAGGAGCGGCGGTGGGGGAGCCGGCCTGGGAGCTCTTCCGGGATGCCGCTGGGCGCGCGTCAGCTGATCAGCGATTTCAGCAGGGCGCGGGTGCGCTGATGTTCCTCTCCGCGCGCGTATTCCGCGGCCACGAAGTCGGTCACGCCGGCTTCGGCGAGCGCCATGATCTGCGCGCCGACGGCGTCCTCGTCGCCGGTGATGGCCACGTCCGCCGGGCCCTCGGCGCCCTCCCGGTCGAGCATGGCGCGGTAGGACGGCAGCTGCCCGTAGATCGCGAAGATCCTGGCGGCCCTGCTGCGGGCCTGATCGGTGTTATCGGTGACGCACACCGGCAGGATGCAGACGATCCGCGGGGCCGGGCGGCCTGCTGCCTCCGCCGCGCGGTTGATGGCGGGCGCGACGTAGTCCCGCACCGTGGCCGGCCCGGTCATCCACAGCACGGTGCCGTCGGCTCGCTCGCCGGCCAGCCGGAGCATCGCCGGGGCGAGGGCGGCCAGCAGCACCGGCACGCGACTGGGCCGCGGCACGGAAAGGCCGATCTTGGCCCGCATGGTCTCGCCGGCGAAATCCGCCGCCTCGCCGTTCAGCAGCGGCAGCAGGATCGACAGGTACTCGCTCATGTGCCTCGCCGGGCGCTCGAAGCTGTGCCCGTACATGTCCTCGATCACTATCCGGTGCGATAGCCCGATGCCGAGTGCGAGCCGCCCGCCGACGGCCAGCGCGACGGTCAGCGCCTGCTGGGCGAGGGCGGCCGGATGCCGCGGGTACGTCGGCACCACCGCAGTGCCGACCTCGATGCCCGGCACCTGGCTGCAGGCCACCGCCAGCGCGGTCAGCGCGTCAAGGCCGAAGATGTTGGAAATCCAGGCGGAGGCGAAGCCGTCGTCGGCGGCCTGCCGTAGCTGGTCACGAAGGTCGGTGAGCGCGCTAGGGCCGGTCTGGTCGGTCAGGGACATGCCAATGCGCATACGTCATTCTCCGTTCACGCCGGCTGAGCTCCCACTGGCTGGGCATTTCCGCCGGACTATCCGTTCGGCTGGATTGTCCGATCGTGGCGGTCATGGCTGACTCACGCAAGTGACGCGGGCGCGCGTCGCGGCTTCGCTCCGGCCGCGCAGGACAGGCCCGGCCGGGAGGAACCGGGGCAGGATACCCTGAGCAGGTCGAACAGCTGAGGACCATTCGCAATCCGCGGGCACCGCGATCTTTGACAGGCGCGCCGCTGGGGACAATAGGGACATGAGTGTGGACCAGGCCAGCCCCCCGCGGGGCAATGGAAAAAAGGGCGCGGGCAAAACCACGGGAAGGCAGCAAGGAGTGAGTTCCCCGGTGCCGCGGAGCGTCAGCGACGGGCAGCGCACGGCGCCCGCACGAGCTGCCGAGCCGGTGCGGGCCATCGGCGCGCGGCGCGATGGTGACCGGCCGCGCGGCGCTCGCGGCGGCCCGGACCGAGCCGAGCCCGCGGCGCATCGGGAGCCCGTGGCGCACTGGGAGCCCGCGGCGTCTGCGGGGCGCCAGGAACGCGCGGACCAGGAGCGGCCTGCGATCGCAGCCGCCCGCGACTCTGCTGGGCTGCCGCCTGATCGCTACCTCGATCGCGAAGAGAGCTGGCTCCATTTCAGTGAGCGGGTGCTGGAGCTTGCCGAGGATGCGGATGTCCCGCTGCTGGAGCGGGTGAGGTTCGCGTCCATCTTCGCGGGCGCCCTCGACGAGTTCTTCATGGTCCGTGTGGCGGGCCGGATCCGGCGGATGGCGACGGGCCTGCCGGTCGAGAACGCCACCGGGCGGCCGGCCAGGGAGATACTCGAGCGCACCCTGGAGATGGCCAGGGATCTGTCCGCCCGGCATGCCCGGTGCTTCACTGACTCCCTGGTGCCCGCCCTCGGGCACGAGGGGATCGAGATCCTGCGCTGGAAGGAGCTCGTGCCGGAAGAGCAGGAGAGCCTGCAGAGGCTCTTCCGGGAGCGCATCTACCCGGTGCTCACTCCGCTGGCGGTTGACCCCGCGCACCCCTTCCCGTTCATCTCCGGCCTCTCGCTCAGCCTGGCGGTGACCATCGCCGACCCGAAGACCGGCGCGACGATCTTCGCAAGGGTAAAGGTGCCGCCGCTGCTGCCCAGGTTCATGAGCGTGTCGCCGAACCGGTACGTCCCGATCGAGGACGTGATCGCGGCCCACCTCGGCGAGCTTTTCGTCGGACTGGACGTGATCGAGCACTACGCATTCCGGGTGACCCGGATCCGTGATCTTGAGATCGATGAGGATGTCACGGAGAACCTGCTGCAGTCGCTGGAGCGCGAGCTGATGCGGACCAGGTTCGAGCCGGCCGTCCGGCTCGAGGTGGAAGAGTCGATCTCCGCGGACGTGCTCAACAGGCTGGTCACCGAGCTTGACGTGCATCCCCGCGCCGTCTACCGGCTGACCGGGCCGCTCGACCTGTCAGGCCTGTCGGCCATCGCTGACCTGGACATGCGCCAGCTAAAGTACCCCGCGTTCGTGCCGTCTGAGACCGCGCTGCCGCAGGACACCAGCGTCTTCGCCACGCTCGCCGATCATGATGTGCTCGTGCATCACCCGTACGACTCGTTCACCGCGAGCGTGCAGCGCCTGGTGGTATCTGCTGCGGCGGATCCCCGGGTGCTCGCGATCAAGCACACGCTTTACCGTACGAGCGGCGACTCGGAGATCGTCGACGCGCTCATCGACGCGGCCGAGGCCGGCAAGCAGGTCGTGGTGGTGGTGGAGATCAAGGCCCGCGGCGACGAGCGGGCGAACATCGCCTGGGCGCGCAAGCTGGAGCAGGCCGGCTGCCATGTCGTGTACGGATTCGTCGGCCTGAAGACGCACTGCAAGATGGTGCTGGTAGTGCGCGAGGACGCCGACGGGTCGCTCCGCCGCTTCTGCCACATCGGCACCGGGAACTATCATCCGAAGACGGCCCGGCTTTACGAGGACTACGGCCTGCTCACGGCCGACAAGACCGTCGGCGAGGATGTCACTGACCTGTTCAATCACCTCACCGGTTACAGCAGGAAAAGCGACTACCGGCGGCTGCTGGTCGCCCCGGAGCGGGTGCGGGGGGGCCTGGTGGAGCAGATCGACGAGCAGGCCCAGCGCAGCCGCGACGGCCTGCCCGCGCGGATCCAGATGAAATGCAACGCGATCATCGACGAGCCGACCATCGACTCGCTGTACCGCGCGTCGCGGGCCGGCGTGCCCATCGACTTGTGGGTGCGGGGGATCTGCGCGCTCCGGCCGGGCGTCCCCGGCATGTCAGAGACGATCCGGGTCCGCAGCATCGTGGGCCGGTTCCTTGAGCATTCGCGGATTTACGCGTTCGGCCGGGGCACCCGGAACTCCCCTGGCGAGGCCTGGATCGGCAGCGCCGACCTCATGCACCGGAACCTGGACCGGCGGGTAGAACTACTTGTCCGCGTCACCGACCACGGCCAGCAGGCTGAGCTGCGCGGCCTCATCGACCTGGCGATGAATGAGGGGACGTCGTCCTGGTGGCTCGGCCCCGATGGCCTGTGGACCAGGCATCACCTGGACGAGAACGGCTCGCCCTTGCGCGATCTGCAGAGCCATCTGATCCGGCTACGGCAGGTCCGGGCCGCGGATGCCTGATCCGGCGGTGGCCGGCATCGGGGGAGCAGGCGAGATCCGCGCGGCAGGCGGGGTGCTGTGGCGTCCTGCGGATCATGACGTTGAGGTGGCCCTGATCCACCGCGACCGCTACGACGACTGGACCTTCCCGAAGGGCAAATGCGAGCCCGGCGAGCACCTGCTCGCGACGGCGGTGCGCGAGATCGCGGAGGAGACCGGTATCCGGGCAACGCTCGGGCGGCGCCTCGGGCAGGCGCGCTACGACAGCGGCGGGCGGGCCAAGCTGGCCGACTACTGGGCCGCGTGCTCCGCTGATCGGGGCGCCCGGGCTGCGTTCGTCCCCAACGAGGAGGTCGACGCGATGGAATGGGTTCCCGCGGCGGAGGCGCCTGGCAGGCTCACCTACCAGCGGGACGCTTCGCTGCTGGCGCAGTTCACCAGCGGCCCAGCCGGTACGGTGCCGGTCATCCTGCTGCGGCATGCTTCGGCCGGCAGCAAGCGAACCTGGCATGGCAACGACCTGGCCAGGCCGCTCGATCCTGGCGGTGCCGCAGACGCCGAGCGGCTCGCGCCGCTGCTGGCCTGCTTCGGCTCATGCCGCGTGATCAGCTCGCCCGCAGCGCGCTGCCTGGCGACCGTGGCACCCTACGCGGCGCTCACCGGAATGACGGCAGAGATCAACGCCGACCTCACCGCTGGCCCCGAGGGCGGCGCCAGCCTGACCCTGCTGAAGCTCGCCGGGCAGATCGTCGACGACGCTCAGCCGACGCTCATCTGCGCTCATGGCGAGAACCTGCCGGTGCTGCTGCGGGGGGTCTGCGCTCACCTCGCGGCCAGCCCGCCGGCCGGCCCGTCGCTGCGAAAGGCGGCCTGGTGGGTCCTGCACGTCGCCGACGGCACCCTGATAGCGGCTGACCGCTACGATCTCGCGGCCGCCGTGCCGGCGTCGGCGGACTCCCGCTGAGCGTGCACCGAGGCTGCGGACAGTCATCTGGCAGGCCACACGACTCAGACACACACGACTCAGACACCCCAGGTCAGAATCCCGGTCAGAACCCCGGACCAGCATCATCCCAACAAGCCTGCCCTGCCCCCGGATCGAGCAGGCACGCCGGAAATGTCGGCAGCCGCCGGTAGAACTGCTCCCGTCGGGTCACCGGAGGAGAAGGAGCAGCCATGACGGAGAGCCTGGTGGACGCGGTCGAGGGCCAGCTCGCGGACCTGTCGTTCCGGCTGACCGAGCCGGGGCAGCGGGAGTGCCTGCGCTGTTATTTGCTGCGGATGATCGAGCAGTTCGGCTGCGATGGCACCCACCGCTGGACGACCTGGTGGCGGGACCTGCGCGCGCCCGCGGCGCGGGGCCTGATCCGCCGCCTGGAGCGGCAAGGCGCGTGCTGCTGCGACTGCGAGGTAATACTCAACGTCTATCCGCATTACCCGGAGACCGACCGGCTGCTTCCCTGCGCCGGAGTCCTGCGGACTGGGTCCTCGGTACCGTGCGACCTGTCGGCGCTGCGGCGAAGCGCATGACCGCATGACCGGATGACCGCATGACCGCATGACCGCATCGCCGCGTCAGTCAGCTGCCTTCTCGAGGACTCTCAGCAGGGCACCGGAGATCGCCGTCGCCGTGATATCGACCTGCCACGCCCGGGCGCCGTGGCTGGCCAGGTTCATGCTGACGGCCGCCGGGCTGACCGGATCAGGCGGCTGCCAGGCGAGCCGGCGCACGGCGTCTGGCGGCACCAGGTTCTCTGTCGGCAGGCCGTGCTCGTCGGCCAGCGCCGCGATCGCGGCCCGGACCGCGGTCAGCCGCGCGGCCGCCGCAGGATCACGCTCCTGCCAGCGGTGCGCGGGCGGTGGTCCGTCGCCGGCCTGCGCGGATGACTCGGGCAACGCGGGCTCGGGCTCGGCCCTGGCCCGCCCCACCGCTCGCAGCCATTCGCTGGCGTACTTGCGAGCTCCCCGCCCGTTGAAGCCCGCGATCCTGCCGAGGTCGGGGGCGCCCTTGGGCAGCGACCTGGCGGCCTCGATCATGGCGACGTCGGGCAGGACCCGGGTAGGCGACAGGTCGCGCTGCCGGGCGATCCTGTCGCGCTCCAGCCAGAGTTCGCGAACTACCGCAAGGCCCCGCCTGCTGCGGACGCGGTGGATGCCTGAGGTGCGGCGCCATGGGTCCGTCCGGGGCGGCGCCGGGCCGGCCGCGAGCACGGCGGCGAATTCCTGCCGCGCCCATTCGGCCTTACCTTGCGCTTCGAGCTGCTGGGCGAGCTCATCGCGCAGCTCAACGAGGACCTCGACGTCAAGCGCCGCGTACAGCAGCCAGTCATCGGGCAGCGGCCGGGTGGACCAGTCGGCCGCCGAATGGCTCTTCTCAAGCGCCAGCCCGAGCACGGCCTCGACCAGGGTGCCGAGCCCGACCCGCGGGTAGCCGAGCAGCCGCCCGGCCAGTTCGGTGTCGAAGAGCCATTGGGGCCGGTAGCCGATCTCCGCCAGGCACGGCAGGTCCTGCGACGCAGCGTGCAGGACGGCTTCCGTGCCGGCCAGCGCGCGGTCGATGCCAGACAGATCAGGGCATGCCACCGGGTCGATCAGCACCGTTCCGGCGCCGCGGCGCCGGAACTGCACAAGAAAGGCCCGATGCCCGTAGCGGAAGCCGGAGGCGCGCTCCGCGTCGACAGCGACCGGGCCTTCGCCGGCCGCGAGGGAACGGGCTGCGGCGTCGAGGGCGTCGGCCGTCACCACTAGCGGCGGAAGCCCGTCCCGGGGCGCCAGCAGCGGCACGGCCTCGCGCTCGGCGGCCTCGGTCCCCTCGGCCTCGGCCTGGCCCCTGGTCGCCTCGGCCGGCACCCCGGCCTCCGGCCTGGCGAGCCCGCTGCCCTCCGGCCCGGCAATTCCGGTAACTCCGGCAAGGCCGTCTGCCGTCGGCACTGGCTGGCCGCCGCTTGTCATCGCTGCCGCCGCCCGCGCCGCTGCCGCAGCGCGCTCACCCCGGCGGCCAGCGGCGGCAGGCCCGCAGCCGCGCAGAGCGCGTCGCACCAGGCGGCGACATGACCGTCCAGCCCGAGGGCACCAGGCTCGCCGGTGCCCGCCGCTACGGCACCGCCGCCCGCTGCCGCGGCGCCCGCCGCCGCGGCGCGAAGGGCCGCGGAGCCGGGCTGCTGGCCGGCTGGCGACCAGGAGGCCCGTAGCTCGAACTCGGTCGTGGCAGGCTCGTCCTGCTTCGCGCCGAACCCCTCCGTCACCACCCGGGTAACCGTCCCGCTGGTCTGCTGGTAGCCGACTGCCCGGGCGTCCAGTGCCTCGGTCAGCCAGCTCCAGCCGACCTCGCCGATCAGCGCATCCGCAGCAATCTCGGGTTCAAGATCGACGCGCAGGTGGGCGATGATCCGGAACGGCCCGCCCCAGCCGCGCTGCCCCGCCGGGTCGTAGAGCAGCACGAACCTGCCCCAGCCGATGTCGCCATCGCCGTCGTGCACGGTGACGGTGACCGACGCAGCGTAAGGGGCCAGCTTCCTGGGCGCGGGTTCCTGCTCGAAGGTCAGCTCGGGCCGCAGCCCGCGCTGCAGGTCAAGGCCGGCCTCAAGGTCGGCGAGGGCCAAGCGGAACGTCGCCGCGCCACCGCTGGCCGCGCCACCGCTGGCCGCAGTAGCGGCGGCCTCGGTGCCGTTCGTCTCGCCCGCGGGCCTCATGGTCTGAGCGTACGGCGCGAGCGCGAGGCCTTCATGCCACCCGGTCGCGAATATCCGGCACACGGCTTGTTTCATCGGCATAAGGGGTGAAACCTACAAACAGCGCGGCTCCGCATGCCGTGCACGACCATTCGGGGCACTGGCCGTCCGCGGAATCAGGGCAGCACCCGGCTTCGGCGTGGTACTGCTCGAACGGCCGCTCCGAGCCGCAGTCGGGGCAGTACATGGCCATCAGGGCCATCTCAGTCATCATCGACCTCCTTGCCGGGGTGAGCTTGATGCTGGCACGCCGGGGACCCCGCGCAGCGGATCTGCGGCGGCGTGTCACGAGACGTTTCCGCGGGAGCGCGGCAGCGCCCGTCCGCCCGCGATGAAGTTCTAGGACGCGCGCGTCCTGTGAGACGATCGGCGATGTGACTTCGCAGACGGAGGAATCGCCGTTCCTGCGCGCTTGCCTGCGGCAGCCAGTTCCCCGCACGCCGGTCTGGTTCATGCGCCAGGCCGGGCGCTCGCTGCCCGAGTACCGCGCGGCCCGGGCCGGCACGTCAATGCTCGACGCCTGCTCCCGGCCTGACCTGATCGCCGAGTTCACGCTGCAGCCGCTGCGCAGGTACGCGGCGGATGCCGCGATCCTGTTCAGCGACATCGTGGTGCCGCTCAAGGCGGTCGGGATCGGCATCGACATCGCTCCCGGGATCGGGCCGGTCGTCGAGCAGCCGATCCGCGCCGAGGACGACCTGGCCCGGCTGCGCCCGCTGCAGCCTGACGACGTTCCGTTCGTAACCGAGGCGGTCACCGCGCTGGTCGCCGAGCTTGGCGGCACTCCGCTGATCGGGTTCGCCGGCGGCCCGTTCACCCTCGCCTGCTACCTGGTCGACGGCGGCCCCTCGAAGAGCTTCGACCGCACGAAATCGCTCATGTACGCGAACCCCAGGCTGTGGAAAGCCCTGCTTGCCAGGCTGGCCGATATCACGATCGCCTTCCTGCAGGTCCAGGTGGCAGCAGGGGCCAGCGCCGTGCAGCTATTCGACTCGTGGGCGGGAAGCATCAGCCCGGATGACTACCGCCGGTTCGTGCTGCCGCACAGCAGGCGGATCTTCCAGGCGCTGGCCCCCACCGGAGTGCCGAGGATTCATTTCGGCGTCGGCACCGGCGAGCTGCTCGGGCTGATGAGCGAGGCAGGCCCGGACGTGGTCGGGGTGGACTGGCGGGTACCGCTGGACGAGGCAGCGCGCCGGGTCGAGCCCGGCAAGGCGCTGCAGGGAAACCTGGATCCGGCGGTCCTGCTCGCGCCGTGGGAGGTCGTCGAGCGACGGGCGCGTGAGGTGCTCGACCGCGGCCGGACCGCGGAAGGCCATATTTTCAACCTCGGCCACGGCGTGCTGCCGGACACTGATCCTGACATCCTCGCCAGGCTGACCGACCTGGTGCACGAGCAGTCAGCCCGGCTCTCCCGCTAGCGGAGCGCTATCCCGCGGTGCTCGGACGGGACCTGCGCCGCAGCACGCGCCGCCGCCCGCCGTATCCAATGCCGCCGAGCACCGCGGCGAGCACGGCGAAGGGAAGCACCGTTCCTACGGCCGTGAGCACCCAGGCGCCCGCCACCCGCAGGCCGCGCCAGCCAGCGGAAAGGCCGCCCACGAAACCATGTGACCGTTTTCTGGTTTTAACGGATTCCAGGTGCTTACTCACCAGCCGCAGCGACACGGTCGCGTAGCTGGTCTCGCCGGCCAGTGCGCGCTGCTGGGCCTGCAGGGCCTCGAGCTCGGATTCCTGCGAGCTGATCTGGTCCTGGACGTTGAGCAGGCCGTTGACGGAGGCCGCGCGCCTGAGCAGGGCGCGCAGCGCGGCAATGGCGGCGCGCGCGGACGCCACCCGGCTATTCACGTCGGCGACCTCCCCGGTGACGTCCTGGGTCTGCTGGGACAGCGAGGTCTGGCTGCCGAGCCTGCTGGACAGCTGGCGCAGCGTGGCCGGATACGTGGCGACCGGGATCTTGAGACGCAGGCTGACCGTGGCCCGGGTGTGGCCAGTCGGCTTGAGCGTGGCCTGCTCGCCGGCCACGTACCCGCCGGCCGCGGTCACGAGGCTGGTCGCCAGCGAGGCGGCGGCGCCCACGTTTTCCGCCCGCACGGTCAGCGCCGCCGTGTAGATAATGCTCTGGCCGGGCATGACCAGCCGGGCCGCGGCGATCGCGGTCGATCCGTCGGCAGGGCGTCCCTCGGCAGCGGGCACGGTGCGGAGCTGCGCGCCGTGGCCCGATGAGCCGGCGGTGCTGGGGGCGTGGGTGCCGCCGGCCGAGATCGACGGGGCATGAGTGCCGACGGCCGACATCGCCGAGGAGGATCCGGCCGAGCAGCCGGCCAGCAGCAGGCCGACGGCGGAAGCCGCCGCGGCCAAGAAGAGTGCGGTCCCGCGCAGTCGCAGTCGCAGTCGCGGGCGGGAGGCCGGAGCCGGAACGATAGTGTTCATGCCGTTGGGACGCACGCGCCGGGCGGCTGGTTCCGGCCCGGGGGTAATCGCTCAGGCAGGGGGCGGATCCGGTCAGCCAGCCAGCAGCCCCAGGCGCCGGCCAGGGCAGCTCCTTCACCGGAGGGGCAGCCCGCTGGATCGGCATGCTCGGGCGGCTGCGTGACGTGGTCCGCCAGGAGGTGCTCCGCTCCCAGCTCGCCGGGCTGCCGCAGCTGCTCAGGCCGCCCGCGCGGGTACTCGACGTCGGCTGCGGGCAGGGTACCCAGGCGCTATATCTGGCCAGGGCGGGGCATGAGATCACCGGCATCGACTCCTCCACCGAACTGCTCGCCACCTTCGAGGCCGCGCTGGCGCTCGAGCCGGCCGAGGTCGCGGCCCGGGTGCGCCTCATCCACGGTGCTGGCGAGAACGCGCCCGAACTGGTGCGAGGAGCGTTTGATGTGGTGCTATGCCATGGCGTCCTGATGTACCTTGCCGATACCACTCCCATGCTCAGCGCGCTGAGCGGGGTGACCGCCGCCGATGGCGCCATATCGCTGCTCGTGCGCAACGGGCTGGCCATCTCGATGCGCGACGGGCTGCGCGGCGACTGGCCGGCCGCACTTGCCGCCTTCGACAGCAAGGATTATGTCAACCGGCTCGGCCTGCAGGCCCGGGCGCACACCCCGTCGGACGTGGACGCGGCGCTCGCGCCGCTCGGCTGGCAGCGCCGGGAGTGGTACGGCGTCCGGGTCTTCACCGACCACCTGGATGAGCCCGCGCCGGAGCCCGCCGAGCTGGCCGGCCTGCTCGCGGCCGAGCGCGAGGCCGGCCGCCGTGACCCGTACCGCAGCGTGGCAGCGCTCCTGCATCTGGTATATCGCCAGGTGAGCGCCAGTGACCGGGCATGACAGAAGCGACTCCGGCACCGGCTCGCAATGCGGCCAGCAGGCGAGCTCACCGGCAGGCGGCCTCGGCGCCGCCTCACCGTGAGGTGCGGGCGGCCTGGCTGGCGCCGAGTGCCCGGCCGGCCTGATCGGCCAGCGTCACGGCGACCAGGCGCGCCTGCAGCGAGGGCCTCGAACCCGGCCTGGGCTTCATCATGAACCGGCCGTAGTACTGGCCGTTGCCGAAGGTCCGCAGCTCGATCTCCCCGGCGGGCAGGCCGAACTGGTCAACATCGCGCCGGGCGTGGCCCACCATGACGGTACCGTCCGGCTCCAGGCGCGGCGGATGACCGAGCAGGGCGCCGTACTCGAAGCGCGCTCCCTCCAGGTCCAGCAGGCCGATGAGCTGCTCCTTGACGTGATCGACAACCGCATCGGGAGACCTGGCGGACTCGCCCATCAATGCCGTCGCGTGGATCTGCGCGAGGTAAGCCGCATCCGTGATCGCGACGATCCTCAGCCGCCGGGCGCGCGCAGCCAGCTGCGACACCGCCAGCCCGGTTACCATCAGCAGGACCGCGGTGGTGACATCCGCGGAGCGGCGGATCGTGAACCGGTAATACGGCAAGGTGAAGAAGAAATCGAACCAGGCCGCCGCCGACACCGCCGCCAGAGCGCCGGCGATCCGGTTCCCGATCGCGGAGACCCCGACGATAACCACGACCATCAGCAGGGCCACGTTCGTGTTCGACCATTCGGCGCGGAACGGCAGCAGGATCGCCGCCGCGCCCAGCGGTGCCGCCAGTGCGGCCAGGATCGCCATGCGGTCCCTGGTAACGAAACGGGTCATCGGCTATACCTCCGCGCGGATCATGGCTGCTTCCACATCGCGCCGACCAGGCTTCCCGGCTCACCTGATATCGAGCATAGACCGCAGTGAGCTGACGGCAATGGAGCAGCAGTCGCCGGGCACCTGAAGTGGCCTGACACACTGGCCGCATGCCCGCAGCTGCCGAGCCGCCGCACGTCGTCATCGTGGGCGCCGGGATCGCGGGGCTCGCCGCCGCGTTCTTCCTGCGCGACGCCGGCGCGGCGGTGACCGTGCTGGAGGGATCGCCGCGGGCCGGCGGCAAGCTTGCCGTGTCCGAGGTGGCCGGGATCGCCGTCGATGCCGGCGCCGAGGCGCTGCTCGCCCGGCGCCCGGAAGGCACGGACCTGATCGCCGCGGTCGGCCTGGCCGGCCAGCTGGTGCAGCCGGGCACGACGACGGCCGGGATATGGACCAGGGGACGGCTGCGGTCGCTGCCGCAGCGGCAGATCATGGGCGTGCCCGCGGACACCGACGCCCTGGCCAGCTCGGAGATCCTCTCCGCCGCCGGGCTGGCCAGCGCCCTAGCGGACGCCGAGCTGCCGGCCACACCGCGGGACGGTGACGTGTCAGTTGCCAGCTACGTCGGGGCCAGGTTCGGCCAGGAACTCGTGGACCGGCTGGTCGATCCGCTGCTTGGCGGCGTCTACGCGGGCCGGTCGGAGCAGCTGTCGTTCGAGGCGACGCTGCCCGGCCTCGCCGCCGCGTCGCGGCGGTACGCCTCGCTGGCCGCCGCCGCACGTTCCGTGCTTGATGTCACCGCGCTCGCCCCATTGCAGCCCGACAGCACATCGCCGGATCGCCCCGCGTCTGGCGGCCCTGCGCGACCAGTGTTCACCACGCTGGCCGGCGGCCTTGCCACCCTGATCCCGGCGGTCGCCGCCGCGTCCGGCGCGACGATTCGGACCGGCGCGATGGTGCGCGGGCTCGCCCGGACGGCCGGCGGGTGGCGGCTCACGATCGGCTCAGCTCACGCGCCGTGGCAGCTCGATGCGGACGCCGTCGTGCTCGCGCTGCCGGCCGCGCCGGCCAGCCGGCTGCTGGCCGGAGTGCCAGGGGCCGAGGCGGCGTCGGCGGGTCTTGGCGAGATCATCAGCGCGAGCATGGCGATCGTCACGCTGGCCTTCCCCGACCACGCGTTCCCCGCGGCGCCGCTGGGCAGCGGCTACCTGGTGCCCGCGGTCGACGGCAGGGCCGTCAAGGCGGTCACGTTCAGCACCGTCAAATGGCCGCACCTGCGCGAGCCCGGCCGGTCCGTGCAGATCGTCCGGTGCTCCGTCGGGCGGCTCGGCGAGGAGGCGCTGCTGCAGCGTGATGACGACGAGCTCGCGGCGCTGGCGGCGGCGGACCTGGCGGCGGCTACCGGCGTTCGCGGCGCCCCGGTCGACACCCGGGTCAGCCGATGGGGCGGCGGCCTGCCGCAGTACACGGTCGGCCATGTCGGCCGGGTGGCGCGGATCCGCGCGGCGATCGCCGCGCAGCCGGGCCTGGCCGTCTGCGGCGCGAGCTACGGCGGGATCGGCATCCCCGCCTGCATTGCCTCGGCGCGCGCCGCCGCGGACCAGGTCATCGCCGGCCTGGCAGCACGCGGCGACATCACCGGCCGCGGCGGGACCGCTCCGGGCGCTGGGGGACAATGAAGGCATGGCTGGCAACGAGACCGGGCAGCGGCCCGAGATGGCGAACGCCGGGCTGCGTCCCGTGACAGACCAGCCCGGGCCGGAGCAATCCGGGACGGAGCAACCCGGCACCAGGCCGACCGGCACCGAGCCGACTGGCGACTTCCGGCAGCGGCTGAAGGCCCGGGAGCTGAACGAGCTGATCCGCTACACGATGTGGTCGGTTTTCCGGGTGTCCGACACCGCGGATCTGGCCGGCGGCAGCGCGGCGGAGGCGGAGATCAGGGACGCGATCGCCGGCGAGGTGGACGACATGCTTGGCCACGCCGAGGGCAAGGGCATCGTCACCCGCGGCTGCTACGACCTGCAGGGCATGCGGGCCGACGCCGACTACATGTTCTGGTGGGTGGCGCCGTCCTCCGACGACCTGCAGGAGATCTACTCCCGGTTCCGCGCCACCCGGCTGGGCCGGGCCAGCGAGCCAGTCTGGTCGGCGATGGCGCTGCACCGGCCGGCCGAGTTCAACAAGAGCCATGTCCCCGCGTTCCTGGCCGGCGAGGAGCCCGGTGCGTACGTGTCCGTCTACCCGTTCGTGCGGTCCTACGACTGGTACCTGCTCGAGGACGAGGAACGCCGCGCGATGCTCGCCGAGCACGGGATGATGGCACGCGAGTACCCGGACGTCCGGGCCAACACCGTCTCCTGCTTCTCGCTGAACGACTACGAGTGGATGCTCGCGTTCGAGGCCGACGAGCTGCACAGGATCGTCGACCTGATGCGCCACCTGCGGGGCGCCCAGGCGAGGCGGCACACCCGGGTGGAGATCCCGTTCTACACCGGCAGGCGCAAGCCGGTCCGCGAGATGGTCGCCGCGCTGCCGTGAGAGCGCTGTTCGGCGGCGAGCGCTACACCGCCGAGCTGGCCTGGGCCGACCTGGCGGCCGTGCTGCCCGGCTGGGAGATCATCGCCTGCCCGCCGGAACAGGTCAGCAAGCACCTGGACGGGGTCGACGTGATCTGCCCGGTCGGGGCCCGGATCGACGGCGCGGTGCTGGAGGCGGGCACCTTCGGGCTGGTGCACCAGTTCGGGGTCGGCCTGGAGAGGGTGGACATCGCCCGCGCGACCGAACTCGGCGTGCTGGTGGCCCGTGTCCCCGGCGACGCGGGCGGCAATGCCGATAGCGTCGCGGAGATCGCCGTGCTTCACCTGCTCGCCCTGTCCAGGCGGCTGGAAGAGGCGCGGGCTGCGCTGCAGGAAGGGCGCTGGCCGGCCAGGCCGACCGGCAGCTCGCTGCAGGAGGCCACGGTCGTGATCGTCGGCCTTGGCGCCACCGGCGTCGCGGTCGCACGCCGGCTCGCCCCGTTCGTCAGCCGGCTGCTCGGGGTTCGTGCCCATCCCGGTCTCGGCGGCCCGGCCGAGGTTGAGCGGGTGACCGGCCCGGACGAGCTGCCCGGCCTGCTCGCCGTCGCCGACGCCGTGATCTGCTGCGCCATGTTTACCGGCGATAACGCAGGAATGTTCGGTACTGCCGCCTTCAGCGCCATGAAGCCGGGCGCGCTGTTCGTGAACGTCGCCCGCGGCGGGCTCGTCGACGAGGACGCGCTGCTGGCCGCGCTGCAGTCAGGCCGGCTCGGCGGGGCCGGCCTCGACGTGTACGCCAGTGAGCCTGCCGACCCGTCATCGGCCCTGCTCAGGCACCCGCTGGTGCTCGCCACTCCGCACGTCGGCGGGCTGACCGGGTACATGTTCCGTAGCACCGGGCAGGTCTTCGCCGCCAACGTGCAGCGCTGGGCGCGGGGTGAATCACCCAGCTGGGCGGTGAACTCGCCGGCCTTCCGCCGCTGGCCGCCTGGCGGCGATGCGGTGCGGCGGGACGGCCCGTTCAGCTAGCAGTGCCCGGTCTGCTCGCGGGCGCGGCGGCTTATCCCGTGCCGATTCGAGCTACGGGCAAGCTAACGATTCAGGCGACGGGCAGGCGGTCGGCAGCGGCCTGGGATTGCTAGCGCATCTGGCAAAGGACATTCGCCGTCGCGCTGTGGCCACTGCGCACCTTCGCGACGCCCGGAGTCCGGCACAGCCCCGCGCCATAGCGAGGGCTGTGGCCCACGACCGCGTAACTTCCTGCCGGGAGCGTGACCGAGTAGGTCCCGCCGGGGCCGACCGTAACCTCGCGGTGAATGCCGCTGCCAGTAACGGTCACGGTCCCCGGCCACCGGCGCGGCAGACCCGGAGCCGGTCCGCCGATGCCATACAGGTGACCATGCAGGGTGCCGCCGGCGGGCCCGGGCGCGGAACACGCCGCCGTAAGCCCGGCAATGCACGCGGCGGCCAGGACGAGACGGGCCGGGAGGATGCTCACATCACCTTGGACGCGGTGCAGCCGCCGCCGGTTGCATCCCGTCGGTCTGCGCTCCGTGTCACACGTCGGTGACGAGCTTGACCGGCTGGCCGGTTACCGTCGCGACAGTCTGGTAATCACGGTCGTCGCAAAGCGCGATGAGCCGCTCGCGTTCCGCGGTCGCGGCGATCAGCAGATCTACCGGGCCGGCCGACCGATGCGCTCCGGTTTCGGTAAGTAGCTGCTGAACTTCATCCGCGCGCTCGAATGCCCCCTCGTGCATCGACACCCAGCCGAACAAGTCGTGCATCAGCCGCTGCTTTTCCAGCCGATCAGCCAGCGAGCGCGCGGAATACAGGAATTCCAGCTCAACGATCGGGCAGGTCGCGATGACGCCAGCGGCAAGCTGGTCCGACCATGCCTGCCGCAGTTCACCTTGCAGGATCCGGAACAGGCCCGATGTGTCGATCAGGTACAGAGCAGGACTCACCTGCGGTAGGCCGCCTTGTCAGCAAGGAACTCATCGAAGTCACCGCGGTCGGCCATCTCGCCGAGCCTGGCCAGCGCACGCAGCCGGACGAGCCGCTGGCCCACCTCCCGGAGAGCGGCGTTAACGGTGTCCTTCTTGGTGGTGGTTCCAAGAACCTCAGCGGCTATCGCCAGGGCATCCTGATCGATCTCAATCGGCGTCTTCGCTGTCGCCATAAGCTCGTCCTCCCTCAGCCAGCCAAAGCGGATATCATGGATGTCTAGCATAGATGTTCAAGGTATCCAGCGTTCCGCAGCCCCGCAACTCGGCGTGCCACCGAATCGGTCACGCTGTGCTGGTGTCAGCGGCCTTTGCGCAGGAAATCCTGCAGCTTGGGCAGCGGCCAGGTGTTGATCACGTCGTCTGGGGTCAGCCAGCCGCGCTGCGCCTGGCCGACGCCGTACCGCAGGTTGGCCAGGTGGGCGGTGGAGTGCGCGTCGCTGTCGATGGCGAACCTGACCCCGGCGTCCCTCGCGGCCCTGATGTGCGCGGCGGGCAGGTCGAGCCGGTCCGGGTGGGAGTTCACCTCCAGCGCCGTTCCGGTCCGCGCGCAGGCACGGAACAGCTCGGCGAAGTCGACGTCCACCGGCGGCCGGCGGCCGATCTTGCGGGCGGTCGGGTGGCCGATGACGTTCACGTAGGGGTTCTCGCAGGCCCGGATGAACCTGGCGGTCATCTCCTTCACCGGCTGGTCGAAATGCGAGTGCACCGAGGCGACGCAGATGTCGAAGCCGTCAAGGAACTCCGGCGGCCAGTCCACCGTCCCGTCCGGCGCGATGTTGAGCTCGGTCCCGTGCAGCAGCTCCATCGGCCGGCCGCCGCCCGGGCTCGCCGCGGCCGTCTCGGCCAGCCGGGCGGCGAGGTCGCGGACCTGATCCCGCTGGCCGAGCATCTTCTCGGTGGTCATCCGCTGCATGTAGAGGTTCGGCGCGTGATCGGTGACCGCGTAGTACTCATATCCCCGCCGGGCCGCCTCGGCCACCATGTCCCCGAGCGAGGCGACCCCGTCGGTCAGGCTGGTGTGGGTGTGCAGGTCACCGCGGATGCCGGCCTCGGTTACCAGCCTCGGCAGCTCGCCGCGCAGTGCGGCCTGGACCTCGCCGGAGTCCTCGCGCAGCGTCGGCGGTATCCAGTCCATGCCGAGCCGCCGGTAGACCTCCTCCTCGGTCCGCGACACGATCACGTCGCCCGACTCGGTGTCGAACAGGCCGTACTCCGACAGCCGGAGCTTCTTCCTGACCGCGATCTCGCGGACGGCGACGTTGTGCTCCTTCGAGCCGGTGAAGTACTGCAGGGCGGCGCCCCAGCAGCCGGGTTGCACCACGCGCAGGTCCACCTGGAGCCCGGTGACGGTGCGGATCGAGGTCTTGGCGGGGCCGGCCGCGATGACCTCGGCGGCCTCGGGCAGGCCGGCGAACGCCGCCATCAGTGGCGCGCTGTTCGCCGCCGCGGCCAGGATGTCGATGTCGCCGATGGTCTCGCGCATCCGGCGCAGCGAGCCCGCCCAGGTGCACCGGAGGCAGCCGGGGACGGCGCTGATCGCGGCGACCATGGCGGTGGCCGCGTCCGTGGCCACGTTCAGCAGCACCCGCCGGCTGCCCTCGCGCAGCAGCTCGATGCCGCGCAGCAGCTTCTCCTCGCTCCTGGTGCCGAACCCCTTCAGGTCCGCCAGCCGGCCGGCCTTGATGGCGTCCGCGAGGTCACCGACGGAGCTGATGCCCAGCTCCTGGTAGAGCGCCGCGGCGCGTTTCGGGCCGAGGGCGGGGATCTGAGTCAGCTCGAGCACGCCCGGCGGGATCCGGGCGCGCAGTTCCTCGACGGCCCTGATCGTGCCGGTCCGCTGGTACTCGCCGATCTTGCTCGCGATCGACGCGCCGACGCCGGGTATCTGCCGGAGCCCGGCGGCGTCCAGCCCGGCCATGTCGCCGGAGTAGCCAGCGACGGCCCGCGCCGCCTTCTCGTAGTTGCGCGCGCGGAACGCGTCGCCGCCGCTGATCTGCAGCAGGCCGGCGTATTCCCTGAGCAGCGCGGAGACTTCCTCGTTGACCCGGCTCACCGGACCATTCTGCCCGGCATGACTACGTCTCTGCCCGGCATGACTACGTCGGCGTCCGGTCCCGGTCGGGTGAGCGGTAGTTACGCCGTGGACGCGACGTTGATTATGTAGACGATCGATGCGCGATCATCAACCTCATACAAGATCCGTATGCCCGCGAGATGCAGGCGGTAGATCCCGCTGTCTCCCCATGGGACCGCTGCGTCGGGAGGTGGCTGATCTGCCAGCGCTGACATCGCCCGCCTGATCTCGGCGAAAGCATCCTTGTCCTCTGAGCGGATGCGGGCCAGCGCCCGGATCGCGGTCTCCTGTACGACGACGGTGAGGCTCATCGCCCGTCGTCGGCGTCCATCCGGTCCAGGGCTGCGTCCAGGTCGGCTAGCCGGGTACCCTCGCGCACAGCCAGTTTGGCGGCGTAATGCGCAGCAAGTGCGGCGCGATCTTCCAGATCGGCCAGGTCGTCTATGTTGACGATGGCGACGGTGGGCTTACCGTGCTCGGTAATGGCGACCGGACGGTGCGTGTGCTTAGCGCGCGCAACCAGCTCGCCAAGGTGGGCGCGCGCTTCAGTCAGGCTGTAGGGATCAGGCACACTGCAAAGTGTACACTTTGCAGTGTGCGACTGTCATGTCCGCCACTCTTTCCCGGCACTGGCTTCCTGGGTGGACCGGGCCCATGAGGGAGGATCAGCGGATGAGGACGAGCCGGCTCGGGCGCAGCGCGGTCGAGGTCACGGAACTGGGCTTCGGCGGCGGGCCGCTCGGCGGCCTGTTCGCGCCGCTGGACGATGACACCGCCGCCGGGGCGCTGGCGGCAGCCTGGGACTGCGGGATCCGCTACTTTGACACCTCGCCGCACTACGGCATCGGGCAATCCGAGCGGCGGACCGGCGATTTGCTGCGCTGGAAGCCACGTGCGGAGTTCACGCTGTCGACGAAGGTCGGCAGGGTGCTCGTCCCGCAGGATCCGGCCGGACGCACCGACGAGAGCTTCGAGGTGCCGGCGACGCACCGCCGGGTCTGGGACTTCTCCCGCGAGGGCGTCATGCGCAGCGTCGGCGACTCGCTCGACCGGATGGGCACCGGCCGTATCGACGTGCTGTTCCTGCACGATGCTGAGCACCATTTCGAGACCGCGCTTCGCGACGGCTATCCCGCGCTCGCCGAGCTCCGCGCCCGCGGCGTGGTGGGCGCCATCGGCGCGGGCATGTACCACACTGCCATGCTGACCAGGCTTGTCCAGGAGACCGACATCGACGTGGTGATGCTGGCAGGCCGCTACACGCTGCTCGACCACAGCGCCCTCGACGACCTGCTGCCCGCATGCGCCGAGCGCGGTGTCTCCGTGCTCGCGGCATCCGTCTTCAACTCGGGCCTGCTCGCCACGCCGCGGCCCGCCGCCGGGGCACATTTTGACTATGAGCCCGCCGCACCGGAGCTCGTGCGGCGGGCGAATCGCATCGCGGATGTCTGCGAGGCGCACGGCGTGACGCTTCCACAGGCGGCGATGGCATTCCCGCTGCGTCACCCCGTTGTGGCCGGCATCGTGGTCGGCATGCGCTCCGCTGACGAGACGCGGCGCAACGTCGAGTTGTTCGGGACCGCCGTGCCGGCGCAGGTGTGGGCCGACCTGCGCGGCGAAGGACTCCTCGACGAGCGCGCACCGTGAGCTCCGCGGGCGGCACTTGACATGCCCGTCCGGCGACTCTGACGATGCAGGAGCGGGCCGGCTTCCTGATCAGCCGGATTTCCCCCGCCGCGCGGATCCGCCGACCGCACCAATCTCGGCAACCGCACGTATTTCGACCGCACGGAGGAACTGGCCATGACCACAGTTGACGGGCTCATCACTAGCAGGGAACTCGGCGCGGCCGGGCAGCCGGTCTTCGCCTCGGTCGCCGATGAACGGCTGCACCGCAAGCAGGAACTAGCCGCCGCATTCCGCGTCTTCGGCCGGTTCGGCTTCTCTGAGGGAGTGGCCGGGCACATCACCGCCCGCGACCCGGAATACCCGGACCGGTTCTGGGTCAACCCGTTCGGCATGAGCTTCAGCCAGATCAAGGTCTCCGACCTGATCCTGGTAGACCATAACGGCGAGGTCGTCGAGGGCGACCGCCCGGTCAACCGGGCCGCGTTCTGCATCCACTCCGAGGTCCACAAGGCGCGGCCGGAAGTGGTCGCCGCCGCGCACGCGCATTCCCTGCACGGCAAGGCGTTCTCCAGCCTGGGCATCAGGCTGGACCCGCTGACTCAGGACGCCTGCGCGTTCTTCGAGGACCACGGGCTCTATGACGATTACCGCGGTGTGGCTTACGACGTCGAGGAAGGCCGCCGGATCGGCGTCGCACTGGGCGCGGCCAAGGCGTGCATCCTGCAGAACCATGGCCTGCTCACCGTCGGGGAGTCGGTGGCGGAGGCGGCCTGGTGGTTCGTGACGATGGAGCGCTCGTGCCAGGCCCAGCTGCTGGCGATGGCGGCCGGGACGCCGAAGCACATCGACAGGGATACGGCGCTACTGGTGCGCGAGCAGATCGGTCATCACCTGGCCGGCTGGTTCCAGTTCCGGCCGCTGTGGGATCAGGTCATCGCCGCCGAGCCCGATCTGTTCGGCTGAGCGGGCGGCGGGTCGTGGATCAGCCGCTAGAGACATATCAGGACGAGATATACCTGACCGGGCTCGACGGCGTTACCCCCGATCTGCCGACCGACCTGAACGAGCTTGAACGGGTCGCGGCCGGCCGTCTTGCCCCGCAGGCGCACGCGTACATCGCAGGCGGCGCGGGCTCGGGCGACACGGCCAGGGAGAACCAGGAGGCGTTCCGCCGGTGGCGGATCGTGCCGCGGCTTCTCACCGACGTGAGCAGCCCGTCGTACGCCAGCACGGTGCTGGGCGCCGAGCTTCCCGTGCCGTTCCTGCTCGCGCCCGTTGGCGTCCTCGGCATCGCGCACCCCGAAGGCGAGATCGCGGTGGCCAGGGCCGCCGCCGCTGCCGGCCTGCCGATAGTCCTGAGCACGGTGTCGTCGACGCCGATGGAGGAGGTCGCCGAGGCGAGCGGGCATGGCCAGCGCTGGTATCAGCTCTACTGGCCGAAGGACCGGGCGGTGGCGGCCAGTTTCCTCGCCCGCGCGAAGGCGGCGGGCTTTACCGTGCTGGTGATCACGCTCGATACCCGCATGCTGGCCTGGCGCCCGCGTGACCTCGACCACGCGTACCTGCCCTTCCTCCGCGGCGTCGGGGTGCAGAACTACCTGACCGACCCGCCGTTCCAGGCGAGCCTGGCGGAACCGGCTTCCGCCGACCCGCGCGCGGCCATCCTGCAGTACACGCGCATCTTCGGTGATCCGTCGCTGACCTGGGATGACCTGTCGTTCGCACGCGATCACTGGGACGGGCCGATCGTTGTAAAAGGCGTCCTGTCGGTCGCGGACGCCGAGCGCGCCGCTGACGCCGGGATGGACGGGATCGTGGTGTCCAACCACGGTGGCCGGCAGGTCGACGGGGCGGTCGCGGCGCTCGACGCGCTGCCGGGCATCGCCGCCGCCGTCGGCAGCCGGGTGACGGTGCTGTTCGACAGCGGCATCCGCGGCGGCTCGGACATGCTCAAGGCGCTGGCGCTCGGCGCCAGGGCGGTGCTGATCGGCCGGCCGTACGCGTTCGGGCTGGCCCTGGGCGGCGAGGCCGGCGTCCGGCACGTGCTGCGCTCGCTGCGCAACGACTTCGAGCTCACCATGCGGCTGTGCGGGTACGCGAGCCTGGGCGAGCTCGGCCCGCAGTCGCTCGTCCGGCCGGGGGCGGCGTGCTGACCGGCGGCGGCGTGCTGACCGGCGGCAGGAGGTCACAGTCCGCCCAAGTGCGGATCTGGTGGCTCCGGCAACCGGCATCATGGGGACTATTGCGTGCGTACCGGGAGGAGACCATATAGTGTCGCGGCCAGCGTTAGTGGAACCGCTGCGCAGGTGGGATCCCGAGCAGGTCGGCGGCTACGTGCTCATTGGCCGGCTGGGCGCCGGCGCGATGGGACGGGTCTATCTCGGTCGGTCGGCCGCCGGGCGGCTTGTCGCGGTCAAGACCATCAAGGTTGAGCTTGCCGAGGAGCCAGACTTCCGTACCCGCTTCGCCCAGGAGGTGGCCGCGGCCCGGCGGGTCAGCGGGGCCTTTACTGCGGCGGTCGTCGCCGCCGACCCCGAGGCCGACGTTCCCTGGCTGGCCACCGCGTACGTGCCCGCGCCATCTCTCAGCACCCTGATACGCGCCTGCGGCCCGCTGCCCCTGTTAGCGGTCCGATGGCTGGCGGCCGGCTGCGCCGAGGCGCTGGAATCGATCCACGGAGCCGGCCTGGTACACCGCGACCTGAAGCCATCCAACGTCCTGGTCTCGCTGGACGGGCCCCGGGTCATCGACTTCGGGGTGGCCCGGGCAGCGGAGCGGATCCAGCTCACGGTGACCCGCGGCGCGGTGGGCACCCCGGCATACATGGCGCCCGAGCAGGCGCGGGACACCCGGCAGGCCACCATGGCCAGCGACGTCTTCTCCCTCGGCGGCACGATGCTCTACGCCGCCACCGGTCACGCGCCCTACCAGGGCGAGACCGTCATGGACGTGCTGGTAAGGCTCGCGACGGAGGCACCTGACCTGAGCGGGCTGCCGCCAAGCCTGACCGGGATCGTGGCCGCGTGCCTGGACCGTGATCCCCGCAAGCGCCCGGACTCGGCCGCCGTGCTGGCCGACATGGCGCCGTACATCAGCACTGGCGAGGGCGACAGTGACGCTGACGCCACGTCGCTGCCAGGCGCCGCGCTGGCCCTGATGGCGGAATACCGCCAGGAGCCGAGGCCGTCGGCGGATGCGAGCGCGGAGGCCGGCGAGGACGCCACGCTCGGCTCGCAGCCGGCCGGGGCGGCAGGTGCGGCGGGCAGCCCGCTAGCGCGACGCGGGGCAGTGCCGCGACTGGCCGGAGCGCGCCATGGGCATACCAAGGAGATCACCGCGAGCGGCGGCGCGCCCGGGCCGGGGAGGCGCTGGCGGCGGCGCCTGCTCATCCTCGCGTCGGCTGTCGGGGCGGCAGCCGTCCTGATGGCATCGGGCCTGCTGATCGGCATCGCGGTCGACGGTGGCCAGGCTCCTAGCGGCCCTCTCTTACTACCGCCTCCACCGCCCCCGACAACGGCGGCGTCGGCGCTGCATCCGGGGTCGGCGCTGCATCCGGGACAGCCAGAGATCAGCATGAGCCAGACTATCGGTGACGGCCAGACCGCGTTCGTCGTCACGGGCCGGGGATGGGCGCCTGGCCGCCCCGTGACGGTAGCGCTGGCCGGAGTGGGAGCCTCACCCGACCGCGTGATCGCGGACGGTGCGGGCACCTTCAGCTACGCGATCAACCAGGACCACGAGTTCTTCCCCGGCGGATTGCCGCTGCGGATCTACCACGTGGTGGTCACGGGCCCCGGCGGTGCCAGGGCAGTGACTAGCTTCACCGTGAACCGGCGCTAGACCCGGGAGCTGATTGTCGCCGGCCCAGCGCGAACCCGGCCAGCGCGAACCCGGCCCAGCGCGAACCCGGCCCAGCGCGAACCCGACCGGGCCGGTGCGGCCGCCAGCTCTCAGGTCACCTGCGTCCACCAGAGATCCTCCTGCCGGGAGCACCACGCCGGGTCGTTCAGCCTGGCGAGGTCACTAGCCGCGATGGTCCCGTTCTCGATCAGTACACCGACCGCGACCTCGTCGGACAGCCGGATCTCCGGCCGTACCAGCCCGCGCTCGGCGATCTTGCGACGCAGCACCTTGAGATGCTCGCCGACACGGGCGGACAGCCGGTCGCGGAAGGCCGGGTCGCTGTCGAAGCGCTCGATCTCATGATGGGCGTCGGTGGCCTCAAGCGCGGCGCGGGCGATCTCGGGCGTCCGGGGCAGCGGCGTGCCCCGGGCCGGATCGATGAGCCAGGGCCGGCACCACATCAGGGCCACCAGGAAGAGCTTGGTATTCGGGTCGAGGTAGAGCGGGAGCAGGGTCGGATCGCCATCCGCCCGCCCGCGCCCGCTGTCTTCCGCTGCGTCGCTCGGCGCGACGGCTCTGGAGACGACCACCAGGCGCAGGGGCAGGCCCTCGTCCAGCATCGCGCGGGATCCGACCAGCGCGGTTCCCTGGCGCACGAACCACCCCGCTGTCGGCTCGCCCGCCTCGTCCATCCGCGGCAGCCTTATCCGGTAACCGTCACCCTCGGCGTACAGCGCGTGCGTGCTGCTGAGATTGGCTACCCAGGCGCCGCCGGCCACCGCGCTGATAGCGCCCGCCCGCCTGGACAGCCCGCGGCCCGCCGGGATCACCAGGTCCACGTCGGCGCCGCGGCCGAACACCAGCCGGGAGCCGTCCCGGATCCCGATCACGCGCCCGTCCGGCGTGGTGACGTGCGCCGTGGCTGGGATCGATTCGAGCGCCATCGCCGTCCTGCCCGTGCCTTCGCTGCCCACCCGGCCGTGGTGCCCGCCGGCCGAGGCCACCGCATGCGTTAGCGGGGTGCGGTAGCGCGGAGTCTAGCTCTGCCCACGCGGCCGTGGTGCCCGCCGGCCGAGGCGATCCGCGTGCGGTAGCGCGGAGTGTAGAGCGCCGCTGGCGCGCGCGCATCCCCGAGTTCGGGGATGGCGGGGCTGGCCGGCTGGCAGTTGGCTTTAGCTAGCCAGGGCGAGGCGGCGCCGCGCGGGGGGGAAGGTAGGCCGCAGGTATCCGGCTCGTGCCATCGCTCCCCCGCGACGGCACGAGGCGGCGAGTTCGCGCAACGGGACGGCTTCCCGTAGCGCGGAGCGGTGGGGGACCTGCGGGTCCTGCGCGGCCCGCCCTGGCCCTGGCGTGCCCTCGTCCAGCCAGGCGAGGGCCCGCCCGGCTGCGGCGGACGCGCCTGGCCGTCGACGCCAGACCAGTTCGTCGTCGACGCCAGACCAGTTCGTCGTCACTGCCAGCCTGGCTGGCCACTCCCGGGCCTGGCTGGCCAGTGACAGGTAACCCGCTCGATGTGGCATTGCACGGCATCCAACCCGCCCAGATTCACATTGCACGGGTTGAGATGGCGGCTTGGCAGCGAGCTGCGGTGGCCGGCGATCGGCCGACGGGGGCTGACGCGCGGGCAGCGTGGCGGCCGGGCGGGCGGACGGGCGGCTCAGCGGTCAGAGGCTGCTGACGTTGACCACGATGGCTTCCTGGGTGGACCGGGCGATCACCACGACAGCTTCTGCGTCGGAGGAGCGGTTCTCCTCGCGGTGCGGGATGTGCGGCGGCACCCAGATGTAGTCGCCTGGCTCCGGCTCGAGCCGGACAACTTCGCCGGACGCCGGGTCGCGGAACACGAAGACCGGGCTGCCTGATACCACGAAGATCCCGGTCTCGGACTCGCCGTGGTGATGATCGCCGGAAGATACGCCAGCCGGCAGCACGGTCCGGCCCATCCAGAGTGACTGCGCCCCCACCAGGCCGCCGGAGATCGCGGCCGCCCGGATCATCCCGCTGGTCTGCGCCGTCGCGCTGGACAGCTCACCGGCCCTGATCAGCCGCAGGCGCGGGCCCGCGTCCGCGTCATCCGCGATTCGCTGGCCCGCGTCCGCGTCATCCGCGATTCGCTGGCCGGCGTCCCTGCCATCCGCGTCTTTCTGGCCCGCGTCGCCGCTGGTCATCTAGATGCCGGCCGATTCGGCGCCGTCCTTCACCGGCTCCAGCGTGAGGGACACCGAGTTGATGCACCAGCGCTGATCGGTGGGGACCTCGTAGCCCTCGCCCTCGAACACGTGGCCCAGGTGCGAGCCGCAGTTGGCGCAGCGCACCTCGGTGCGGACCGCGCCCATCGAGCGGTCCTCGATCAGCACCACCGCGTCGTCCGCGGTCGGCTGGTAGAAGCTCGGCCAGCCGCAGTGCGACTCGAACTTCGCCGCCGACCTGAACAGCTCGGCGCCGCAGGCCCGGCAGCGGTAAACGCCCTCGGTCTTGGTGTCGGTGTACTCGCCCGTGAACGGGGCCTCGGTGCCAGCCTGCCGCAGCACGCGGTACTCGGCGGGGGTCAGCCGCTGGCGCCATTCCTCATCTGTCAGCTCGACTTTCTCCATGCGTCTGAGGATACCCGGATCACCTCATTTCACAGGCTCACCTGGTAGCCAGGCTCCGCTGCCGCGACCGCCCGCAGCTCCACCCTGGCCACCTGGCCCGCCGCCCGCACGTCCGGCAGCACGGCGGTGAGCGCGGCGAGGTCGGCGGCACTTGCCGACACCACCAGCTCGCTGACCGGCGCCCGCATGGACAGCCGGGCAGCCGACTTGGCCGCCCTGATCGCGGCGATCGCGCCCGAGGCCGCGGCCAGCATCCGGTCGGCGGCATCGCCGGCCTCGGCAGCGTCGCCGGTCTTGGCGGCGGGGAACTCGGCGGGATCGGGCCACGGCGCGAGGTGCACCGACCCCTCCCGCCACCACGACCACGCCTCCTCGGTGACGAACGGCAGGAACGGGGCGAACAGCCGCAGCAGCGCCGACAGCGCCAGCCGCAGCGCGGCAGCGGCCGACCCGGCGGCGGCCGGCCCGGCAGCCCCAGACCCGGCGGCGGCCGACCCGTCGCCGCCGTAGGCCCGGGTCTTGACCAGCTCCACGTAGTCGTCGCAGAAGAACCAGAAGAACTGCTCGGCCAGCTCCAGTGCCCGCGCGTGCTCATACGCCTCGAACGCATCGGTGCACTGGCAGACCACCGCGGCCAGCCTGCCGAGCATGGCCAGGTCCAGCGGCTGCGTAATAACCGATGTTGATCTGCGGTCTTCCGCCTGATCCGCTTCCGCCGGCGCCTGCTGGGGGAGCGCGGCCAGCACGAACTTGCTGACGTTCAGGATTTTGATCGCCAGCCGC
>Ga0302326_10005069_pt1 | contig 30178 bp, 28 predicted proteins | sample Palsa_T0_3_FD_202264 | JGI IMG/M metagenome (GOLD analysis project Ga0302326, IMG submission 202264) | Peat permafrost microbial communities from Stordalen Mire near Abisko, Sweden - Palsa_T0_3 | ecosystem: Environmental > Terrestrial > Soil > Palsa > Peat permafrost | place: Sweden: Abisko... | reverse complement strand
CGCACCTGGCTGGATGAATTCGTCTCACTCGACCGCAGGCACGGGCGTGATTACTACCGCAGGCTGCGCTACCTGATGGGTGACTATTCCCCGCACGTGCTCGACCGGGCCCGCCAGGCCGTAGCCCACCACAGCGACCGGATCAGCGCGCTGGTCGTCGAGGCGACCCGGCCGGCCATCACGCTCGGTTTCCTGGCCGGCAAGGCCTTCCTCGTCTACATCTCCAACGTCTACGACAACCTGCCGACCGACGAGGTGGCGCGCATCGGCGGGCGCACCTACCTGGTGGAGACGCAGGCCTTCCTGGCCGACGCGGACGCCGATGTCATCGCCGGCCGGTTCGCGATCCCCCGGGACCGGCTGGCCCCGCTCATCGACCGGCTGCTGCGGATCGGGCCCGAGCTGCTGAGCGAATCCGCGCCCGGGCACTTTGCCGACCCGGGCCAGGCCGTCTCGTTCTGGCAGGTGGTGTGGGAAGCGCTGCGGCTGCGCGAACGGTACGCCCCGCTGGAGGGCCTGGACCGCTACCAGGTCATCCCGTCGCTGACCGGTGAGATCCTCAGGTCGCTGATCGAGGCGGAAGGTGATGTCCGGATGCATGTCAGCAACGGCGCGCTGGCCAGCTTCGCCGGGACGCTGCCGCTGCTGCACCCCTACGGCCGGGTGCAGTGCCACGACCTGTTCCTGACCGGCAGCGAGCAGTACCGCGCCGGGTTCTACGGGCCGGGCAAATACGACGGGTCGGTGGTCAACTGGGTGAACGGGCCGCTGCTGCAGCTGGTCGCGAGCCGGCGCGGGTTCGGCGTCGAGTTCACCCCGTTCCGGCAGCGGCCCGGATCGAACATCCTGACCCTCACCGCGCAGCCCAGGGACTGACCCCGATGGTGCTGTTGCCGACCACGGTGGTGGGCTCCTATTCGGTGCCGGAGTGGCTGGAGCGGCTGAAGACCGAGTACTACCAGCGCCGGATCAGCGCCCGGCATCTCACCGAGATCCACGACGTGGCCATCAAGGCGGCGGTCAAGGACCAGGAGCTCGCGGGCATCGACATCGTCTCCGACGGCGAGCTGCGCCGGGACAATGACGTCGACTACTTCCTGGCCCGGATCCCGGGCGTGCACATCCCGCAGCGGGCCAAGACCGACTATTTCGACTACTACGACGCGGAGGTCACCAGGCCGCTGCCCGAAGGCCCGCTGACCAGCGCCGAGGCCGGGGCCGGCCCCGGCCCCGGCCCCGGGCCCGGACTCGGGCTCGCGGACGATTTCCGGTTCACCCGCCAGCTCACCCAGCGGCCGGTCAAGTTCTCCTTCACCGGTCCGTTCTCGCTGTCCCGGCGGATCCGCGACGGCGCCTACTCCTCACCCGGCGACCTGGTCCGCGCGCTCGCCCGCAGGCTCAACGCCGAGGCCCGCGAGCTGGCCGCGGCCGGCGCGGACTTCCTGCAGATCGACGAGCCCTTCCTGGCCGGGTACCCGGAGCACGTCGAGCTCGCGGTCGAGGCGGTCAACCTGGTGGTCGAGGGTGTGCCCGCGACGTGGGCGCTGCACGTCTGCTACGGCAACCGGTACGCCCGCCCGTCCTGGGAAGGGCACTACGACTTCCTTTTCCCGGCCGTCCTGGCCGCGCGGGTGGACCAGATCGTCCTCGAGTTCGCCCGCAAGGGCCTGGATGACCTGCGGCTGATCCGGCAGCACAGCTGGGATAGGTGGCTGGGCTTCGGCGTGATCGACGTCAAGTCGCCGCAGGTCGAGACGGCCGAGTTGGTGGCGTCCCGGATCAGGCGCGCGCTTGAGTACGTCCCGGCCGACCGCCTGATGGTCAACCCCGACTGCGGGCTGCGGCACCTGGCCCCCGAAGTCGCCATCGCCAAGCTGCACGCCATGGTGGCCGGGGCCGCGATCGTGAGGGCGGAACTGGCTTGCCCGATTTTAGTTGTATAGCTATATTTGTTGTGTGAGTGCAACTATATCGGCGCTGACTGGGCCGCCCACCCAGCGTCGCCAACGGCTCATCCTGGCCATCTGCTGCCTGAGCTTGTTTATCGTGGGCCTCGACGCCACCATCGTGAACGTCGCACTGCCCTCTATCCAGAAGAACCTGAACGCCTCGGTCAGCGGCTTGCAGTGGACCATCGACGCCTACACGCTCGTCCTGGCCAGCCTGCTGATGCTCTCCGGCTCGACCGCGGACCGGTTCGGCCGGCGCCGGATCTTCCAGCTCGGGCTCAGCCTGTTCACCCTCGGCTCGCTGCTGTGCAGCGTCGCCCCGGGCCTGGAATGGCTCGTGGTGTTCCGGATCGTGCAGGCCGTGGGCGGCTCCATGCTCAACCCGGTGGCCCTGTCGATCATCACGAACACGATCACCGACCGGCGCGAGCGGGCCCGGGCCCTCGGCATCTGGGGCGCGGTGTTCGGGCTGAGCCTGGCCCTGGGTCCGGTCCTCGGCGGCGTGCTCGTCAGCACCATCGGCTGGCGGGCGATCTTCTGGATCAACGTCCCGGTCGGGATCGCCGCGATCGTCCTGGCGCAGTGCTTCGTCCCGGAGTCCAGGGCGCCGCGGGCCCGCCGGTTCGACCCGGCCGGCCAGGCGCTGGTCATCGTCATGCTCGCCACCCTCACCTACGCCCTGATCGAGGGCCCGCACCGCGGCTGGGGATCGGCGCTGATCGTGAGCCTGTTCGCCGTCTCCGCCGCCGCGGCCGCGGCCCTGCCCGTCGTCGAGCGCCGGCGCGAGCAGCCCCTGCTCGACGTGCGGTTCTTCCGGAGTGCGCCGTTCAGCGGCGCCACCGTCATCGCGGTGGCCGCGTTCGCCGCGTTCGGCGGTTTCCTGTTCCTGAACAGCTTGTACCTGCAGGACGTCCGCGGCTTCACCGCACTGCACGCGGGACTGCTCACCCTGCCCATGGCCGCCATGATCGCGCTGTTCGCGCCGGTCGCCGGACGGCTGATCGCGCGCTGGGGACCGCGCACGCCGTTGCTCCTGGCCGGGCCGGCCATCGCGATCGGCGCCCTGCTGCTGGTGCGGCTCGGCCCGCACACCTCCGTCGGCTACCTGATCCTGTCCTACGTCATCTTCGGGATCGGCCAAGGCTTCGTCAACGCGCCGATCACCAACACCGCGGTGTCCGGCATGCCCGTCGCGCAGGCCGGGGTGGCCGCGGCCGTCGCCTCCACCAGCCGCCAGGTCGGCGCCACCCTCGGCGTGGCCATCACCGGGGCGCTCGTGGCCGGCGGCACCGGGGCCAGCTTCACCGCCGCGAGCCACGCCGCCTGGGCCGTCATCGCCGGCTGCGGCGTCGCGATCGTGTTCGTGGCGTTCGTCTCCACCGGCCACTGGGCCGCGGGCACCGCCGAACGGGTCCGCCTCAGCCTGGTCGCGGACAAGTCAGCCGAGGCGGGGGAGGTGCCCAGTGACCCAGCGCCAAGCACAGCACGATCAAGCACAGCACGATGACGGCGCCACTCGCGTCTGGCAGGCCCTGCGGGCCTTCGTGCTCGCGCACGACCAACGCGACGAACTGCGCGACACCCTCGGCCTGGGCCGCGGCACGGGCCGGATCAAGGTCCTGCTCAGGCTGACCGAAGGCCCCCTCACGCTGCGCGACATCGCCGAGTTCACCGGCGTCGACGCCCCCTACGCCACGCTCATCGTCGACAGCCTCGAGGCCCGCAAGCTGGTCGAGCGGACGCCGCACCCCGGCGACCGCCGGTGCAAGCTCGTGACGCTCACCCCGGCCGGCCAGCAAGCCGCGGCCCACGCCGCGCACATCATCAGTCAGCCGCCGGCCGGCTTCACCCAGCTCACCGACGCCGAGCTCACCCTGCTGGAATCCCTGCTGGCCCGCCTCAGCTGACGCCCGCCTCCGCTGACCTACCAGCGGAGCTGGGCGATCGTGTCATAGTCCGCCGAGGAGTACCCGACCAGTCCGGACGAGAGGGCGAAGATCCACTCCGGCACGCCCAGGGACAGCGCGAGGCGGCTGCACCGGGCGCAGAAGTGGGGTTCCTTCAGCCGCACCGAGTCGTCGGCCTCGAGCCGGACGTAGATCAGCCTGGAATCCGGCAGCAGCCGCCAGCCGTCGCCCTCTCGGGCCAGCGTGATCGCCCGCTGTTCGGCGTGGGTCCGGCACAGGTCGTGGTGACCGACCTCGCCGAACTTGCAGTAGCAGTGGTCTTCTCCCGGGAACGGCACCCCGTTGGTGCCCCAGCCCAGCAGGCTGCCGTCCCGCACCAGCACCGCGGCGTGCCGGGTCCGGGCGTGCGAATCCCGGGCCAGTTCCGCGGCCCGCTCCACCATCTGCTCGGCCAGATGGCTTTCGTGCCGTTTCAGCGGCCTCCATGGCGGCTCTTGCCCTGGTTGCATGCCCACCACCCTTCGCAGGACAGGCTAGCCTGCGCGGCCGGGCACGCTCATGCCGACACCACCACGACCGTGGTGTGCCCGATCCTGACCTTGTCGCCCTTCTTCAGCCGCTGGGGCTGGTAGATGCGGCGCCCGTTGAGCCAGGTGCCGTTGGTCGAGCCGAGGTCTTTGACGTACCAGAGGCCGTGGGCGGGCTGGAACAGGGCGTGCTGGCTGGAGGCGTGATCGTCGCTGATGGGCAGGATACCCTGGCGGCCCGCGGTGAATTCGGTGTGAAACACGCGGGCTTGATCGCCGGCCTGGACGACAAGCGACTGGGCGCGGAGCCCGTCCGCGACGGTGGCGTCGCCCTTGCTTGTGACGGCGGACGCGACGGCCCGCCAGGCTTTTTGCTCCTGCTCGGTGGTCTCTTCCCACGGTGGCAGAGACCCGGGGTTGGCGCCGCGGTGGGCTTCGTATGCGGTTTGCGCGAGGCGGTCTAGGTCGGGGCTAGTCACCCTTCGATGATGCCAGAGCCTCGCGTGGTCCTGTTAAAAAAACGCGACGATGAAGACACGGACCGCGAGCGCGCCGCTCCGTTGACAGTAACAAATATGCCGAACGATCCTGATTCGTGTTCCCATCCACCGTCAGCGGTCGACGACGCCCCGCCGGGCGCCCGCTCAGTGCACGGAGAGGAACGGGCCCAGGCCGGTCCTGGTGGCCAGGACGATCAGCCGGTCACCAGGGCCGAGCCGGTAGCCGCGTTGCGGCGACCAGTCCAGCCGGGGGGATCCGCTGACCTGCAGCGCGAGCACACGTGCCTGCCCGTCCTGCTCGGTGTGGGTGATGAGGCTCCCGGCCAGCCCGGCCTGGTCCCCGACCCGGACGTCGGCGATCAGCAGGACATGGCGGCCGACGGCTATGGTCCGCAGCACCTGATGCTCCAGCATGGCGGCGGCGAAGGCCGGCGCCGCCAGGTAGGGCACGCTGCGCGAGATCGTGTTGCCTGTCGTCTTCTGCAGCCGTTCGGCGAGATCGTCGTCGGTGAGCCGCAGCACGATACGCAGATCCTCCTTCAGCGCCCGTGCGTTCAGCGCGGTTTCCAGGTTGACGACGTCCTGGCTGGTCACCGACACCAGCGCCATGGCCGTATCGAGGCTGGCGGCACGCAGCGTCGCTTCGCGGAACGCGTCGCCGATCACCACCGGCAGGCCCATCTGGCGGGCCATCGGGATCCCCGTCGCGTTGGGGTTGTTGTCCACGCACACCACGTCGAAGCCCAGGTCGTGCAGCTGGCCCGTGATGCTGGTGCCGACGTTGCCGAGCCCGACGACGATGACGTGGCCGCCGGGCGGCCGCGGCGCGCGGCGCACCGAGCCGGTCAGCCGCGCGCCGACCGCGATGGCGGTTACCACCGGGATAAAGGCCATGCCGTCCAGGGTCAGCAGCACCTGCGAGGTCTTCTCGGCCCCGCTGAGGTGGGCGTTCGTAAGCGCCGAGCCGGTCAGGTCCATGAGGGTGAGGTACACCGCGTTGCTCACCGAATAGCGGGCCGCGGCGAGCAGTACGAACCCGATGGCTATCACCGCGAGCAGGGCCGAGAAGATCACCCCGAACTTGTGCCATACCAGCCGGCGGAGCATGGTGGCGAAGGTCCGCGCCGGGTCACGCCGCCGGGTCAGCGGGTTGCGCGGCGTCCCGTCCGCGACGGCGAGCACCAGGTCGGCGTGGCCGGTGCGCGGCGGCAGGAGCCGGGGCTCAGCCGGGTCGTCGGTCACCGTGGCCAGGCCGCAGATGACATGGCCGGGCTCCACGTCGTCGTACTTGGCCACGTACAGGGTGCGCCGCTCGACCCGGACGTGGTTGGCGGCCGGCTCGCCCAGCGCGGCGGCGACGAACGACGGTGCCGACATCGCCGTCCCGGACAAGACCGTGCAGTCAGGGAAGAACAGCCGGAGGTGGTCGCCGAGGCGCCGGTTGTAGATGGCCAGGACCAGGCGCAGTCCGGGATTGAGCTCCTGGGCCCGCAGGCCGGCGTGCAGGTTGCCGACATCGTCTTGCCAGAGCACGGCCAGGGCCCGGGCCGAACCGATGTCCGCGTCGGTGAAAGCGTGGCTGCTGAGCTCGGGATGCTCGAGTATCTGGACCCCCGGCAGCCCGCTGATCTGCGGCCCGTGGTTGCGTTGCCGGGACGGCAGGATGACGGTCACCCGCTCGCCGTACCGGGACGTCAGTTCTTCGGTGATGCGGTAGGCAAGGGGCCCGTCGCCGCAGACGATGAGGTGGTCGCCCGGACTATCCGCACGCTGTGGGGGCGCAGGCATGCCGCGATCATAATGTCGGCGGAACCGCCCGGGTGCCCGCAAGCGTCAGGAACCGCCCGGGGCGTAAGCGTCACGGACCGCCCGGGTGGGGCAAGCGTCAGGAACCGCCCACCCTGCTTGGCGGGACGGCCGCCTCGAAGTCGCTGGCGGGCGCCTCGAAGTCGCTGGCCGGCGGCTCGGGCAGGCCGGCCGGGGCGTTGCCGGCCATGGGCTCGGCGAGCTCGACCCGGTTTCTGCCCAGCCGCTTGGCCAGGTAGAGCGCGGCGTCGGCGAGCCGCTCGAGCCGGTCCAGGGTGCTGGCGTGATCGGGAAAACCGCTGACACCGATCGAGATCGTGACCGACACGTCGATGCCCGGCAGGGAGATCTCGGCGATCGCCGCGCGGATGCGCTCGGCGATCGCGAGCGCGGAGGCGATCTCGGTGTCGGGAAGCAGGATCGCGAACTCCTCGCCGCCATTGCGAGCGGCGAAGTCGCGGCTGCGCAGCACGTTCCGCAGCACCGCGCCGACATTGGCCAGAACCTGATCCCCGACCGCGTGGCCACGCTGGTCGTTGATCTGCTTGAAGTGATCCAGGTCAAGGAACAGCAGCGCGAGCGGGGAACCCGTGGCGGTGGCCTGCGCGAACATCCGCTTCAGCGTGTCCGCGGCGGCCCGCTGGTTGGGGAGCCCGGTCAGGCTGTCGGTCGCGGCCCGGATCTCCGCGATGGCCAGGTTGCGGAGGTTCGCCAGGACGGGTGCCGCCTGACCGACGGACTCGTGGATCCGTTCTTCCTCGGCCTCGGCGTATGGAGTCGGGCGGTTGAGCAGGACGGAGCCGATCACCTCGCCGCCGACGGTGAGCGGAACGCAGGACGAGGCGCCCGGGCACGAGGCGCACACCGGGCACCCGAGCAGGACCGACCGCGCCGGGTCCTCGCGGTGCGTCCGGCCGGACCGGACCGCGAGGCAGGAGCGTGGTCTCGCGCCGCGCAAGGTCTCCGCCAGGGGCGAGCCGTCCGGCAGCGACGTCACCGCTTCCAGCCGGTCTGCGCTGTTGTTGCGGTTGAGCACCACCGCGGTGGTCGCCGTGAGCGCGCGCTCGAGGTAAAGCCGGAGGAGCTGATGCGCTTCTTCCTCGTCGTTGGCGACCTGCAGGGTGTCGGCGAACTCGGCCTGATCCTGACCCGGCTTGAGGTTCCGGCGGATACGGCGGATCCCGGACAGCAGCAGCAGCACGCCGATCACGACGCCGAGACCGGCGGCGCCGACGATGAAGACGGTGGTTCTCGCCTCGTTCGCGGACGCGGCCATCTGGTCGCTGCGCCCACCTTTCTGCTCGACCCGGAAGAGCCGGTCAAGCTGGGCGCCGACGGGCTGGTAGGCGGCCGTCAGCCGGGCGGCGAGCGTCGCGTCCGGATGGGACGGGATGCCGACCGGGCTGAGCAGATCGCGGACGGTGGTCCACTGCCGGACGAACAGCTCGAAGTCGGTGTATTCGGCCCGGGGATCGTTCGCGTGCAGCCGCTCGAGGGAGGAGAGCTCCGCGTCGGCCGCGGGCAGGATGCTGGTGTACAGCGAGCCGAAGAGCCGTGATCGCTGGGGCTGCCCGGCGGCCAGGAACGCCTCTTCGCCGGTGACGTACGCCGTGTCCATGTCCCGGGCGAGCTCGCGCGTCGCGGTGGAAGTGGTCAGTTCGTCGTTCGCGGTGTCATTTCCCAGCTTCGTCGACGCGTGAGTTCCCGCAATGCCAATGGCGGCGACGGCGATAGCCACGAGCGCGAGCCCGAGGCAAAGCGCTCCCAGTGCACTACTCGCCGCTCTGGCCAGGGTCTTCACTTATCTCCCTTACCCCGGAAAAGCTAACTATAGAGCATTTCCCAGGTTGGCCAGATCAGGAATAAGCTTTATTTCCAGAACCCTCACTAAAATCATGCGCCAAAATAGTGACCTAAACAACTATAAGTGGATTTGCCCGACGACAGAATCGTTATTCGCGGATCCTCTATAGCTGCGCGGTGGATCCGGGCTTTGCGGTCGATCCAGTGCACTGGGATACACCAAATCAACCACGAAGCCGAATCCACCACCGAAACCTGCCGCTGAGCACCGGAAAGCGTGACGCCCGGGACAGGCATGACCCGCTAACGTCCGCTCAGAACGTCCGGATGGCGATCTCGGCGGGCGCGGCGAGCAATCCTGTGATCTCATCGTCGAGGCGGCTGAGGGTGATGGATGTGCCGGCCATGTCCAAAGATGTGCAGTAGTTGCCGACGTAGTTCCGCCGGACGTTGATCCCGCGCTGCGCCAGTAGCTCATACGCGTACCCGTAGAGCAGGTAAAGCTCGCTGATGGGCGTGCCGCCGAGCCCGTTGATCATGAGCGCCACGTCGTCGCCCCGGCTGAACGGCAGGTCGGTCACGACCGCCTCGAGCAGTTCGTCGACGATCTCGTTGGCGCTGGCCAGCTTCTCGCGGCGGCGTCCCGGTTCGCCGTGAATGCCGACGCCCATTTCCATTTCGTCGTCCCCGAGATCGAAGAGCGGGGAACCCTTGGCCGGCGGCGTGCACGACGTCAGCGCCATTCCCATCGTCCGGGTCACCGAGTTGACCTTGTTGCCGATGCGCAGCAGCTCATCGAGCTCGGCACCCTGCTCGGACGCGGCCCCCACCGCCTTGATGACGAAGAAGTTCCCGGCCACGCCGCGCCGCCCGACCGTGTAGGTCTAATCCTTCACCGCGACGTCGTCGTCCACCAGCAGCGTCCCGATCGTGATCCCGTCAGCTTCCGCCATCTCCTGGCCCATCTCGAAGGCCATCCGGTCGCCGGTGTAGTTGTTGATAATGTGCAGCACGCCTTTAGCCGAGTTGAGCAGCTTGCTCGTCTCGAGCACGTAGTCCATCGGCGGTGCCGCGAACACGTCGCCTGGGCACGCGGCGTCGAGCATGCCCTTGCCGACGATCATGACGTGGGCAGGCTCGTGGCCGGACCCGGACCCCTGGATGACCGAGACCTTGTCGTCGCGGGGCGCGTCGGTCCGCATGATGAGGTTGTACTCAGGCACGTACTTAAGCGTGTCCGGGTTGGCCAGAGCGATGCCCTTCAGCATCTCGGGTACAAACTGCCGGGGGTCGTTGACGAACTTCTTCATGGCGTTACCTACCTCCAGGGATTCAGGATTGGCCGAGGCGCTTGGGCCACTCGTCGGCGAGCGCCTCAAACATCACGGCGACGGCCACGGCGCCCGCGTCCAGGGTGCCGATGCTCCGCTCGCCGGTGTAGCTAGCCCGCCCGCGCATGGCCTGCATGGGCCGTGTCGCCTCGGCGTGCTCCCGGGCGGTGGCCGCCGCCGCCCGCAATGTCGCGGCGGTGTCGTGCCCCGCGCTGATCTGCTCCTCGATGACGTCGACCGTGGGTACCAGCGCGTCAAGCAGGGTCTTGTCACCAACCTCTGACTTCCCGCGCGCCTTGATGCCCTCGATCGAGGCCCGCAGCATCGCGACGATCTGGGCGGGTTCCAGCCGGTCCGTGGCCCCGGCGGTGGCGCCCGCGCGCAGGAACGCCGTCCCCCAGATCGGCCCCGAGGTGCCGCCGATGCGGCTGGTGATCATGACGGCGATCTTCTTGAGGAAGGTGCCGATATCGGTGCGGTCGAAGTCGTCCCAGCCCTGCAGCACCAGCTCGAACCCGCGCGCCATCGAGTAGCCGAAGTCGCCGTCTCCCACGACCGCGTCGAGATCGCCGAAGTATTTCTCGTTGTCGACCGCGACCGTCGCGATGGTGCGGACGACCGCCTCGACGTCGCCGAGGTCTGCTGCGGGCATAGGTGCTCCTAGGCTGGTCAGGTCGGCCAGGGTGATCCAGGCCCCCGGAGTGGCCCGGCTGCGGTTGGCCAGGACCGTGGTGGGTTCCCCGCCGGGGTCGCCCAGCGAGGAAACGACCAGGGCGGCCTCGCTGAAATCCTCGGCCGCGGTGAAGTCGTTGACGGTGATCATGCAGGTCAGGTCGGCCCCGGCGGCGGCCAGCAGGCCATTTCTCGAGTCCTCGACGACGACCACGCTGTCGGCGCTGACGCCGAGTGAGTCGACGGCGAGAAGGTAGATATCGGGAGCCGGCTTCTTCCGAGGCACGATGTCACCGGCGAACACCGTGACCTCTCGTGCGCTGGCCGCCCCGACCGCCCGTTCGAGCGTCACCCGGACCGAGGGCTCGGCTGAGGTCGACGCGACAGCCACCAGCCAGCCCGCGGCCAGCGCTTCGGCGAGGATGCGGGCGATGCCCGGCCGGGGCGGGACCGCCCCGGCCGCGACCAGTTCGGCGTAGATGGCGGTCTTGCGGCGGTGCCAGGCGGCGACGGCGGCCTGCTGTCCCGCGGCGTCGGCCGGCAGGCCCGCGGCCGCGACGAACTCCGGCGTGAGCAGGCTGGCCAGCCGCTCCTTGCCGCCGCCGATGCGGACCTTTTCCTTGTAGTCCTCAACACTCCAGCGGACCGGGAGGCCGAATTCGGCGAACATCTGGTTGAACGCGACCAGGTGACCGTACCGTTCGGTGTCGGCCAGCACCCCGTCGCAGTCGAGCACGAGGGCCCGGGCCGCCGGGCCGCCTCCCGCGCTCACCAGGCCCGGCCGACGCTGCCGAAGCGGCGCATGTGATCAGCGGCCATATCCTTCACCGCGGTCCGCGTCGCGCTGAACAACGACGGAGGATCCCACTTGTCGCGCTCCTCCGCACCGCGCAGGAAGGCCAGGTTCGCCTTCATGTACGTCACCTTGAGCGCGGTGGAGATGTTCACCTTGGCGCAGCCGCGCGCGATCAGGTCGGTGAACTGGGCGTCCGTCATCCCGGTGCCGCCGTGCAGGGCGATGGGGATGGGCTGCGCGGCCACGATGTCGGAAACTCGCTGCGCGTCCAGATGAGGTTCGGTGCGGTAAACGCCGTGCGCGTTGCCGATGGCCGGCGCGAAGACGTCGATCCCCGTCGCCCGGATGAACTCGAGCGCCACCGGCAGCGACTCCCGCTTGGCCTCTTCGTCGGAGCCGATGCCGTCCTCGACGCCGGTGATGGCCTCGATCTCGCCCTCGACGTTCGCGCCGTAGGACCGGGCCTCGGACACGACCTCGACGGTCTGCCGCTGGTTCTCGGCCACCGGCAGGGTGGAGCCGTCGAACAGGACCGAGTTCCAGCCTTTGCGCAGGCAACTGCTGATGAACGCGCGATCGGGGCAGTGGTCGAGGTGCAGGCTGACCGGAACCTCGATTCCCGCCGTCAGCTGCTGCCACATGGCGAACAGCAGGTCGATGCCGATGGCCCGGACGGTCTTCACCGATGTCTGAACGATGACCGGCGAGCGCTGTTCCACCGCCGCCGCGAGCACCGCCTCCAGCGTCAGGTCGTTCACCACGTTGATCGCCGCGACACCGTAACGTTCGCTGAACGCCCGGTCGACGATTTGTTTCAACGGGACCACGGGCACAGGCAGAACCTCCGTTCCGGGTAACCCGAACCTATGCACCACGGCCGCCGCGCGGATCGGTGGAACCACCCATCTTCGGGGAGGACTTCCCCTACCTGGCGGCCTGGTTGAGCCTGGCCCGGCTAGCCAGCGCGGCGAGCTCGGTGCGGTTGCGGGCCCCGGTCTTCCGCAGCACCGCGCCGGCGTGCTTTTCTACCGTCTTGACCGAGAGGACCAGCTGCTCGGCGATGAGCTTGTCCGGCAGCCCCTGCTCCATCATGCCGCGCACCTGGCGTTCCCGCTCGGTCAGGGCCGGCTCGCCCTGATCTTCCTGCAGGCCGCGATGCAGCTGCCTGAGCACGGGACCGGACAGGATCGCCTGGCCGCGGCCAGCCGCGACGACGGCTCGCACCAGTTCCGGACCGTCCGCGCCCACGTCGACACAGCCCCGCGCGCCTGCGCGCATGGCGCTGGCGACCAGCTTCTCGTCACCGACGTCGCACAGGCCCACCACGGCCAGGCCCGGGTCGAGGCCGAGCAGCAGGCCCGTCACGCTCCCGGGATGGCCCGCTCCGGCCGACAGGCCAAGGTCGGCCAGCACCACCTCGGGCCTGAGCCCGCGCCAGGCCTCCAGCGCCTGTTCCGCCGTCGCGACCTCGCCGACCACCTCGATGCCCGGCTCGTGACCGGAAAGCAGCCGCACGATTCCGGCCCGCAGCAGGGGCCGGGCCGCCGCGACCAGGACGCGCAGCCGCGGGCCGCCCTGCTCGTCTTGCCGCCGGTAAGGGAACCGGGCGCGGATCCGGGTGCCCCAGCCGGCCAGTGAGTCGACGTCGACGGTCGCGCCGAGAACACGTGCGCGCTCACTGAGGGCGCGCAGCCCGAAGCGATCGCCTGGCCACTCGGCCTTCGGGTCGAAGCCCTGGCCGTCGTCTTGCACCAGCAGGGTCACCACGGCCGGCTCGTACATCAGGCCAAGCCGGACCGAACGCGCCTGAGCGTGCCGGACGATGTTGGTCAGCGCCTCCCGCGCGACCCGCAGCACCGCCTGCGACAGGCGCTCCTCCATCGCCGGCGGCGTCCCGGCGGACACGTACCTGACCTCGAGTCCGCCCATGCTCTGCGCCCAGGCAGCCTCGGAGCGGAGGGCGTCCTCGAGCGTTTGCCCGTTCAGCGGCGATGCGGCCAGGCCGAGCAGGGTGAGCCTGGCCTCGGCCAGCGCGTCCCTGGCGGCGGTGCTGGCCTGCCGGAGCTGGGCCAGTACGGCCTTGATCTCCTCATCGCGGACCGCCGCCTCCCGGGTGCTGGCGGCAAGATCCCGTTCGGCATGGTCGAGGCACACCCGGATGCTCACGAGCCGCTGCGCGAGGCTGTCGTGCACCTCTCCGAGCAGCCGGTCGCGTTCGGCCGACGCGGCCTCCGCCCGGGCTCGCTCCTCGGCCACCTCGTGCATCCGCGCGGTGGCTAGCGCGATCGCCGCATGCCTGGCGAACAGCTCAAGCAGCTCGGCATCATCAGGCCCGAAGACTCGTCGTTCGTCCCGGCTGAAAACGATGCAGACCCCGATGACGCGCCCGCGCCATTCCAGCGGCACGCCGATGACGCCGCGCAGAGTAGCGCGCTCCGCCGCGGCCACATGGCCGCCGTGGACTTCGTCGTAGCGGGCAAACCAGACCGGGGCGCGGCGCGCCACCACGGCTCCGGTCATTCCCTCGGTGAGCGGAAAAACCTGTCCGGACTGACAGGCCACCCCGATGTCAGCCTCCTTGCGGTACGTCCCGGCGGCCTCATCGACGCTGCAGACCGAACCCGCGTGACAGCCGAGCAACTCGGTGCAGCGCCGCAAGATTCTTTCCAGCAGCGGGCGCAGCGAGAACTCACCGGCCAGATCCTCCGCCACCGCGATCAGGCCGGCCGCCCGTGCGGCGACGCCCTGCTGGCTCTGCGGTAGTCCCGTAGGACCGCGGTCGGTGGACACATGCCCTCCGGATCTGCAACGGCGCTGTCGCACCGCCGAGTGGCTCGCTCAGCGGTTCGATCTGAGCATCGCCCGCTGGACGATACGACGTCAAGGCGGGCCCGCCGGGCCCGGCCTCTATGGTGGCGTCATGAGCTCCTGGTGGCAGCGCGACGTGATCGCGGCGGGCAAGCTGCCGCTGATGCTGTGCTTCCTGGCCTTCGTCGTCACGTTCGTGACCACCCGCGGCATCACGCGCATGATCCGCGACGGCCGCGGCCCGTTCCGGAACGTCACGGCGGACGGGACGCATATTCATCATTCCGTGCCCGGCATCATCCTGCTGATCATCGGCGCCTTCACCGCGATCGGCGGGCCCGCCGGCTCGCTGGGCTGGACCTCGTTCGCCGCGGTGGCCGTCGGTACCGGCACCTCCCTGGTCCTGGATGAGTTCGCGCTGATCCTGCACCTGCAGGACGTCTACTGGAGCGGCGAGGGTCAGCTCTCGGTCGAGGCGGTAAGCCTGACCGCCGCCTGCCTCGGGCTGGCCCTGGCCGGGTTCAGCCCGTTCGGCATCAAGGACGCCGACGCCATCGAGATCTCACTACGACTGACCGCCACCGGCGTCCTGGTCGCGGACGGCGTGCTCGCCCTGATCTGCGTGCTCAAGGGCAAATACCGGACGGCCCTGTTCGGGCTCTTCCTGCCGCCCGTCGCGGTGTTCGGCGCGCTGCGCCTGGCCCGTCCGGCATCGATCTGGGCCCGGCATCGCTACCGGGCCAGGGAGATGGAGCGCGCCACCCGCCGCGCCGCCGACTTCGACCGGCATTTTGCCCCGCTCCAGACCGACTGGGACAATTTCATCGGCGGAAAACCGTCCCAGCCCAACCCGCCCGCCCCTGAACCGGACCCGGAAAGGAAGCAAGCTTGACGACCGAATTGGTGCTACTCGGAACGGCGGGCGCACCCTTGCCCGTGGCCGGCCGCGGCGGGATCTCATCGGCGCTCGTCGTGGACGGGCGAGTCTTCGTCATCGACTGCGGTCGCGGGTCACCGTCCGCCTTCGTCGAGGCGGGCCTCGACTTCACCCGGCTGGAGGCCGTGTTCCTCACCCACCTGCATGCCGACCACACCGGTGATCTGCCCGGCCTGCTGCTCTACCCATGGGGCGTCCGGGTCGGCGATAACGGCCCGCTCGCGCCGATCCGCGTCTACGGGCCGTCACGACCCGCGGCGGTGCCGGCCGGTGACGCCCTCTTCCATCGCGAGACCACCATCCATCCGGAACGACCGGTCCCTGGCGCGTCCGACCTGGTCGAGAGCATCCTCGCGGGCTACGCCTACCATCTGAACGTCATGCCGCTGGACGCCCGCATGCCGGACGCGGGCGCGCTCGTCCGGGGCATCGACATCTCCGTCCCGGCCCGGACCGATGGCTTCGCCCAGGCCCCGGTGCTCGTCTTCGGCGACGGAGCTGTCCGGGTCACCGCCGTCGCGGTGACCCACGGCCACGCCGTTCCGGCGCTGGCGTACCGTTTCGACACCGCGGACGGCTCCGTGGTGTTCTCCGGCGACACCACCGTGAACGACGACCTGATCGCCCTGGCGCAGGGCACCGACATCCTCGTTCACCAGGTCGCCGACCTCGGCTACCTCGAGCGGCACGGCATGACAGGTGCCGCCCTGGAACGGATGGCCGCGCTGCACACCGACCTCACCGAGGTCGGTGGCGTGGCCGAGCGCGCCGGAGCCCGCGAGCTGATCCTCAGCCACTATCTCCCCGCTGAACCGGACGCGATCACCGCGGCGGACTGGGCCAGGCGTGCGGCCCACGGCTTCAGCGGGACCACCACCGCCGGCCACGATGGCCTGCGCAGAATGCTCCCTGCCCGGGAGTGAGCCTGCCTTCGACGGCGGCCAGGAGCCGGCGGGCTGTCGATCACGACTTACCCCTGGCCGCTCAAAGAGTGCCTCCCATCGCGCTGACCAGCTCGGAGCGGGAGATGCCGTGCTTGTCGCCGAACTCCTCGAGTTGCTTGAGTTCGATCTGATCGGGGAAAACCCGCGACGCCTCCTCGGCTGCCTCGGTGTAACCCATGCGATTCATCATGTCAATCGCCCACTTCTTGCTAATGGCCATGTACTCGAGCCTAGGCGAACTGCGGGTAGAGGGCGGCGACGCCGCCGGCCAGGCCCTGCTGGACCCGGCGGCTGGTGTCATCGGCCAGCACCTCGACCGCGCCCGCGGCCAGGCCGTCTAGCGCCAGCTTGGCCACGATGGCCGGGTCGACCTTGGGTACGTCCAGATGGCGGACCATGTCGGTGTCCATGTAGCCCACGTGCAGCGCGGTGACCTGCGTGCCCTGGCCGGCGAGCTGGACGCGCAGGCCGTTGGTCAGCGACCACTCCGCCGCCTTGGCCGCGCTGTACGCGCCGCTGGCCCCCTGGTTGAGCCACGACAGGGCGGAAAGGACATTCAGCACCCCGCCCCCGCCGCCCGCCGCGAGCTGCGGCGCGAACGCCCGCGTGACCCGCAAGGTGCCGTAGAAGTGCGTGTTCATCTCCCGCTCGATGTCGGCCAGCGGGCCGTCGAGCAGCGCGGCGCCGGTCGAGGATCCGGCGTTGTTGACCAGCAGCGTGACATCGCCCGTCGCGGCGGCGGCGGCGGCCACCGACGCCGGGTCGGTGACGTCCAGGGCGACCGGCGTGACGCCGGGCAGGTCCACCGAGGCCGGGTTGCGCGCCGCCGCGTAGACGCGCGCTCCGCGCGCCAGCAACTCCTGCGCGAGGTAACGGCCCAGGCCGCGGTTAGCCCCGGTGACCAGGGCGGTGCTTCCTTCGATCTGCATGACATCCTCCTGAGTAGGTTTCTCCAACTTAGCATCTCGGTAGGAAAAAGCAACTCAGGGTAGAATGGACGCATGGAATCCGAGCCGGCCTGCTCCATCGCCCGCAGCCTGACGGTGCTTGGCGAGCGGTGGACGTTCTTGATCCTGCGGGAGGCGCTAGCCGGGGCTACCCGGTTCGCCCAGTTCCGTGACGCCCTGGGCATCGCGCCCGACATGCTGGCCGACCGGCTGGCCACGCTGGTCAGCTACGGCGTCCTGACCCGCGAGCCCTACCAGGAGCCCGGTCGGCGGGTGCGCTACGGCTACCAGCTCACCCCGGCCGGGCGCGAGCTGCAGGTGGTGCTGGGCGCGCTCCAGCAGTGGGGTGACGCGCACCTGCCCCGGCCCGAGGGACCGACGCTGCTGCGGCGGCAACGGGGCACGGAGCGGCCGCTGCACGTCGCCTACGTCGACGACGACGGCCGCGAGATCGACCCCGACGACGTGGCCTTCGTCCGGACCCCCGCCTACCCGGCCTGACCAGCCTTGATTCAGATCTCCCATTCGTAGGAGAACTTCACCACGTCGAGAATCACGAAGGTCTCCACGGCGGTGATGGCCTGGATCTGGCCGAGCGTGTTGGAGGTGAACCCGAGCAGGTGGTGCTGGTCGCAGAAGAAAGCCTCCACGATGATGTCGAACCGCCCGGTCGAGACTCCGACGTAGCGCACCTCGGGCTGCTGCTTGAGCTGCTCGCCGACGGCGCGCAACTCGGGGAGCAGGACGGAGATCCCGATGATCGCCGACAGGCTCCGGCCCACGGCCAGGGGCGTCGGAACCGCCACGATGTTGATCAACCCGCGGGAGACCAGCTGACCGATTCTCTTGCGGGCCGTCGTTTCCGAGACACCCAGCTCCCTGGCTATGTCGGTGTTCGCCATCCGGCCGTCGACCTGCAGGATTTTGATCAGGCGGCGGTCAGTCTCATCGAGCAGGCGGGCGTGCTCCGGCTCACACAACAGAACCTCGCAGTTCGAATCACAGCTCTACCGATCTAATATTAACCGAGATTCGAACTTAATAATCTGAAAAATGTTGACATTCGTCAAGTTGTGGTTTTAGGCTCCGGTCATCTGATCCCTAGGAGGACGCGATGGCTGAAGCCGTGACAGCAGGTTCCTCGACAGCTCCCGGTGTCTTCTCCCGGAAGGCGTCCGGGCTGGTCCGGGTCGGCAGCACGCTCGACGTGTTCATCTTCAATGTCGGTCTGGTGTCTGTCGGCATCGCCATCGCCTACAACCAGTACTACGGGCCGAGCCTGTATCCGGGGGCGCAGCCGTGGGTGGCCACCCTGCTGGCGGCGTTCGGCATGGTCTTCGTGGCGGCCGCCTTCTACTGCTGGTCGGTCGTCTTCCCCCGCTCGGGTGGCGTCTACGTGTTCCTGTCGCGGACCATCAACCCCGGTGTGGCCTTCGTCATGTCGCTGATCGAGACGATCATCCTGCTGTACTACGCGGCGCTGGCCGCCGGCCTGATCGTTCAGGTCGGCCTGTCCTCGTTCTTCGGCGCGGTCGGGACAGTGGCCAAGAACGCGACGCTGACCAGCTGGGGTGCGACGGTGGCCAGGCCGGCCGGGGTGTTCTGGATCGGCACCCTGATCATCGTGGTGGCCGGGGTGCTGCTGATCAGCGGGACCCGGCGGTACTTCACGGTGCAGCGGGTCTTGTTCGTCGTGGCGGTCGTCGGGCTGGCCGTGATCGCGGTGGTGATGATCTTCGGCAGCCGGGCCAGCTTCCAGCACAACCTGACCGGGCTGACCGGCCTGCACTACAACCAGGTCATCGCCACGGCGGAGAAGCACGGGTACGCGCCCGCAGCCAGCAGTTTCAGCATGAGCGGAAAGTTCCTCATCTGGCCGCTGCTGCCGCTGCTCGGCGCCGTCCAGTCGGTCGGGATCGGCGGTGAGATCAAGAAGGTCCGGCGCTCGCAGCTGTACGGGATGATCGGTGCCGTCGTGGCCACGGGCATCGTGATCGCGCTGTTCGCGCTGCTGTCGAACAAAGACTTCGGCTACAACTTCCAGGGCGCGGTGGCCTACAACTCGCTGAACGGAGTGACCGGGGCGACCACCTCGACCGCGCCGTGGTTCGCCGTGCTGGCCGGGATCCTGGGCGACAACGTCCTGCTCTCCGGCATCATCCTGGCCACCTTCGCGGCGTGGATCTGGTTCTGGATCCCGGCCGAGCTGGCCTATACGACCCGGAGCATGATCGCGTGGTCGTTCGACCGGGTGGCACCGGACCGGCTCGGCTTCGTCAGCGAGACGGTGCATACGCCCGTGGTCGCGATCGGGATCTCGACCAGCGGCGCGGTCGTCTTCATGTGGCTCATCGCCTTCAAGGCCGTTTCCTTCCTGACCTTCATCGAGGTGCTGCTGGTCATCTGGGGCACGGTCATGGTCTCGGCGGTGCTCTTCCCGGTGCTGCGCAAGGGGCTCTATGCCTCGTCGCCGGCCAAGAACTTCAAGATCGCCGGTATCCCGGTCATGCCGGTGTCAGGTGCGATCTCCACGGTGTTTTTCGCGCTGGCCTTCTGGCTGCTGTGGCGGGACCCGATCGCGGCCGGGCCACTGATCAAACTGTCCAAGATGCCGGTGGAGGCCTGGATCACGCTGGGGGCGATCGTGGTAGGCACGGCGTGGTATTTCGGGGCGAAGGCCTACCGCAGGCGGCAGGGCATCGACATCAGCCTGGCGTTCCAGCAGATCCCGATCGAATGAGGACCCCGGCGAATGCGGTCGTGAGGTGATCGCGGTCTGGGATCGGCTGCAGTCCGAGGCGGTTTCGATCGTCGCTGAGGCTGGCCGGGCGGGCGTCACGCTCCGGGTCGTCGGCTCGGCCGGCATCCGGCTGCACTGCCCGGGTCCCGGCCCGGTCATGGACCGGCTCGGCCGGCCGGCCAAGGACATCGACTTCATCGTCCCGCAGCAGCACCGCAAGGGCATGCGCCGCCTGCTGGAATCCCGCGGCTACGTCACAGACAGGGACCTGCTGATCGCGATGGAAGGCACCAGGTACAGCTTCACCCACGCCGAGCACGGGACGGAGATCGATGTCTTCGTCGAGCGCCTGGCGTTCTGCCACACGATCGAGGTCCGCGACCGCCTGGACGTCCACCCGGTCACGATCCCGCTGGAGGAACTGCTGCTGCAGAAGGTCCAGATCATCGAGATGACCACCACGGACGTCATCGACATCAGCGTGCTCCTGGCCACCCACGAGGTAGCGCCGGCCTCCGGGGACACCGAGACGGTCGACGCCGGCCGCATCGCCCGCCTGCTCGCCCGTGACTGGGGGTTCCATCACACGGCCACCCGCAACCTGCGTCAGGTCCGCGACGCCGTCGGGGGAGCCACCACCGATCTGGGCCAGGAGCCGAATGACAAGATCCGCGACCGGGTCGGCCGGGTCCTCGAGGCTATCGACGCCGAGCCGAAGAACCTGGCCTGGCGGATGCGAGACCGGATCGGGGAGCGCAAGCAGTGGTGGCAGGACGTCGATGACAAGGAGGCGACCTACTGATGGGCCTGCTGCGCAAAAAGCCGCCGATACCGCGTGGTCAGGACGAGCGCACCATCTTCTTCGCCTCCGACCTGCATGGCTCCGAGGTGTGCTTCAAGAAATTCGTGGCCGCCGCGAAGTTCTACGGCGCGGACACCCTCCTGCTCGGCGGTGACATCAGCGCGAAGATCGTCGTGCCGATCGTGACCACCGGCGCCGGGAAGTACGTCGCGCAGTTCCACGGCCAGGAAGAAAAGATCGACGACGTTACCATCGCCGATTTCGAGCAGCGCGCCTGGAACAGCGGCCTTTACACCGAACGGATGGAGCCCGACGAGTACCAGCACTTCGTCGATCACCCCGACGAGGTTGAGCTGCTGTTCAACCGGGTCATGCGCCGGACCGTACAGCGGTGGGTCGAGTACGCGAAAACGAAACTCGCCGACAGCCCGGTCACCATCTACAACGCGCCAGGCAACGACGACCCCAAGGAAGTCGACGAAGTTCTGCTCACCCACGGCGATGACCGGCTGATCTTCGTCGAAGGTGAGATCGTCGAGCTGGCCCCTGGCATGGAGATGCTCAGCACCGGCTACACGAACGTCACCCCCTGGGACACCCACCGCGAGTACAGCGAAGACGAGATCCGCGCCCACCTCAAGCAGATGACCGACCGGCTAGCCCGTCCGCGCCAGGCGATCTTCAACATTCATGTCCCGCCCTACAACTCGCGGCTGGATACGGCGCCGCTGCTCGGCCAGGACCTCAAGGTGAAAACCTCGGCAGGCGCTCAGGTGACTGCCCCGGTCGGATCGGTGGCCGTCCGGGAGGCCATCGAGGAGGTCCAGCCGCTGCTCGGCCTGCACGGGCACATCCACGAGTCTGGCGGCTCAGTCAAGATCGGCCCGACCACCGCCATCAACGTCGGCTCGGAGTACGGGGAAGGCGTCCTGCGCGGGGTGCTGCTCACGATCGGCGGCGGCAAGCTGCTGCGCTATCAGGCGGTCACCGGGTGACGCGCCAGGCGGCCGAACTCCCGCCGGAAAGACCGGCGGAAAGAAAGGACAGGGTCGAAGGCGTGACAGATATCGAGCGACTCAGGCACGATCTGGAGTCTCAGGGCGTCAAGTACGTGTTCGGTGCCTATACCGACGTGCACGGCGTCCCGAAGTCCAAATGCGTCCCGGTCGCGCACCTCGCCGACGCGGCGGCTGGCTCGGAGCTTTACACCGTGGGCGCGCTGGACGGGATGGGCGAACTCGGCCCGAATGAAGACGAGTGCGCTGGGATCCCCGACCTGGCCGAGATCACGGTGCTGCCCTGGGACCGCCGGTACGCGGTGGCGCCGGCCAACCTCTACTTCCACGGCGAGCCGTACTCCCATGACTTCCGGCGCATCCTGCAGAACCAGATCGACGAGGCCGCGGCGGCGGGTTTCCGGATGAACATGGGCGTCGAGCCGGAACTCTACGTACTCCGCGACACCCCCACCGGCGCACAGCCGTGGATTCCCGAGGACCTGCACAACGCGCCCACCCGCGGCTACGACCTGGAGACCACGATCCTGGCCGACCCGTTCCTTGAGCCCATGGTCCAGTACATCAACGAACTCGGCTGGGACGTGTACTCCTTCGACCATGAGGGCGGCGACGGCCAGTACGAGTTTGACTTCGGCTACACTGACTCGCTGAAGATGGCCGACCGGATGCTGATTTTCCGGCTGATGGCCAAGCACGTCGCCCGCACGCTTGGCTGCTTTGCCTCGTTCATGCCCAAGCCGTTCCAGACTTCGTTCGGCTCCGGTGCTCACCTCAACGTCAGCCTCGCGGACATCAACACGGGCCGGAACCTGTTCGACGGCGGCGCGACCGGAGACCTCTCCGCGATTCCGCATGACCAGGCTTACGGCCCGATCGCGTATCACTTCACCGCCGGCGTGCTCGCGCATGGCGCCGCCCTGATGGCCGTGCTGTCCCCGACCGTCAACTCTTATAAGCGGCTCATGCCGCGCGGTCTTATGCAGGAGATCTCCTGGGCTCCGGTTTTCCAGGCGTGGGGATACAACAACCGGACCTTGATGGCCCGGCTGCCGATGAACCGGCGGTGCCTGGAGGTGCGCACGGCCGACAGCGCGGTGAACTTCTACCTGGGCGCCGCGCTGGTGCTCGCCGCCGGTCTCGACGGCATCCGGCGCGAGCTGAAGCCCGCCGATCCGGTCAACATCGACACCTACAAGGTCAGCGAGAAGGACCTGGCCGACATGGGCGTGCGCCGTCTGCCGTCGCATCTGGGCGAGGCGGTCACCGCCTTCGAGGACAGCGAGTTCGCCCAGCAGGTACTCGGTTCGGAGCTGCACGCCAGCTACGCCAGCCTCAAGCGCGCGGAGTGGCAGGAATACAACACCGTCGTCAGCCAATGGGAGCAGGACAAATACCTGCGGCTGTGGTGACCAAGAAGGAGAGGAAGTCACGGTGAGTAACCTGCGGGAAACGCCGACGAGCTCAGCGCTGCGCCGAGACCAGGCCAACATCGAGGCCGTCGCCCGGATGACCGGCGCCGAGCCGGTCCTTATCGACGTCCAGGCCGCCGGCCAGGCCATCCCCGGCATGACGCCGCAGACGATCCTCACCTCCGGGCCGCCGCTGCCGTGGCCGGAGTACTACGGCGGCCAGCGCCGCGCGGTGATCTACGGCGCCATCTACGAGGGTCTGGCCAGCGACGAGTCAGACGCCGACGCCAAGCTGCGAGACGGGCGGATCGTCCTCGGTGCGACCCACGACCACGGCTGCGTCGGGTCGGTCGCGGGCATCTACACCGCGTCCATGCCGGTCTTCGTGGTCGAGAATACGAAACGGGGAAACCGGGCTTACTGCAACTTTTACGAGGGCGAGTCACGGCACCGGCTGAACTACGGCTCCTATAACGACGAGGTGCGGGCCGGACTGGATTTCCTTCGCGACGAGCTGGCGCCGGTTCTGGGGGACGTGATCCGGTCTTCCGGTGGCATTGCGCTTAAGCCGCTGATCGGGCGGGCCCTGCGGATGGGCGATGAACTGCACAGCCGCAATACCGCCGCCACCACCTTGCTGATCCGGGCCCTGACGCCGCAGTTCGTGGAGTACGCGGTCGGCTCCTCGAAGGAGCGGGCGCTGACGGCGCTTGGCTTCTTTTTCGACAGCGACTACTCGTTCTTGCGTCTGTCCATGGCGGCGGCCAAGGCCATGGCCGACGCGGCCCGGGACGTCCCCGCGTCCAGCGTGGTGACGGCGATGACCATCAGCTGCCGCAATTTTGCCATCAGGGTGAGCGGGCTGGGCGATCAGTGGTTCCTCGGACCGCTGCCGGAAGTGTCCTGCAAGCTGTTCGAGGGCTTTACCGACGATGACGTCCAGTGGATCGGCGGCGAAAGTCACATCACTGAGACGGTCGGGCTCGGCGGCTTCGCCCAGGCGGCCGCGTTCGGGCTGCAGGCCTACCAGGGCGGCTCGGCGCAGGAGATGGTGGCGATGAACTCGCTCATGTACCACATCACCGTGGCCGAGCATCCCGACTTCAAGATCCCGTATTTCGGGTTCCGCGGCACCCCGGTAGGGATTGACGTCTTCAAGGTCGCTGCTACCCGCACCCAGCCCGTTATCGACGGTGGCCTCGCGGGCAAGAACGGCGGGCAGATCGGTGCCGGGATCCTGCGTGCGCCGCTGGAGTGCTTCGACGCGGCAGCGGCCGCTTACCAGCAGCGATACCAGGACGGCTAGACGATCTCCCACTCGTAGGAGAACTTGACCACCTTGAGGATGATCGACGTCTCCAGATTCGTGATCCCCGGCAGGCTGCCGAGCTTGTCGGTGACGAACTCGAGCAGATGCTCCTGGTCGGTGAAGAATGCCTCGACCATGAGGTCGTAACGCCCGGCCGACATCCCGATGTACCGGACCTCGGTGTAGCTGCGGATGGCGTCGGCGACCCCGTGAATCGCGGTCAGCTCGACGGAGATGCCGATGATGGCCGACAGGTTCATGCCCGCGGCCTCAGGAGTCGGCACGGCCACGATGCTGATCAGCCGTTCATCGAGCAGGTGAGCGATCCGCTTGCGCACGGTCGTCTCGGTGATCTCAAGCACCCGGGCGATCTCTGTGTTGCTCAGCCGTCCGTCGACCTGGAGCATCTTGATGATCTTGCGGTCCAGCTCGTCGACCTGCCGGGCTCTGACGCGGGGAACCGGAGCGTGCCCATCGGCTTGCTGACCGCTTTTCGAAGCCACGCGGACTCCTATCACCACCGGCTCAGCCGTGGATGGACCTGCTCGTTGACACCGGCGCGTCTCGTCGTCTGCCGACAGCGGTCACCATCATAAGGCCGGGCCGGATGCCCGGCTCACCTGGAGGCTGGGCAGGCTGTCAGGAACCCCGTCGCTTATCAGCCGGCGGACCAGGGTCGTGTCGAGCCCTTCGGCCACCAGGTCGCCCAGCGCGTCGAGCCAGTCGTCGCGCACCTGCGCGTAGCACACCTCGCCCGGGGCCCACCGGCGTCCGGCCTGGCCGGCGACCTGGGTCAGGAAAGCCCGCCGGAAAGCGTCGTTCTCGAATATCCCGTGCCAGGACGTGCCGCTCACCGGTCCGGCCACGCATCCCTCGGCCGATCCGTCCTCGGCGATGATCAGCGGCTCGCCATCGTCCGGGTGGACCTGGCCGTGCCGGATCTCGTAGCCGTGCACGGGCATCCCGCGCACGCTGCCGCGGGACTGGCGTAGCGTCTTGGCCCGGGTGAACTGCGTCGTAACCGGCAGCAGGCCAAGTCCCGGTACCTCGGCGATGGCATTTTCCACCCCGTCGGCGATGCGGCTACCCAGCATCTGATAGCCCCCGCAGATGCCGATGACGGGCCGCCCCTGCGCGGCGTGCCGGCCGACCTCCTCTGCTAGCCCGCGGTCGCGCAGCCACTGCAGGTCATGCACCGTGGCGCGGGTGCCGGGCAGGATGACGAGATCGGCGTCGCCGAGGTCATCCGGCCGCGTCGCCAGGCGTACCAGCACGCCCGGCTCGCAGGCAAGCGGATCGACGTCGGTGTAGTTCGACAGCCGGGGGAACCCGATCACGGCGACCCGCAGCGCCTGGCCCGCGGCGTCACGCATGGCCCACGGCTGGCTCTGCTCCAGCCGCATGCTGTCCTCCCCATCCGGCCAGGCGCCGGACAGCCAGGACAGGACTCCGGCGCATGGCCGGCCGGTGAGCTCTGACAGCCAGTCCAGGCCGGGCTGCAAGATGCTGCGGTCGCCGCGGAACTTGTTGATCACGTAACCGGCGATGTGCCGCTGGTCGGCGGGATCGAGCAGGGCCAGGGTGCCGAGCAGCGACGCGAACACGCCGCCCCGGTCGATGTCGCCGACGAGCAGGACGGGAAGATCCGCGGCCCGGGCCAGGCCCATGTTGGTGATGTCCCCGGCGCGCAGGTTGATCTCGGCCGGGCTGCCCGCACCCTCGCAGATGACGACGTCGTAGCTGGCCCGCAAGGTGGCCAGGCTGTCCAGGACGACGTCGAGCAGTTCCAGCTTGAGCTGGGCGTAGGTGCGCGCGTCCGCGTCGCGCCAGGGCTGGCCGAGCACGATCACGTGAGACCGCTGATCGCTGCCGGGCTTCAGCAGGACCGGATTCATCAGGTGAGTCGGGGCCACCCGGGCCGCTGCCGCCTGCATGGCCTGAGCCCGGCCGATCTCCGCGCCCTCGGCCGTGACCATGCTGTTGAGCGCCATGTTCTGGGCCTTGAACGGTGCGACCCGGACGCCCTCACGCACCAGCCACCGGCACAATCCAGCGGTGATCGCCGTCTTGCCCACATCACTGTGCGTGCCGGCGACCAGCAATGCTCCGCTCACACCCAACCCCTACCAGGAGCCCTCGGCGTGATCAAATCACTGCGAAACCCGGCCACCCCGCGCCGTCGTCCAGGGACGGAGTTTCTCGGGGTTGCGTACGACCCAGATGCGCTTTATCCGGTTGCCCGCGATTCCGAACGCGAACACCGTCACGATGCGGCCGTCTTGCTGAGCCACCAGCCCGGGCTGGCCGTTGACCGTCCGCTCCAGGAACGTCATGTTGCCGGGCGCCCGGTTGGCGATCTCGACCCAGGCGCGTGCGACCTGATCCCCGCCTTCGATCGGGCGCAGGAAGGCAATAGCGAGGCCGCCGCCGTCGGCGATCGCCATGGCGCCGGGATCGAGCAGGCCGATCAGGGCGTCGATGTCCTTGGCCTCCCATGCCGCCTTGAAGGCCCTGACGATGCCGGCCTGCTGAGCGGTCGGACTCGCGGGAGCCTGCGCCACGCGAATGCGACGGCGGGCCGAGGAGGCCAGCTGGCGGCACGCCGCCGGCGTACGGCCGACGATCTCGGCTACCTCGGCGAAAGAGTAAGCGAAGACGTCATGCAGGATGAACGCGACGCGCTCGGCCGGGGTCATCGATTCGAGCACGACGAGGAAGGCCATGTTGACCGACTCATCCAGGGTGACCCGGTCGGCGGGGTCGACGGTGGCGCCGCCCGGCCGCCCGGTGATCCACTCGGTACGTTCGGGCAGCGGCTCGGGGATCCATTCGCCCACGTAGGTCTCTCGCCGGGCCCGTGCCGAGCCGAGCAGGTTGAGGCAGATGCGGCTGGCCACTGTCGTCAGCCAGGCGCCGGGAGATTCGATGGCTTCGGCCTGCGGCCGGGACATCGCGTACCAGCGGGCGTAGGTCTCCTGGACGGCATCCTCGGCCTCGGCCAGGGAGCCCAGGAGCCGGTAGGTGAGATTGATCAGCTGACGCCGCTCGCTCATGATCGCGTCCAGGCCCGGCTCGGCCCGGCCGCCTCCTGGCCCGGATCGGGTGGTCATGGTGCCGACGGCTCCCTCGGTCGTATCTGCCCTCACCAGTCCCGACAAGACAGCGCACCAGAATGTGAGGCCGGCGCCTCGCCTCACATTCCAGGGGGTTTCGTTGTCGTACTGCTTAGGCGAACACATCATCGCACCCGATGCCACCCGCACCGGGTGCGATGTGACCAGGAGGGAAAAGGGAACCGATGAGTGACTTTCAGGCCATCGCCGACCGCGTCGAGATCGAGGCGCTGCGCGGCGAGTTCACCGACGCGGCGATGATGCGCGACCGCGCCCGCCTGGCGTCGCTATTCACGCCGGACGGCGTGCTGCGGATGCCCAACATCCCCGCCGAGCTGGCCGGCCGGGAACAGATCCGCGCCGGGGGCGAGCGGCTGCAGGCCGAGTGGGACTTCTTCGTGCAGACCACCCACCCCGGGACGATCCAGCTGGACGGCGACACCGCGACCGGCCGCGCCTACATCCAAGAGCTCGCCCGCACCCGCGACGGCCGCCAGGGCCTGAACTACGCCATCTACCACGACCGCTACCAGCGCACCGGCGGCGGCTGGAAGTTCACCGAGCGGGTCTACGAGGTCAGGTACCTCGACACCAGCCCGCTGGCGGGCTCGGCGCCCCGCCCAGCCGGAGCACCCGCCACACCGTTCGCCGACCCGGCGCCCGCGCCGAGCCTGGAGCGGGCGGCCGCTGCGCTGACGGCACACGGTTTCACCGTCGAAATCCTCGACGACGCTGCTGCCGCGCGTACCCGCATCAAAGATCTGATACCCGAGGGCGCCAGCGTGTTCACCTCGGCCAGCGAGACCCTCCGCCTGTCCGGCATCGATGAGGACATCAACGCCAGCGGGCGCTACCAGGCCGTCAAGCCACGCGTCCTGGCCATGGACCGCGTCACCGGCGCCGACGACATCCGGCGGCTGCTCGCCAGCCCCGACGTCGTCGTGGGCAGCGTCGCCGCGCTCACAGAAACCGGCTCCCTCGTGGTCGCCTCGGGCAGCGGAAGCCAGCTACCCGCCTACGCCGGCGGCGCCGCCCGCGCGATCTGGATCATCGGGGCGCAGAAGGTGGTTCCCGACCTGAGCACCGCGCTGCGCCGCGTCGAAGACCACTGCCTCCCGCTGGAAAGCGCCCGCACCCAGGTGGCCTACGGGTGGCCCAGCGCCGTCAGCCGCCTTCTGGTCCTCAACGCAGAACCCCACCCCGGGCGCGGCACCGTCCTGCTGCTCCGCGAAGCGATCGGATTCTGAACCGCCGGGAGTCGTCCAGCCGATCATTCGCTCCAGAACGGGCGCACCTCGATCGCGTGATAGCGGGCGATCGGATGCGCGGCCGCGAGCTCGATCGCCTGCTGCCGATCGGCGCAGCTGACGACGTCGATGCCGGCGATGAACTCCTTGGTCTCGATGAACGGCCCGTCGCTGAGCAGCTTCTCTCCGCCGCGGACACGGACCGTCGTGGCCGTCTCTGGCCCCTCAAGCGCGTTCCCCAAGACCTGAAGGCCGCGTGCCTCCAGGTCCAGCCGCCAGGCTTCGCCCTCGTCCATCACCGCCTGATCGTTGAACGGCGCCGCCGGCGTTCCGCCCATCCACATGGTCAGCAGGTACGGGCGGGCGTCGCCGTCCTCACCGCGCCCGAACGCGGACGCCTCCTCACCCAGCCGCAGCCCATCGGCGAACGGACGGATCTCGAGCGTCTGGAACCAGGAGATCGGGCACTTGACGGCCACCTCAATCGCCTCGTCGAGGCCGGCGCATTCGAGCAGGTTGAAGCCCGCTATGAACTCCTTGGTCTCCGCGAACGGGCCGTCGGTCACCAGCGTCTCGCCGTCGCGCACGCGCACCGTCGCCCCCGTCTCCGGCAGGTCAAGCTCCCGGCCTAGCAGGTGCACGCCGCGGCCCTTCATCTCCTCGACCCAGCCGGGGAGCTCACGCTGCATGACCGCCAATTCCTCTGGTGCCGGCAGGCCGTCATCGCAGATGATCAAGAGCAGGTACTTCATCTCACCCTCGCTTCACGTAGCCGTAACAGCTGATCGCCTGGCGCTTACGACCAGACAACGAACGGGAACCACCTAGAAGGACACATGGAAGTGTTGAGTCGGCCGGCCGCTGGCGCCGTCGGGAGATTAGCCGGCTGTGGTATTTTCGACGTCGTAGTGAGCTGCTGCGAACTGAGGAGGTGAGACCGATCAACGCAATGACAGGTCGGGGCTCCCTCCCTCGCATGGCCTAGGGAGTGCCCGCAGAAGGCATCCCGAAAGGCTCCAAACGCAATGCGCTTCACCTCCCAGGCGTCGTCCGACGGCGTCACCGAACGGCTCTTCACCCTCACCTCCACCGTCGGTGAAATCCCCGGCGTGCTGTGGACGCCGGACGGCGCCGCCGGGCCCCGCCCCCTGATCCTGATGGGACACGGCGGCGGCCAGCACAAGAAGGCGCCCGGCATCGTGGCGCGTGCCCGCCGCTTCGCGGCCGAGTGCGGTTTCGCGGTGGTGGCCGTCGATGCGCCCGGCCATGGCGGCCGGCCGGTAACTGAGGAACAAAGCCGGCTCATCTCCGAGATGCGGGCCCGCATGCAGACCGGAGGGGAGGTGACCACACTGCTCGCCGGTCTCCACACACTCCTCGCCGGCCAGGCCGTCCCGGAATGGCGGGCGGTCTTGGACGCGGTCGCCGAACTCGGTCACGTCGGCGCCGGTCCGGTGGGCTACTGGGGGATATCGATGGGCTGCGGACTTGGCGTTCCGTTCATCGCCGCCGAACCCCGCATCCGCGCGGCGGTGCTGGGCCTGAACGGGGCGGAGACCTCGGCCGAGGCCGCCGCGCAGATCACCGTCCCGGTGGAGTTCCTGGTGCAGTG
>Ga0302326_10005066_pt1 | contig 30193 bp, 24 predicted proteins | sample Palsa_T0_3_FD_202264 | JGI IMG/M metagenome (GOLD analysis project Ga0302326, IMG submission 202264) | Peat permafrost microbial communities from Stordalen Mire near Abisko, Sweden - Palsa_T0_3 | ecosystem: Environmental > Terrestrial > Soil > Palsa > Peat permafrost | place: Sweden: Abisko... | reverse complement strand
GCACACGCTTGGGCAATTACGTGACCCTCGCTGGCCAGGTGGGGATTGTCGGTCATATCGAGATTGGCGACCAGGCGATCGTGGCGGCCAAGAGTGGAGTGAGTAAAAGTGTCCCAGCCAAAGAGGTTGTTTTTGGGTATCCGGCCGGTCCCATTCAAGAGTATAAAGAGGAATTGGCCTGCATCGCCCGGCTTCCCAAGCTTTATTCCCGCGTCAAAAAGCTAGAGCAAGTTTTGGACTCGCAGAAGAAATCTTCGCCGCCGGAAAGCTAATCCTTGTTGGGTCCGGGCCGCCCTCGTAGCCTGCCGCGACCAAAGAATAAGACGCGACCCATGGCCAACCGCAAACGCAAAGTTTTAACTCCCAAACTGCCGATGCAACGGCAGTTTTCGTTTGCCGAGAAGGGCCGGTTCTTCGATCTGCGCGCGATCTTTGACAAGATGAACGCGAAGTACTTTCGCAATCGTCTCCGCGGTTACATCATCGTCTGGGGACGCCGTCGCAAGCAACGTCCCAAGACTTACATGGTCTTTGGGACGATCCAGGAAGAGGACCGGATGATTCGCATCCATCCGCTGCTCGACCGGTCCTTTATCCCCACGTGGTTCCTGGAATATGTGGTCTATCACGAGATGTTACACGCCATGGTGCCCGACCAGTACGATCACCATGGCCGGCGCCTTGTGCACCACGAGAAGTTTCTCGCTCGCGAGCGACGCTTCCATTGGTTTCGCCGCGCCAAGACCTGGGAGCAGGAAAACCTTGCCCGGTTTTTGCAGTAGTTACCTCCAGGAAGGCCGCTGAATAGCAGGCCATGTTTCGAACCTGCCCGCTCGAGTGCAACTTGGGAGACTTACTGAGCTAGCTTCCCGTGAACAACGCAGGGACTCTTGTGGTGGAGAAACATATCCGCGTCGCGACCCCCGGCAGGGCTTGGGAAAAACTGGTTGAGCCCGTTGCATTTCGGGCCGACATTGCGCTCCAATTTTTTCTGTGAATTCGCTTCTTTCTACTGACCACTCCGACCCACGCCCGCGTGTCGTCATCGGCATGAGCGGTGGCGTGGACTCGAGCGTGGCTGCCTATTTGCTCAAGCAGCAGGGTTACGATGTCGTGGGCGTGACCATGAAGGTCTGGCCGCAGGACTGCGTCTCGCGCGCGGAGGACAAGTGCTGCGGACCGCAAGCCATCGCCGACGCCCGCGGCGTGGCGCACGCGCTTGGCATTCCGCATTACGTGGTGGACGAAGGCGAAAACTTCGAGCGGCTCGTGATCGATTACTTCACCGAAGAATATAAAAGCGGCCGCACGCCGAATCCCTGCGTGATGTGCAATGAAAAAGTAAAATTCGGCAACCTCTGGGGTAAAGCGAAGGCGCTCGGCGCCGGGTTCATTGCCACGGGGCACTACGCCATCATCGAGCATCACGCGGATCGCGCGGTGCTCCGCAAAGGGCGGGACCCGCGCAAGGACCAATCCTACTTCCTTTTCAGCCTGCGCCAGGCGCAGCTCCAGCGCGCGCTCTGCCCGTTGGGAGAAATGTCGAAGCCGGAAATCCGCGCCATTGCCCGCCAGCTCGGACTCAAGGTGGCGGAGAAACAGGACAGCCAGGAGATCTGCTTTGTGCCGGGCAACGACTACAAAGCCTTCCTAAAATCGCACCTGGGCGCCGGTGAATTCCATCCCGGCGGCGTCTACGACAAAGCGGGCAATCGTCTCGCCGAACACGAAGGCATTGAGATGTTCACCATCGGCCAGCGCAAAGGCCTGCCCGGCGGTTCACCGCGCCCGCGTTATGTCATCGACATCGATCCCGCCACGAGCAGCGTCATCGTGGGTGACGCCGAGGATTTGATCACCGAGGAATTCACCATCGACCATTGCACCTGGCATCCTTCGGCTTCGCTCGGGACCGGTGCTGCCGCGGACGAGCCTTTCGAGGTGTACGTGAAGATTCGCTATGGCCACGCCGGCGCCAGCGCCACCGTTCATCCCGAAGCCAACGGCGAAGCCCGCGTCCGTCTGCACACTCCGCAGCGCGCCGTGACGCCGGGCCAGGCCGCGGTGTGTTATCGCGGCGATGAAGTGGTCGGTGGCGGGTGGATCGTGCGGCAGGCGGTGGCGGCGGCGAGTTGAAATCAGCCATCAGTCTACCCCGTGCCCGAGGAAGTTCTCATCATCTTCACCACCTGGCCCGATGCCGAAAAGGCCCGCTCCGCGGCCCGGACACTCGTTGAAGAAAAGCTCATCGCGTGTGCCAATCTCGTGCCCGGCGTAGAATCGATCTACCGCTGGGAGGGTAAAGTCGAAACGAGCGCCGAAGTCCTGATGATTTGCAAGACGACGATCGGACGCTACCAAATGCTGGAGAATCGTCTCCGGGAACTGCACGGCTACGAAGTGCCGGAGATCCTGAGCGTGCGCGTCACCGACGGTCTGCCGGGTTATCTGCGGTGGGTTGAAGGGAGCTGTCTCGATTAGCCCGTCGCAGCTACTTGACGTAGCAATCGTCCAGCCACGCCGGCTTCGCGCAACGCCAGCGGTGGACATACGGGCCCACCACCACCGTGGGCCAGCCGTCCGGATAGTGCGTTGTCTTTGGGTAGGGCGGGCCGTCGGTGCGTTGGACGGCGGTGATTCGCCAGCCTTCTTCGATGTGCCAGATGAAGCCACGCGCCACCCAGTCGGAAACCAACTCGCCGCGCGGGTTGGTGACCCGCAGTTCGGTATACGTCGACTCGCACCCGCCGACCAGGGGAAGCACCAGCAGCAGCCAGGTAAGACGGAGCAAATTCACGGCCGTGATGCTGGTGAAGCCAGTCCGTCGATTCAAGCCAGAAGCCAATTTTTCATTCTGGAACACCCCGACCACAACATCTTGTATCGCAATTTCTTCGCGACCACTGCAAATAGTGCTTGCCCATCCCGGCTCTCCCGAGGCATGGTAGTCGGCATCCACCCCGGAAACCCGGCTTTTCCACAGCTCTACCCCAAACTGTTCGCATGTATCTCCAGTCGCTCGAACTCTTCGGATTCAAGTCTTTCGCTCCCAAGACCAAGCTCGAATTCCATCGGGGGGTGACGGCGGTGGTTGGGCCGAATGGGTGCGGCAAGTCGAACGTGCTGGACGCGATCCGGTGGGTGCTGGGCGAGCAATCGGCCAAGGCGCTGCGCGGCGGGGAAATGGCCGATGTCATTTTCAGCGGAACGGACTCGCGCGCGGCAGTCGGCATGGCCGAGGTTTCGATGACGTTCTCGGAGTGTGAAGAACAGCTCGGGCTTGACTGGCACGAGGTCACCATCACCCGGCGCGTTTTCCGGGATGGCGGCAGCGAATATTTGCTCAACAAGACGCCGTGCCGGTTGAAGGACATTCACCAGCTTTTCATGGACACGGGCATCGGCCGGTCGGCCTACTCGATCATGGAGCAGGGGAAGATCGACATGATCCTCTCGTCACGGCCCGAGGATCGGCGCGCGATTTTCGAGGAGGCGGCCGGGATCACCAAGTACAAGGCGCAGAAGAAGGAAGCGCTCCGCAAGCTCGAAGCCACGGAAGCGAATCTGTTGCGGCTCTCGGACATCATCAAGGAAGTGAAACGCCAGATCGGTTCGCTCCAGCGGCAGGCGGGCAAGGCCCGGCGCTACCAGTCTTTGATCGCCGACCTGAAGATGCTCGAGACCCACGCCGCCAGGCGCCAGTTTGATCTCTTCGCCGAGCAGCAGGAATCAACGGTGGCCGAACTGGCCCGGCTTGGCGACCGGCAGACCCAATGCGAGCAGGAGATCGAGGCGCGAGAGAGCGAGGTTGCGGTGCAGCGGGCGGCTCTGGACGAAATGGAGCAGCGCCTGAACAGCGCCCGGCAGGGCGTGAGCGAACTTAAGACGCGCATTTCCAATCACGAAAACCGCGTCGTTTTCAACGAGGAGCGCGCGCAGGAATTTGCCCAACTCGTCGAGCGCTACCGGGCCGACGTGGCCGGCGCGGAGGAGAAATTCCGCGTCGCCGAGACGCAGTTGCGCGACACCGATACGGAATTGGAGCAGATCACCACGCTCCTCGCCAGCGAACTGCGCGTCATGGAGGAAACGCAGGCGGCAACGGCGGCGCTGACCGCGCAACGCCAGGAAGCCGAGTCCACCATCACCGCCGCGGCCAATGACACCGCGCGCATCGAGAGCCGGATCAGCGGTCTGCGCGGGCAGGTGGCGGGCGTCTCCCAGCAGCGCGATGGCGCCGAGGCCCGCCTGAACATTCTTTCGGGCGAACTCGATCAGCTTACCTTCGCCTTCGCGCAATTTACGGACCGCTTGCGCGACACGCAGGCCGAACTCGACCGCACCCTGGCCGACGCCGAGTTGCGCGCCGCCGAGGTGGCCGGGGCCGAGACTCAATTGCGCGAGGCACAGGCCAGCCTTGCGGGAATCGATCGCAAACTGCGCGACACCCAGCGCGCGCTGGCGGAGCGTGAGTCGAAGGTCGAGGTGCTTCGCCATCTGATCGAAGCCGGTGAAGGCCTCTCCGAGGGTACGCAGGCCGTTCTTCGCGGGCTGGACAATCCCGACTTTTTCAAGCCGGCCGTCGCCGGCGCGCTGGCGCAGCTGATCGAAGTCGAACCGCAGCACGTGCGCGCGGTCGAGGCGGCCTTGAACGGGCATTTGCAGGCAGTGGTGATGAAGGATGCCATGGTTGCCGAAGCGATCATCAAAACGCTCACCGCCCAGCAACTGGGCCGGGCGACACTCGCCTTGCGCGAGCTGCTGCCGGTCGCGGCGGGTTCCCTCGCGGAACCGGTGCCCGATCTTCAGCCCGTGCGGACGCTGGTGCGGAGTGCGGCGGACCTTGCTCCGCTGCTCGATGCGCTGCTGGCCGACACTTATTTCGTTTCATCGCTCGAGCAGGCCGTCGAGTTGCGCCGCGCTCATGCGGTCGCGTTCGTCACACCTGGCGGCGAACTGGTCACTGCGGAAGGACTGCTCGTCGGTGGCGTCGCCGGGGGTGTGGTGAATTCGTTGCTCGATCGGAAGAATCAAATGCACGCGCTGGAAACGGAAGCGGTGCACATTCGCCAGCGGGTCGAGGACGCCACGCACACACGGCAGGAGATCGTTCTGCAAATTGAAGCCGGGCAGGCCCGCCTCGATGAAACTCGCGAGGAGAAGCAGAACGTCGCCCTTCAGCTTTCCACCTTGCGCAACCAACTGGGGATGATCGAGCGGGAAGCCCGCGACACCGAGCGCAAGCAGCAAAACCTCGAAGGCGAGCGCGCGAGCAGCGAGGCCCGGCACCGCGAAGCCGCCGAGCGCATGGAAGTGCTCGAGGCCGAAATCGGCGCGCATCTCCAGCATCTCGAAGCCTTGCAGTCGCGCCGCGCCGAAGCCGCCAACGAACTGGAGGTGCTGCGGTCCCGCGAAGCTGAACTCGCCGGCGAATTGAACGAATTGCGGGTGAAGGTTGCGACCGAGCGCCAGCGCCACACCTCACTGCACCATCAGCGCGCCCCGATGGAGGCCCGCCTGGCGGAACTCACCGAATTGATCGGCCAGCGCCAGCAGGACATCGTCGGCTACCGCCGGCGAGGCGAGGCTACCGTGGCCGAGAATACCGAGATCGCGGCCAATCTCGAGCGGCTCCACGGACAAGTTCGGGAAGGGGAGGCGGCCGTCGCCCGATTGATCGAGGAGCGCAGCGGCCTGGCCGCGGCGACCGAGGAAATCTCGAATACCCTCCGGATCCTGCGGCATCAACTCAGCGAAGCCCACGACCAGCGCAGTCGTCTGGAAGTAAAGCAGACGCAGCTCGAAATGAAGGTTTCGGCCCTCACTGAGCACATTCAGAAGCGCTACCAGACCGATCTCACCACGTTTGAACGCGACCTGCACGGCTTGCGCGTGTCCATCCGCGAGCAACTCAAGCGCCAGCAGCGCGCGCAAGCCGGCGAACCTGCGGAAACGGAGGCGGGCGAGGTGCTGGCGGCCAGGGCGGATGAAAGCCATCGGACGGATGGGACGAATGTGGCTGGTGACGACGCCTTCGCCATCGACTGGGAGCGCGTCGAGACGATCGTCCGGGAACTCGACCAGCGCGTTGATTCGATGGGCCCGGTGAATTTGGACGCCATCCAGGAGTACGACGAACTCGAGGAGCGACACACTTTCCTCGAAAAGCAGAACACCGATCTCACCAACTCGAAGGCCGAATTGCTCGAGACGATCACCAGGATCAACGCCACCACCAGGACCCTCTTTGCCGAAACCTTTGAAAAGATTCGGGTGAATTTCGGCGAAATGTTCGTTGAGCTCTTCGGCGGTGGCAAAGCGAACCTCGTGCTCCTCGATGAAGCCGATCCCCTGGAGTGCGGCATCGATATCATCGCCCGGCCGCCCGGCAAGCAGCTCCAGTCGATCTCACTCCTCTCCGGTGGGGAAAGGACCATGACCGCGGTGGCGCTGCTCTTCTCCATTTATATGGTCAAGCCGTCGCCATTTTGCGTCCTCGATGAAATGGACGCGCCGCTGGACGAATCGAACATCAACCGCTTTATCAAGATCCTCGACCGGTTCGTCGAACAATCGCAGTTCGTGGTCATTTCCCACAACAAACGAACCATCGCCCGGGCCGACGCCCTCTATGGCGTGACCATGGAAGAGCACGGTGTCTCGAAGTTGGTCGGCGTCAAGTTCAGCAAGCGGGACGAAAGCGGTGCCACAGAAGACGTGCTGGGAACGTCCAATCCGGCACCCGTCCCAAGCGTCGCGGAGGCCTTCGGGAAGACAGGGAATCTGCACAGTGAGTCGTTCCAGTCTGAGAGCAGCGGGCTGAGCGCATAGCGCTCAGTTGTTCCCAATTCGCGCGTGCTCACGCAGAACTGAGCATCAAGAAACCAAGCACTCTCTTTACGCCAGCCAGCCGGCAATCTTCCGCTCATCCTTGAGCGGGCCGACGACGGCCACACCGAGGCGAACCCGGTTCAGGCAATGGCAGGCGACGCGCTGAACATCCTGTGGTGTGACATTGAGAATCCGGCGCTCGATCTCGCTGGGATCGAGGATTTTGCCGTAACCCAGGAGGCTTTCGCCCATCCACATGATCTGATTGGAAGTGGATTCGAGGCCCATGAAAGTCTGGCCGATCGTATAGTCCTGTGATTTCTTTAGTTCGTTGCGGCTAGGAGCTTTGTGACAGATATTCTCCAGTTCCCGTAAAATCATTTGGACCGCCCGTTCGAGGTTTCCTGCGTCCAGTCCGGCATAGACCTGGATCGCTCCGGTTTCCGCCAGCGTCACCATGCTCGTCTGCACGCTATAGCAAAAGCCGTGGCGTTCCCGTAGCTTCTGGAAGAGCCGCGAGCTCATGTTCTCACCGAGAATGACCGAGAGAAGCTTGAGCGCGAATCGCCGCTCGTCGGTTCGCCCGACCGCGTGGAATCCCATGGCCAGATGCGTCTGCTCGGTCTCCTGGGTGAACAGGGAAACCCGCGCCGGACCGTCCTTGGGCCGCGTCCGGGTAAAGCGCGGGGTGCGGCCCTTGGGCAGCCGTCCGAAAATTGGGGCGAGCAACTCGACCGCGCGTTCGTGATAGACCGGCCCAGCCACCGTGATGATGGTGGTGCTCCCGGTGTAATGGCGGGTCCGGAAACCGACGAAATCGCGCCGTCTCAGCCGGCCGATCGTCTCGACGGTGCCTGTGAGAGGGCGTCCAAGAGGGTGCCCCGGCCACATCGTCGAGGTGAGGAGTTCCTGGGCATGCTGGGCCGGGTGGTCGCGGTACATCAGGATTTCCTCCCGGATGACCTCCCGTTCCCGCTCGATCTCCCCGGGTGCGAACTGGCTCTCCAGGTACATATCGCCCAGGACATCGCAGAGTTCCGGCAGATGCGACGCTGCCGCCTTGGCGTAATAGCAGGTGTGGTCCTCGGTCGTGAAAGCGTTCAGATACCCCCCCAGGCCCTCGACGGATTCCGTGATCCGCTTGGCGGTGCGCCTCTTGGTCCCCTTGAAGAGCAGGTGCTCCATGAAGTGCGAAATGCCGCTCTGGTCGGCGGGCTCATGGCGGCCACCGACCCCCGCCCAGACGCCAATGCTCACGCTGCGCATCCAGGGCATTTCTACAGAGGCGATCCGCACGCCGTTGGGCAGGCGGGAGAGACGGTAAGGAAATTCCATTAGCGAGTGATCGTCCGCGGCTTCTGAGACTTAGCCGCTTTTTTCTTGCGGAGATCCAGCACGTGCTCTGCCAACTCGAGGTCGTGCGGGAAGGTGATCTTCAAATTCCAGTCGTCGTTCTTGAGCAGGGCGATCTTTTTCCCCAGTTTTTGCACGGCGGAAACCTCGTCCGTCACCATCTCGTGCTTGGCCATAAGGGCGGCGTAGGCCTGGAGAATCAGGCCACTGCTGAATACCTGGGGCGTCTGCATCGCCCAGAGCCCGGTGCGCTCGACGCTTTCCGTGACCATTTGCTCAATACTGGCCCGCTTGACGGTATCGGGAATCTGGGAGGCGCAGGAAGCCGCGCCATGCGCGCGGGCGAGGTTGAGGCAGGCCTCGATCAGTGCCGGCGTGACCAGCGGGCGGGCGCCGTCGTGGATGGCGATGAATTCGCTACCGCGGCTGTCCACTGCCTGAAGGCCATTCCAGACCGAGATGTGCCGCTCTGCGCCTCCGCTGATGACTTTTGTGACCTTGTCCAGCCCGCCCTGCGCCACCAACTTCTCGACTCCGTCCATCGCTTCTTCGCGAGTGACGACGAGGATCTCGTCCACGTCCTTGGTATCGGAAAAGGCCTTCAGCGAATGCCAGAGTACCGGCTTTCCGGAGAGCGGAGCGAAAAGCTTGTCAAAGCCCATGCGGCGGCTGCTGCCGGCGGCGACGATGATGGCGGAAACCATGCGGCTACTTGAGTTGAACGGCAACCGCGGTGCTGAGGGCTCTGCCATCGGCGCGGCCGGCGGCCCGCTCCGTGGCGACTTTCATGACGGCGCCCATCTGGGCCTTCGAAGTCGCCCCGGTTTCGGCGATGGCGGCCGCCACCAGCGCGGAAATCTCCTCGGCGCTCAATGGCTTGGGAAGGTAGGCGGCGAGGATCTCCGCCTCGGCTTTTTCCTTGGCGGCGAGATCCGGGCGATGGCCTTTTTCGAAACCCTCGATGGAATCCTGGCGTTTCTTGAGTTCCTTGCGCACCACCGCCAGGGCGCTGGCGTCATCGAGCACAAAGTCCATGCCGCCCTTCTCGATCGAGGTATTTTTCAAGGCGGCCTTCAGCATTCGGATCACGGCGAGGCGCTCAGGCTGCCGGGCCTTCATTGCTTCTTTGAGGTCCTGGTCGATTTGCGCTTGGAAACTCATGGGGGCGGACAGCCTAGCCGCATCGAGCAAGGGGGCAAATTTTTTTAGCGGCTGTTTTTGGGGCTTCACCGGAACGTCCGCTCCGCATCCCAGACGACCACTTCCATGTGGTAGCCCTTGGAGGAGTTCGCGAGTTCGCCAGGCAGCGCCGAGCAATAATAAGCGGTGACGATCTCCCCGTCGGCGCGTTGCACCGAGGATGGGTAGCCGCCGTCGACTCCATTCCAATCCACGAGTCGGACGGGTTCGCCCCATGTTCCACCGCCGTCGGCGCTGATCCGCGCTACGATCCCGCGTTTGCCGGCGTCCGACGCACGGTCGCCGTAGCAGAAGAGCACACGGCCATCCCTGAGCTTGAGCAAATGACCGTTCACTTCCTGGAAGCCGGTCAACTTGCGCTGCCGTTGCCAGGTCCGGCCATCGTCGTTGGAGGAATAGAGTTCCATGAAGTCTTTTTTCTCCACCCCGGTACCCGCGCGGGCGCAGGCCAGCCATCGGCCATCGCCGAGGTGCAGAATGTTCGTTTCATTGGAGTCGGGGCCGATCACGGTCGGCTCGGCCCAGGTTTTCCCGTCATCCGCGCTGCGATACAGGTACGAGCGAAACCGGCGCTCGTCATACGTTTCCCACGGTCCTTGCGTCGAGTACACAGCCACGCAGAGATCACCGTTGGCAGCCCGCTGCACGTCGCCAAACGGCACCGCTGGCTGGCCAGCCGGGGTGTCTTGCGGGAACGCCTCCTTATCCACGTTCCAGGAGAGCCCCGCATCCGGCGATCGGCTGAGCCACGGTCCGAGCACGGCAAAACGGAAACGTCCGCGGGTCTGCGGGGCACCCGCGGGCCAGCGGTTCGACCAGCCCGAGGTGAGCACGAGCAGGTCGCCATTCGCCGCCAGGCCCGCCGCGTGATTCATGCGAATCGTTTCCGGCTCGTGCTGTGTCGCCCCACTGCCGAACTGCCAGGAGAGGCCGCCATCACTGCTGCGCCAGCACTCGATGTCGCCGGGGCCGGATCCATGATTTGGGCTGTTGAAGATCAGCGCCGCCAGCGTCCTGCCATCCTTGAGCAGTTTCAAATTTGGCCATGCGCAATGGTCATGCGCCGCGATTACTGGGACCGGCCTCTTCCCATCGCGATCCACGACATACGGCATCTCGCCAGATGCGACCCTCGCCGCGAGCAGCAGGGCGCCGGGGACGAAAAGAAGTTGTTTCATGGGCGGCCGCACAAGGATGTGAGTCTACCGCGCAAATGGGTCGAACTTGGAGAGGGAAATGGAATTCTCGCGGCGGCGGACGGACGGTCCGCCGCCCCGTCGGCCTTGCACCCGGCGCGGCGCGAAGGCGAGCGCGGCGATCTTCCCAATCGGTGCTGGCACCTGTATAACGGCCGGCAAACGCTCCAATTCATATGAAAATCAAAGAAGTCGCCCAGGAATTTCAAGCCTTCATCCTCAAAGGAAACGTTGTCGACCTTGCCGTTGCAGTCGTGATCGGCGCGGCTTTCAAGAGCGTCGTGGACGCCATCGTCAAAGGCATCATCAATCCGATGCTCGCCCTCGTGCACCTCATTTCCCCGTCCGGCGGACTCAACTTCGCCGACGTGCTGCAAACCGCCATTTCCTTCGTGGCCATTGCCGCCGTGGTCTTCTTCTTTGTCGTCAAACCGATGAACTTCCTCATCGCGAAGACCATGAAGAGAGCCGAGGAGGCGCCCGCCGAGCCGCCGCCCCTCCCGCAAGACGTGCAACTGCTCATCGAAATCCGCGACCTGCTCAAAGCGCAGGCGAAGCCGGTGCCGGCCACGGGCGGGACGGTTTGATTGAGCCATGAGAGTGGCACGCTGATTTCCCAAACTAATATGGCTAATGCGGACTACTTCCGCCGGTGCTGCTTGAGCCGTCGCGTGAGGTCGCGGCGGGCATCCTCGAGCCAGTCGCGGAGGCCGTCCGCGGACACGACCAGCGCTCCGAAGGTCGTGGCCGTCTGCTGTTCCATGTGGTCCGACGTGGCGACGGTGATTTCATGCCGGCCGGCGTACTTCGCGACGAGTCGCTCGACGATCGCGTCAGCCGTCTGGCCGGCCGCGGAATAGAAAACCTGGATGCCACCGGGCTCGGTGGTTTCATTGGCCTTGCCGCCTTTGCCGTCAAAGACCGCCACCACGCGGACGCCGCTGGCGTCCTGATATTCCGTCAGGATTTTGACGAGTTCATTTCGCGCGATCTCCGTGCGGCGGTTGTGCAACTTTCGCAACTCCGGCCAGGCGAAGATCACGCTGTGGCCATCGACGATGAGATAGCGCATCGTGCATTATCCCTCACCAACCGCCCATGCCGCGAGCAATTTCACCGCGATGAGGAACGGCCGCGAAGAGGCGCAAAAAGCACAAAATGGGGGATCGGTACAGCCGGGGACCTTCCGCTCGTCCTGTGCCTTTTCGCGGCGACCGCTTTCCAGCGGTCGTGGGTTGATTACTCGCCAGCCGCCTCCGCGGCGGCCTTCTCCTTCTTCGTCAGAGGGACCTTTTTCTTGGCCGGTTTCGCGACTGCGACGGCCCTGGCCTTGGCCTTCTTGCGATCGAGATAATCGCGGCGGCGTCGGCGTTTTTGAACTTTGTTGCTTTGCTGTCCCATAGTGAAAAGTGGTGAGGAGTGAAGGGGAGTGAGTACGGGAACCATCCGGCGCGGTCAATCGGTATTGCCGGGTTTCGAAGGGTATTCGCCGGCCGCACGCCGGCGCCGCTTCCCATTTGCGCCGCCAGTTGGCACCGGCATATTTGTTGACGCTCCCGTACTCACCATCGATATTTCGCGCCCTTTGCACGCCGACCACATCCCGGACATCGACATGGAACACATCCGAAATATCGCCATTATCGCTCACGTCGATCACGGGAAGACCACGCTCGTCGACCAGTTGCTCAAGCAGGCCGGCACCTTTCGGGCCAACGAAGCCAAGGCCAGCGAGGAACGGATCATGGACTCGATGGATCTCGAACGCGAAAAGGGCATTACCATCCGGGCGAAAAACGCGGCTTTCCGGTGGCACGATTACCACGTCAACATCGTGGACACGCCCGGACACGCGGATTTTGGCGGCGAGGTTGAGCGGATCATGAAAATGATCGACGGCGTGCTGCTCGTGGTCGACGCGCACGACGGCCCGCAGGCGCAGACCAAGTTTGTGCTCAAGAAGGCCTTCGAGAACGGCGCCAAGCCCATCGTCGTCATCAACAAGATCGACCGCGAAAACGCCCGCCCGCACAAGGTGCTGGATTTCATCTTTGATCTCTTCGTGGAACTGAATGCGACCGACGCGCAGCTCGATTTTCCGGTGATTTACGCCAGCGCGCGCGACGGCTACGCGATGCGCGAGATTCACGAGAAGAGCGAGACCATGGAGCCGCTCTTCGAGGCCATCATCAAGCACATCCCCCCGCCGCCGAAAAGCGACGTGAGCTATTTCCAGATGCTCATCTCGAACCTCGACTACAGCGATTACCTCGGCCGGATCGCCTACGGGCGGATTACCAGTGGGCGGGTGAAGGTCGGCGACAGCGTCGTGCGGATCAACAAGGACGGGCGCCGCGAACGCGCCAATGTCACCGCGCTTTTCGGGCACGTCGGCCTGGCGAAAGTCGAACTTAAAAACGCCAGCGCCGGGGACATCGTCGGTCTGTGCGGGTTTGAGGACGCCTTTATCGGTGAGACCATCACCGACACCGAGGAGCGCCTGCCGCTGCCTTTCGTGGACATCGATCCGCCGACGATCAGCATGAAGATTTGCATCAACGACGGCCCGCTTGCCGGACGGGAAGGCAAGCTGCTGACAGCGCGCCAGGTGCGCGAGCGGCTCATCCGCGAGACTCGCACGAATGTTTCCATCGAGGTGGCCGACGCCGATGTGGCGGGCCATTTCGACATCAAGGCGCGCGGCGAGATGCAAATTGCCATTCTCGTGGAGCAGATGCGCCGCGAAGGCTTTGAGGTCCTGGTCTCGCGGCCGGAAGTCATTTACCGCCGCACCGACGACGGCTCGCTGCTCGAGCCGTACGAAAGCCTCTATGTCGATGTGCCCAATGAGAACCTGGGCGACATCCTCCAATCCCTGGCCTGGCGCAAAGCCGACATCCTCAACATGGAGCACCAGACTGCTACCGTGACCGTGCAGGCCACCATCCCGACGCGCGGCCTGATCGGTTTCGAGACCGATCTGGTCAATTGCACGAAGGGCCACGGTATCATGTCGCACCTCTTCAAGGAATACGGACCGTACAAGGGCGAGATTCCGACGCGTAACAACGGCGTGCTCGTGGCCATGGAAGGCGGCATTTCCACCGCTTACTCGCTCGACACCATCCAGGAACGGGGTCGGCTTTTCATCGGGCCGCAGGAGGAAATCTACGAGGGCATGGTCATCGGCGAAAACGCCCGGCCCGACGACATGCCGGTGAATCCCTGCCGCGCCAAGAAGCTGACCAACATGCGCAGCCAGGGCGACGGCAAAGGCATCTCGCTGGCGCCGCCGCTCAAGATGACCCTCGAGCGCAGCATCGAGTACATCGCCCCCGACGAGTACGTCGAAGTCACGCCGAAAAGCCTGCGCCTGCGCAAAAAGATCCTCGACGCCAACGCTCGCAAACGGGCGAGCCAGAAGGTGGGCTGAAAAAGGCGAGTGGCGATTGCGCGGCGTGACCGCCGAAGTGCGAGGTGGCTTCCGCATGTCGCGCCAGCGTTTTGGAGTGCGGCGCTGTTGCGCCGCTTTGGGAGTGCCCTGGCCGGTGAGAGTGACCGGGCCGTTTGGTAGCGCACCGCTTCAAATTGAAGTGCCGTGGCGCATCGGGAGGCCCGTTCCCAAAGCGGCGCAGCAGCGCCGCACTCCAGGAACGCAAGCGCGCTTCCGAACGCTTACTTTTTGAAGACAATCTTCCCGTTCTTCGCGTCTGCGGTGATGACATCGCCTTCGCGGAACTTTCCGGCCAGGATTTCCATGCTGAGCGGGTCGAGCAGGCTGCGCTGGATGGCGCGCTTGAGCGGGCGCGCCCCGTACACCGGATCGTAGCCCTCGCGGGCGAGGTGATGCCTGGCGGCATCGGTGAGGTGCAGCGTGATCTTTTGCGCGCTGAGCCGATGGATGAGGCGCGCGGTCTGGATCTCGACGATCTTCGCGAGGTCTTCGTCACTCAGCCGGTCGAAGATGATGATTTCGTCGACGCGATTGAGGAACTCCGGCCGAAAATGCCCGCGCAAGCTTTCCAGCACCCGGGCTTCGCGTTGCTCGGCGTTGGCGTCGTCGAGGATGAACTGCGAGCCGATATTGCTCGTCATGATGATGACGGTATTCTTGAAATCCACGGTCCGGCCCTGGCCGTCGGTGATCCGCCCGTCGTCGAGCACCTGGAGGAGCACGTTGAAGACGTCGTGGTGCGCCTTTTCGATCTCGTCGAAGAGCACCACACTGTAGGGCTTGCGCCGCACTGCTTCGCTGAGCTGGCCGCCCTCCTCAAAGCCGACGTAGCCCGGCGGCGCCCCGATGAGCCGCGCGACGCTGTGCTTTTCCATGTATTCGCTCATGTCGAGGCGCACCATGGCGTTGTCATCATCGAAGAGAAACCCGGCGAGCGCGCGGCTGAGCTCGGTTTTGCCGACGCCGGTGGGGCCGAGAAATATGAAGGAGCCGATCGGCCGGTTTTCATCCTGCAACCCGGCCCGGGCGCGCCGCACCGCGTTGGACACCGCGGTAATGGCCTGCTTCTGCCCGATGACGCGCGCGCCGAGGCGGTCCTCCATGCGAATGAGCTTTTCCCGCTCGCTCTCGCGCAGATTGGTGACGGGAATGCCGGTCCACGCGCTGACGACCTCAGCGATGTCGTCGTCAGTGACCTCCTCCTTGAGCATCTGCCGGCCGCCCTTTTGCATCTCGGCGAGCTTGGCGTTGTGGTCCTCGAGTTGCTTTGTGACGGCGGGGATGCGCCCATACTTGATTTCGCTTGCTTTGGTTGAGTCCCCATCGCGCTCGAGGACCGCCTGCTCGGTCTTCAATTGCTCGAGTTGCTCCTGAAGCTTGCCCTGCTCGTCGATCACTTTCTTTTCACTCTGCCATTGTGCCTTGAGCGTGTGGGCCTTATCGCGTCTCGCGGCCAGTTCCTCATCGAGCTTCGCCAGGCGTTCCTTGCTCGCCGCGTCCTTTTCCTTTTTGAGGGCCTGCCGTTCCATCTCGTTCTGCATGATCTCGCGCTCGATGACGTCGATTTCTGTCGGCATTGAGTCGAGTTCGATCTTCAATCGCGAGGCCGCTTCATCGACCAGATCGACCGCCTTGTCCGGCAAAAAGCGGTCGCTGATGTAGCGGTGCGACAGCGTCGCCGCAGCGATGAGCGCGCTGTCCTGAATGCGCACCTTGTGGTGGACCTCGTAGCGCTCCTTGAGTCCGCGCAGGATGGCGATCGTGTCCTCGACGCTGGGCTCGTCGACCATCACCGGCTGGAAACGCCGCTCCAGCGCGGCGTCCTTCTCGATGTATTTGCGATACTCGTCCAGCGTGGTCGCACCGATGGTCCGCAGTTCGCCGCGCGCCAGTTGCGGCTTGAGCATGTTGCTCGCATCCACCGCGCCTTCGCTCGCCCCCGCGCCGACGATGGTGTGCAGCTCGTCGATAAACAGGATGACCTCGCCCTGCGAATCGGTGACTTCCTTGAGGAAGGCCTTGAGGCGGTCCTCGAATTCGCCGCGAAACTTCGCGCCGGCAATCATCGAGCCGATATCCATGGCGATGATCCGTTTGTTCTTCAGCGACTCCGGGACGTCGCCGCTGACAATGCGGCGCGCGAGTCCCTCGACGATCGCGGTCTTGCCCACGCCAGGTTCGCCAATCAGCACGGGATTGTTTTTCGTCCGGCGCGAGAGCACCTGCATGGTGCGGCGAATCTCGGCATCGCGCCCGATCACGGGATCGATTTTACCCTTCCGCGCCAGTGCCGTCAGGTCGCGCCCGTATTTTTCCAGCGTCTGATACTTCCCCTCCGGATTCTGATCGGTCACCCGATGCGAGCCACGCACCTGCTGAAGCGCCTGCATGATTTTTGCGCGAGTGATCCCGGCCTCGCGCAGGAGGCGTGCCGCAGTGACTTTGGCATCGCTCAGCGCGAGAAGATAATGCTCGGCGCTCAAGTATTCATCCTTGAGCTTGCTCATCTCGCCCTCGGCGGCATTGAGGACATTGGTCAGCTCGCGCCCAATGCCGAGTTGGCCGCCGTGGACCCTCGCCCGACGCTCCAGTTCCGCGTGCAGCTTCTGTTCAATCGGGCCGGGTGGGACGCCGATTTTGTCGAAGAGCGGGCGCGCGATTCCGTCGGCCTGCTCGAGCAAAGCGAGGAGAAAATGTTCGTTGTCGATTTCGGCGTTGCCAAGCTTGGAGGCAAGGTCCTGCGCTGCTTGCAGGCCATCCTGCATCTTTTCGGTAAAGCGGTCGGTTCTCATTGGGGTATGATGAAAGCTGGCGCATCCAGAAGCAAATTGCTGTCCGCGAGTTGTCCAGAGTAGCCCTTCGCTTGCCCGCGCCACCGTGGCACAAATCCGGGTGTGGGAACAGATGAATCACCGTCAAAATGTCGCGGTGGAGAGCGGGGTGGCAGGTTTTCGAGCATCGGTTCAAGCGTTCGGGAACCAACGCGGAGATCAGGATTTCATCGCATGAGGAGGAACTGATAGGAGGAAACGAAGCCCGACGAGAGACTTTCACACCGACGCCGGGAATGCCACCCAGGTAGGGCACATTGGCCCCAATGTGCCGGGAGCGGGCGGTCAAGCCGAAGGCCTGAGACAAACCACCCTGGCTTGGATCCTCCGATTTGCTTCCTGCGCCACGCCCGAATCCACCCTTGATTCGTGACGCACCTCCCGCTAATTTCCGCGCCTCGCACGCCAGGGTAGCTCAGAGGTAGAGCAGGGGACTCATAAGCCCTTGGTCGGGAGTTCAATTCTCCCCCCTGGCACTCTGCAAACGGAAAAATGTTGTCCTCGTTTGTTGCCCCCGGTATTCTCTGAAGGCGTGGATGCGCCGACCGTCTCCGCTCGTGAGAAAACCACGCTTCAGAGCCTTTCGATAATTCCCCGCGTTGCCGGTCAGTATCGCCATGGCAACGGCAGCCACTACGGGAAAAAGAAGATTCGCGGGGTGAAAAAGGTCGCAGCACTCACGACCTAGGCGGCAGCAAACACACTCCAAATTGTGAAACCAGAACCGACAGCAGAAAGACAATGCGGTTGCCCGACGAATGCCGTGGCGTGGGGCAGGGCCGTGGGATGCGGTATGGCCATTGGCACGGTATTGGGAACTCTCGTCGGTGCTGCGACGAAGAACGAGGAGTTCGTTTACATTGGTATGTCTTTAGGGGCAGGCATTGGTGCCATTTTCAAATCCAGGCAGGCGAAAAACCTGGCAGGGAACGCAGGCAGGCGGTGCGGTGGGTTTTGAGTTTTGGCGCTCCCGGGATCTACTTTCCGCATTTCCTCGCCTTCCGAGATCGATGGGCTATAATATCTTAATCTTTCGTGATTTTCCTCCCCGATTCTTCCCGCCGTCGCAACTCGCCCGCGTTCACGCTCATCGAATTGCTCGTGGTCATTTCCATCATCGCCATCCTGATGGGGATTCTCATGCCGGTTATGGCGATGGTGCGCGCGCGGGCCGACGGGGTGGCCTGCGCGGCCAATCTCCGGCAGATCGGCGCCTCCACCGGGGCTTACATCAACGACAACAACAATCAGCTGCCTGGACCGCTGAATGCTGCCCAAATGCCGACCTACAGCACGGCCGATCCGACCCAACTGGCTGGATTCATTGCCCCATATCTCAGCCTTCCGATCCCTTCAGGCGCGTCGCAGAAAGCTCCGATCATGGTCTGCCCGGCGTACGCCAGGGTCGATCCGGCGCTGGATAAGCCGGTTTATGCCATCGACGAGATCACCCAGGTGCCGGTGCCTTTCTGGGCCTTTGGCTCCACGGAGGATGGCTCCAAGCCGAAGAGGCTGGTGGCGCTGACGGAACTGACGGGTACCAACGGAAATCCGCTGACTCTTTCCAATCTTATGGTCATGCGGGACTACCTCGCCGGGCCGAGCGCCACCACGGTGACCTACAACTCGAACCAGCCGGTTCACACGAGTTTCGTGAACGCGCTCTATTTTGATTGGCACGTGGGTACGCTCGGCTACCGACCATGATGGGCTATAATTTGTGGACGTTCATGATCTCCCTCCAGTTCTATTCCCGCCGCCGCGATTCGCGTGCGTTCACGCTCATCGAATTGCTCGTGGTCATTTCCATCATCGCCATCCTGATGGGGATTCTCATGCCAGTTATGGCGATGGTGCGCGCGCGGGCCGACGGGGTGGCCTGCGCGGCCAATCTCCGGCAGATCGGCGCCTCCACCGGGGCTTACATCAACGACAACAACAATCAGCTGCCTGGACCGCTGAATGCTGCCCAAATGCCGACCTACAGCACGGCCGATCCGACCCAACTGGCCGGATTCATTGCCCCGTATCTCAGCCTTCCGATCCCTTCAAGCGTGTCGCAGAAAGCTCCGATCATGGTCTGCCCGGCCTACGCCAGGGTCGATCCGGCGCTGGATAAGCCGGTTTATGCCATCGACGAGATTACCCAGGCGGCGGTGCCTTTCTGGGCCTTTGGCTCCACGGAGAATGAGTCCAAACCCAAGCGGCTAGCGGCTCTAGCGGAAGTGACGGGCGCCAACGGAAGTCCCCTGACTCTTTCCAATCTGATGGTCGTGCGGGACTACCTCGCCGGGCCGAGCGCCACGCTGGTGACCACCACGGTGACCTTCAACTCGAACCAGCCGGTTCACTCGACTTTCTTGAACGCGCTCTATTTTGATTGGCACGTGGGTACGCTGAAACCAAATACCTTGCAGCCGCAGTAGGCGCTCTTTCGGCGGGGATCGAACGGTTGTGGCGGGCACTGGGCAACAAAGCCGCAACCAAAGGCAACCGCGAATGGCTGCTAATGGCCGCGAATCGCCGGAAAGACCAATCGCTCAGAAACCGCTAAATCCCGTCATCCATTCGCGGTACGAATTCCACCCTGGTTGCGTACGAGGGATTGTGAGGTTTGATTTGGCGTCAGCCGCGGAATTTCACACAAGAGGTGCCCATCATTTGGTCAACTCCCCAACCGACCCCTATGAAACGCACGCTTGTCCTCCTCCTCTGCGCCTTTTTCACCGCCGGCCTTGCCCTCGCCGACCCGACGCCAGCCACGCCGGCAAAGCCGAACATTCTCTTCATCCTCGCCGACGACATGGGCTGGTCCGATCTCGGTTGTTACGGTGCGGACCTGCACGAGACGCCGAACATCGACCGCTTCGCCTCGCAATCGATGCGCTTCACCAATGCCTACGCCATGTCGGTTTGCTCGCCCACGCGGGCGACTCTAATGACCGGCAAGCACGCAGCGCGCTTGCATTTCACCATCTGGGCGGAGGGTGCGCAGGAAGGAGGCCCGAAAAATCGCAAGCTGCTCGAGGCCCCATCCATTTGGAACCTGCCCCACAGCGAGACTACGATCGCCAAACACCTCCAGGCGGCCGGCTACCTGACCGCGCTCGTCGGCAAATGGCATCTCGGCGACTGGCAGTACTACCCGGAGACACACGGCTTCGACGTGAATATCGGCGGAACCAACTGGGGCGCGCCGCAGACCTATTGGTGGCCGTACCGCGGGACCGGCACCTTTGGGGCGGAATATCGCTACATCCCGCACCTTGAATTTGGAAAACCCGGCGAGTACCTCACCGACCGCCTGACCGACGAAGCGATGAAGGTCATCGACCAGGCGGGCGACAAACCGTTCTTCGTTTACCTGGCGCATCACGCCGTGCACACGCCCATCGAGGCCAAGGCGGATGACATCAAATATTTCGACGCGAAGTATCGCGAAGGAATGAACCATCGCCACACCATCTACGCGGCCATGAACAAGACCCTCGATGAAGATGTCGGCCGCATCCTCGAGCACTTGAAGGAGCGCGGGCTCGACCGCAATACCATCGTTATCTTCGCCAGCGACAATGGTGGCTACGTCGGCCTCGACAAGCAGAGCGGGCGGGATGAGCCGGTGACCAACAACACGCCGCTGCGCTCGGGTAAGGGGGCGCTCTACGAGGGCGGCATCCGTGTCCCGTTGATCATCCATTACCCAGGCGTGACGCCCACCGGGGCGACTTGCGATGAACCGGTGATCATGACCGATATGTTCAATACGTTGCTCGGCTTCGCGGGACTACCGCAGCCTGCCGATGTAAAGGACGGTCTGAACCTCGGGCCGCTGCTGAAAGATCCCTTGGCGAAGCTCGACCGCGAAGCGCTCTACTTCCACTACCCGCACTACTACCACACCACCACGCCGGTGAGCGCCATCCGTGCGCGCGATTGGAAGCTGCTGGAGTTCTTCGAAGACAACCACCTCGAACTTTACAATCTCCACGACGACCTTTCCGAGAAGCATAACCTCGTGAAGGAAATGCCCGACAAATCCACCGCGCTGCGCGATCAACTCCACGCCTGGCGCGATTCGGTCGGTGCCGCCCTGCCGCGGCCGAATCCAGACTTCAAAGGCGTCAACCCCAAGCCGCAGAATGCGCAGGTTACACCGTGACGCAGCGCGCCGCACCGACGCATTGAAAATAGCCCAGCACTTCGCTTCTCGTGCCCAAGTTGGACTTGGGCACGCGCTTGGGAGCGAAGCTGAGCTTCGCAAGGTGGGCGTGTCCGAGGAGAAAACATATGACAGTCATTCAACGAATCACCTGACGCGATGGCTCGTGCGGTGCGATTCCCGAACCGACAGCACGACCGTACTTTCGTCCTGACGGGACTCGCCGATTTCGCTCCCCGCACACCCAGCGTTGAAACGCTGGGCTATTTTCAGAAACTCACTGCATTCCCCCGATGAAATCTCCTTTCCCATCCCCGGCAATCGCACCGCGTCCCCTTGATCTGGTGCTTTGTCGCGGTGGTTCGCGGCAAGGTGACGCACGGAATTGCCTCGGTGAGCCTTCCGCAGTTGGCGATCGGGATCGTCCTGACGGTAAGCTTGATGGTGATCTTCTCCTTCGGCGCATTATCCGCAGGTTCTGTCGCACTTCGCGGTTACTGAGCTGCAATGATCATCCCCGACTACGCCCTTAGGCTGTGATTTTGCACATAGAGTGCGGCCGAAGCATGGGCCCCTGGCCTCGGTTCAATGCGAAGACCCGGAGGTGCCGATTCTGCTTCCCAATTCCGCGCCACGTGATGGAGTGTGAACAGCATGAACAAAAAACGAGTCTTGATGGTGGACGATGAGCCCGGCTTCACCCGGCTGGTTCGCCTGACCCTCTCGGAGTACGAGATTTGTGAAGAGAATGATCCCCGACGCGCCGTAGCGACCGCGCAAAGTTTTCGCCCCGACTTGATTCTTCTCGATGTCGTCATGCCGGAGATGGACGGTGGCGCCGTGGCCGCTCAGATTCGCGAAGACAAATCGCTCCAACATGTACCCATTGTGTTTCTCACCGCTATCGTTTCGCAAACGGAGAAGGCGGATCAAGGGATGATTGGCGGGTTCCAGTTTCTCGCCAAGCCGGTGACGAAGGAAAAGCTGCTCGAGTGCTTCCATCGTTATCTCGCCGATTAGACGGCGCGGAGGACTGCGAGGTCAACAACTTGCTTCATGTCTCGGAAGCACTTTCATTTCATTGCCACTGCGATGATTACGCTTCTTGTGGCCGGCTGCGCGGTGGGCCCGAATTATCGGCGGCCGAAGATCGATACTCCCGGAACTTTCCGGGGCCAGCGCCAGCCGGGCTCAAAGCAATCGCTGGCCGACCTCCCCTGGTGGAAAGTCTTCCGCGACGACGCGCTCCAGCAACTCATCCGCGAGGCCCTGGCAAACAATTACGATCTCCGCATTGCCATCACCCGCATCGAGCAGGCCAGGGCCCTGTTGACTCAGGCGCGAGCAAACTTCTTTCCCCAGCTCGGCTATCAAACGCAGGCGGCACGGCTCGGCGGGCCGCAGGAGCTTTCGGTGGGCAACGCCCTGATTCCGGTGGGTCAGACGGCCAGCGGTTCTCGCTCGACCAATAATGCCTTTTCCGTCGCGGGAAGCGCTTCGTGGGAGTTGGACCTCTGGGGTCGCATTCGGCGTGAGAACGAAGCGGCCACCGCGCAATTGCTCGCCACCGAGGAGGCACGTCGCGGCGTTGTGCAGAGCCTCGTCGCGGAGGTCGCCCAGGATTACTTTCAGCTTCGCGACCTGGATATGGAACTGGAGATCGCCCAGCGCAACCGCAATGCCTTCAGCCAGATTGTCGCTATCTTCAAAAAACAGAAGGAGGGCGGCATCACGTCCGATCTCGAGATTTCGCGGGCCACGGCGTTGGAAGCGCAGGTTGCCGCGGCCATCCCGGAGACCGAGCGGCAAATCGCGCTGACGGAAAATGCACTGAGTCTTTTGCTCGGCCGGAATCCCGGGGAGATTCGGCGCGGCGCGGCGCTGACCGCGCAGTACTCCCCGCCGGCGGTCCCGGCGGGGCTTCCTTCGGCGCTCTTGGAACGGAGACCCGACATCCGGGAAGCAGAACAGAATTTGATCGCCGCGAACGCCGGGATCGGAGTGGCGACCGCCAATTTTTTACCGACGCTGGATCTGACCGCAGCTCTCGGCGCGGTCAGCCCGCAACTGTACCTGCTGACGTCAGGCCGTGGAAACTTCTGGAACGTCGGAGGCGCACTTACCGGACCGCTGTTCCAAGGCGGACGTCTCGTCGGGCAGTATCGGCAAATGAAGGCACTCTGCGATCAGGCGCGGCTCCAGTACCAACGGACGGCGCTCGCCGCATTTGGAGATGTCTCGAACGCGCTGGTTTCCCGGCGCAAGTACGCTGAGACCTATGAACAGGAAGCGCGGGAGGTCGCGGCGCTTCGCATCGCCACGGCGCTGGCTCGCGAACGCTACGCGGGCGGGGTATCGACTTACGTCGAAGTGCTTGACGCCCAGCAGGAACTCTTTCCCGCCGAAACCGCGCTGACCCTGACGCGCCTTCAACAGTTGCTGACGATCGTCCAGCTCTACAAGGCGCTCGGCGGTGGCTGGGTCGAAAGCGAGCGGTCGCCGGAACGATTCGGCTTTCGCTTTCGCATGGACCTCCGAAATCCGTGATTTTCTGTTACTGGCGGGTGCTGGATGTCTCCGTCAGCTTGTCGCTCGGAGTGAGATCCTCGTGGCCGGAGATGACCACCTTCTCGCCCTTGTTAATTCCGGCGGTGATTTCTGTCCAGTCCTGCCAGGAATCCCCAATGCCCACTTCGCGGGCCTCGCTCCTGCCATCCCGCATGACGTAGACAACGCCCTTGCGCCCGGTGATCGCAGTCACCGCGGCGCGCTGCACCGACAAGACTTCGCGCTGGGCCTCGATCCTCGCGAAGCCGGTCATGCCGGGCGACAATCGGGAGAGGTCCTTTGGCGGAAATTCGATGATTGCCGTAAAGGTGGTTGGCCATTCCGGGGCCCCCGTGCCCGAGACACGCACCGGCTGGCGCGACTCGGGTCCGCTGCTGCTGTAAGTCACAATCGGAACGAGGCGGGTGACGGTGCCTTCCAGAGGGCTCTGCGGAATCGCCTCGAGATAGACTTGCGCCTTGTCACCGATGTTGACCTTGCCGAGCCCCGTCTGGTCGAGGTGACCTTCAAACCAAACTCCCGATGCGATGATAAATCCGGCGCCTCCCGCGAATTGGTTGAATTCCCCCTCGTGAACCAGCACGCTCTCGAGGATGCCGTCGGCGGGAGCGCGCACCTCGTAGTATTGGAACTCCACGTTCCGTTGCTGCAGCAGATTTTCCTGCTGCTGGAGAAGATTCTGGGCGATCGCGGTGCTCTCGGGAAGACCCTTGGAGGAAACGTTGACGCCGAGTTGGCTGGACTGCATGACTTGCTCGGCCTCGGCGAGTTTTGACTGCAGGTCGAGCAATTGCGCGCGGGAAACCGCCGCCTGTTTGTAGAGTTTTTCCATGAGGGCGAGGCGCTCACGGATGATCTCGATCTGCTTCTTGCTGGCCTCGTAGTTGATGCTTTCGCGCTCGGGTCGCTCCTCGGAAAGCGCGGTGACGGAACCAAGCTTGACACGTTCAAGTTCGTCTTTGGCGTTTTGCACGAGCAGCGTTGCCGCGTCGAGCTGCAATTTGGCCAGGGTGGTGTCCAATTCGGCAAGGAGCTGCCCCTTCGTCACACGCTCCCCTTCTTTCACGGAAACGGAAACGATTTTCGCGACCGGCACGATCGGAACCCGCACCTCCAACGACGCCATACGTCCTTCGCCGAGCTGCTCTGAAACGATCTTGCGGATCTCGGGAGGCGCTGTCTGGACGGGGAAAGACAGACCGAGCTTCCGACGAATGGCCGGATACCCAAATTTCGATTCGTAGGTCCGATTCAAAGGCCGCTGGTAGGCCGGCCAGATAACGCCGAAAACGAGGTAGATCGCGGCGAGAGCGGTGACGAGCACGATCACCACAAGGACCAGATTATTTTTGACCAGCTTCATACGGGTTATCTTCGGCGCGAATCGGCGCGCGGGATGATGTAACCGGCATCCTGCGGTTGCGGCCAGCCGCGAGCGTGGGCAGGAGGCACGCGGACAGGCAAGTGAATTCGTCGACAATCATGACCACGCGCCAAAGCACGGAACCGGCGATCGCCGACGGGAGCGGCATGACGGCGCTCAGGAGCACGGCGGCGCCGGCTTCACGCACTCCGATGCCACCGGGCGCTCCGACGGCGAGAAAGCCGAGGAGCCAGCCGCAGGCATTGATCCCGATGACCGCGAAGGGATTCACGGCCGTGTCCGAGACGGCGCGCAGAACGACGAAGAATGCGATGCCGTTCAGACAGCAGAGGGCCGTGTAGTAGGCCAGGACGCCGGCGAGGATTGCCCAGCGGAGCCGAATGGTCCGCAGTGCCTCCATCTCGGCGATCAGCTTCTTCAACTTGCCGCCGATGCGGCCTTGGGGGAACGCGCGGAGGCAAATGAGAAGCACGGTTGCGCCGAGGAAAATCCCCATCGCGCAGAAGGCCAGCACTCGGGGGGTGAGCAGCGCCCGCCAGTCCACCGAACGTCCCGATGCGAAAATGCCGCCTCCGGCGACCAGCGCCCAAGCCCCGATGGTGAGCAGGAGTTCGAGAGGCAGGCTCGCGGAGGCCACGACCGGTGGCACGCCATTCTGCGACGCCTGGTACACGCGCGACGCAAAACCCCAGATGCTCCCGGGCAGCCAGCGCATCGACTCGGCCATCAGCCACAGGCGCATGCCGCGGAGCAGTGGCATGTGCTGCCGCATGGCGCGAAGGATCATGACCCAGCCGGCGGAATTCAGCACCCGGTAAAGGACGCAGAGCGCGTAACCGGCGAGCAGCACGCGCAGGTTGAGATGGGTGACGTGACTCTTCACTTCCACGGAGTAGTGGCGCAGGGCGTTCAGGATCACGAAGAGAACCGCACCAATGACCACCCATCGGGCGGCGCGGATCCATGGCTTGCGGACGCCTTCCACGGATCAAGTGTGGGCGGGCACGCAGGCCCCACCCAACGCGTCGTAAAAGAGCGTTTCTGTGGCGGTGACGGCGCGGTCCCAGTCGAAGTATTCCTGGGCGTGCTTCCGTCCTCCCGCGCCCAACCGGGCGGCGAGGCCGGGATCATCGAGTAGCCGGAGAATCGCCGCGGCGAGCGCCGCCTCATCCTTTTCCGGAACCAGCAGGCCGGTCTCCTCGTGCTTGATGACGTCCACGATGCCGCCGACCGCCGAGGCCACGACCGGCTTCGCATTGGCGAGCGCCTCGATGAGAACGACGCCGAGCCCCTCGGTGTCCCCGCGATCGTCGAAGATGGCGGGCAGCACATATACGTCGCAGTCGCGATAAAGCTCGGCGAGACGCTCGTTGCTGACGAAACCGAGGAAATCCACCACTTGGGATAAACCGAGTGAGCGCGTGAGTTCCTCCCATTCGCAGCGCCGATCGCCATCACCGGTGAGGAGTAATCTGACGGGCCGGTGCTTCAGCAGACGAGGCATCGCCCTGATCAGGTAGGGGACACCTTTGCGCTGGATGTGGCGGCCCGTAAAAAGGATGGTCGCCGGCTCCGAGCGCGACGGCGGCCGACGATTCGTGGTGGCCGGCGGAATGGCGGTGGTGGCCCCATAGGGAATCACCGTGGCAGTCCTGCCGCAGACCTTTTCAATCTCGCTCCCGGTGTGAGAACTGTTGCACGCCAGCCGGTCGGACCTGAGGAGACACTGCCGGAGGATCTTTCGGATCCACGGCTTGCGGCGGCCCATCGCCAGTTCGGCGCCATGGCAGGTGGCGACCACCTTAGCCCCGGTGGCTCGCGCCGCGGAGAGTGCAAAGAGCCCGTGCGGAAACGGCCAGTGCACATTGATGACATCAAACTTCCGGGGCAGACTCCAGGCGACCGAGCAGAGGGTCCCCATCGCAATGTAGCTCACCCCGAGGAGCTGATACATCGGGTTCCGGAGCTTGTTTGGCGCGCCTTCGTCGTGGGTTAGCTGTTCCACCCACCGCGGAGCATAGCGGAAGCGCAGAACCTCGATACCATCGATGCGGTGGTGCCGCAGACCCTTGAATGAGGGAACAATCACGGTCAACCGGTGCCCGCGCGCGGCGAGCCGATTGACCGCCTCCCTGAGCCACGGAACTTGCGAGTCCTCATGAAACCGTGCGTAGGTTGATCCCATTACGGCGATGTTCAAGCGGCGCCGCTCGCTGGCCTCCACGGGCCGGATTTGCCCGCGGCCGATTGAGGATGCGGTGTCCAAAGTCACTCCAGCGCCATCTTCCGGACCTTGATGGCTTTGTCCACGAGTTTCAGCAAGTGTTCCGGATTGCTTGGTTTGGTGACGTAGTCGAAAGCGCCGAGCCTCATCGTTTGCACGGCCGTATCGATCTGCTCCTGGCCGGAGAGGATGATGATCTTCACATCGGCGTAGTGCTTGCGCACTTCCCGCAGACACTCCAGCCCATCGTTCTCTCCGCTGCCGAGATTGAGATCGAGCAACACCACCGACGTATGATCACTCACCTTCGAGATGCCCTCCGCCACATCGGAGGCCTCTTCCACGGCGTAACCCGCACTCTCCAGGTGTAACCGTATCATGCGCCGAATCGCCGCCTCGTCGTCCACGAGGAGCACCGTCTCGGCTTTCCCATTGCCTGCTTCCCGCTGGTCCGTCAACTGCGGACGTTGAAGTTCGCGGCCGGCGATCACCTTCTCGTCCGGTTTCTGGAGGTAGCCGTTTCTCGAAATAACTTCGGCAATCGGCGGACGCCGCTCCTTTTCCACACGGCTATGCACGATCATCTCCGCGAGGAAGCCGATGCCCAGGAGTGGAAGGGCGCTGACCAGGAGAATTTCCGCGACGGTGGTGATGCGACTGGCAATGATCGGCACGGTCCAGGGGAGTAAGCTGAGCACAAAGAACACACCGCCGCCGATCCCGCAAATTGCGGCGATGCCGCCAAAAAAGTGGAGCGGCCGCTCCCGGAAGTTCTTGAAGAAGTAAACCGTCTGCATGTCCATAAACCCGCGGAAGAACCGCTTGACGCCATACTTGCTCTTCCCAAATCTCCGCGCGTGATGTTCCACCTCGATCTCCGTCGAGCGATATCCCTTGATGCCGGCCAGCGAGGGAATCATCCGGTGCATCTCCCCATAGACGGAGACGTTCTTGACCACCTCCGCCCGGTAGCATTTGAAACCGCAATTATGATCATGAAGATTCACGCCGGCCGCTGAACTGATCATGCGATTAAAGATCCGGCTCGGAAGAACTTTATGCCAGGGATCGTGGCGCGTCTTCTTCCAGCCGCTCACGACGTCGAAACCCTCGCCCAGCTTCGCGATGAACCGTGGAATCTCCTTTGGATCGTCCTGGAGGTCCGCGTCCATCGTGAAAACGACCCCGCCGCGCGCAGCCTGAAACCCGGCGGCCAGAGCGTCGGCCTTTCCCACGTTCTTGCGAAATCGGCACGCGAGCACTTCGTCCGGATTGTCCGCGGCAAGATCGTTGATGACATTCCAACTGCCATCGACGCTGCCGTCATCGATGAAGATCACCTCGAACGGGCGCTCCAGTTTCCGCATCTCCACGACGATGCGCTCGTACAACTCCTTGAGTGATTCCTCCTCATCCTTCAAAGGAATCACAAAGCTGATCAATCCGGAAACATCTTCGGGCATACAGTGGAATGGGGGGTACTTCTGGCGTTCGCGGGCAGATCAGAGCGTATTTCCACGGGAAATGCCACCGCGAACTGGCCAGGTACGGCGCCATGGGAGCCGCCGGGCAGCCGGAGGTTTACCAGCCTCGAGTTGAACGTTCCAGTTCATTCCGCGAGACGCTTTCCCTGCTTACAAGGCTGGCGAAATGCCGGGAGCTTCGCGGAGTCCGAAGGAAATGGACACCAGCGTCCCTCCAGACTCGCGATTATTGATCGAGATTGCTCCTCCGTGCGCCTGGACGACGGTCTGCGCGATGGTCAGCCCCAGCCCCGCATGTTTCCCCGCCTTGTGCGCGGTGAAGAACGGCAGGAATACGCGGGTGAGCAATTTCGTCGAAATCCCCGGGCCAGTGTCCGCGATCGTGAGGCAGACGGCAGAGGCGTCGCCCCGCCGGTCGGTCGGCTGGTGCTCAAAGGTGCGGACGGAGAGGCTTCCGCCCTCCGGCATCGCCTCGATCGCATTGTTCAGCACCTGAATGATGGCTTGCTCGACCCGTGGACGATCGAGGAGCAGCGGGGGCAAGGGATTCGTCAGCTCCAGCGATACCGCGACGCCGCGCCCCTGCGGATCCGGCTCCAACGCGGCCATGGCCGCTTCGACAGCTTCGTTGAGATTCTCCGCGACTCGGACCAGCGGCTTGCTGGCCGCATATCGCACCAACGCTCTCACGATCGCGTCCGCCCGCTCCACGGCATCGCGCATATCGGCCGTGACGGCCATCGCGGTGGAATCGTCCGGTTCCACTTGCTTGGCCAGGTATTCGATTCCCATGAGCAGGATCCCGAGCGGATTTTTTAACTCGTGCGCCACCCCGGTGACCATTCGCACCAGCGAATCGACCGAAACCATCCGAACGACTGACTCCATCGCACCGGCCGCGTCGGCGGGTTGCTCGCCCGCCTCGTGCCGCGGCACCGATTCATCGGTCACGCTATCGCTGTGTTCGCGCTTCATGGCGATGGAGAAAGACAACTCTTGTGGTCATGGATGTTCAAAGAGGGAAGCGTGAACGATCGGAGCGAAGTGTTGCGGTCCGCCAGAATCTGTCGAGAAGAAACGTGCATCCACGGATGCTGGACCGGACATGAATGCCATCAAATCTCTCGCCGCAGCTCAAGCCGGGTGCAACGGAAGTGCCAGCACCACGAAAGTCGAATTCAAACATCGGACCTCCCGGAGGGTTTACTCGTCGTCGCACATCCCCGCCCACCGAAATCCCCCGATTGCCAAATCGCCCCGCCGTCGCGTTCCTCCTGAAACAACTGGCTGTCCCATGAAACGTATCCTTCTGCCCTTCCTCATTCGATCGATCATCCATTTGGAGATGCGCGTCCCGTACTTGAAATCGGACGCCGGACTTTGCGCGGCAAACGTCGGGCGATTGATTGCTCTTTTCGCCGGCGTTTTCTTCCTGGCAACGCCAGCATGGTGCGCGGACGAGAAGACGGACGCCGCGGCCACTCCCCTACCGAAGGGACTTCGGATCTT
>Ga0302326_10005065_pt1 | contig 30202 bp, 25 predicted proteins | sample Palsa_T0_3_FD_202264 | JGI IMG/M metagenome (GOLD analysis project Ga0302326, IMG submission 202264) | Peat permafrost microbial communities from Stordalen Mire near Abisko, Sweden - Palsa_T0_3 | ecosystem: Environmental > Terrestrial > Soil > Palsa > Peat permafrost | place: Sweden: Abisko... | reverse complement strand
CAAGGAACGCAACGTCCGGATGACTGGCGAAGTGCTGGAAAGCATGCCGCCGAAACGTCTGGTGCTAACCTGGGCTGACCCCGCTGAACTGGCAGATAAATCCCGCGTGACGTTTGAAATTGAGCCAATCGAGGAGATGGTTTGTCTCACCGTCTTGCACGACGAGTTCACGGCCGGTTGGGCCATGCCTGGCAAAGTTGCCTGGGGATGGCCGCGCGTAATCTCCAGTTTAAAGTCGTTCCTCGAAACTGGAACGGGATCAACGTCTTCGGTGGTGGCAAATAACGATGTGTAATCCGTTCATTTAACCAAGGCACTATATAAGGAGTTATTATCAAAAAGGTAATTTTTGGAAGCCATTCGTCGGTTATGGTTCCGCGAGAGGATCGAGACAGCATTCGTAAGTTTTATTGTGATGTCCTGGGCGGCAAAATCACGAAAGCGGATCGTGAAAGGGACTTTCTTCGTTTGGGAGAAGATTCGCTTCAGCAATGTTGATACCGCCCTGAGGCAACCGATCTCTGCTCCGCCGAAGCGTCGCACACAGATCGCCTCCGAATGCAAATTGTGCGGTCCAAGCCGAAGCCGCTTGAAAAATCTACTTCGGCCGGACCATCTCAAAGCGATCGCGCGTGCGGCAGTACCAATTCGGACTCGCCATGCGGCCGATGACGTGGAAACGCTCGTCGCGAATGCGCAGCGTCTCGCGATCAATCAATTCCTCGTGCACGTGCACGCGTTTTACGAGCCCGATGATGAGTCGATTCTCGCCGATTTGCAGGGTGCCCCATTCTGTGCACTCCAGACTGGCAGGGACCTCCGCGATTCGCGGCGGCTTGACGACGGAGGAAGGAGCAGTCGTTAAGCCGACTGTTTCCAATTCGTTCCGGCCGTAGGGCAACGAGGCGGACGTTTTGTTCATCGCCTCCGCCACTGCTTCGTCGACCAAATTGACGACAAATTCGTGTGTCGCACGAACATTGCGTGCGGTATCCTTCGGCTGGCCATCGTCGCGGTCGCCCGGGCAAAACCCGATGATCGGCGGATTTGCCCCAAGCGCGTTGAAAAAACTAAACGGTGCGGCGTTTAAATGCCCGTCGAGGCTAAGCGAAGTCACCCACGCGATGGGTCTGGGCGTGACGAGCGAAACGAGGAGGGCATAAGAGCGGTCGGCATGTTCTCCTTCGAGATCGAGTTCCATATGAGTGAGTATCGACTTGCTCGGGTCGCCGCACAAGAACACGCGAGGTGCTAATCGAGCTCTTGCCCGAGAGGAGCCGCCTCCGAGGCACCACTGACGCTGAGGCGACGATAGCTCAAGCCAGTTCACGCAATAGGCCACCGTATTCGCCAGCTGCCCTGCGCTCATAAATTTGCGAGGCTGTCCCCAATCTGTATCCGAGCCTGCATTGTTGATGGAAGAATCTCACCGAAATAGGCGCCTTGAATCGGCGCAGCTCCGGCGGGTTCACGGGAAGCCGCCGCTGCCACGTGAAGATCGGCCACCGCGTGACCACGGGTCGGATCGTAACCGCGCCACCCGCCGCCTGGCAGAAACACCTCCGGCCAGGCGTGCATATAACGTTTGGCTGGATCCCTGCCATAGCGCTGGTACCCGCTGACAAATCGTGCCGCTATCCCTGCTGCACGGCACGCGTCAATGAATAGAACTGCCAGATCGCGGCACGAGCCGGTCAGTCGCCGGAGCGTAAATCCCGGTGCTTGCGGCATACCCGTTTCTCGTATGATATGTGAGCAGGTCTCGTGGAGCCGCCGGTTCAGCCGGTCGAGAAAGTCCAGCGTGTCACCGCTGGCTTCATTGACAATTTCTTGTGCGAATTTACCGAGCTGTTCGTCTGATTCCGCCCGCAAGCTGTAAGGCGCCAGGAGCGTTTCCAAACCAGCCGTGTAGCGGAGCGGTAACATCCTCGCCGAAGGATCGAGTAAGTAGTCAAAGGCCTTTGTTCGAATCGTCTCGAGTTCGGACCGGCTCGTCACGCTTAGTCGTTCGGTTTTGGCATCGAACCACGCGTGGGTAACCGTGTTCCCCTCGAGGTCGAGGCACTGCGATAAAGCAAAAGGACGGGGATCGATATGGATGTCAAAATACGACAACCATAGCGCGCCGTCAGATCGTGGCCGGAGCCGGAAGACGTGTGGTGCCAGCCAGACAGGTTTCGAGTACGTGTAGGTGGTTGAGTGTGTGATCGAGAATTTCATAGCGTCCTCATTCCACACGTAACTTAGCAAAGAATCTCTCGGCCCCTTGCCGATCCACGCAAGAAATTCAGCGAAACCGATGATCCCATTAAGGGGCGTCCGCAGCTCGTGCGGAAAGTTAGCCAGAAAGCGGTCCTTCGTCTCGACCGCTCTTTGAACTTGAAATGTCAGTAGATCTGCATTCATTTGGTCTATCTTTCACTCGCCGTGTTCGGCAACTTTGAGAAGGATACGCGGCTGCCTCCGCTTTCCGCGCCAAAGCCGCTCATCCACCGATGCCAGAACTTGCTGAAGTCGAATATTTCCGCCGGCAATGGGATTGCGGTTTGGGCCGGCGAGTGATCGGGGTCGCGCTGCATCCCCAAAAGCGGGTGTTTCGTGGTACCGATGTCATGGCCTTGGAAAAGGCCCTCACCGGGGCAAAACTCATCGGTTCGGAGGGGCACGGGAAGCAGATGCTTTTTCGCTTTTCGCGCGGAGCATCGCTCGGAATTCACCTCGGGATGAGCGGGCAGCTAAGCGTCGAAAGTGCGGGTATTCTGCCCGGAAGACACGATCATCTGGTGTTGTTCGAGGAAGAGCGGAGCTTGGTTTATTCCGATCCCCGGATGTTCGGACGCGTCCGGTTCACGCTCGGCAAAGGCGTGCCGGAATGGTGGACAAATCTGCCGCCCGCAGTGATTTCACCCGGATTTTCGCAGGCCGTGTTGCGGGAACACTTGCACCGGGGGCGCCGTTCGCCGGTCAAGGCCGTGCTGCTCGATCAGACCGTTTTTCCGGGAGTAGGCAACTGGATGGCCGATGAAATCCTGTGGCAGGTCAAGTTGCATCCGGCCGCGCGCGCTGGTGATTTGAGCGCCTCGCAACAGCACGATCTCTGGCGGGTCAGCCGCGCCGTCTGCCGCACGGCGCTGAAAACGATCAGTGTTGACCATGGCGAACCCCCAAAGAATTGGCTATTTCATCATCGCTGGCAGAAGCGAGGTCACTGTCCGCGCGATGGAACGTTGCTGGATCATGCAACGATCGCCGGTCGCACCACCGCTTGGTGTCCCGCTTGTCAGAGGCCGAGCAAGCACCCGGAACTATGACGAAGAGCTGAAACAGGGTGCAAAAAGGTTTTCCACGAAGCGAAAGCCAAAGAAACGAAAAGGTGTTCCCTTGGGACCCTTCGAAAGTGTAGATTCCCGATCTTTCTATGATGACTACACCGAGCGCAACGGAGGTCGCCCCGTCAGATTTTATCCGTGATGCTGTGGCCGCAGATCTGCGTACCGATAATTTCCCGCAAATCCATACCCGATTTCCACCGGAACCGAATGGTTATCTCCATATCGGCCACGCGAAATCGATCTGTCTCAACTTTGGGATCGCCAGAGAATTCGGCGGCATTTGTAACCTGAGAATGGATGACACGAACCCTACGAAAGAGGAAAGTGAGTATGTCGAATCAATTAAGGCGGATGTAAATTGGCTGATTCGCGACTGGGCAGACCATCTCCTCGGCCTCAAGGCGAACGGACAAACGCGCGCTGAAGACGCCTCCGAGGCTGAACCATTCTACGCGTCCGACTACTTTGACCAGGTCTTCGAATATGCACTCGAACTGATCGCCAAGGGAAAAGCCTATGTCGACGACCTTTCGCCGCAGGATACCGATAGCTATCGGATTGCTGGCAAAGAGAGCCCCTTTCGAGAACGTTCACCGAATGAGAATCGGGCGCTCTTCGATCAGATGCGCGCAGGCGAGTTCCCGGACGGAACTCGGACTTTGCGGGCAAAAATCGATATGCAGGCGCCGAACGTTTGGTTGCGAGATCCGATTCTTTACCGGATCCGGCATGCTTTTCATCATCGGACGGCCAATCGGTGGTGCATCTATCCCATGTACGATTTCGCTCATTGCCTTAGCGACTACATCGAAGGCATTACCCACTCGATATGCACGCTGGAATTCGAAGTGCATCGGCCTCTGTACGAGTGGATTCTGCAAAACCTCGACCTGCCTCGTAGGATCCCGCATCAATACGAATTCGCCCGTCTGAATCTCACTTATACTGTCCTGAGTAAACGGAAACTCATGCAACTGGTGGACGAGGGGCTCGTTTCCGGATGGGATGATCCGCGCCTGCCGACCATCTCAGGCATGAGACGCCGCGGAGTCACCGCGAGTGCACTTCGCACCTTCGCTTACCACATCGGCATCACGAAATACGACGGAGTCAGTGACGTCGCGGTTCTTGAGCACACGATGAGGAACGAGTTGAACAAAACCGCGCTTCGGCGTCTTGTCGTACTGCGACCAATAAAAGTCGTTCTGACCAATTATCCGGAAGGTCAAACCGAGGAACTGATTGCCGTCAACAATCCTGAAGACCCAGCCGCGGGAACACGAAAAATAGAATTCAGTCGCGAGATCTATATTGAAAGCGATGACTTTTTGGAGAACCCGCCGCCGAAATATTTCCGCCTGCGACCGGGCGGCGAAGTACGGCTTAAATACGGGTACGTCATCAGGTGCGCCGAGGTCGTTAAGAACGCGGCTGGCGAAATCCTGGAGCTGCGCTGTACGGCCGATCTGGAAAGCAAAAGCGGCGGAGCAAATGCCAATCGAAAGGTGAAAGGCACGATTCATTGGGTAAGCGCCAAACATTCGATCGAGGCGGAGGTGCGCCTTCACGATAGGCTTTTTACGGAACCAGAACCCGAAGCCGCCATCGACTTCAAATCTTGTTTGAATCCGCGCTCGCTAGAAATCTTGCAGGCCCGTTGTGAGGAAAGTCTCGGTGATGCCCAGGCCGAGATGCGTTATCAATTCGAGCGTTTGGGTTATTTTGCGATGGATCAAGAAAGCAGACCCGGATTTTTGGTCTTCAATCGCACGATTTCTCTAAGAGATTCCTGGGCGAAACTGACGAACAAACAGTAACCCTAACCCGGACGCTCCAATTGGGTCCTATGAGCTATAAGGCAATTAATTTCCAGGAGAAATTCGGGCTGTTCAAGGAGTTCTGGGCTCCAAAGGTCGTGGCCGAAATGAATGATTATCAGTTCAAGGTCGTTAAATTGCAGGGCGACTTCATTTGGCACGACCATCAGAACACCGATGAGACATTCATCGTAATCGAAGGCGATCTGCGAATCGATTTTCGCGATGGTTCCGTCCATCTTCGAACCGGGGAGATGTTCGTCGTTCCCCGGGGTGTCGAGCACAAGCCTTACGCAGAGAACATGGTCAAATTATTGCTCATCGAGCCACGCGGTGTGCTCAATACCGGTCACGAGGGCGGTCCACGGACGGCGGAGAACGACGTTCGGATTTGACTGCGGCGGTTGCTGGCCGCTTCCCTGTCATTTGGCCGCCGGTTCCGGGACATTCGGTTCAACGAGGCGCATCTGTCACCCATCTGGGTCGCGTTCCACAACCTCAGTCGCGACACCTTCGAGTGAGAAGGGCAAATCCAAACCGTCCAAGTCTGGAAAATCCGAAAGATCTGGAAGCTCGTCGAATGCAGCGTCGCCCCAAAACTTCTTCAGGCGCACAAAGAGGTCAAAGTGATTGTGTGCGAGAAACTTCCAACGGCGTCGTTTGTGCGGTTTTACCCGTGCAATATCCAATACCAGCGCGGCCAAATGGCTGACCTCACTGCTGGCATGTTGAGTGAGGATCTTTGACCGGGCAATATTCTTGGCTGAGATGTTTGACTGCTCGAGAAAGCCGCAAAGCTCGTCCATACGCTCAATGTGGTCGCGTTCATCAGGTGGCAAACGCTGACACTCTTTGCAAATATGATCGCGATGACCTCGCCCGGAAAACTTCTCATTGCTGCGATGGCTGTCGCAGATTCGGCAATAATGCGGCATCCCGTCAGTCTATCTCTTACCCGGCGGATTCCGCAACATTGCGGAGATTTCCAGCAGCCTCGAACCGCGCAGGACTGAGTGAAGCGTCCCGCTTTACCTCTTCAACCGCGGGCAAACCTCGGAGAAGGTTCGGGGGGCAACCATGAGGCAATCCGCCGGAATCCGATTCATTGATGTAATTTAAAAAGCTTTCCCACTTGCCTGCTGGACGCTACGGAACGGCCCGGATTCTCGATCTAAAAGCCGGCTCTATCTTGCCGACGGGCTGATTTGCAGCGAGGGTATGCGCCGAAAGGGTTTTTCCTGTGAAAACTTCTGCCGTTTTGTTCTCGCTTTTCGTGGTGTCGCAACTCACTTCCGCCGCTGAACCCTCCGGAGAATTCGTCGAACTACACTCATGCGATCTATTCACGGGCGGTTGCACGGCGTCTGCCGAATCGACGCTACTCGGACGGCAGGTATTTCGCGTCTGGTCGATCGAGAGCGGGGAATGGAACGGCCAGGATTTGGCCCATCTGAAAGTCGCCGTTCTGGAGACGGGCTCTGAGAATCTCGCGGAAAAAGGCGCACTTGCCGACGAAGCGAAGGTCTTCGTTCCGAAAGGTCTCGCACAGGCTAGAAAAGAGGCGCTCGTATCGTGGGCGTTTGAACAGGATCGGCTTCCACAAGCGACGCCAGCGATTGAAGCCGAGATCAGTTATCAGCGGTCCGGGCAGGAGGCAGCAATTACCGTCGGCGACACGGTCTCTTTGACCACGATGGCGATCGGAAGATGTAGCTCTGGAGCGTGTGGACAGGAACTCTGGTACGAGCCTCAGGTGTATCATTCCGCTTTTGAGGTCGTGGCTTCCCGAACTTCAAGGATCCAGGACGCGAAACTTTTCTGGGCGGACCATGATCGTCCAAATGTATTCCTGGCAGGTTTCGGTTCCAGCTCCAGGGGTAGGCAGCTGGCCGACTCAATCTGTCCCTGAGAACGCAACTTCCCGCAGAACCGTGGACGAACAAATCTCACGAAGAAATTTTCTCCGGGGTGTGGGCGCCAGCGCGATGGTGAGCGCCTTGGGCAACGCGGCAGCTGTCGCTCAATCGGCGGAGGCCTTGGATAATCAAAAGCCCGTCGGTCCTGGCCCGACAAAATTGGTTCTACAGGTCAATGGCACTCGGCAGGAGATTGCAGTAGAGCCTCGCGAGACGCTGCTCGACGTCCTAAGGAACCGATTACAGCTTACCGGCGCCAAAGAAGTTTGCGATCGCGCGACGTGCGGAGGATGTACAGTTCTCATGAACGGTCAGCCGATCTACGCCTGTATGAAACTAGCCGTCGAGATGGAAGGTCAGGAAATCCTGAGCGTCGAAGGCCTCGGCGACCAAAAAAACCCGACTCGTGTCCAGCGGGCGTTCATTGAGTGCGACGCTTTGATGTGCGGCTATTGCACCCCCGGTTTTGTCATGTCGCTCACTGCGCTCTTTCATGAGAAAAAGAACCCGACGCAGGCGGAAATTAAAAAAGCCTGCTCGGGCAACCTCTGTCGCTGCGGCACGTACCCCCATATTCTCAAGGCTGCGCAAAAGGTAGTAGAGTCGGGCTAATCACCCAAAGTTGAAAGAAGTGATGTCTGAATGGCCTAAAGAACCGAAGCAACTTGGCAAGGAACACGTCAGGTACGATGGCCCGATTAAAGTCAGCGGCCGTGCCAAGTTTGCGTCGGACATACAACCAGGCGGCTGGCTCTACGGGATGATGCTACGCTCGAAATGGCCGGCTGCGCGTATCGTGGCAATCGATCTGCAGCCGGCGCTGCGGATTCCCGGGATCAACGCAGCCGTGGTCGCAAACGATCCGCCCTTCATCGTCCGGTTTTATGGTCAGGAAATCGCGGCGGTCGCCGGTGTCTCGAAGCAAGCTTGTCTGGACGCCCTACGCGCAATTCGCGTGGAGTCCGAACCACTCCCATTCGTGGTCAAGGAAGAGGCAGCATTATCGAACGCTTCGCCGCACGTTTTTGAAAACCAGCCAAACGCCGGAGTTCCGCGGGTACTGCAGGTTGGTGATCCAAATGCGGCTTTTCAAAGCGCGGATAAGATCGTTGAAGGCTTCTTTCAAACGTCGGTACAGTTGCATCATGCCTTGGAGACGCACGGCAACACGATTCAGTTAAACGATGACGGGCTCACTTGTTGGGCTTCGACTCAGGGGATCTCAGGTGTTAAAGACAGCTTGGCAGACAATCTCGGCGTGCCGCTTGACCGTGTTCGTGTGATCTCGGAATTCATGGGTGGCGGGTTCGGCGCAAAAAATGGCGCCGGGGTCGAGGGAGGGCTCGCGGCACGGTTATCGAAAGAGGCCGGGGGGAAGGCCGTCCGCTTGATGCTGACCCGTTTCGACGAGGCGTTAGCGGTCGGGAATCGACCTTCTTCATTTCAGAAAGTGCGGCTGGGGGCGAAGAGAGATGGAACTCTGGTCGCCTACCAGCTTGATGCCTTTGGAACCGCAGGATACGCGAGCGGCGGTATGACGGCTGCCGGAGGCGGAGGGGCCGGATTCCCGGCGCCCTACATCTATCAGGTTCCGAACAGCCGGGTGCAGCAAACCACCGTTGCGATCAACGCCGGTTCAGCTCGAGCAATGCGGGCGCCTGGACATCCGCAGGCCTCGTTCGGGATGGAATCGATTGTTGATGAGATGGCTCTGGCGCTTTCTATGGATCCTCTTGAGCTGCGGATTCAGAACGATCCTTCCGAGATTCGCCGCCAACAGTTCCGTATTGCTGGCGATCGTTTTGGTTGGAAAGCCAAATATCGGTCCCCAGGTGCCTCTTCGGGGCCTGTGAAAAGCGGTGTGGGATGCGGCGGAGCGACGTGGGGCGGTGGTGGCCACGGAAGCGAGGCGGAAGTGCAGATTAATCCGGACGGCACTGTGGAGGTTCGTTGCGGCACGCAGGATCTTGGGACTGGCACCAAGACGCTCATCGCAATCGTCGCCGCCGAGGTTTTCAGTACGGAAACGTCCGCAATCACGGTGAGGATCGGTGACACGGCCTTCCCTGCCTCGGGAGGAAGCGGCGGGAGCACCACTGCCGCTTCAGTTTCGCCTGCGGTGTTCGATGCGTGTCAGAACGCACTGCGAGATCTGAGTGTTGCCTCTGGGTTAGCGGATCCGCGCGGAACAAATTGGGGTCCTGCTACGTCACGCCTGCGAATTAATCCCGTGGTTGCCCGTGGTCGCTGGAAGGACGGTCTTTCCGGCCACGGCGTCGGAGGCGTCCAGATGGCCGAGGTGGCCGTCGACATCGAAACCGGGTTTATACGAGTAAACCGGATTGTTTGTGTTCAAGACTGCGGCCTGGTCGTGAATCGGCTCGCCGCCATCAGTCAGATCAATGGCGGCATCATTATGGGTCTTGGTTTCGCGCTATACGAAGAACGCATTATCGACGCTGCGACTGGGGTCGTCCTGAATCCAAACTTTGAAACCTACAAGTTGCCAGGAATAGCCGACATTCCCGAAATTGATATCTTTCTTCAGGATATGCCTGAGCGTGGGGTCATCGGGATCGGGGAACCGGTAACCGTCCCGACAGCGGCAGCGATTGCGAATGCGGTTTCCAACGCGATTGGAAAACGAGTTACCCGCTTGCCGATTTCCCCAGCTCAGATCCTTGTTTTGGTCGGAAAGGTTCCTCGGATTCCTGTTGGGGCGCCAAACGGACAAACTGGCGCCTGACCGGCAATCGCTATGCATAACTTCGAATACGCCAAAGCTCGCTCGGTCGATGGCGCCATTCAACTGTCGACTCCGGATAGTCGCTACCTCAGCGGTGGGATCGATCTGCTCGGAGAAATGAAAGAGTATATAGTGTCTCCGAAACGAGTGATCGATTTGAAAACGATCCCGGACCTCGACCGCATCGATAAATCCACTGAGATCTGGAAGCTGGGAGCGAACGTGCGAATTGCCGAGATTGCAGGAAACGATCAACTCCGTGCAACGCTACCTGGGTTGGCCGAGGCGGCCGTGGAAGTCGGTTCCCCGCAAATTCGAAACGTCGCGACCCTTGGAGGGAACCTGGCTCAGCACTCAAGGTGCTGGTATTACCGACAACGCGATCTTCGCTGTCTGAAGCGTGGCGGGAATACGTGTTATGCTCTCGAAGGCGAGAACAAGTATCACAGTCTGTTTTCCGGAAACCCTTGCATCAGTCCCGTCGTCTCCAATCTTGCGGTTATCCTGGCTGCGCTTGATGCGAAGGTCATCGTACGCCGAGGTGAGCAGGAGGTGACATTGACTATTCCGGAACTTTACGCCAACGCGTGGGATAATCCGCTCGCTCACAATTCGCTGCGCCCCGCAGATCTGATCGTCCGCGTCGAAGTGGCAACGGCGAAAAATCGCAGCGCCTATCTGCAGGTGAGCGAAAAGGGAGATTTTGACTGGGCACTGGTGAGTTGTGCGGCCGCGGGACAAAAAACCGGTAGTCAATGGACACAGGTCGCGGTTTTCTTAGGGGCGGTCGCGCCGATCCCGTATGCCGTAGATTCTACGTTGCTGGAAAGTAGCGGATTGACGAGCGACTCGATCGCATCGATTGCCGAGGACCTCGCCTCGAAGGCCACACCGCTGACACATAACGGGTACAAGTTGCCAATCGCTCAAGCTTTGGTCCGCCGTTGCCTCGCTCGAATTACCGTGTGAATCATGCCATTTGAACCCTGTCGATATCTGCGTTACAAAGAGATGTTCACGCCCGAACTCCTTACTGCTTCCTGCGAGTTCAGTGACGTACCTACTGTAGCGAACCTCTGGTGCAATCTAACGCTGAACGAGGTTGGTCGGGACGATTGTCCAGTCTCGATGATCGCTTGCAGCAGACCAGGCCGGATTTGTTACCGCTCGTACCTCGAGCAGCGCTCTGACGCGGGCCGCCGATCCTAGCGCGGCAGACACTAGAACCGATTGCGTCATGGACCAGGCTAGTTTCCTGATTTCAGAAATCCAAGAATCGCCTCTTGTTCCTCCGGGCTAAGATCCGCTTTGTCCCGCATATGGAGTTTGGCGGCATCCGATTCCGCCGGACTGAAGCTGGTCCGTGGCTTGACTTCATGACACATGGTACAATCCTCGACCCAGAGTTCGGCGCCAGTTTTCAACGCATCTTTTTGAGGGTCCGCGCCAGCCGCCCTATTCGAATCGGCTAAGCTAAGCAAACCCAGTGCAGGTACTGTCATTAAGGTAGTGACCGCAAAAATTCTTCCTTGGGTAGCACGGAAATAAGCCATGAGCTTGTCGAACAGGTTCTTCACCGGAGTCTTCACTGCAACCCCCATGGCACAGACATGCTACGATCGTCGACCAAGTTCACAACCAAAGCCTCCTTGGCCAATTGCGCTCTGGTGCCCCGTAACGACGATTCATTAATAACCAAAGTTACAACTCGCCGAACGCAGCCTTCCACCTGCTCGGCCAATCCTCCGTTCCATGCGTCTGCATCAAATTAATCAAACCATCCATTTTCGGCTTTCTGAGATTCGAACCTATTCCAGCGGGCGAACTACCCCCCAAATTACCCAGAAGATACAGTCTTCGGGTAACCAGGAAAGCCCGCGGAGCTGCAATTATCGCGATCTCGCAATCGTTTTGTCCAAACACACGCCGATACGCCGTTTCGCCCACACGTTTCCTACAACGGGCCCGGCTTTAGGCCGGCCGTGATCGCCAACTTCGTTGATTTGGTGTCGAAGGTAAGAAATTCGCAGGCGCCTAAATGAAGTCCTGTCGCCACATGCAGAATATCAAACGCTCTGTGACCTCCAGTCGTGGAGTGGCTGGCGCTCAGACGCTTGGCCTCGATGAGCACACTGGCCAGATTGCAGGTCGGCAAATAGAAATGTCCGGTCGCCAGATCTGCCTCAAAGGCAGCTGAGGTCATTTCGCCCGCCGGTTTGTTTGGCCTTTAAGGGACGCAGGTTGAGCCGGTCCAGGGCAAAGGCGGCGCTCTGGGTCCAATCGACTCCATCGTGAGCTCTGTCGCGGTTCTCGCGCACCAAAACTTCAACAATTGGGTGTAACGATTTCGCCGACGGTGGCGGTTTTCATGTTGCTCCGGGGATGTAGCACAAAGGTATCGCTTAGGCGAAGCGGAAGAAGCGGATCGGCGTGTCGCAGCGACCGGAGGTCAGCTGTTTATTTATGACATTTAGCTCGATACTTCAGAGTCTCGAACATTTGAGCATCCGTTGACTTGTTCGGCGAATCCCTCGGGCGAAGGCTTCTTCGTGGAAGGGATCTCTCGGCAAGTTCCTCCTCTAATCTGTGTCATCTGTGAAATCTGTGGTTTCAATATTCGGTGTTCAGGTTAAGCGGTAAACGACAACCATCCCTGGTTTGCCGGGTTTAACGAGGCAAGCAGGTGATGATCTGCGGAAGACCAACGCACCTACCTATCCTGAACTTGATGAAAGCCCGATATATATTGCTCGCCTGTCTGCTGGGCGCAACTCCCACGCTGTTCGCTCAAACTGTCTTGATTACAGTTGCGCCACCGCCCCTCGTCGTTTACGAGCAACCGCCTTGTCCGGAGGAGGGATATTTTTGGAGTCCCGGCTACTGGGCCTACGGAGATGACGGTTATTTCTGGGTACCCGGAACCTGGGTTGAGGTTCCCCGCCCGGGATACCTTTGGACCCCTGGTTACTGGGGTTTTGCCAGCGGCAACTATCGTTGGCACGGCGGCTATTGGGGTCCCCACATTGGATTCTACGGAGGTGTCAACTATGGCTACGGTTACTACGGATCCGGTTTCTACGGCGGCCGATGGGAGGGCAACGCCTTTCGGTATAACACAGCGGTTTGGCACGTGAATTCGTCTGTCATCCACAACACCTACGTTGACCGTACAGTGATCAACAACGGCACTGTCAATAATCACGTCAGCTATAATGGCCCAGGTGGAATCGAGGCGAGACCAACCGCCGCTGAAGCGGCGGCAGCGCACGATCCTCGTATCGAGGCAACAGAATCGCAGCGTGCGCACGAGCAGGAAGCTCGAAATGACCGGAACCAACACTACTCGGTCAATCAGGGCCACCCGAGCAGCGCGGTTCAGACGAACGCCGCTGCACACCCCGCCGCTGTACACCCCGAAACGACACATCACGAGGCTGCGCACCCCGAGGCGACACATCACGAGGTTGCACACCCCGAAGCGACGCATCACGAAGCTGCACACCCCGAAGCGACGCATCACGAGGTTGCACATCCCGAAGCGACGCATCACGAAGCTGCACACCCCGAAGCGACACATCACGAAGCTGCACACCCCGAAGCGACACATCACGAAGCTCCGCACCCTGCGGCTGCACACCCCGCCGCGCCCCATCATCCTTCCAAGCCACAGCAGAAAAAACCCTCCGGCGGAGGCGAGAAGAAAGAGAAAAAAGGGTAGCAACGCTTTGCCCGGACCTGCCCAGGCGGAGCGTTGACAACGAACTGTGCGTGCCCTAGCGCCGCAACCAGCGAAATACCACCTATTATATTGGCGCCCAACGTGGGCAGCATGTAACGAACTATAAACGGGTGTCTTGAGCTGTCGGCTGGTTCACAATCCGGATTCGTCCCGCTTCTACGGGCGTTGGCAGCTTTATCTCAGAAAGGGAAAAATTTCCGATTACTCCTTGGCCGCAGTTATCTGTGTAATCGGTGTAATCTGTGGTTTACCTCTTCTTTTCGGTCTTAAGGTTAAACGGTCGACCTAGGGTGAAACGGACCTGCCATTCAGATTACCACTTCTGAAATTTGTCTGCACCGATCGCGCCCTGCACCAATGTGATCCATTGATCAACGTTGTTTTTGTCAATTATGACCGGCCCAGTCAAAATATCGCGCTCAGGAGCGTACCCATACTCGCGATACCAATAAAGCCATTGCAACGGCACGTAACCTTGAAGCCAGAACCCTTGACTGACCGTTGAAAAAAGGTGCCCGGCTTTAACGCCTGAGAGCGACACCGGATTATCGTCCACGCCAATGAGCGTGACCATGTGCGCCTTGTCCCCCAAATCGGGATGTAGACCCAATTTGTTACAGACATTCCAGACCGTCGGCCCTGAATCGCTGCTCACCGCATAGATGTAATTCACGTCCGGATTCCTTGCCAGGTACGCGCTCAGAATATTCGCCGCGCGCTCCGGATTCCAGTCCGTGGTGAGCGTTTCCGTTTTAATCCCGGCAGCTTTCATCGCATCAGACATACCTTTGCAACGAGCTACCAATCCGCCGTGGGCAGGGTCATTGGCGCAGAGAACCTGTTTGGGCGTCGGAATTTCGCCGGCCCTGGCGTGCGCCAGAGCATGTTCGCCCGCTCTTTTCCCATCCTGATAAAGATCCGTTCCAACAAAAGTAAGGTACGGAATTCGCGCGGCAGCGTCGCGCAGATCCGGTAAGTTGAAAGCAATAACCGGAATGCCCCGCCTGATGGCCTGCCGCAGTACACCGTCAAGAGCCTCGGCGTCGGTGATTGCTACCACAAGGCCGTCAGGTTTGGTTGATATCGCCTGCTCGATAAGCTGAACGTATTTTTGCGTGCTGTAATCGTCGGTAAATAAATACTCTGCTTTCACATTCGGATATCGCTCCTGGAACGCCTCCAGCGCCAGATCGAACCATTTGGAATTGGAGTCATTCGACCCCATGTGGGAAACGAACAAGTACCTGCTTGGGGGTAGAGCAATCTCCGACATTGACTGAACCGGCAGACAATTCAGCTCGCCACTCGGACCTCGGTAAACAATAGAATCGAGCGTGGAGGCAGGAAACATTCCTTCGAAGGTTTCCCGAGCCTCGTGATAGCTACCAGCGTTGACAAACGTCGTTTTTATCGACTGACCGCGCAGGTTCGACCGAATTTCGTATCTGCAGATACCGCCTCTGACTTTCGCGCCGACAGTGGCCCCGGCTCCTTTCAGCTCATGGGTTTTTCCGCGGATCCGGCTTGTGTCCCCACAGGCGACTGCAGATCGTAGCGCGCGAGGATCGCAGGAACCGTCGCGTTCAAGCGTTTCGATCATTTCAGGAAGAAATGAATTTTCAGTGAGCACCCGTATTTGCTGCGGCCTTGGGCTAGGTGGAATAAGAGCTTTCGCCAAATTGCGCGGTATGGTCGAAGGCCCGAGCAGGGCGTTGGCGAGACATTCGAAGAGCCTGGCTTGCCGCACCGGTTTAAAGCAGCAGTCCGTAATCCCCGCAGCGCGCGGTTCTGCCGGGCTGATTTGCCTAATGAACTCAGCGAGCATAATGAGCCGGGTGCCGGCGATGACCGGGTCGGCCTTGATTGCGCGGGCAAGAGTCAAACCGTCCATCCCGGGCATCTGCACATCCACGAGGGCTAAATCGTACGGTTTACATTCCGTCGCCGCCTTCCGCAGAAGTTTCAAGGCTTCAACGCCACTCGTCGCGCTATGCGCCTGCATTCTCCAGGCAAGAATTTGGCGCCGAAGAGTTTCGCAATGAGTAGCGTTGTCATCGACCACGAGCACGTGGAAATTAAATAAGTCGCGAAAGGATTTTTCCGGGAGTTTGACGGCATACGCCTCCTTCTCAAGTCTTGCTGTGAACCAAAAGGTTGAACCCTTTCCCTGTTGGCTCTGCGCTCCAATTTGACCGTGCATCATTTCCACCAACTGCTTGGCGACAGCCAGTCCCAAACCAGTGCCGCCGTACTTGCGCGTTGATGAACCATCGGCCTGACTAAATGGCTGAAAAAGCCGAGCTTGCGCTTCGAGCGAAATGCCTATGCCGGTATCTTGGACTTCAAAACGCAACACCGCGGACGTCTCGGTTTCGCTCTCTTTTGAAACACGGACAACGACCTCTCCTGTTTCCGTGAACTTGATCCCGTTCCCAATGAGATTGGCAAGGATTTGCCGCAACCCTCCCAGATCGCCGCGCAATTGGGTGGGCGTGCCCGGCAAGATCGTCCCGACCAACTCGATCTCTTTGCCTTGTGCGCGTTCCGCCAGCATCTCCAAAGCGCTTTCGAGAGCTTTAGTTAGGTCAAAATCGAGGATTTCGAGCGTGAGTTTGCGTGCCTCGATTTTGGAGAAATCCAGAATATCATTAATGATTTTCAGCAGAGTTTCAGCACTGGTTCGTAAGGTTTCCGCCAACTCGCGCTGAGGCCGATTCAAGTCGCTGTCGAGTAACAAGTCTGTCATGCCAATAACACCGTTCATCGGCGTTCGGATCTCGTGACTCATATTGGCCAGGAACTCGCTTTTGGCGCGGCCAGCTTTCTCCGCGGTCTCATTGGCCACCTTGAGGTTCTTTTCACCTACTCTGCGCGCCGTGATGTCGCGCGACCATCCAAAGATTCCAATCACCTTACCACTCGCATTACGCCAAGGCACTTTAGTCGTTGAAACCCACGTCTCGTGTCCATCTGGCCAAGTTTCCTTTTCATCAACGCCAACAATCGGTTGGCCCGTCGCAATGATTTTTCGCTCATCGGCTAGTGCCGCATCCGCATGCTCCTCCGAGAAGACGTCTTGATCGGTTTTCCCTACGATTTCCGATTGATCCTTGAGACCCGTCCAAGAAAGCATTGCCCGATTCGCCGCCACAAAACGGCTCTCGCGATCTTTGAACCAAATGTTGTCCGGGAGATTTTCCATCATCGTGGACAAGCGATCCCGCTGGCTGGCCAGCGCCGCGCCGATGCGATCTCGCGCCGTGACGTCCACCCAAAGGTCTGCAGGAGTGGATTTCTCCAAGGCAGGCGGCATGTCAGCAATAGGTATCGGGACGCGCGGCGTGAATTCAGCGAGTTCGCCTTCTCCGCCCTCCATGATGTTCGGCAGAGCAATATCATCATCATGGGGATTCACCGATTTCGCCGTAGCTCGCTCAAGGGCAGCGCGCAGTTCAGCCCGGCTTACGGGCTTACTTAGGTAGTCATCCATGCCTGCAGCGAGACATTTCTCACGATCACCGACCATCGCGTTGGCGGTCATCGCGATAATCCATGTACGGTGACCACTTCGCTCCCGCCGCCGGATTTCCTTTGTCGCTTCGTACCCATCCAAGCCCGGCATTTGACAATCCATCAGGATAATTTCATACCGCTTGCCTTGGAGCGCATCGAGCACCTCAAGTCCATTGGCGACGACATCGGCGTGGTATCCAAGCTTACCCAAATTGCCCAGAGCAACCTGCTGATTCACCACGTTATCCTCGGCCAGCAGAACACGCTCACTCCGCAGCGTCGACTGGCCCGTAGACCTCGAAAAAAGCTCAGGTAGCCGAGATTCACTGGCATTCGCAGGACCAGTTAGCGCTTGGACGAGACAATCGAATAGTGCGGATTGTCGCACCGGTTTGACGCACCAGGCAGCAATTCCTGCGGTTTCCAATTCATCAGGCGGTATTGGCTTTCCAAATGGCGTCAAAATGATGAGCCGTGTCTCCCTCAGTAGGGGAGTCGCATTGATCTTTCGGGCGAGGGCCAAGCCATCCATTTCTGGCATTTGCAGGTCGATGATCGCTAGCGAATAGGGTGCCTCTTTGGCCACTGATTGGTGCAACATCGCCAAGGCTTCGTCGCCTGTGCGAGCGCAACCGTTACTGAGTCGCCATCCAATAATTTGCTCGTGAAGGAATTGCCGACTGGTTTCGTTGTCGTCGACGATTAGCACGCGTGTATCGAGAAACGGATGGACGCTTTGAGGTTGTATTTTCGCTACGACTTGAAGTTGGAACTTGAATACAACCCAGAACGTCGAACCTTCGCCTGGTGTACTTTCCACGCCGATGCTCCCATTCATGGACTCTGCCAGTCGCTTGCAAATGGCCAATCCCAGTCCTGTGCCGCCAAACTTACGCGAAGTAGAACTATCTGCCTGAACGAAGGGCTGGAACAATCGAGCCTGAGTCTCTGGTGAAATGCCGGAGCCAGTGTCTTTGATCTCGAAACGCGCTTGAACTGCCGTCTCAGTTTCCGCCTGAGCTGTCACGCGAATGGCGACTTCACCGGCCTTCGTAAACTTGATAGCATTGCTAATAAGATTCGTTAACACTTGCCGAACGCGCCCAGGATCGCCCCGCACCTTCGTAGGAACTTCTGGCCCCACGCCACCGACCAACTCGATGCCCCTGACCTGAGCCTGACTCGCCAACATTTCCATGGCATCCTCGACCACCTTGCGCAGATCGAAGTCCAGTTCTTCAAAAGAGAACTGTCCCGCCTCGATCTTGGAAAAATCAAGGATGTCATTGATGATGGTAAGGAGCGCCTCACCGCTGGTGCGGATGGTTTCGGCCAAGTTGCGCTGTTCGCCATTGAGCCCGGTATCAAGGAGTAGTCCAGTCATGCCGATCACCCCGTTCATTGGGGTGCGAATTTCATGGCTCATGACGGCGAGGAAATCGCTCTGAGCCCGTGCGGCAGCCTGAGCTTCATTTGTAAGCTCCTGTTGCCGGATCATTGCTTGCTGCGTTGCCTCATCGAGGACCGCCTGCAACTTCTCTCTTGCTCCAGCGAGTTCCGCCGAACGTTCCGCAACACGCTTTTCCAACTCGTAGTGCGCCCGTTTTTGGTCATCAATGTCAGTGGAGGTGCCAACCCATTGGATGACTTCGCCATTTTCATTGCGCAAGGGAAAGGCACGTCCGATGTGCCAGCGATAAACACCGTCCGATGCCCGCTTAAACCGGTATTCAACTTCATAATCGCAGGCAGTCGTGAATGCTTCTGTCCACCGCTCATTGGCGTTCTGGAGATCGTCCGGGTGCAGAACTTCCTTCCAGCCCGAATCTTTGGCCTGCTCGATGGTCATCCCGGAGTAGTCGAACCAGCGCTTGTTGTTGTAGTCGACGCTTCCATCCGGTTTTGCCGTCCAGACAATCTGCGGCATCGCGTCGGCGAGGAAGCGGTATCGGTAGGCGCTCTGCATCAACTCGGCCGTGCGCGTGTTCAGCGACTTCGCACTGATCCAAACCAGTATTGTAAAAATGATAATATTGGCAGTGGCAAAAAGCGCGAAACCTAACTCCGTTCCAAAGAGGCCCGCGTGTTCACCTTTCAAACGTAACCAGCCGATGAATAGTGGCAGTGCAACCGCCAAGGGCAGGATTAGCCGCGCCATCTGGCCGCCGCTAAATTCACTCGTGATGACGGATATCAACCCACGATCAGGCCGGGCGAACAGGATGCCAAGACAGAGAAATATAAAAGCAAGCGCCGTGTGCAGCGCCATCGTGGTGTAGTGGGAAAAGGCGTAGAGGCTGTGGAGACCATAGACGTAGCCCAGGAATGCAAGCACGGCGTCGACCAAGGCAATTAAAGCAAGGATTTGCGCTGCTAGCGCGCCGTGAGGACCTTTTCTGCCAAGGAAAAAAAGAGAGGAGCCGAGAGTGAAAAATCCAACCGCCGCTGGAATGGACATTCTCGCAGGTGGCACTCGGGCATCGGTCAATGTGTCTCGCAGGAACATTTGATCTATCCCGAGGTTCAGATTGAGAAGCTGTTCTCCGAGGGTTAACAAACCAAGGAAAGCCACCAGCACCGCGCAGATTTGCCCGAACCGGCGGTGTTCGGGATTAAACTCAACGCCTTGATTTGAGCGAAACCGTAATAGCCAAAGCGATAACCCGGCAAGGACAAGGCAGACCGCCGTGTTTGGTTTCATCGTGGTATAGTCGGGCATCACGCTCGCTAACGCGCGCACTCCGAACAGCCATCCTACCAGCACCAGACCTCCGACTGCCATGGCGATCGCACCCGCTAAGCTGGAGACGAATCCATACCGTTGGAGCGCCTTTGGTTGGCCTGGATTTGTCCTGGTGATCTTCATCTTGCGAAAAAATCCACGACGGTCCGTCGACAAATGGGAAAGGTCGGGAAAGCTCGCCGGAGCCATCCCAGATCAATCTGCCACGCCGAATACTGAACTGCGCAGCCGATAGGGAACAAAAAACCGCACCTCGATCGAACAGCGGCTTGGGTGTGGCGCACGCTTAAATGTCTCTCATATGATTGTTCTTGATATTACTTTAAATATAGAAAATATCAATGAAGCCATCGGCGGGCGGGGGATGAAACGGGTCGGCGTGTCGGCGACCGCAGGGGAAACGGGTCGGCGCACGGTGAACGGTAAGCGCTGAAGGATCTCAGGCGTGTCGGCATGTGGGTGAGACTTTTGCAGCGCCAGTCTCACCGGGTATTTAGTTAAGAACCGGACGTTAAGCAACTCCAGCGCGGGCCGATCGCTCGGCACAAGTATGCCCACCGAGATGCGCCCCTCAAGCAACGCCCTCTCCTGCGATACGGAATCCATCTCGATGCAGTCGACGAGGATTCCCGGGGAAGTTAGCCGCCAAACTTCCAGCGCCTTACCCAAAAAATCGTGCGTCAACGCAGACATATAACCAATGGCCAGTTCCCCAATCTCGCCGCGGCTGATCCGCTGGCCTTTCCGGATCGAGATCTCACAATCTTGCACGATCCGCCGAGCGTCGATGAGGAACGACTTACCGGGAATCTGGCGAAATCTCAACCATTCCGGCTGCCTGGAAGAGGAGAAGGCCGAGTTCAAAAGCGGCAAGTACACGGCCAGCGGCGAGCCGCTCCCCGTCGGGCAACGCCGACAAATCTTTACGCAGGAGGGATGATTTTTCTGACCCCTGAATCACAACATCACCATTGCAGTGATTCCCGGCGAAGGGCGGATAAGCCGAACATTCGTTCCCATTAAACAATGACCAACACCCCGAGCTATGCTAAAACCGGCTAAAACGCGCTGGCTCCAGCGAGCGGAACGCGTTTGTGAGCACATCCAAATCGGCGTCCACCGACGCCTTCTCGAATGGGTGCGGATCAGTTGGCTGTTGGGTCCGAATCCAGTCACAGAATTCTTTCGTTTGGCCGGATAGCAGTTTCTCCAATATGCGGCCAACTGGTTCGATCATTGGTCCACAGGGAATGGTGGTTTCCGTTTCAGAGATTCCGTGAAACCATCCACTGGGTAACGCAGCCAAGCCAAGCTGTGGATGGACTGTAACCCAAACGAGCCGTGCTAGCACGGCGCGGAGTACGCCTGCACGTCCGCCAAGAGGGCCAAACGATCGCCAGTCAGAGCCGGGTGTTTCAACGACTGCAAGGTGAAGCTGTTTCTCAAAGCACCGCCAAGCAAAGAATCGAGGCGGAGCGTACCATGTTCCCACACGGTTGAACTTAGGTCGCAGCGACCGCAAAAGTGCCGCTTCCTGGGCCAACGCGGACAACTCGTCTACACATTCCTGAAATTCGATGCGAGCGACTGCTCGGAGCAAACGCAAATGTCGGCGTGACAGTCGGTCCGTGTTGGCCACTCGGTAATTGCCGAGCCGCTTGCGGAGGTTCTTCGCCTTGCCGACGTAGAGTATCGCGTCACTTGCGTCGCGCATGAGATATACGCCTGGGCACTCTGGCAGTTGTCGGAAGAAGTCGCGCCCCAGCTTCTCAACGAGTGGCTGCGGGTCAGGAAAAAGAAGTTTTTGCGCCGCCGGCACGATGAGAATTTAGTTTTCGGACACCTACAACCGCTTCGCCACTGTCGGCTCAACGATCGTTCCATCCTGGCAACAGGACAACGAAGTAAAATCGTCGGAGTGCACCTTTGATCGTGTCCGAGAAGCAAATCAGCCAAAACGGAACGGCATTGTCCGAAATTCCTGCGTTTCCAGTACTCCGACCTGTAGGTGATAAAAAGGTGGTCATAAAGTCGGCGGCAATCTCTGAGGCTTTCTCTATGGTTACGGCATCAAGAGAATTCTGTTCACCGGCCTCAAAGACGTATTCCAGGTTATTTTCGGGTCACAGCCTGGATAAAAGACAGCAATCGGCCCCATCAGTCACTTACGGTGCAAGCGCTTCGCGTTTGCCGTCGCGCCACGGTGGAAGGGAGCCAATATCGACGCCGCGGAGGCGCCGCTCAGGAGTGCGAACCCTGACAAAGCGAGGGCCTGCTGCTTTTCCAGAACCATCCTTGCACATTCCGTTGGCGAGCACTTGCCTTGCGCCAGCATCCAGCTTCTGCGGGCGATCGTTTCAAACGAGGAAGACATCAATTCGGTCATCATCGCGGGCAGCCGAAACGCCTTTCGGCGTCTTGTTTTTTTCATAAAAAGAAATGGTCGTTTGGGTTCTTTTCGCAAGTCGACCTCGGCTTGGATGCATTTCGAAGACGAGTCTTGTCAAATTGCCGGTCATGTCAGCAATCGCTTCAGAATCGAAAACAGCGCCATTCGCAACACTGACATTTTTGTGTGTCACAGCCTGCGGCAGCGTTGGCCCCTGTTCTGGCAGGAATTCCAGCACTACGGCTAGAGCGTTTCAATTCGTGGCTGCATGCACATTCGCGACACTCACACATTTAGCCGATTGGAGGCAGCAACTCGACCGTACCACAGGCCCGAATCCTTTATCGTTCGCTTCTGGTTGCGAAAGTCCGTATAGATCAACCCGTAGCGCTCGGTATAACCCTCCGCCCATTGGAAGTTGTCGAGAAGGGTCCAGGCATGAAAGGCACGAACCCGAGCTCCATCGGCGATCGCGCGAGCCAGCTCCGCGAGCACTTCGCGGTACCACTGGATGCGACGGCCGTCGGGTATGCGGCCGTTTTCTTCTTCATCGGGTCCGTCGAGATACCCGCAGCCGCTCTCGGTAATTTCGATGATCGGGTGGTTGTACTCCCTCGAGATCTGAGTGACCAGGTCATATATGCCGCGCGGCCATACTTCGAGACCGGCGTCGGTAAGCGGCCCCTCTGTGGGCATCGCGGCGCTAAAGCGTGTGTAAGGATCGCGCCCGCCCGGTGAACTGTTCTCAATCTCAGTACCGCTAAACTTACCGCCGCCTAGAAATTGCTCTTTGCTCGCATCCGAGACGATACGGCGCGTGTAGTAGTGAAAGCCCACCCAGTCAAGCGGCGCACGGAGGAGTTTTTCATCGCCAGCCTTAAAGCCCATCAGCTCATAGGGCGGTTCTCCAACGAAAGCCTTCGGGTAATGGCCATGCATGGCCGCCTCAAGAAAGAAGACATTGTTCATGGCATGGTATCGAGCGGCGGCTGCGCGATCGTCGTCTGAGTCAGTCTTCGGATATGCGGGGGCCATCTCATACGCGCTCCCCACAGTTGCCTTGGGAGAGGTTGCTTTCACCGTGCGGTGCGCCTCCGCCTGAGCAAGCGCCAATGTGTGCGCTGCTTTCAGAAAGTCACTGAAACTGGTTCGGCAAGGGGGGAAAGCGCCTGCAGCATAACCCATGAAGGCTATCGCCCAAGGCATGTTAAAGGGCGCCCAGACTGTGATTCGATCGCCGAGATGCTTGGCGAGAATGCCGGCATAGTCTGCGAAGTAGTTGGCTAGATCCCGGTTTGGCCAACCTCCACGATCTTCGAGTGCTTGCGGAAGATCCCAATGGTACATCGTGCACCAGGGCCGGAGGCCGGCCTCCAGCAAGGTATCGACAAAGCGGCTGTAGTAATCCAGCCCCTTCATGTTCGGGGTTCCGGTTCCGACAGGCTGAATGCGTGGCCAAGAGATGGAAAAACGGTGGCTCTTCTGGTTAAGACGTTTGGCCAATGCGACGTCCGCCGGATATAAGTGGTACTGATCGCAGGCAACGTCCCCTGTCACGCCGCCTCTTACTTTCCCAGGTGTATGAGTGAATCTGTCCCATATAGATTCGCCCTTGCCGTCCTCATTCCATGCTCCTTCCACCTGGTAGGAGGCCGTGGCGGTTCCCCAAAGAAAGCCTTCGGGAAAACGCGCCTGTTGTATTAACGAATCAGGCACCGAACCGGGAACTTGCTCGGCGGAGACTGGCACAGCGGCATAGCTATCGTGGCGATGGAGCACAGCGCCTGCGGCTGCGGCTAGTGAACGAGTTGCAAATTGGCAACGGTCCATAGTCTTTCCTTTCAAACACCTGTCAGAATACTCCCACTTGTGAAAGTAACAGCCAGCGAACAGTGCAAGCACCCGGAGCGTGCTTGGTGTACTGCTTTGTCCGGCAAACCTTTACCGTACTGGGGTTCCTCAGGTTGGCAATCGTGGAACATCTGCTGCGGTAGCCAGAAGGTGAAGGATGGGACGAAAGGCACGGTTCAGCAGAGACTTCAGAGCCAAGCGTTGGAGTGCAGCGCCACGGGACATCCGTCAGCATGTCTTCCTGGATCAAAAAGTTCGGCGTCGAAAGCGCGAAATGGAGAGCGGCAGCATTGGCAACAGGTCCAAGAGGGTTATGCGGAGCGACGCCAATTTGGTATGTCTCTGCCATCGCCGCGATTTTCGTTGCTTCCATCATTCCTCCGCAGTGGCAGAGATCGGGTTGGATCACGTGGCATGCTCTCTGTTCGAAAACCGGTCTGAACTGATGGCGTCCCACGAGTCGCTCTGAATTTTGACCGACATGAATGCAGCGCTGATCGAGAACGCCACATTCAATGCTTGGGTAAAAAGCAGCAACCCGGCACAACGCTGGGGCAAGCCGGAAGAACTGGTCGGCACGGCGGTGTATTTGTCGTCGGCTGCCTCAAGCTATGTGAACGGCCAAATCATCTTTATGGATGGAGGCTGGCTAGCAGTTCTTTAGGAATGCATAGGGAAACGGGTATGTGTTGTAGCGCGGTATTGGTACCTCCTGAATCGTCGTCGTTCTCGTCCTCGACTTCTGTAATGCGGGAATCGCGCCGTTTGCCAACGACGTTGAAAGATCGAGAACGAGAACGAGAACGACGACGAGGACGATTGGCGGACATACAAACCACGGGCTAAGCTTTCTTGCCCCTTCAGCTTCAGGGCGCAGTACCTGGTGACTTATCAAGAGTGGGACGGAGGAGGTAAAGCGGGACGTTTTACTTACGTCCTTCGGCAGGACCGGGAAGCCGACTGATGGATATTCCGACGTTCGCTTCGGTGGCCGGATCAAAGAACTGAATTTTTTCCAGGTCGAGCGCGAAGTCTCGAGTCTCTCCGAGAGAAAACCGCTCAGTGGGCGCAACTCGCACCACGGCGGATTTGTCAGCGTTGCTGACATCAAGCAGTGTTTCGTGACCGAGCCGCTGCGCGACGTCGATGGTGAATCGGATGGTCTGATTCTCCAACCGTTGGGCTGGTCGAATGTGTTCGGGCCGAGCCCCGACGACGATGGCCCTGTTTTGGAATCGATCCAAGCCTTCCCGTCGGTCCTGCGGAAGGTCAATCCGAAGATTCTGAGTCTCGTCCAACAGTTGGCCATCGGCGTAACGGAATTCGAGGAAATTCATGGAAGGCGATCCGATGAACCCGGCTACGAAACGGTTGGCGGGAGCGTTGTAAACTTCGAGTGGCGGCGCGTTTTGTTGAATCACACCTTCGTGCATGACCACCACGCGGTCCCCCAAGGTCATGGCCTCGGCTTGATCGTGGGTAACATAAATCGTCGTGGTCTTCAGTTCGCGATGCATCTTGGACAGAAGACTACGGGCTTCGACTCTAAGCTGGGCATCGAGATTCGACAACGGCTCATCCATGAGAAAGAGGCCTGGGCGCCGCACCAAGGCCCGCGCCAGGGCAACTCTCTGGCGTTGTCCCCCAGACAGTGCCTTGGGGAGCCGATCCAGGTATTGTTTGATGCGCAGGCGTTCGGTTACCTGGTCGACTTCTTCCGCGATCTCTGCTTTGGGGTTATGCCGGATCTTCATGCCGAACGCCACATTTTCGCGCACATTCAAGTGCGGGAAGAGGGCATACGATTGAAAAACCATTGCGATATTGCGATTCTTGGGAGGGAGATGCGTCACATTTTGATCGCCGATGACCAGACTTCCTGCGCTGATCGTTTCCAAGCCCGCAATCATGTTGAGAGTGGTTGTTTTTCCGCAGCCAGACGGTCCGACGAGAACGACAAATTGGCCATCCTCCACCTCGAGGTTGAGATTGGAAATAACCTTGTGGATTCCGAACGACTTTTCGATGTTAACCAGTGAAATTCTTGCCATGTACGCCTAAACGGATGAGAGGAGAGCGGATTATCCCTTAACCGCGCCCGCTAATTTGCCACCGGCGAATTTTCGATAAAGGATCAGAAACAGAATGATAATGGGGATTTGGGAGATCACGAGTCCGGCAGAAGGCAGATTGAACGCAGACATGTAGCGATCGCTATTCAACTTCAGCATTCCAACGGTGACAGGAAAATTCGATTCGTTGTTCAGAAAGACGAGGGAGAAAACGAATTCTTTCCAGATGGCGATAAAATTAAGCGTATAGCTGACCAGGATCCCCGGGATGGAAAGCGGGAGGATGATTTTCCAAAAGACCTGGAAGTCGCTCGCGCCTTCGATGAATGCCGCTTTATCGATTTCCTTTGGAATGGAGGTCATAAATCCGCGGAGAGCCAATATCTGCATGGGCATCCCGTACACTCCATGCACGAGGATCAGTCCGATCTTCGTATCAAGCAGATGGAGGGTGCGAAGGGTGGTGTAGAGAGGAATCAGGACTGTCTGTTGCGGCAACATCAAACCGATCAAAAGAATTCCGAAAATGAATTTTTTACCGGGGATATCGAAGCGGCTGAGGCCGTAAGCCGGTACGAGCGCGAGGAGCACGGCGAGCGCGGCGCCTGTGGCGGAGTAAAGAACGCTGTTCCCGAGGAGGGTTGGAAAATCCAGGCCGGCCCAGACTTTTCGATAGGCATCGAAATTAGGCGCCAATGGCCATGCGAATGGGCCTCGTAGAAACTCCGCGTTCGGTTTGAGCGAGGTGACAACCATCAGGAGAAACGGTCCCACCCAGATGATCGCTATTAGCAGAGCGAGAATGGTGGCGATCGCTTTCGATATAAAAGCGGCGATCAGGTATTTCGTTTCCGCTTCGGGGTTTGCAGATGGCCGGAAAGGATTGTCAGGCATCGAAAGCTCCCTTCAGGACCTTCCGAAGCACTGCGGCCGCGGCGATGGTCGACAAAAAGAGGACGGCGACGCTCAGACATGCGCCGTACCCAAAACGGGAATTCCAAAAGCTCTCGTTGTAGATTAAGTACCCGAGCACATTGGTCGCACCGAACGGCGCGCCCTTGGTCAGCACGACGACGAGGTCGAAGGCTTTCAGCGATTCGAAGATGGTCAACAACACGACGACGGCAGTGACAGGTCGCAATTGAGGAAGGGCGACACTCCGGATGATCTTAAAGTGTCCGGCGCCCTCAATTCGTGCGGCGTCCAGAGTCTCCTTTGGGATGTCGCCGATCCCCGCATAATAAAAGATCATCGGCAGCCCGGTGAAGGCCCAGCCAAAGATCACCGCCAAAGTGTAAATTGCGATATGATAGTCGCCAAACCATTCCCGGACAAGAAAACCCAGACCGACTCCACGCAACAGCGAGTTAAGCGCGCCAAAGGCGGGATTAAGGATCAGGAGAAACATTAACCCAGCAGCGACCAGGGACATCGTGACGGGAAAGAAGACGGCAGAGCGGACGAGTCCAGTGAAGTAGACGATACGTGCCCGCATGCCGTACGCGATCAGGAAACCAAGGGAGACCGGGAAACAGAGGGAGACGAGCATCCACTTAATATTATTGAGTACGGCCAGGTAAAACTCCTGGCTGTGGATCAGGTAGGCGTAGTTATCGAGACCGATAAATCGCATGATCTTCGCCATACCATTCCACTTAAAGAAACTCAGGTAGATGGTATAGACGATCGGGTAGCCGATAAAAGCGGCAAACAGTAGCAGCGGCAGCACAACGCCGAAGATCGTGACGAAACGATGGTTCAATGCGAAATGAATCGCGTTTTTCTCATTTCTAACGGTGGCGTTCTCCATGGCAAAAACTTCGGTTTCCGGGAAGTGGCAAAAAAGCGGGTCTCCGCACTCTCCGGCGACCCTGCTTCATCGCGAGGTAGCGACCGGAGAGTGCAAGCGGGACCCGCTCTCAATTGCCTATGCTTTCACCGGCCCGCGAGTTCGGACGGCTTCATCCTCCGTTACCTTCATCGCTTCCTCCGGCGTGGTCGCGTCCGAGAGAACTCCCTGCATTTCTGTCAGGAACCGGTCAGAGATCGCCGGCGCCACCGCGTGGTCGACGTGCATAAAGGTGAACGATCCAGAATCGGTCATTTCCTTCGAGAGTCGCTGCTCCATTTCGCTTAACTTCGAGGTGTCCGCATCGACTGTGGAGGCAAACGGCTTATCTATCTCAAGTTTCTTTTTTGTCACTTCCGGTGAGACGTACCAATTCAGAAATTCCGCCGCCGCATCCTTATTTTTGCTGGCAGCGTGAATCATGTGGGTGTCTTCCGCGAACACCGACATGACCGGTTTACGATCTCCAATTTGCGGCATGGGGAAGAAATCGATCGGAACGACGCAACATTCCGGTTGGTCCCCGCGGAATCGTCCGAGATTGAACGACCCTTGGTACCAGTGCAGAGCTTTTCCCTGGGCAAACAGCACCATACCCGGACCTAGGTCGAGGGAGTTGAAGGAATCTTCGAACATCTTGTCGTCCGCGAGTTTCTTCATTGCTGCGGTGACATCGACCGCGCGCGGATCCGTCCATGGGATTTTGTTGCCCATCAGATCGTTGTAGGCGTCCAGACCATGCTTATTGACAAAGATGGCCGACCACATGAATTGTGAAGGCCATTTTTTCTGGTTGCAGAGCATGAACGGTGTTAGTCCTGACGCTTTGGCTTTGGCCGCGTTCGCCATCAATTCGTCCCAGGTTTTTGGAATGGGGAGCCCGAGTTGAGAGTAGAGATCTTTTCGATACCAAACCACCGACGAGCCCATTTCGGTTGGCAGAAAGTATTTTTTGCCGTCATAGGTTGCCAAAGCCTGGCCGGCAGGAATGATCCTTTTGTCCCAACCGTACTTTGTATAGTAGCCGTCGAGTTCTGCAGCGAATCCATTCTCGATAAGCTCCCCGGCCCTTCCGCCTTCCCACGAATAGAAGACATCCGGCGGGGTAGTTGAGCTTAGTTCGATTGTCTGCTTCGTTTTATAGGTCTCACCGTCCGCGCTCGACCCGGTCACATGGATACGGTCTCCATTCTTGGCATTCCACTGGTCTATGATCCAGTTATTGTACGGTTCGGAAGACGGCCACGCCGCGCGAAAGAAGAAGCGTAGTTCGATTGGTTTGGAGGAAGCAGCAAAGCCGGGTCTGGCAAGGGAGGCTGCAGCGATTCCCGCTGCTGTCGTCGCTAGAAATTTGCGGCGACTGATATTGAGTTCATTCATCGTTTTGACCTTTTCTGGTTAGGCCCTATTTCGATTGATTCGACGGCGTCAAACCAGGTTTTGTTAATCGACATTTGGCAGTCGGGCATGCGGTTCTTAATGGGAGTTACCATGCGACTCAGCTGAGCAGCCCGACTCTTTGCTCTATGACGACGCGCTTCGAAGTCTCTTGGAGGGCGCTCTCATCGGGGCCCGTCAATACTTCGGGTACTCAATGGTTTCTTTGGGGGTACTTCAAGTTCCGAAAACGTCATGCCGCTTCGGATTGTTGCGAAGGGTAGAAAGAAAGACTTAGAAAGTCTACATCTTTCTTTCCGTTTTCTTAGGTATCTGTCAGGCAGACGCCAGTTGGTCGGCGAGCATGATTTCAATTCCGAATCGCCGGATGAGTTTTTCAGCGTCGCGAGAAAGTCCACTATCCGTGATCAAGACGTCGATTTCTCCCATCGGAGCAATTTTCGCAAAGGCCGAGTTACCCCATTTACTGGAGTCCGCGAGCAGAATGACGCGCCTTGCGGAACGGATCATCGAGGCCTTAACGCGTGCGATATCAAAGGAGTCGTCGGTCAGACCGTGTTCCGCGTCGAAGGCTTGGGTGCTAAGGAATAACTTGTCGACAATCAGATTTTCGAGATCCCGTTCGGCAAGCGCGCCGACGGTGCTGATCGTTTCGCGGCTGAGGTGGCCTCCCGCAATCAGGACATTCACCTTTTCGAGTGCACCGACCCTCGCAGCCACATTGAGCGCCGTCGTCACAATGGTACAAGGCTTCTCTGAAGGGAGGCTGTGAGCCATCTCCATCACCGTTGAACCGGCGTCCATGATGATCGTCTCCCGATCATTCACCAACGTGCT
>Ga0302326_10005064_pt1 | contig 30212 bp, 29 predicted proteins | sample Palsa_T0_3_FD_202264 | JGI IMG/M metagenome (GOLD analysis project Ga0302326, IMG submission 202264) | Peat permafrost microbial communities from Stordalen Mire near Abisko, Sweden - Palsa_T0_3 | ecosystem: Environmental > Terrestrial > Soil > Palsa > Peat permafrost | place: Sweden: Abisko... | reverse complement strand
CCGACAAAGGCTGCCGAGACGCGGTCGACGTAAGCAGCGGTTTCACCTACACAGGGACCTGAGATCGGTACTCAGGTACTAGATCCCCACGGCGCAAATCCGCGTCAGATTCACACGCGACGCGCAGAGACGAAATCGACCTGAGGCAGCGCGTCGTCCGCGGGTACGGCCCGCCCGTGCCGGGCCAGCAGATCGGCCATGCCGATCGACGTTGCGTCCCAGCCGTGTTCGCTCAGCCAGGCGGTGAGATCGGTCCGCTCTTCGGGGTACCACAGGTCTTCCACATCGGGGATGTCGGCGTCGAGCACCGTGGCGGCGGCCGCACGGAACCGCTGTGATTGCTCGCGCTGGCTGGCCAGCAGGCCGGGGTCCACCGCGCGCTTCGCAGGCAGGTTGGTGGCCAGCCAGGTGCCGACCGGGCTCAACGAGTCGATCCGCTCGAACAGCAGATCCTGTGCCGCCGCGGGCAGATAGCGCAACAGCCCCTCCGCCGACCACATCGTCGGCTTGGCGGCGTCAAAGCCCGCTTCCAGCAATGCCGTTGGCCAGTCCTGGCGCAGATCCACCGCGACGTTGACCAGTTTCGCGCGCGGCTGCGCGCCGCGGTGCTCCAGGGTGCTCGACTTGAAATCCAAGACTTTCGCCTGATCGAGCTCGTACACTGTGGTTCCGTCGGGCCACGGCAAACGCCAAGTGCGAGCGTCGAGGCCGGCGGCCAGGATGACAACTTGCCGGACGCCTGCGGAGACCGCGTCGAGGAAGATCTGGTCGTACCAGGCTGTGCGCACCGCCATGAAGTCGACCATCACTGTGGTGTGCTCCTGCAGCTCCGGCGCCACCTCGGCCAGCTTTGCCGACAGCGTCGGATCGGAAGTCAGGCTCCACATGCCGTCACCGGCCGCTTCGAGGAACGCCCGCGCAAACGGATCCCGAATCAGCGGGTCTGCGCTCTCGGTTTCAGCAGCGCGGGCTGCGGCCACGCCCAGCGCAGTCGAGCCCACGCTCTCGGTGATCTCCCAGGAGTCGTTGTCGGTCCGCGGCATAGTCTGTCCTCCCGTTCGCAGCCAGCACCGGACAGTACGCCCGGTGGCTGTGAGAAAGCTGACCGCCCGGCACGATCGGCTATATGCCTACTGCTGCAACAGTTCCGCCATGGCGGGCATGATCACCTGCAGCCCCCTGAACGGCCGCAACATCACTTTGAACGAGACGATCTGCTCGTCATCGTTCCAGTGGACCATGTCGATCCCGTTGACGTAGATGCCGTTGACGGTGGCCGCGAACTCCAGGATCGCCGAACGCTCGGAATACCATTGCTCGACGTAGTGAAAGTCGGTGTCGTGGAACAATGTTGCGGCCGATTTCAGGTATTTCGCGGTCAGCGCTTTGCCTTGTTGCGGGGTGAAGACCGCCGGCGAGTAGAACACGGCGTCCTCGGCGAGTAGAGCGTCCAGGTCGTCGGTGCGGCCGGTCTCGATGATCGAGATCCACCGGTCGATCAGAGGTGGCGTCATACCTCGATCCTTGCAGATCCGGCCCTGCGGTAGCTTCACCTTCGTGGAGCAGCTCACCGCCCCGGACGGCCTGGCCGAGTGGATGTCAGAGCAGGGGCTCGGCGACGGCCCTCTGGAGAACGTGGCGAAGATCAGCGGTGGAACGCAGAACATCATGCTGCGCTTCACCAGAGCGGGCCGGCCTTATGTACTGCGCCGCGGGCCGGCGCACCTGCGTCCGCGCACCAACACCGTGATCATGCGGGAGACCGAGGTGCTCGCCGCGCTGGCCGGAAGTGACGTCCCGCACCCGCACCTGATCGCCAGTTGCGCCGACCCGGCCGTGCTCGGCGACGCGGTCTTTTATCTCATGGAGCCGGTCGACGGGTTCAACGCCGCCGCGGAGCTGCCTGCGCTGCATGCCGGCGCCGCGGCGGTCCGATTCGGGATGGGGCTGTCGATGGCCGACGCCCTGGCGAAGCTGGCAGCGGTCGACTATCAAGCCGTCGGCCTTGGTGACTTCGGCAAGCCTGACGGGTTCCTGGAACGGCAAGTGCCACGCTGGCTTTCGGAGCTGGATTCCTACCGGGAATTCGAAAACTATTCCGGCCCAGACATTCCCGGGGTCGACGACGTCGCCACCTGGCTGGACGAGGGGCGGCCGTCGACGTGGACGCCGGGCATCATGCATGGCGACTACCATGCGGCGAACGTGATGTTCTCCCGCAACGGCCCTGAGTTGGTGGCGATCGTCGACTGGGAGATGTGCACGATCGGCGACCCGCTACTGGACCTGGGCTGGCTGTTGGCCACCTGGGGACAATCGCCGGCATTCGGCGGCAGTCTGTTCGAGTTGGGTGGGATGGCAAGCCCCGACGACCTGGTTGCGCAGTATGGCCGCAACACCACCCGCGACCTGTCGAACATCACCTGGTACACCGTGCTGGCGTGCTTCAAGCTCGGCATCGTGCTGGAGGGCACGATGGCCAGGGCCAGCGCCGGCAAGGCGCCGATGGAAGTCGGCGAGTTACTTCACCAGGCCACGGTGGGCTTGTTCGAACAAGCACAGACTCTGATGGGCACCGCATGATCGACTTCGACATCCCCGCGGAACTGGCCGCGCAGCGCTACGAGATCCGCGCCTTCGTCAACGACAAGGTCGTGCCGTTTGAAACCGACCCACGACTGACCCGGCATGGCCCCGACGACGGACTGCGCACCGAGCTGGTGGAGCTGGCCCGCGAAGCCGGGCTATTGACCTTCCAGGCGCCCAAGCGCTTTGGCGGCCGCGAGCCGTCGCATCGTGAGCAGGCGGTGTTGTTCGAGGCGGCCGGCTGGTCGACGCTGGGCCCGATCGCACTCAACTGCGCGGCGCCAGACGAGGGCAACATGTTCCTGCTCGGCAAGGTCGCCAACACCGACCAGGTAGACGAGTTCCTGCTGCCGATGATCGACGGGCGGCGACGGTCGGTGTTCGCGATGACCGAACCCGGTGGCGCCGGCTCAGATCCCAGCCAGCTGGCGACCGTGGCCGAATTCGACGGCACCGACTACGTCATCAACGGCCACAAGTGGTTGATCACCGGCGCACACGGCGCCCGGACGTGGATCGTCATGGCCCGCGTCGCGCCCAATCCGCACGGGCCCGACGGGCCGACACTGTTTCTCTGCGAGGGCGACACCCCGGGCATCGATCTGGAACGCGTGATGAACACGATGGACCGCAACTACGTCGAAGGACATGGAGTCGTGCGGTTGACCGACCTGCGCCTGCCGGCCTCGGCTGTGCTCGGCGAGGTGGGTCAGGCATTGCGCTACGCGCAGTTGCGGCTGGCCCCGGCCCGGCTGACGCATTGCATGCGCTGGCTCGGCGCCGCCTCCCGCGCGCAGTCGATCGCGATCCGGCATGCCCGCGAGCGCACCGCGTTCGGCAAACCGATCGGGGAACACCAAGGTGTGGGCTTCATGATCGCTGACAATGAAATCGCCTTGCAGCAATGCCGACTCGCGATCTGGTGGGCGTGCTGGACACTGGACATGGGCGATCGCGGGACCGGGCGGCACGAGAGCTCGATGGTCAAGGCCTACGTGTCCGAGGAACTGTTCAAGGTCGCCGACCGCTGCGTCCAGATCCTCGGCGGCATCGGCATTTCCGACGAGACACCGGTCGGGATGATCTTCTCCGATATCCGGGCGTTCCGGCTCTACGACGGTCCGACCGAAGTCCACAAATACGCGATCGCGCGGCAGGTACTGCGTTAGTCGGCGGCGTTGCGCTTCGCGGAATTCAGCGCATCGTCCAACGTCGGATACAGCGAGATGATTTCGTCCAGACCGGTCATCTCAATCGGCCGCGACGTCGCCGCGTTGTTCGCCACGACGGCGACCTGAACAGATGTGCGGAGCTCCTCCTGGGTGGCTACCAGGATGCGCAGACCCACCGATGCCATGAACGTCACGTCGGACAGATCGATGACGAGAACCGATGGCTCTTCGTTCAGCGCCGTCGCGACCGCCGCTTCGAAAGCGGGCGCGGTACTCAAATCGATCTCACCGCCCACCGCTACCACGGCGGTCTCCCCATGATGAGCGACCGACGTGAAGATTGGATCCGCAACTGACAACGGCCGTCCTTCATCTGGAGTGCTGTATCCGCTGGCGGTTCCGGTGCCGAACCTCGCCGCCGTGGCAAACTTCAGAAATATTACTGCAACGGTCGACCCATGAGGGCTCGGTTAGTCTTGGCGCGGGATTTCTTGCCCGCCGCCCAGCACCTGGAGGATGAATGTCGGATCAGTCGGCAGTCCTTTCGGGTGACCGCCCGCGACGACTGAGCGCCGGCGTGTCACCGAGGTAAGCCGTCATGAGTACCGACTTCCATGCGGACTACGCCGCCGCACTGCGCAGCTACCTGGAATCGGGCCGCGACCAGGACCTGACCGTCGGCCGTGAGCTCGGGCGCCGGGCTCTGCACAACGAGATCAGCATGCTGGTGATCATCGAGAAGCACTTCCAGCTGGTAGACGAATTGGATCGGCAGCCGGGTCTCGACAGGGCCGCCGTGCGGGCTTTTCTGTTGCAGACGTTGGCGCCCCTGAACGTGGCGGCGCGCGGGTTCCTCGACGGCACAAAGCGTTACGAGGAGCAGCGGGCCCGCGCCGACGATCTCGCCGACCGCGACGAGTTCCGTAACGCCGTGGTGAATTCGCTGCAGGAGGGATTCTTCGTCTCGGACAAGAGCGGCGCGATCACCGAGTTCAACGACGCGTTCGCCAAGCTCACCGGCTATCCGGCCGAAGGCCTCCCCTACCGCTGGCCCTATCCGTGGCTGGTCGACGAGAAAGCGGCGTGGCAACAACAGTCCCGGCTCGATCAGGAAAACCAGGTCCAGTACGAAACCCCGCTGCGGCATCGGGACGGCCGCCTGGTGTGGGTGGCGGCGAACATCAACAGGGTCAACGCCGATGCCGCCGACGGCGACGTATTCGTGGGAACGCTTCGCGACATCACCGCCGAGCGTGCCTTCGCCGCGCGCGAGAGTGCGGTGCTGCGGCTGGCCACCGCGGTCAGCGTGGCCAAGAGCTTGTCCGAAGTACTCGCCATCACCCTGGACGAGTGCCGACTCGCTCTCGACGTGCACCGGGTGGTGGCGGCGGTGTGGCCGACCAGTGGCGCAGACCCGACCATCCTCGTGGCAGGACAGCAGCGCCCGTCGAACTGGCGTCACCTCGATCCACACCTCCGGGAGATCTTTGCCCAGGCGCGCCGCCAATTGCCGCTGACGGTTCAGCCGGTCGAGCATCCCGACTCCCCGGGCCAATCCAGCGGCGTCGTCGCCGTGCTCACCGGCAGCGGAGACGTCGCGTCGTGGATGGAGCTCCGGGTTCCTCGCCGGGTCAGCGGCGAGGATCGGCTGTTGGTCACCGTGTTGGTCGGCCACCTGGGACTGGCGATTCAGCACGTGCGACAGTTCGAGGCCGCTCGTGAGACCTCGCTGACGTTGCAGCAGGCGATGTTGGCACCCACCGAGCTGCCGCCGGGTTTCGCGGTTCGCTACGAGCCCGCGACGCCGCCGCTGGAAATCGGCGGCGACTGGTACGACGTCCTGCGCGTCGGCGATCACCGAATCGGCATCATCGTCGGGGACTGTGTGGGGCGCGGGCTCGCAGCCGCCGCGGTGATGGGACAACTACGCAGTTCCGCACGGGCGCTGCTGCTCACCGGCGCCGAACCCGCGATGCTGCTCGAAGACCTCGACGCGGTGGCCGAACTGATCCCGGATGCGTTCTGCACCACGGTGTTTCTGGCCATCCTCGACACCGAGTCCGGTGAGTTCTTCTACAGTTGCGCCGGTCACCTGCCCGCACTGCTGGCGGCACCGCAGTCCACGCCGATTCAGCTCGACGACGCCCGCTCTGTTCCGTTAGCGGTGCAGCGCAAGGCTTCTCGCCCACAATCGTCGGTGATATTGCCACCCGGTTCGACGCTGATGCTCTACACCGACGGCCTGGTCGAACGCCGCGACGTGACGCTCGACGACGGCATCGCGCAGTTGAGTGAGACGGTGGCGCAGGGAGCGCACCTGACCGTGGACGCCGTCGCCGATGCGGCGCTGCGTGACATGGCGCCGCCAACGGGATACGACGACGACATCGCGATCGTCGTCTATCGCCGACCATATGCCCGGCTGGAGATCGACGACATCGCGACGGCCGAACAACTCCGCGACATCCGGCATGAACTCGCCGCGTGGATGCAGGACGCGGCGATACCCGATGACCGGATCGCCGACATCGTGTTGGCAGTCAACGAGGCGTGCGCCAACAGCATCGAACACGGCTACCGTGGGAGCGCAGCGGGAAGAGTTCGCGTCGAAGGCGAAAACGACGGTGCACGAGTGCATCTCACGATCATCGACGACGGCTCGTGGCAGCCCAAGGCCGCCGACCCGGGCTTACGCGGACGGGGGTTGCTGCTGATTCGCGCGGTCAGCGACTGGCTCGAGATGGAGTGCACGTCGTCGGGCACCACAGTGGACATGAGCTTCAATCTGTCTGCCTGATCACGGCAGCACGGTGTGCATCAGCATCACGTCGTAGGCCGACCACAGCGACAGGTTGAAGTACAGGTCTTTGCCGGTCGACCACGGATGGATCATCGGCGCGTAGATGCCACCGGGCATCTGGAACGACGACACCAGCGGCTGCTCGGGACTCCACGGCCCTTCCGGTGACGGCGCGGTCCGCGCGATGACGTCGTTGTTGCCACCGTTGGTGTAGAGCACCAGATACTGCTTGAGGTAGTCGTTGTACTGCGCTGACATCTCGCCGACCGGCCCCGGGAAGATCGGCGTCGCGGCGCCGGGATCCATCGGGACCCAACCTTTCCCCTCACCGTTCCAGTACTGGTACTTAGTGAGGTCCGGCAGGGCGTTCGGTGGGACACGGGACAGGAACGCCGAACCGCTGCGGCCGGACGGGGTTCCGAACGAGTACATGTACCCGTCCTTGCCCTTCATGAACGCGGCCATCTGGAAGTTCTCATTACCGGGGACGAACCGTCCGCCGGGCACGGTGTCCGCGGCGGCCAGTCGGACGGAGCCCGGGAAGATGCCCCACGTCTGACCGTTGTCGTTGGAGCGCGCGATTCCCGAATAGTTGGTCGACCATTCGCCGTCGCGACCCCAGTTCTTGATCGACATGAAGCTCATGTACTGGGTTCGCCCGATGGAGACGGCTGCGGTGGGGATGACCCCGGTCTCGTGCGCCGCTTTGTGGATGCTGGGCACGACCTGCTTGGAAAGTCCCGGCGCCCATACCGGTGAGCCCGAGTACGGGTTGTTCGGCACACCGTCGGTGACGTGGATTCCGTGCGCCAGATCATGGTCCTGGCTGCGGAAGAGCGTGTTGTACCGCCATTGCTGGCCATGGACTTTGCAATAACCGAAGGTGTCACCGAAAGCCATCAGAACCTGAGGGTTCGCGGGATCTCCGTTATCCCATGGGATTCCGAGATCGGTGCCGGAGATGCCAAACCGTTCCAGAGTTCGGTTCGGGCTGGTCGGTCCGGTGACGAAGTCGACGAGGGACGTGGGCGCGCCCGCGACTCCAGCCGGCGGAGGCGGCGTCGCAGCGCCTTCCGGGGCTATCCGGTCCGCATTCGGCGGCACCGGGTTGGCCCCCAACGGGGGCGCGGGCGCCGGCGTGACGGCGGCCTGCAGTTGCGCGGGCCTCGGTGCGGGTATCGCCTTGAACAGCGACGTGATCAGCGGACCCAATTTCGGCAGCGGCGCATTGTCATTCGTACCCCGTGGCCGGCGCCCGGTCGGCGGAGCGACCGGTCCGGGCGACGGGATGGCCGGCATTCCGGCCGGCGGGTCGACGTTGGCTTCCGGGGATGAGCACGCCACTGCGGCTGCCGGCGGCGCATAGCCGATCGGCATGATGAGACCTAGAACGGTCGCCGAGGCCACCGATATGCGCACGATTCGAGGAATCGCCAACGTATGCACCTTTCGACAGGGCGACCCGTCCATCGACGTTCGCAGTTGGCACCTGTGACGATAGTGGTGAATGTGACGATTGAAACGTCTGAGCTATCGATGGGTATGGACTCGTGACCGTGTCGATACCGACGCCTGGTCAGCCCGGTTGCCGAAGAGTTAGATGGTTTACTGTGGCTCGCAGAGCCTTTGTCCACGACGCCGTCGTTGCCATGCAAACGGGCGGCAGTCCGAACGCCCCCGGCGGCGCGATCACGCTCGCGTTGTGCTGCAGTTGGGACCATCCGCCGCCGTGTTCGCTCGCGCCGCATTACGTGACCAACACCTCAGCTAGTGAAACCCTCACGCTGCGTGTCCTTTTCGCGACCGAGCCGGCGAACGAACAGCGCGTTCGATCCTTGATCGGCGAGGCGCTGGCCGCTGGGCGCGTGCGGGGTCCGGCCGGAGTCGAGCTCTGGCAGTTGCGGTCGGAGTCGGCGGGCGAGATCCGCGCCGACGAACAAGACCATGCGGCCCGTCTGGTTGCGCACTGACGGCAGTGCCGTCGGCCGGCTCAGCTGGGGTCGAACTGCCTGCACTTGCCTCGCGACAGTCGCTCTATCGAACCGACTTCGTGCACAACGACATCGGAGTCCGGGCCGCCGTGCCGGCGAAGCACGTCGGTCAGTGCGGTCCGCAGCTGGTGGAGGTCGGATGAGCCGTCGGTCACCACTGACACGTCGACACCACCATGCGTCTTGCCCACCGCGAAGTTGGCGACGCCGGGGGCGGCAAGAACCGTCTGCTCGAGGGCCGCACGGGGTACCCGGGCACCGCTTTGGTACTGAAAGGCTCCGTTGATCCGACCGTTGACCGAGGTGATGCGCCGATGGGCACAACCGCACGGGCACGGCTCGTCGGACATCGTCACCGCGTCTGCCATGTCGTAGCGGATCAGTGGCTGCTCCAGGTTGAACAGATTGGTCAGCAGCATCCGTTCCGCGGGTTGGCCATACGGGACGACGTTGCCGTTGGCGTCCGCCGGTTCGAGGATGACCAGATCGTCGGCGACATGCATGCCTTCTCCGATGCCGCACGGAAAGGCGTAGGTCCCCTCGGAGCAGCCCCAGAACTCCGACGCCTCGATACCCCACGCGGACCGAACCGCCTCGCGCACGGGCGGGGTGCAGACCTCTCCGGCGATACTCACCCAGGTCGGTTTGATGGTGAGTCGTCCGTGCATCGCCTCGAGGGCCAGCTCCCGGATGAGGCTCGGCCAGCCTTGGAGAGCGCGCACCGCGGGGCGGGCGTTGTTGAGACCGTCGACGATCTCGGCCAGCGCGAGCGTGGCATCGAAGCAGTGCGACGTCGGTCCTCCGCTCTCGAATGTGCTGAAGGCGTAGAAGATTCCCGATTCATGCTTGGGGCTGCCGCTGAAGCACTGCGCCAGCACGGCGTCGGGGTCTTCGCCGCGTCGCCCGGTCCAGCGCGAGCCCTGCATCACGAAGGTGACGAACGAGTCCCAGCCGTAGACGTGGTACGACGGGTTTTCGGTGTATCCAGACGTGACGATCGCCCGGAATTCGTCGTCCAGGTAGCCGTCCCCGGTCAACTCCTCGACGTGGCGCCGGACCCGGGCGAGGGTCAATCGAGGATCCGTGACCACCCGGTCGAACTCCTTCATCATTTCGGCCTTGGTCAGGACCGGCAGCGAGGGGAGGTCGGACTCGGTGAAATTCGCCAGATCGTGGCCTGCCAGTCGTTCCCGCCAGAACGGCGAACGGTCGGCGGCGAAGACCAGTAGTTCTCGGAGACGCCGTTCGCGTTCTGCGGCGAGGCGCGCTGCGTCCCATCGCAGCCGGCGCACGCCCTTCATGTACGCATCTTGCAGTTCGGCACGCTGGCGCCGGACCAGCTGTTCGTAACGTCCGTCCGTCTTCGCGCTGACCACCATCGTCATCGTGCCGTTCCTTTCACAAGCGAGTCATTCTCTAAATGATTGAGCTGCAACGACACTGACGGCTCGGGCCCTGCGTTCGGCGCAGACAACCCGGCCTCCTGCATCAGCCGGCGCTCGTCGACCTTGCTGGACGACGTCAAGGGCAACTCGGTTACCAAGACGAACCGATCGGGCAGCATGGTCTCCGGAAGCCGTCGGCTGGCGGCCTGGCGGATGGCGACAGGGGTGAGCTCGCGGTCAGGCACCACGAACGCGACGACCCCGAGGGTGCCGTTCAGGTCGAAGGTCGTGCACGCCGCGGATGTGACACCGTCGGTACCGCCGAGCGCCTCGGTCACTTCGACGAGCGACATCCGCACACCATGTCGTTTGATGACGCGGTCCGAGCGCCCCGCGTAGACGTAGTTGCCCTGGTCGTCACGGAAGACGAGGTCACCTGTGCGGTAGAGGGCGGTTCCGTCGACGACATCGGTCCGCAGCACGGCCGCGCTCCGGACCGGGTCGTTCAGATAGCCGGACATCAGCTGCGGTCCGCCGATGTGCAGCTCGCCCACCACGTTAGGACGGTCCAGCAGGCTTCCGTGCTCATCGACGAGGTGGAACGAGCTGCCGGGATGCGGGCCACCGATCGGCACCAGCCCCGCGTCGAGCAACTCAGGTGTCAGTTCCAGATGGGCGACAGCGATGGTCGTCTCGGTCGGGCCATACCGGTTCACCACTCGCAGTCGGGGACTCGCGGCCCACACCGCCCTGATGTCGGCCGTGGACGGCGCCTCGCCGCCCAGGGCGATCACCCGCAGCGGGGTGTCGGCCAAGTGCGCCAGACGGCCACTGGCCCGCAGCAACCGGAGGTAGCTCGGCGAGAAGCTGGTCGCCGTGATCCCCTCGCGGGCGACAATCGAGAAGAACCGGCGCGGGAACAGCAGGGCTTCCCGGTCGGGGATGACGAGCGGGACGCCGCGCAGCAGCGGCGGAAAGATGGCAGAGAAGGAGCCGTCGAAGTGCACAGGTGAAACGCACAGCGCCCGGTCGTCGGCAGTGAGTCCCACCGCGTCGGCACACGCTTCAACTGCGGTGCAGAAGGCCCGCGGGGAGATTTGCACGCCCTTGGGGACACCGGTTGTCCCCGAGGTGTAGATGACGTAGGAGACGGGGCCCGCCGCGGGTGGCGGGGTCGGGCCGTCTGAGTCGCTCAGCGCCGACAGGGTCGTCCATTCGGTGCCGACGGGAAGTCCGGACGGCGCCGTGGGGCCCGAGCCTGCGGTGATCACCTGTGCGGGTCGGCAGTCAGCCACGATCTGCGCGCGGCGAAGATCTGGATCGGTGATCGCGAGCGGAACGAACGTCGCCCCCGCCCACAGGCAGCCCAGTGCCGCCACGACGAAGTCCACCGAGTTGCCGATCAGGAGGGCAACCCGATCCCCGGGCTGCACGCCTTTCTGACGTAAGCCGGCGGCCACTCTCCCCGCCGCGGCGCGCAACTCGCCCTGGGTCAGCGCGCGATCCAGGTCTTTGACTGCGGGCCGATCCGGGTCCTGTTCGGCGTGGTCCAGCACTGCACCCAGGACGCCGCGGTCCGTCAGGCCATCTTCCCGGCGGTGCACGGGAGTCAGGTGCCCGCGAGCCGGGCGACCACCGGCGCGAAGGACTCCATCGCCTCGGCCGGTACCACGATGTTGGTGAAGCCCCACCGCTCGCGGCGCTCCAGAAGCCGCTCACACAATTCGTCCGCGGTGCCGATCAGGACGACCGGAAGCTCGAGTGCGTCCTCACCCGGCAGGCCGAGCATCGACGCGGTGCGCGCGGCAGCGCGGCGGCTGGGAACCACCCTCGCGGCGAAGACGACGATCTGCAACTCGATCGAATCGAACCGATCGGGCGCCGCTTCGCGTATCCAGGTCAGGCAGCGGTCGTAGTGATCGGCGGTGGCTTGAGCGGCCAAGTCGCCACCGATCTCGCCCGAAGACAGGCTGGTATTGACGCCCACGATGTCCGCTTGTCGGGCGGCAACCGTGAGGATTCGTTGGCTGCCGCCGCCGACGATGACGCGAGGCAGCGACGCGGGCCGAGGATCACACCGTGCGTCGCGCACCGTGTGATACCGCCCGGCAAAGGTTGCCTTGCCGTCGCTCCACAGCCTCTTCATGACGGTCAGGCTCTCCGCCAGTCGGTCCACGCGGACGGCCGGTTCGTCGAAGTCGATCCCGGTTTGCTCGTAATCGCTGCGCAGCCAGCCCGCTCCGAGGCCGATCTCTATCCGCCCTTCGGCGGCCATGCCGAGCGTGGCGATCTCCTTGGCAAGGACCACCGGGTTGCGCAGGTCGTTGTTCAGCACGACGGTCCCGAGGTGCAGGGTGGTGGTCGCTTCGGCGGCAACGGTCGTGGCTACCAGCGGCCCGAACTGGACGTCGAGGTGGTCGGAGACGTACATGGTCGAGTAGCCGAGACCCTCGGCCGCCCGGGCCTGGTCCCGCCACGCCGACATGGATGGTGCGACTGCGGCGTGCACGCCGAATCGGAACGTGCGCATATGTCCAGGTACCTCCGCGGTCATGAAAGTCAGTTCTTTACCGACCTAAAGTCATTGGATAGTCGCCATATCATCCCTTATAGTATCCGTTATGCCAATAGCAGTACGTACAGTCGGTTCGGGTACGACGTCGGCGGACATCGCGAAGCTGCTCCACGAAGACGGGTGTGTGGTCATCGCCGACCTCGCATCACCGCAGGCGATGGACGAGATCCGGGCCGAGCTCGAGCCGTACCGCACTGCCACCGGCGGCGGCAACACCGACTTCCTGGGCGAGACCACTCAACGCACCGGCGCCCTGATCGCCCGTTCGCCGACCGCGCGCTCACTCATCACCGACCCGACCATCATCGACACGCTGGACCTGGTGCTGGGCGACCACTCCAGCACCTTTCAGATCGACCTGACCCAGCTGGTCACCATCGGGCCTGGTGAGCCGGCGCAGATGATTCATCGGGATCAATGGTCGTTCGACCGCTTCCAGTTCCCCTGTGGCTTCGAAGCCGAAGTCGCCACCATGTGGGCCGTCACCGACTTCACCGAAGAGATGGGCGCGACGCGGATGGTAGTGGGCAGCCACCGGTGGGAGGACGATCCCGACGACGTGGACTTCGCGCTGTCCTCCCCGGCGGTCATGACCAAGGGTTCAGTCCTGCTGTACCTGGGCTCGATCTTTCACGGCGGCGGCGCCAACACCACGACGACCAGCCGGATCGGGATGAACATCGGCTACTCGCTCGGGTGGCTGCGGCAGGAGGAAAACCAATATCTCGCCTGCCCTCCCGAGATCGCCCGCACCCTCCCCGAGGGCCTGCTCAGGCTGATGGGCTACCAGCGCGGCTCGTATTCGATCGGCTACGTCGACAACATGCGGGAGCCCCTGGACTGGTTGTACGGCCGCACGGCGCACATATCGGACTACTACGGCTACCGCCGCGCCGCCCGCAAGCGGCTCAGAGAAACCGGCAGCTACGTCCCAGGACCCGGCACTAAATAGGTTGAACCACAACAGAAACGCGAGGAATGCATGATGCAGGACCAGATTCGTGACGTCTTGGCGACGCACGGTCGGATGGCGGTCGATCCGCGCGAGGTGGACGAACAGGCCGACCTCTACGACCTCGGCATGACATCGCATGCATCGGTCGATGTCATGCTGGCTCTCGAGGACGCGTTCGACATCGAGTTCCCCGATGAAGTGCTCAAGAAGTCCACCTTCGCTTCGGTACACAACATCGCGCAGGTGGTTGAAAGCCTAGTCAAGATGCCTGTGTGATCACCGTGCCGGGCGACGTTGACGGGCATCGCGTCCGCGTCGGATGTGACGTCGCAGACATCGACGACGTCGAGAACTCGCTGGCGGCGTTCGGCGACCGTTACCTGCGCAAAGTCTTTACGGCGAGCGAGATCAGCGACTGCCGGGGCCGCAACCGGGTGTCCCGACTGGCGGCCCGGTTCGCGGCCAAGGAAGCGGTGATCAAGGCGTTCGCAGAGCCCGACACGGCGTTTCCCTGGCGCGAAATCGAGGTGACACGGGACGGTCCGCTGCCGGTGCTTCGCCTGAACGGGACGCTCGCCGAGCGGGCGCAGCGGCAAGGGTGGCTCAGCTCGTCTTTATCGCTCTCCCATGCCGACTGCCACGCAATGGCCGTCGTCGTCGTAGTTTGCCGGCCGGACGAGTCCGAAGTTGCAGCCGGGACAGCCAATTGACGCGCAGACATGATGCTGCGCCGGTGTGGATGATCGGCGCGTTCGGCGGCGCGCTCGCGCTTGCCCTAGCCGTTCTGGCCGGGTATGGCACCGGTCCCGATGGCCTCAGACTGGGGCTGCGCGTCACGGCGCGCTGGTCGTTCCTATTCTTCTGGCTTTCCTACGCCGGCGGCGCGATGGCCGTCCTGTTCGGCCCGGCCTTTGCCGGACTGGCGCGCCGGGCACGAGCGTTGGGCTTGGCCTTCGCCGCCGCGCTGCTGGTCCATATCGGATTCGTGGTCTGGCTGGGCGTCGTCATCAGCCAGATTCCGCTGCAGGGCAACGTGTTACGGCTCTTCTTGGTCGCATTGTTGTTCACCGGTGTGCTGGTGCTGTTGTCGTTCGGTATCGGAGTGCACAAGCTGGGACGGCTGTGGCGGCCACTGCTCTTTCTGAGCACCACCTACATTCTGGTGGCTTTCGGCCGGGATTTCGTGCTGGGCGCACTCGACCAGAAGGCACAGCATCAGTGGCTCTACGCCGTCGAATATTTGCCGTTCGCCTTACTGAGCCTCATGGCAGTCCCGCTGCGCCTGGCCGCGTTCGCTCGACAGCGCCTCGGCTTGCGTCCCGCCACGGCGTGACGCAATCGCTAATCACCCACACGTCGAGCGGGGGTGAACCGCACCGGCATCGAGTGGATACCGTTGATCAGCGTCGACGGCATGCGCTCGATCGGGCCCGCCAACTCCATGTTCTTCATCCGGCTCAGCACCTCCGCCACGAGGGCCGTTGCCTCCACCCGGGCCAGACTCGCGCCGAGGCAGAAGTGGGTGCCGCCACCGCCGAATGCCAGGTGCGGATTGGGTTTACGAGTCACGTCGAAGCGCTCGGGATCGGTGAAGCGGGCCTCGTCCCGGTTAGCGGACGGGTAGAACATCGCCACCCGGTCGCCCTCCTTCACCGGCACCCCGCGTAGTTCGGTGTCCTTCGTGGCCGTCCGGAAGAACGCGATGAACGTGCTGACGTAGCGCAGCATTTCTTCGACCGCAGTCGGCAGCAGCGGCGGCTCCGCCTCCAGCTTGGCCCGCTCCTCCGGATAATCCATCAGCGCGCACATGCCGCCGGCGACCAGGTTGCGGGTCGTGTCGCCGCCCGCGTTGATCAACAGCATGAACAAGAAGTTGAACTCCCTTTCGGAGAGCCGCTGTCCGTCGACCTCGGCATGCAGTAACGACGTCGCGATGTCATCGCAGGGATCCGAACGCTTGCGGGCCACCAGTTCCCTTGAGTAGCCGAACATCTCGGCGGCCGCCCTGATGGCGCGTGAGCCGCCGATCGCACCGGTGTTCATGATCTCGGTCAGCTCGTAAAGGCGGCAGCCGTCTTCCAGCGGAATGCCGAGCATTTCGGCGATGACGTAGGAGGGCAGCGCACCGGCGACGTCGGTGACGAAGTCGCACTCGCCGCGCTCGATGACGCTGTCGACCACGTCGCGCGCCATGTCCGTGATGCGCTCGTTGAGCTTCGCCACCTGGCGAGGTTTGAAGCCTTTGCTGACCAGGACCCGCAGCGCGGTGTGCCGCGGCGGGTCCATCGTCAACATCATCACTCCCCGCTGGTCGGCGATGTCGTCGGGACCGGGCACGTCGAAGTACACCCCGGTCGCCTGTGACGACCACGTGGCGCTGTCGCGGGAGACGGCAACGACCTCGTCGTAGCCGGTGAGCGCCAGGAACCCAGGCCCATCCTGGTAGGGGTGCCACGCCACGGGTGCGGACTCGCGGAGCTTGCGGAATGCATCGAAGGGCACTCCGGACGCGTAGGTGGCCGGATCGGCGAGATCGACACCGCCGATGCTGATTGCGTCGTCGGTCATGCCCTACCCGCTCTCTGGTAACGATCACGCTCAGGACTGGAGGGGGTGGCCGCGACCGGCAACACGGCGTTGCGGATCGCCGCCAATATCGCCGGGTGATAAGCGGAATGATCGCCGACGGGTGCGGCGATCAGGCGGGGTCGCCGCGACGTACTCTCAAGCCGCTGAAGGGCTGCCCGACCGCCTTTGGCGGTGAACTGCTCCGCATCCTCGGGCGAGACGATCAGCGTCACGTCGGTTCCACCGTGAGCGAGCGCTGTCAGAACCGTTTCCGGCAGGAATACGAGTCCGACCCAGCTCAACACCCGCAGGACGGATCGCGGAAGGTAATTGTGGACAAAGCTTTTCGCCGACTTCCGAGCTGGGTTGAAAAGTACTGTGAGGCGCTTTGCCCTGGATTCGCCTGTGCCGCGGCGTGTTTCGCCAGCCGCGTCGCCGCGTAGCGCTCTCCTGCGAAAGTTCCACTGCGTCAGCAAGGTGGGGGTGATGCGCCAATTCCACACCAGCACGTTGACCAGGATCGCCGACCGGGCACCGATACTGCGGGCGGTATGAGCGGCGTACCACGAGCCCGAGCAGATACCGACGAGCTCGAGTTCGCCTGCGTCGGGGCACGCATGTCTGGCCACCGCTACCGAGTCGGCGATGTCGGCCTTGGAATACACCGTGCGCCGAGGGTCCCAGCGGATCCGGCCTGACAAGCCCAGACCTGCCATGTCCCAACGCACAGCCTGTGACCCGGCCGCCGCAATGCTGCGTGACAAGTCGACCCACTCCCGGGCGGGTCCTACGTGCAAGTCGATCGCCGTCACGAAAAACAACACGGTCTTTGCCGGCGCGGGACCACCACGGGGCAGCGTCCGGATGGCGAACAAGCCGTTGGGCCCGATTCGTTCAATGCGCTCGACAACGTCAACGCCGTCGTGCCCGTCGGCCGGCATCGTCGCCGTTGTCAGGTATCGGGGTACGGCGCGATGGGTACGTGCGGGAACGTTCCCGTCGATCCACTTGGTGATCGCATCGACCGCGGCGAAGGGGATCGGTAACGACACCTCCTTCGGCCGGGCGCATTCCGGCAGACCGCCGGTGACGATCGAATCGACTCCCTCGGCCGACGCCAGCGCGATGATGCGTTTGTCGGTCTCGGATGGTCGTCCAACCACAAGTACGTTGTCCACGCCATGGCCGCTGACTGGATCGGCACCCATCCGCAGTGCGGCGAATTCTGCGGCGGCGTGCTCGCTGAACCGCCCGCCGATAACTGCCACCTCGCCGTGCGCAGCCGCGTCCTCACCCACTGACACCCGGTACAGCGCGGTGTGTTCCCGAAGGTAACGCCTGCCCGTTCCATAGGGATCGAGGTAGACCACGCCGTGGATCCGGTGGGTTCGGGCAGGGGACTGGGCATGAGATTGGGCCAGGTACTCGTCGAGGATCAGGCATCCGGCACGTATGCCGATAGCGGTCGTCGAGTCCGCCCCGATCAGCGTGAGGTAGTCGAGCGCGTCGCCCACGCTCGCCGCCCAGTTGGCCACCGCGTCATCGCGGACCTGAGCGTATGCAGAATCACCTAAGCCCAGATAGTCGAAACGCAGCACGCCGAAACCGCGGCGCGCCAGGCCCTCGCCGAGGATCCGGTGCAGTCGGACACTGTCCATCCCCTCCTTTCCGAGCGAACCACAGATCAGGACCCCACCCCTGATCTGGTTGTCGACCGGCAGATGAAGCACGCCGAACAATGGCGAATCAGGCGGTCCGAAAAACGTCGGCACCTCTGTCGTCGTCGGCTGCATGTTCCGCTCAGCCGGTCCGGCCGACTCGGTTGGCCTCGGCCTTGGCCAGAGCCTGGTCGATGTCGTCGATGATGTCGTCGATGTGCTCGATCCCGATGGACAGCCGGATCGTCTCCGGCCGGATACCGGCCTTCACCAGCTCGTCGTCGGACAGTTGGCGGTGCGTGGTCGAGGCCGGATGGATGGCCAGGGTCTTGGCGTCCCCCAGATTGAGCAGCCGCTTGACGAGCTGGAGCGCATCGAAGAAGGCCAGGCCCGCGTCGTAGCCCCCCTCGGCCCCGAAGGTGATGATGGACGGCACGCGCCCGTGCAGGTAGCGCTCGACAAAGTGGTGGTACGGGTGATCCGGGAAGCCGGCGAAGCTCACCCAGGCCACGCGGGAGTCGGCGGCAAGGTAGTCAGCGACGGCGCGGGCGTTGGCCTCGTGCCGCTCGAGCCGCACGGCCATCGTCTCGAGGCCCTGCAGGAGCATGAAGGCGTTGAACGGCGAGAGGGTGGCGCCGCTGTTACGTAGCTGGGTGGAGCGGGCCCGCACGATGAACGGCCGCTCGGGAAAGTCGCGCGCAAAGACGACATCGTGGAACGCCGGCTCGGGCTGATTGAACATGGGGAAGCGGTCGGGGTGGTCGGCCCACGGGAACCGGCCGCCGTCCACGATGGCCCCGCCGAGGGTGGTGCCGTGACCGCCGACGAACTTGGTCAGCGAGTGGACGACCACATCGGCCCCGTGCTCGAAAGGCTTGAGCATGAGCGGCGTCGCCACCGTGTTGTCCACGATGAGGGGCACGCCGGCCGCGTGAGCCACGGCGGCGACGGCCTCGAGGTCCACGATGTTGCCGGCGGGGTTGCCGATGGTCTCGCAGAAGACGGCGCAGGTGTTCTCGTCGATGAGCGGCGCGATCGACTCGGCCCGGTCGTCGACGGCGAAGCGTGCCTCGATGCCCAGGGTGGGCAGCACGTGGGCGAAGTAGGTGAAGGTGGCTCCATAGAGCTGGGGAGCCACCACGAAGTTCGAGCCGGCCGTGGCGACCGTCAGGATGGCGTAGCTGACGGCGGCCATACCCGAGGCCACCACCAGGGCTGCCGTTCCTCCTTCGAGGGCGCAGATGCGCTGCTCGAGGACGTCCAGGGTCGGATTGTTCAGCCGGTTGTAGTGGAAGCCCGGCGTCTCCAGGTCGAGGACGGCGCCGGCGTGTGCCGCGTCGATGAAGTCGTGGGCCACCGTCTGGTAGATGGGGACCGCGACGGCCCGCGTCCCGTCGGGCGTGTAGCCGCCGTGAATGGCAATGGTCTCGTCGTGCATGGCCTCACGCGCTCCTATTCGGGATGGTGCCCAACAGGTTGGCGTACAGGCGCTGCGCCGCGCCACGCCACGGCCAGGGGGCGCGGACGCAGATGTCGTCGAAGGGGAAAGCGGCTGTCAGGTCTGCGTTCCGCTCGCCGCCGACCACCCGCGCATGCAGCCGGCAGAGCGCGTCCCAGTCCGGGCCGGTCGCGCAATCCGTTGGCAGACAAGGCAGCTCGTCGCGCAAGCGGCCGGCGTAGCGCCGCACGTCCCGGACGTACTCGCGTACCAGGCTCGACGGGTCGTACTCGGGGTGAGCCTGCACGAGCACGACGTCGCACTGGCCCACCGATTTCGTGACCACGCTCCAACCCTCCTCCGACTGCAGTGCCACCGCGTAGCCGGCGCGGAGCACCGTCTCCACGGGCACGGCGTTGAGCCGCGAGTGCGGCAGCAGGACGGAGCCGTAGAGCCCGGCGGCCAGCGGATGGGACGGGTCGGTTTCCTGCGTGAAGACGCCCGAGCATTTGGCCGGAAGCGTGGTCCGCTCGACGCCGTCGAAGACGGCAAGGGCGGCGTGGGCCGACAGGCAGGACAGCAGCATGGCCCGGACGTTCTCGGTTCCCCACTTCAGCAGGCCGTGCAGGTCGGACCAATAGGGCTCGTCCTCGATGCGGCGCTCGATCGGGTTGGAGCCGGTCACCACCAGCAGGTCGGGTGGGTCCGAGGTGATGTCATCGAGCGGACGATAGTCGGCGGCGATACGGGCCTGGATCCTTTCACTTCGGGGCACCCCCGCCATGGCGTACCGGGTCACGGCGACCGTTTCACGCCGGGAGCCGGCATCGAGCAGGCCCAGGAACTGCCGCTCGGTGGCGCAGAAGGCGGTGTCCGGCATGTTGTTGACCAGGGCGCACCGCCACCGCGCCGGCCCTTCGGCCCCATCCGGCGCCGGTCCCGCATCAAGTGCCCCGACCAGTCGAACGCCCACCTCAATACCTCACATCGGAGTAGGAGACCGTGACCTCTTGGTGGAGGAGCCGGTAAGCCGCCTGCAGCTGCTCCTCGTCGTCCGTCGAGCCGACCACGGCCACGATGTGGTTGCCGGAGCCGTCCCGCCAGTCCAGGGCGGCCCCCGGGCCCTGGTGGACGCTCACGGTGTCCACTTCGTCGCGGTCGCTGAAGTCGTTGATGCCGTCGATGGCCGTCACCGTGGCCGAGACGGTCGGCGGCTGGAGGAAGAAGCGGTAGCCGATTCGGTCGGTGGCCACCGGCCCGTCGACGGACACCGGCTCGCCCAGGGCCACCCGCAGGGTGAGGTCGAGCAGGCTGAAGCCGGCGGCCCGCTCCAGCATCTCGGGCACACCGCCGCCCAATCGCCCGTTGACCTCGATGATTCGGGGCCCGGCGGGGGTGAACTTGATTTCGGTGTGCAGGCAACCGGTGCGTACTCCGAGGGCGTCGATAGCCCGGGTGGCCAGGTCCAGCACCGACGTGCGGCTCGCTGTGTCGAGGGCGGCGGGGATGAAGAACCCGGTCTCACGGAAGTTTTCGGCCGGCGGGAAGCGGCCGGTCAGGGCCAGGTGGCTGATGGCGCCGTCGGCTACCACGCTCTCGACGGACACGTAGCCGGCGTAGGCGTCGCCGGCCCGGACCGGATCGTCGGCCAGGTAGCCCTCGAGAACCATCTCGGGACGGCCCGGGCCGAGGGTGTCGAGCAGCTTATCGAGCTCGGCAGCATCGTTCGCCAGGAAGGTGTAGCGGCTGCCCTGGGCTGAGCGGGGTTTGAGGACGGCGGGCCAGCCGACCTCGGTTTCGACGGCAGACAGATCGCGCCCGGACTGGTCGGGGCGGACGAGGTGGCACGCGGGCATCTCGATGCCGGCGTCGGCCATGGCCCGGCGCTGGATGGCCTTGTCGGTAAGGGCGGCGGCGGTCTCCGGGCTGTGGAAGGAAAGACCCAGTCCCTCGGCCACACAGGCCAGGTCGACCATGCCGGCGTCGAGGTAGGTGGTCATGCCGGCGGGCTCCCAATCGGCCAGCGTCTTGACCGTCTGTTCGACGCTCATGCCCTCGAGGTCGACGACAGCGCCGAACCGGTGCAGGAGGTCGGCCATCTCGCCCATCCCCGGCACCGAGGTATCGATCACCCACAGCAGGTCGCAGAGGCCGGCGGCGGCTTCCACCAGCTGCATCACCGGAACGCAACGCGGCCCGTAGCCTACGGCCACCAACGGCCGCGTCCGTCCGGTCGTCGAATCATTCATGTGCTCACCCGATCACGGCTTCGACGCAGGCCTGCGCGTCGTAGACGGCCCGGAGGCGGCTGCGGGGCGAGGGCAGGTAGTGGGTGAAGTAGCGCACTCCCTCGGTGAGTACGCCCAACACCGACAGGTTGGGCTGCAGCCGGCCCTCGGTGTCGTAGGGGTGAAAATCCTCGTTGATGGCCACGCTGCCGACCGGTGTGTCGCCGTAACTGAGCTGGGTCAGCCTGCCCTTGGAGTAGAGCCGGTTGAGCAGGGGTGAGCTCGACCGGGCCAGCGAGGGCAGGTCCAGATGGCCCCGCACCACACTGTCGACGGTGACGGCTGTCGGCTCGTCGAGGGCCGTGGAGGTCAGGCGGACACCGTCATCGCAGGCGGACAGCTCCGGGTTCGGTCCGAGCGGGATGCGCACCACCCCGGCGTCGAGCAACGCCAGCAACTGCTGGGAGCGCATCGGCGGCGGCCCCGCCTCGAGACGGTTGATCCGGCCCCGGACGTTGGACTGGAAGTCGACGTAGGAGTCGAGGGACAGACCACCGAACTCGATCACCGAACGCAGTCGGTCTCGGAGAATGCGCAGCACCTCTTGCGCCGCCTTCACCGGGCTGCCTCCGGGCTGCAGCGACTCGGTGAGGTCGGCGTCGATCATGTCATAGATCTGGCCCTGGTAATCGGCGGCCGAGGTGTAGTGCCGGTCCGATCCGGCGAAGACGTGGGTGGCCGGGTCGAAGCGCCCGTAGCGCGGCTCGAGTGCGTCGACGGCCTTCTCGTAGTGCTTGTTGACCCACCCTTGCCGGAGGACGGCGCGGACCTCGGCCGACTCGACTTCACCGCCGGCCAGCATGGCGGCATGGATGTAGTAGCGCGCCTGCATCTCGGCGAAGATCAGGGGAAGAAGCTCGGCCCGGAAGTCCACGTGCCGGCGTATCGGCGAGCCGCCTGGATTGGTCAGCGCCGCGAACTCCTCGGCGGTGCACACCACCGGCTGGTACTGACCGTAGGGGTCGACGCCGTGGGCTGACTTGGCGCAGTGCGGCACGCCCGAGCGTGAGTGCAGGGTGATGCTCGGCTCCCGGCCGGAGGGCACGTACCGCTGGCGGTCGGGACGGTCGCACCTGTCCTGGAAGTTCCCGCCGCGTCCGATGGTGAGCGCGGTGAGGACGTCGTAGCCGACCAGGCCCATGCCGGCGACTGCCACCGAGGATCCGGCCGGAGCGCACTGGTCCAGGTATCCGATGGGATAGGGCCGCAGGTAGCGCACGTTCCCGGCGGCCCCTGGTTCGTCGTTCCAGGTGTGTCCCGAAGTCAGCACCACGTGGTCGACGGTGAGGGTGGTGCCGCTGTCGAGCAGCACCGCCTCGCGGCCCTGGAGCGCCGGCGAGATGTCGACGGCCGCCGCGTAGTGCCGGACGATCTCGAGGTTGGGCGGGGCGTAGGACACCAGCGTGTCGTAGAACCAGTCCAGGTACTCGCCCATCAGCCGCCGGGGCAGGTAATCGGTGGGCAGGATGGGATCACCCCCGGCGCCGACGCGGCACTCGTAACCCACCCAGCGGTAGCCGCGAACCACGGCCCACGGGTGCAGGCCGACGGCGTATGGGGGAAAAGCGTCGCCGTCGGGGGCGGCGTAGAGGGAGAGCTGACCGCAGGCGTTGTTGAGGACCAGGAAATCGGGCTGCTCCGCGGAGTACACCCCGCCTCCGAGCTGAGCGGGCTCGACCAGGTGCAGTCGCAACGGTGTCCCTGACCGCCGGGCCCGATCCACCGTCCGCTCCATGACGCACAGACCCCAGGAGCCGAGCCCCACGATGGCCATCTCGATCATCGGTCGGGTCTCGTGCTCACTGGGGGCTCACGCCGGAGGCGGCAGAACCTGCCATATGGAGTGCGGCCACATGTTTTCCGGCACCTGAGTCCCAGGTCTGCCTGCGTGGTCACTAACGACACGTGCTCCTCCTGCTGGAAGCATCCGAACCCGGGGTTCTTGCGCCGCCGCTAACGGCGACGGTGGAGCATACCGGTGATGCACCGCAGCGAAAGATTACATACTATTTGTCGCAAATTCAACTGGAATGCCGATATTTGGTCTACTCGACTAGTAGGAGGGAGTAGGTCCGGCTAGCTGTGTCGTGGGCAGAACGCCGCGATGCTGACTCCGACGAAGAACCCGGCGTGATAGGCGTCCAGGTTGCTTTCTTTCATCAATTCGCTCGCGACGTCACTCGCCTGCCTGCCTTGATCCAGTTCATCGCAGACCTCATGGCCGGCGACGATCGCAGCCTGCCCGGACGCAAAGGTGATGCCTTTGGCAGAGATGGCGCCCACGAAATTGCCGCTGTCGGCCGCGTCGGCATGCGCGGTCGGGCCTGCCACTCCAGTGACGCCGAGAAGCGTGAGCGCCAGGACAAGGCCGGCCAACAGTAGGTGCGGGGTGACCGCGGCGGGCGCCTTGGCGGATACGGAAGTCATTGCTGCCTCGCGAGTGAGTAGGAGTTCGGCGAGTTCGCTGATCCTCGTTGACGTAGTGGTTGGTTGATCAGATCAAGATGGGGATGAGGCCGGCGGCGAAGATCAGGTAGAGGAGTGCGGACAACGCGAGCCGGGTGGGGGTGAGCTTGTTGGCGCGCATCGTCGCGAGCAGGTAGGTGATGGCTGCCATGGTGATGACCCCCGACCAGAGCAGGGCGTGGTCGAGCCGCCAATCGGTGAAGAGCAGGCCCAGGCCGCTGGGCACGGTGGCTTGGATCATCATGGCGCCGGAGATATTGGCCAAGGCGAGTTGGGTTTTGCCTTGCCGGACCCAGATGATCGCGTTCATGATCTCGGGCAGTTCGGTCGCGATCGGGGACAGCAGTAGGGCGGTGACGGCCCCGGACAGTCCGAGCATCGGACCGACGGCATCGAGCTGGTGAACGAATATTTGCGAAGCCACGAAGATGACGGCCAACGCGCCGAGCGTCTGCACCAGGACCAACGTGGTGGCCGGTCGCGCGGCGCGAGATTGCAGCTTGAGCGGCGCCAAGACTTGCTCGTCGGGGTCGCCGCTTGTGCCGCCACGGATTTCGCGCCAGAGGTAGACGCCGTAGGCAGCGAAGAACAGCAGGCCCAGCCACGGCTTGATCGCAAACGCCACTAGGCCGAGTGCGACCTTGACCACGAACACCGCCATGAACCAGCGCTGGTCCCTGACCAGGCGGGCCGTGTAGGCGCGGTCAGACAAGATCGCGCCGTCGTCGTCGCCGCGCTCGCGGGCGGGCGGATCGAGGGTCGCCGCCCCGACTCCGGCGCTGACCAGTTCACGGCAGTGGGCACGGGTTTGGCTGCGGCGCCGCAGCAGCAGCATGGCACCGGTCACCCCGTAGGCGACGGTGGCCAGAACCAGTGGTCCGCCCATGGCCGCGCCGACACCGATGTTGCGGATCTCGGCGGTGGGCCCGGTCGTCACCGCGACCAGCGTGACCACCGACTCCGGAAGCGCGGTGCCGAAGGCAGCCAGGATGGTTCCTACCGCCATCGTGCCGATGTTGAGCCGCAGGCCAAGCCATTCCACGGCATTGACGAACCACTCGCAGGACAGGTAGATCGCCACCGCACAGGCGATCAGCAACGCGATATGCACTACGAGGACCTGCCTTCCCTCACCCACACGCAGATTCGGACGTCGAAGCGACCCGTTCGGACCCTGATACTGCCGACATTTCGTAGTATTCGCAAGTGTTAAAATGTTTGACGGGGCGAATCCCGACGTCACCCGCGCGTAAGAATGGATGCCGCTATGGCAAACGAGAAAGTACGGCGACCCGAAACCGCACACGCGGTCCCTCGCGCCGAACCGACCCGACCGCAACTGGCCTCGGCCGCCGCCACGTTCACACTGCTGAGCAACCCGACACGGCTACACGTGTTATGGCTTGCCGCGCAAGACGTCCACGATGTAACGACGCTCGCGGAACGTACCGGCGTCGGGGTGGCCACCATGAGTCAACACCTGAGCAAACTCCGCCTGGCAGGTCTGATCAGCGCGCGCCAACAAGGCCGCCACCACATCTACACCGTCGAGGACCCGCACGTGCTCACGCTGATCCGGCAGATCTTCGCCCACATCGCCCCGGACGGGAGCCTCGCACCCGACCCGCCGGCCAAACGATGAGGGGAGGCTTTCTCAGCCCGGTGGCCGCGACGTAAGTGCTACCAAGCCAGCATGTTTGAAGAGTGCGCCCGAAGAGATTCGAACTCCCAACCTTCTGATCCGTAGTCAGATGCTCTATCCGTTGAGCTACGGGCGCATGTGTTCAGTTGTCTAATTGTGGCGGAGGCGAGAGGATTTGAACCTCCGGTCCCGGGTTACGGGACAACTCATTAGCAGTGAGTCCCATTCGGCCGCTCTGGCACGCCTCCTTGAATTTCCCGAGGGTACCGGACCGCCGCCAGGCGACGATACGGGCCGGGCAGCGGCCCGGGGAAGAGCCTGGCCGTCAAGCTCAGCCGGGCCACCGGAACCGCCGCGGAGCACAGCGTACACAGGCCAGACATATGCTGTCGAAATGACTGCTCGCTTGCGCCCCGAAACGGCCGAGCTACCAGCGTACGTACCTGGCAAGACAGTCCCGGGCGCGATCAAATTGGCCAGCAACGAGACCGTGTTCGGCCCATTGCCCGGCGTCCGCGCGGCGATCGAACGCGCGACCGACGCCGTCAACCGCTACCCGGACAACGGCTGCGCGGACCTCAAGTCGGCGTTGGCCAAGCACTTGAACTCCGGCCGGGTGGGCAGTGCCGGCGGCTGGGAACCCGAGAACATCGCCGTCGGTTGCGGATCAGTGAGCCTGTGCCAGCAACTCATCCAGATCACCGCCGCAGCGGGCGACGAAGTGCTGTTCGGCTGGCGCAGTTTCGAGATCTACCCGCTGCAGGTCCGTCTCGCCGGCGCCACCGCGGTTCAGGTCCCGCTCGCCGACCACACATTCGACCTGCAGGCGATGCTCACCGCGGTCACCGACCGCACCCGGCTGATCTTCGTCTGCAATCCCAACAATCCCACCTCGACGGTGGTCGACCCGGACGCGTTGACCAGGTTCGTCGAGGCGGTGCCGTCGCACATCCTGATCGCCATCGACGAGGCCTACGTCGAATACATCCGCGACGGCCTGCTGCCCGACAGCCTCGGTCTGGTGCGGGACCACAGCAATGTCGTTGTGCTGCGCACGTTTTCAAAAGCGTACGGTCTGGCCGGCCTGCGGGTGGGCTACGCGGCCGGCCACCCGGAGCTGATCACCGCGCTGGACAAGGCCTACGTGCCGTTCACAGCGACCAGCATCTCGCAGGCCGCCGCGATCGCGTCGCTGGACGCCGCCGACGAGTTGCTGGCCCGCACCGACGCCGTCGTCGCCGAGCGCACCCGGGTGAGCGCCGCACTGCGCAGCGCGGGCTTCACCGTGCCGCCGTCTCAGGCGAATTTCGTGTGGCTGCCGCTGGCGGAGCGCACCATGGACTTCGTGCAGCGGGCCGCCGACGCACGCGTCGTCGTCCGCCCTTACGGCAGTGACGGCGTCCGGGTCACCATCGGGGCGCCGGAGGAAAACGACGCCCTGCTGGGATTCGCGCAGGGTTGGATCTAGCCCGGCGACGATGGTGTACGACGGCCAGTCCGTCCACGATCACTTCAAGTAAGCCGGTACTTCTACTTCTACCTAGAGCGCGTCTGCCCCTTTGCGGCGGCCGGATCGCGGCCGGTGAAGGCAACCAGCTGATCGATGGCCGGAGCGTGCTCGTCGACCTCGACGGGATCGCCGAACTCTCCGTTCGCACGGCGTTCCGGGGTGATGATCTCCTTGGCGCGGTCCAGGACGTAGCTAGCCAACGAATCGGGGACGTTCACCGGGTGCCCGGTGCCTGCCGCGTAGTCCCAGCCGTGCACGAGCAAACCGAACGCCAGCACCGCCGCCAGGGTCCGCACGGGCGTCTCGTCACCGCGCCAAGTGACGGCGCCGTCCAGCCCGTGGCGAGCGTGAAAGGCGTCCAAGGTGGGCCGTCCGACGGCGATGAGTTGCCGCTCGACGGTGTCGTCGGCGTCGCGGGGCGGTAGGTCGGCGTTCAGAGCGGCGCCGATCGACGTGATCGTGTCGACCAGATGGTCGGTCAGTTGGGCGACGTCGAAGTCTCCGCTCGGCGTCGGCCGCGACAGGTCGTCGGCCGAGATCGGGTGCACGATGTGCTGCAGCACTCCCAGCGATGCCTCGGCGGCGCGAAGTTCGTCGGCGGGAGGTGAGTCGGGTCCAGGGCGTAAGTCGGAAGGCATGCAGACCACGGTACGGTTTCGTGATGGGTGAGCCATACGAGTCCGTCACCGTCGAGCACAAGGACCACGTCGCCCAGGTGACGTTGATCGGCCCCGGCAAGGGCAACGCGCTGGGCCCGGCATTCTGGTCCGAGCTGCCGGAAGTCTTCGCCAAGCTGGACGCCGACTACGACGTGCGAGCCATCGTCCTCACCGGGTCGGGCAACAATTTCAGCTACGGCTTGGACGTGCCGGCGATGGGTGCGACGCTGGCCCCGGTACTGGCGGGCGGCGAGTCGGCACGCCCGCGCTCCGACTTCCACCTCGAGGTGTTGCGTATGCAGGGCGCGATCAACGCGGTTGCCGACTGCCGCACTCCGACGATTGCGGCGATCCACGGTTGGTGCATCGGCGGCGGCGTCGACCTGATTTCGGCGGTAGACATTCGCGTTGCCAGTGCGGACGCCAAGTTCTCAGTACGCGAGGTCAAGTTGGCGATGGTCGCCGACATGGGCAGCCTCGCCCGGTTGCCGCTGATCCTGTCCGACGGGCACCTCCGCGAACTCGCGCTGACCGGCAAGAACATCGACGCCGCGCGCGCCGAGAGGATCGGTTTGGTCAACGATGTCTTCGCCGACGCGGACGCCACCCTGGCTGCCGCACATGCCACTGCGGCTGAGATCGCCGCGAACCCGCCGCTGACCGTGCGTGGTGTCAAGGATGTCCTTGACCAGCAACGGATTTCGGCGGTGTCGGCCAGCCTGCGCTACGTCGCGGCGTGGAATGCGGCCTTTCTGCCATCGAAAGACCTGTCCGAGGGCATCACGGCGACCTTCGCCAAGCGCCCGCCGAATTTCACCGGGGACTAGCACGATTCGCCATGACCGCAGCGGGTAACCCCGGTGAATGGCTAATTACCGAGTACTCAACCCACATGGCGACGTCGTTGACACCAAGGACATCTCCAGCGCCGAGGATGCGCACGCATGGTTCGTCGACCAGAAGGCCGACAACTCCGAACTCGGCTGGCGGATGGAAGTCGAGACGGACGGCAACTGGAAGTTCTTCGACGACAGTGAGGGTGACCGGGCCTAGCGTGGTCATGGGTCGTCGCGTAGCAGCTTCTCCGGGTGGTGGAAGTTGTTCACACGGGGTTACCCCTGATCCAGGTGCGGCGGCGGGATCCACTCGGTGACGCCGCGCTGATTTTTGCGAGTAGTCCAGCCTTGCTCGGTGGTGGTGTGGTGAGGCCGGCAGACCAGGGTTAAATCGTCCACATCAGTGGCGTGAGTCTTCGCCCACGGTTCGACGTGGTGGACTTCGGTGAAGTAGGCCGGCACATCGCAGCTTGGCGCCGTGCAGCCACGATCCTTGGCGTACAGCGCAATTCGCTGCGCCGGCGAGGCCAGACGTTTGGTGTGGTAGAGCGCGAGCGCCCGGCCTCTGTCGAAGATCGCCAGATAGTGATGGGCGTGACCGGCCAACCGGATTACGTCGGACATCGGTAACAAGGTCCCACCACCGGTTAAACCCCGGCCACAGCCGGACTCCAGTTCCTGCAGCGTCGTCGTGACGATGATGCTGGCCGGTAAACCGTTGTGCTGACCGAGCTTTCCCGACGCCAGCAGCAGGCGGCCCGCTTCAGCGAGCGCGTCGTGGTTACGTTGCGCGGCGCCGCAAATGTCGTCTTCGATCGGCGCGGCCAACTTGGCGAAAACGGCGTCGATGGTGGCGCGGGCTTCCGGGGTGAGCAACCCGGTGATCGGACTCATGCCGTCGAGGCCTTGCTTTCCGATGGTGATGCCTCGCCGTCGGGCGCGGTCCGTATCGGTGAAGTCGCCATCGGGGTTGAGGCAGTCGGTGAGCTTGTCAGCCAGCTTGCTCAGCTCGTCGGGACGGTGCTGGGTTCCGAGCCTCGCTAGCTGCGCCTCGGCGGTCTGACGCGTTTCGAGGTCGACGAAGTCTGGCAGCCGATTGACGAAGCTGCGGATCACTGCGACGTGGCCGGCGCCCAACTGGCCGTCACGCTGCCCGGCAGCGGTCGCCTCCAGCTGCGGCGGCAACGGTTCGCCGGTCAGCGACTGACGAGCACCCAGGTCTTCGGCTTCACGGATCCGCCGGCCGGCCTCGCCGCGACTGATGCGGAGCCGGTTGGCCAGCGCGTGAGTCAGCTTGCCGCCGAGCTCCGTTTCGCTGGCTTCCCTGGCGAGCTTGTTGACCAGCGCATGCCCGAGCTGGGGCAGCCGCCGATTTTCCAACTCGTGACGCTCCAGCAACGCCAGGGACTCCGGCGTCGTCAATGCGTCGTAGGACAGGTCGAGGACGTCCGAGACCGCGTCATGCAGCGCATCCCAGCGCCTCACGATCTCTTTCCGACAACTCGAACGCATGTGCGAATTCTAACGACTTGAGCCGACCGAACCCGCGCGTCTGTAGATCAAGGCGCGACTGTGGATAACTCTCCGAGAGTCGCCGCACGTACCCTCGCCAATGACTTCGACGAAAGGGCGTGCATGACCGGCCAGGAAGACTTGCAGGGCAGAATTCACGTCCCGGCCGAT
>Ga0302326_10005063_pt1 | contig 30212 bp, 22 predicted proteins | sample Palsa_T0_3_FD_202264 | JGI IMG/M metagenome (GOLD analysis project Ga0302326, IMG submission 202264) | Peat permafrost microbial communities from Stordalen Mire near Abisko, Sweden - Palsa_T0_3 | ecosystem: Environmental > Terrestrial > Soil > Palsa > Peat permafrost | place: Sweden: Abisko... | reverse complement strand
ACCGGCAGGCAGCTGCTGGTCCTCTCAGGCCACTCGGGAGCGGTGGACTTTGCGACCTTCTCGCGCAGCGACAGACGCATTCTGACCGCATCCCAGGACGAGACCGCGCGCATCTGGGATGCGCACTCAGGCTCCGTTTTCATCGTGCTGTCAGGCCACATCGACCGTGTCTACGCTGGCGCTTTCTCGCCCGATGACACACGTGTGGTTACCGCCTCGCGCGACAAGACCGCGCGAATCTGGGATGCGGACTCCGGGACTTCGCTCGCGGTGCTCTCCGGCCATCGCGATCGGGTGTACTTCGGCAGCTGGTCGCGCGATGGGCGGCAGATTGTCACCGCATCGCGCGATCGTACCGCGAGAGTCTGGGACAGCGGCAACGGCGCGACGCGGCTGGTCTTGACGGGCCATGACGATCAGGTCCTGACGGCGCAGTACTCACCTGACAATAGGCGCATCGTCACCGCCTCCACCGATGGCACTGCGCGCATCTGGGATGCGCGCTCGGGCGCACAGCTGGCAGTCCTGCTGGGTCATGGTAACGGCCTGACATCGGCACAGTACTCGCCCGACGGCACACATATCGTCACCGCTTCCGAAGACAGGACTGCCCGCGTCTGGGAGGCAGGATCGGGCGATCAGCTGGCGGTGCTGGCGGGCCATACCGGCGGCGTCACCTCCGCAGCGTACTCGCCGGACGGTAAGCACATTGTCACGGGATCAGAGGATCAGACCGTACGTGTGTGGGATGCACGCCTGTCTGGCGATCTCGCCACGCAGGTCCTGTGGAGCGAGGCGGCCGAGATCGACCCGCTGTCCGCCTCCGATCGAGTACGGCTCGGGTTGCCTGCTGATCCAGGGGTCAGAAAGTGGGCGAGTGACGGCACCGCCTGTGATTTGGCCGCTGCTGCGCCCTATGATCCGTATCGGGCCGCGCCCGGCGTCTCAGCAGAGGACATCGATGCCAGCGCGGCCGGCTCCGCGTGCGCAGTGCAGGTCAGCAGCGCGCATCACGCACCAAGGCTTGACTACGAGATGGGTCGCGCGCTGATGGCAAAAGGCGACCTCAACGCCGCCACGGGCGAGCTGGAGGCCGCCGTGTCAGGTGGTTATCGGGCCGCTCAGATCGACCTTGGAGACCTGCTGCTGCGGAAGTCAGCCGCGCAGGCCGACATGGATCGCGCCCGGGCGCTTTATGAGAAGGCCTGGCGTGGAGGCATCCTCATCGGCGCCTTCGCGCTGGGCCAGATGTACGACCGGCTCGCAAAGGAGTCCGAAGCGCAGTCCTGGTATCGCAAAGGTGCAGATGCTGGGGAGCCCACGGCGCTCGCGCATCTGGCGGAGCGGCAGGAGCGCAGTGCCCTGAACGCGACCGACCCGGTGAGGCTAGTGCAGCTGCTACAAGCGTTCTCCCTGTATGCGGCTGCGGCAAAGCGTGCGCGCCTGCAGGGCTGGTCAGACGACTCATCGCGGCATTGGCGCCACCGGCGTGCTTCCCTTGCACACGTGCTGGCGGCCGAAGGCCTGCGGCAACAGGTCGCGGACTCCTTCAGGCGATACTCGAACGCGGAGCGATAGTCGAGGCGGGTAGTGAGGTGCAGCCGCGCTCAACGACGAGCAAACCTGGTTTACCGGTTCGAGCAGCTTCTGAAAGTGGGCGTTCAGTAGCAAATCATCGTCTGTGACGCGAAGACGCGCCGGACAATCCTCGACAGCCGTTGAGAAATAGATTGACCGCGTTGTCAGCCCACGCGTCGATTTCGACCGGCGTCATGGGTACGCCCAGGCCCATGATGCGACGCTGCGGGAGAGCGACGACCACATGCAGAAACTGCTCGGCTGCGAAGCTTCGAAGCTCGACAGTCAGCCGCGTATCTCGAAGCTCGCGCGAGAGCAGATCGCCAATCAACGCCGTGGCCTGCTGGACCCAGCCTTCGTCATAGACCGCACGAACCAGATTGGGAAAGCGCACTGACTCGGCCGTGACGAGGCGGTGCAGTGCGATCGCCTGAGGCGAGAGCGCCGCGCGCAGCAGGAGTCCGGCGAGGCGACGCAGGATCTCCTGCAACGTCGTACCCTCAAGGAGGGGCACGCCGGGAGGCGGACGAGCCTTCTCGATGATTCGATGGACGACCGCGGCGAACAACGCCGCCTTGTCGTCGAAGCGGTGGTAGAGCGTACGCTTAGAGATGCGCGCGCGCGCGGCCACCGCTTCGATGGATGTCGATCCGTAGCCCTCCGTCAAAAACAGCTCGGTGGCGACCTCTAAGATCCGATCGCGCAACTCCAAGGCGGCGGCGTGCGACGGTCTTCCGCCATGACGTGCCTTGCGAGTCGGCGAGCGGCGCTGATTCTTAGCGGCGCCGATAGGCGAAACCGCCCGATCGATAGAAGGCCTGGGCACCATAGGAGCCAGAGTACGACGCGCGTGGTGCATAGTAACCGCGTGTCGGCGCGTAGAACCGCGGCGTCGGGGGAGCATAGGCGAGCGCGGGCCGGTAGTAAGCCTGCGGCGCAGGGTAATACCCTGGGGGCCCGTAGTTCACCGGGGGCCGTGCATAATAATTGGGTGGCGCATAGTAGCCGGGCTGCCCGTAGTAACCAGGGGTCGGTGGGTATGGCGCTTGTGGTTGGCCCGCGGAGGCCGCTGACGAAGCCACGACCAGCGGCAGGGTGGCAAGCCTCACCCCGGCACCGATGACGTGCCCCAACACCCATGGGGCGAAGAGCAGAGGGCCCGCGGCAGCGGCCGGCGTGATCGGCAGACACAGGAGAGCGGCGGTGGCGGCCGCGGCAAGAACCGTCTGCTTGAGTGCGGGCATGGCGTTCCCCTTCTAACCGTGTGTGTGACCCGACACACTCCCGAACGGTACTCGCCCTTCCACAGAAACGCAACGGTACCGTTGCGTTAAGACGCTGGGGCTGTACCCCGAGGCTGGCTACAGAGCCGGCGCTGGCCGGAATTCCGACCCACTGGACTTCCGCAGGTACAGCCCGCGGCGGTGAGGCCGAGGATCGTCGGTCGGTGTAGCCGAGCGCCGCATCTGTGGTCGATGTCCAATGCAGGAACGCGGAGAGGAGATTTCCAGGTGGGTAGGCGTATTCGAGAACCCGGTCTGCTCGGGAATACAGCACGCCGACGCGGGAGGCGTACCGCGCAGCTCAGGCAAGTATCGCCCACGCCGCCAGCGCGCCGTTGTAACTCGTATAGAGTCCGTACGCGTCGTACACCGCGCTCCCCCAGTTGCCTTGCACCTTAGGAGGCAGCGCCGCGCTCTGCACGGGATCGGAAAGGTTTCTCACGAACGCAAACGCCACGCCGTTGGCGACACACGCTTCGCCGACGATGGCATCGTCCATCTCGATAGATGTGTACGTCTGATAGGTTCCCGCCGTCGTTCCCACCACAAAGGTCGGCGTCGTCAGCAGTGAGGCGCCACCGCCGGTCTGATTATCGATTTGCGGCGTAGGGCTACCCATGTTCAATCCACCGGGGTCCAGTTGCGCCAGCGTGTAATTCGTCTCGTAGCGTTGGTTGAATTGGGAGCACAACGCCTGCAGATCGCTCGCCTTGGTCGGCACAGGAAACAAGAGACGCGTGAGGTTTGCGTTTGCCAGCACCGCGTTGCTGGCCGTCCATCCATTCTTGTACTCCGGCCAGCTCGCCTGCGACTGCCCGGACTTGAACAATGTCCCCGCACTGACCGCCCGCACCGTGCCGATATGGTCCTGCGTCTTCGCGCCCCCCGCGGTTCCGATCGACAAGATTACGGTCGGTTTCACGCTAGCCGCCAGCAGCTTGATCAATGCCTGCAGATACGTCGCTCCGGGCCAGTCCAGGTGCGTGTTCGACTTGAAGAGGAGCACGGCATTCCCGCCGACCTGCACGAGCCGGTAGTAGCCCCAGAAGCTCCAATCCGAAGGCGCGCCCGTGGGCAGGTTCGTTGAATATTTCTCCCACCCGGTCCACGTACTTCGTGACCTCTCGCTGTATGGCATAGTGGAGCCGCCGGCGCAGAAAACGTGTTGCAGGGCCGCCCACTCCGCATTAGCCCAAGTGATCACCACCGCTGACGCCTTCGGAAGATTGCCAATTGGCGTCGGTGGCACGGTTGGCGCCTGTTTGCCGACGAGCTCATAGTTCACAACCGGCAGTGGTGGTCCGTTCGCGATTCCCGCACTGAAGGTGGAGTCAGCCGCTTCCTTCAAGGTCAGGCCGAAGCGTAGTTTCGGATTATGGCCGCTATGCATGACTCGCCTCCGATGGGTTGCTTGGACTTTGCGGTCGCGTATCTGGCGGAGTGATTACACTGCCGTTTCGTTTGGCACGACGCATGGCGGTGTGGGACGCGCGCGCTCGTCATCCAGCGGTATATTGCGAGGTGCTCGTCACGCCCCCACGCATTACTACGGTGGGGTAAACGCTTCCTATCTCACGCCAGCTTCAGAAATCTCCGTGAAGTTCTCGCTACGGTGCAGCAACATCTCTGTCAATGAGGAATGCGAGAACCGGCATCTGTACGTAATTTGCGCATGCGAGCCTTCGATTAAGTGCGGTCTTCATCGAGCGGCCAGCTTTCGAGCTGGCATCGCAAGCTACCTCGATGACGCGTTCAGCCGGTTGCAGGCGGCCGTGATGGGCAATCACGAAGCTGCGACTGCGAAGCACAACCAGGCTGCTACTGCAAACCCCCGCGAAGGGCTGTGATTCGCTGCGTGTTGAAGCCGAGCCAGTGCATCCGTCCGGCGTAGCGGGCGTGCTCGACTTTGAGGCAGCGATCCATGACGACAGCCAAGCCGCCATCCTCCGCGATGCGTGCGCCTTCCTCGTTGATCACCGTGAATTGACACCACAGGCACTTGGCGCCGATGGCCACGGCGTCCTTTGCGATCCCGGGCAGCGCCGATGGCGCGCGAAACACATCGACGATATCGACGGGCACCGGCACATCGCGAAGGCTGGCAAAGCTGCGCTCGCCGAGGATTTCCGGCTCGCGCGGATTCACGGGAATTACGCGGTAGCCGTGGCGCTGGAGGTAGAAGCCGACGAAATAACTGGCGCGCAGCGGGTTGCCGGACAAGCCAACGATCGCAACGGTTTTGGATTCCAGGAGCACGCGCTGGATCGTGAGCGAATCCTGGTAGCGGGCCAGGTCGAACGTCATGGGGCGCGCTCCACGGATCCCAATGTGCGGGCGCGTGCGAAGCCCTGCTCGAGGTCCCAGATGAGATCGTCGGCATCTTCGATGCCGACGGAGAGTCGGATCGTCCCTGAGCCGACGCCGGCCGCCCTGAGCTCTTCCTCGTTGAGCTGCCGGTGCGTCGTGCTTGCCGGATGAATGACGAGGCTCTTCGCATCACCGACGTTCGCGAGGTGTGACCAGAGGGTGAGGCCGCGTATGAACTCCTGGCCCGCCTCGCGTCCGCCGCGGACATCGAACGAGAACACCGAGCCCGCGCCACGCGGCAGGTACTTCTGCGCAAGTGCATGGTGCGGACTTGAGCGCAGGCCGGGATACCTCACGTTCGATGCGAGCTCGTGCGACTCGAGGTAGTTCGCGATCGTGTTGGCGTTCTCGACGTGACGCCTCATCCGCAAGGAGAGCGTCTCGAGACCCTGCAGGAACAGGAACGCATTGAAGGGGCTCAGGCAAGCGCCGAGATCGCGTAACGTCTCGGCGCGCAGCTTCATCAGGTAGCCGTACGTGCCGAAGGTCTCGTGGAACTGGAGCCCGTGGTAGGCCGGTGATGGCTCGGCCATCACTGGGAAGCGCCCGTTTGACCAGTTGAACTCGCCCGAGTCCACGACTACCCCGCCGATACTGGTGCCGTGACCGCCGATGAATTTGGTCGCCGAGTGCAGCACGATGTCAGCACCCCACTCGATCGGACGGCACAGATAAGGTGTCGCGAACGTATTGTCGACGAGGAGCGGCAGCCCGTGCTCGTGCGCGACCGCGGCGACAGCCTCGATATCGAGCACGTTCCCGCCGGGGTTCCCGATCGTCTCCCCGAAGAAAGCTTTCGTGTTGCCGCGAACCGCGGCCTTCCAGGCGCCGAGATCGTCCGGATCGACCCACGTCAGCTCCACGCTCATCTTGCGCAGCACGTGCTTGAACTGATTCACCGTGCCGCCGTACAACGCCGCCGAGGAGACGACATGGTCGCCCGGTGTGAGGAGGGTAAAGAGCGCCGCCGCCTGTGCTGCCAGTCCGCTGGCGAACGCTACCGCACCGCACCCACCCTCGAGACTCGCGACACGCTCTTCGAACACCGCGAGCGTCGGGTTCATGATCCTGGTGTACGTGTTGCCGTACTCCTGGAGATTGAAGTACGCGGCAGCGGACTCCGGATCCTCGAAGACGTAGCTCGTGGTCTGAAAAATAGGCACCGCACGCGCACCGGTATTCGGATCCGGACGTTGACCGGCGTGAAGCTGTCGGGTCTCGAACCCGAAGCGGCGTGACTGTTCCACGGACGCGGTCCCCGGTGACTCGATGGAATGCGGAATCATAGGCTTCTGCTGCGCCGCCGCCAATCGCACCAATGGCGAGCTTATGTTCGTATAGCGGATAAGTTGCCGTGAACGGCCGTTCCCCGCTTGAACCCCCGCCGAGCCCGGGGTAGTGTCCTTGGTTCCGCAGCGTGCGAGGGCGGTACACAAGACCTTCCACATCGTCGAGGAGACACAAAAAATGAGTCAGAAGAGCATCAACAACGGCGTCAACATCGACGCGCTGCTGGCTGCACGGGAAGCCTTGAAGGGCGCGCCCGAGGCCGCAAACTTCACCTGGCGTGCATCCTGCAAGTGGCAGAGCGGTACCCACGCGACTTCCACCGTCCAGGGGTTTCATGGGCTCGGGGACGAGCTGAGGCATAAGACCGAGTTCTCCTTCGAGACCGATCACCCGGAGGTGTTCGCCTCCGAGGACCACGGTGCGACCCCCGTCGAGCTGGTGCTCGTGGGTCTTGCGAGCTGCCTGACGGCGGGCGTGGCGACCGTAGCTCAGAACCGCGGCATCCAGCTGCGCTCGGTCGAGGCCAAGCTCGAGGGCAAGATGAATCTATACGGCATCCTCGGCATCGACAGCGACGTACGTAACGGCTACGACGACATCAAGGTCACCTTCCATATCGACGCCGACGCCTCGAAGCAGGACATCGAGGCGCTCGTTGCGCAGTCGCAAAAACGCTCGGCCGTGTACGACATCGTGACCAATCCGACCAACGTGACGGTCGAGGTCGTCTAGCGGGAACTTGGCACCCGCGGCGGGGCTCGCCATCGAACACATCACGACGGTCGTGATCGGTGCCGGTCACGCTGGCCTTGCGATCAGCCGCTTCCTCACCGAGCACTCGATCGACCATGTCGTCATCGAGCGCGGCGAGGTGGCGAACTCCTGGCGGCGCGAGCGGTGGGAGTCGCTGCGTCTGCTGACGCCAAACTGGCAGAGCCGGCTACCCGGCTACCCCTATCAGGGCAGCGATCCTGACGGCTTCATGACGATGCCCGAGGTCGTGGAGCACATCTCGGGCTTTGCCGCGGCGATCTCCGCACCCGTGCGCACAGGCACGACCGTGAAGTCGGTGAGGCGCGTCGATGGCGGTTATCACGTGGCGACGGATGGCGGCGAAATCCGCAGCCGCAGCGTGGTGTTGGCCAGCGGTGCTGCGAACACTCCGCATGTGCCCGAGGTGCGCCGGGCAGTGCCGGAGGGCATCGAATGCATCACGACCTTCGACTATTACAATCCCCAGCGGCTGCCCCGGGGCGGGGTACTCGTCGTCGGTGCCTCGGCCACCGGCGTGCAACTCGCTGATGAGATCCATCGCTCCGGTCGAGCCGTGACGCTTTCGGTCGGGGAGCACGTACGGCTGCCGCGCACCTACCGGGGGCGCGACGTACTGTGGTGGATGGAGACTTCGGGGGTGTGGAACCAGCGTTACGACGAAATCGACGACCTCGAGCGCGCCCGCGGTTTGCCATCGCCGCAGCTCATCGGCACCCCCGGGCGCACGACGCTCGACCTCAACATTCTGAGAGAGGCGGGAGTCGAGATCGTCGGCCGGCTGGCGGCTATCCGTGACGGGCGCGCGCTTTTCTCGGGAGGACTTCTCAATCAGTTCGCGCTGGCCGACCTCAAGATGCAGCGGCTGCTCGATACGTTCGATGACTGGGCGCGCAATGCCGCGCTTGACGTCGGGGTGGGTCCCCCGGAGCGTTTCGAGCCAACCCGTGCACCCGCATCGGCGCGGCTTTCGATCGATTTACGCGGCGGGGAGATCCGCTCGATCCTCTGGGCCACGGGATTTCGTCCCGACTATCGCTGGCTGGAGGTGCCGGTCCTCAATCGCAAGGGGGAGCTACGCCACGACGGTGGAGTCGTGGTTGATGCCCCCGGCATGTACGCGATCGGGTTGCCGGTGTTACGGCGGCGAAAGTCGACGTTCATACTCGGTGCGGAGGATGACGCGCGCGATCTCGTCGGGCATCTCGCGCAATATCTCTCTACCCTCGCCCGGACCGTTAAGACGTAGCCTGATACGCCACGTCGTGGCGAGCGAAAACGAGGGGGCGTCCAGGCTTCATCGCGCGCCGCGTGAGCGCCACCACGTGTACACGACTCAACGACAGCCGCATGAACATTACGGGGCTGCGGGGCGAGAACATCGAGTACTTCGCGCGCGCGGGTGCTCGCGGGGCTAACCCCTCGTCAGTTCCAGAGTCTCAGGTTCTTCGGCAGCTCGACCTGGCCCATGTCGTCCGCATCACCTCGCCCGGCGAGGGCCCCGCCGCCTCCGTAGTGCGGCACGTCATCCTCATCGAGAGCCGTTTGCGGCGGCACGGTGAGTGGCGATGCGCCTTTGGCCTTGAGCGCACCGTTGAGTGCGGGCAGATCGCTCGAAGTCACCCTGGCGAAGGACGAGGACACATCGTCCAGCTGGCTGCGCAGTCCGCCGATGTTGTCGAGCTGGTAGGCGGTCGGCGGCCCGTCCCAGGACGTGATGGCGCCGTAGAGCTGGTCGGTGTGCTCGCGCAGCCGTTCCTCGCCCGTGATGGCGCCCCCCTCGGTGGTCGCGACGATCTGCTTGCGCAGCCCGTCGAGCTTTCCGTCAAAGTCGTTGAGCTTGTGCAGCAGTGAATCGCTGGCGGCCCGTCCTTTCTTGGCGACCGCGACCTGCTCACGAAGTCCTGCGATGCGGGCGAAGAGCGCGGTCTCGTCGTTGAAGAGATCATAGACCTTCATCGCCGCGTCGTACTGTGCCTCTCGGTCCACCACCGTCCACCTGACGCGCCGGTCAAGCCCGACCTCGATCGTGGTCTCGTAGGTCTTATCGCCTTTCTGCATGCGGATGGTGTACTTGCCGGGCGGGACGCGCGGTCCCTGCGTGCCGGCAAAGGCCACCTGCACAGCCGGCGGTACATGCGGTGCCGAGCGGTGCATGGTCCAGGTCACGCGGTTCAACCCGCGGCGGGCGCTCGCGGGCAGCTCGTCGATCACCGTACCCTTCGCATCCAGCACCTGGATCCGAAGCTTTCCGAACAGCTGCCGCGTGCGCTGGTAGTAGGTAATGATGGCACCGTCGGCGGGATTCTCGCCGACGAAGGCTGCAGCGCCAGTAGGCCAGCCGCCGTTCGCCTCGATGCGCTGCTGCACGGGTCGTGCCGACACGAATGCCGTTTCCTGCGCCAGCAGGTCCGGAGTCAGGTGGCGCAGCGGGGTGATGTCGTCCACGATCCAGATGCCACGCCCGTGGGTCGCGAGCACCAGGTCGTTGTCGCGCGGCTGCACGGCGAGGTCACGCACCGCAACCGCCGGCAGGAGGCCGCCCTTGAACTGCGCCCAGTGGGCGCCCCTGTCGACCGAGATCCACAGTCCAAACTCGGTGCCGAGGTACAGGAGGCTCGCGTCGACCGGATCCTCCTTGATCACGTAGGCGTAGCCACGTACGCCCTTGAGATCCTGCGGGCTCGCAAGCGCGCTCCAGGTGTGACCGTAGTCGGTGGTCATGTACACGTACGCCTGCATGTCACCGAAGGTGTGCCGGTCGAAGGCCGCGTACGCGGTGCCGGGGTCAAAGGAGCTGGACTGCACCCAGTTGACCCAGCTGTTCTTCGGCAGCCCCTTGACGTTGCCGACGACGTTGTCCCAATGCGCGCCGCCATCGCGCGTCAGCTGCAGGTTGCCATCGTCGGTGCCGACCCAGATGAGACCTTTGCTGACGGGTGACTCGCTGATCGAGAAGATGGTGGTGTGCATTTCCGCGACCGAGTTGTCGACCGTCACACCGCCGGACTGCTCCTGCTTCTGCTTCTTCGGGTCGTTGGTGGTCAGGTCCGGCGAGATGCGCTCCCAGCTCTGACCATGGTCCGGTGAGCGGAACAGGAACTGCGCACCGATGTAGATCGTGTTGGGATCATGCGGTGAAAGCGCAATGGGGGTGTTCCAATTAAAGCGCAGCTTGGTATAACGCTTCAGGTCCGCGGCGCCGAGCTTGGGCTGCAGGTCGCGCGCCTCGTGACTGTGCATGTTGACCCGCCCCATGGAGCCGCCCTGGGCTTCGGCGTACACGTAGTCGGGGTCGGACGGGTCCGCGTACATCCAGAACCCATCCCCGCCAAACATGTTTTCCCAGCGGGAGCTGGTGATGCCGCCCGGGTACTCGGAGTCACCCACCCAGGCGGCGTTGTCCTGCAGTCCGCCATAGACGTGGTAGGGGTCTGCGTTGTCGACGCTCACATGGTAGAACTGCGAGACCGGCAGGTTGTCGGTCTTCCACCACTTGTTGGCACCGTCGTAGGAGATCCACAGTCCCCCGTCATCGCCGGCATACACGTGCTGGGAGTTGCCCGGGTCGACGAACACATCGTGAACGTCGCCGTGCATGCCCTTGAAACCGCCGATGGTGGCGAAGCTCTTGCCGCCGTCCTCACTCAGGATGAGGCTGCCGTCAGTCTTGTAGAGGCGCTTGGCATCCTTGGGATCAACGATGAGATTGGCGAAGTAGAACGGCCGCCAGACCATCCACGTACTCTGGTCGCCCCGCTCCCAGGTCGCCCCGCCGTCATGAGAGATAAAGAGCGCCGAGTCGGTCGACTCGATGAAGGCGTAGACCGTCTTGGGCTCACTCGGTGCATAGGCAATGGCGATGCGCCCGTACGGCTTGGCCGGCAGTCCCGTGTGCGCATCGACGGCGAGCTCCTTCCAGGTCCTTCCCCCGTCATCGCTGCGGTAGAGGCCGCTGCCCGAAGGCGACTTGGGGCTATCCCCGCCTGAGCGATAGCTCCACCCCCAGCGCCGGAAGTCCCACAGGCTTGCGAGCAGCACGTCCGGGTTGCCGGGCTGCTGCGCCACACTGGCACAGCCGGTGGACAGGTTCCCGCCCTTCAGCACCAGCTCCCAGCTGTTGCCGCCATCGGTGGTGCGGTAGAGGCCGCGGTCGGGCGAATCGCTCCACAGCTTCCCCGGCACGCACGCGAACACGGTGTCGGAGTTCTTCTGGTCGACGATGATCCTGGAGATGCGCTCGGAGTTCGGCAGCCCCACGTTCACCCAGGTCTCGCCTCCATCGGTGGACTTGTAGATGCCATCTCCGATCGAGACGCTGTTGCGCACCCATGTTTCGCCGGTGCCGACCCAGACATTTTTGGGGTTCGACGGGTCGACGGCCACCGCGCCGATCGACTGCACCTTCTGCTCATCGAACACGGGTTTGAAGGTCGTGCCGCCGTCGGTGGACTTCCACACCCCGCCGCTCGCGGAGCCGACGAATACCGTCACGCGGCCGGTGGGCTCGCGATAGCCCGCCAGCGCCGAGATGCGCCCGCTCATCGCGGCCGAGCCGATGTTGCGCGCGCCGAGCCCGGAGACGACTCCCGAATCGAGCACCGGCGCGGAGCTCTGCGCGAAACCGTTACCCGTCAGGCCAAAGAGCAGCGCACCTGCCGCTGCGAACGCTGAGCGCATCAGTCTTCTCCTTATTGATTACTTGGCCGGCGGGGCGGCTTTGGCAGCGGCGGCGGGAAAGCTGAACAGCCCCGGGTCGGCGGCGACGTTCGCTTCCACCTTGTCGTACTGCGTCTTCTGGTGATCGGTCGTGCCCTTGGGCCAGGAGTCGAGCGAGAACGGCAGGTACACGCCGTTGACCTTCTCGTAATCGCCGTAGTCGGTGATGGTCTCGTGGGGGACGCCGTGCTCGATGCGGCGATTCACGGTGCGGATCTCAAGGAACTGATCCGGATCGAGATAGACATAGGTGACATCCCCGTTGGGGCGCGTGAGGCGCAGCTTGTGCGCGTCCGTCCCGTCGATGTCCTCGGTGCCGAGGTAATCGAGCGTGTAACCCTTGGCCTGGTAGTCGACCAGCGGGCCTGCGTAGTCTGCGGCATCCTCGCCAAGACCCTTGGCATCGTCGGCGGAGAGCTTCTCCGGGTCCTTACGGCCCCGGAAGGGGTTGATCTGCCAGGCCTCGGTCCCGTCGTACGCCTGGATCTGCGTCAGCCCCTGCAGCTCGGCTTCGTAGCGGATGGAGCCGGGCGGCTTGACGATCGTGACGAACCCGAGCTCGAGCTGGTCCCCGTTGACCAGCAGCTTGCCGGTCATCCGCAGGGACTGGATCGCCTTGAGCTTGTCCAGTCCGCCCTTGGCCTCGATGTTCTTGGCGGCAAGCTCTGCGGCCGTATAGCTGAAGGCGGCAGGCGCCATCAGGATCATGAGAATGGCTGCTACCCGGTGCATATGCTCTCCACGGCCGCCTTTTGACCGGCAGCTATCATGCACGCGCCGATGCCGCGCAGCCAGAGCACCTGAGGCCGGGCAACCGCGCTCGAGTGCGGTAACGGAAACCGCGCGTTGGCTGTGTCCGACTCGGCCGCGGCGCTCCCTACGTTCACCAGGTCTCAGGAACCCGCGCGCAGTCGATAGCGACGAGAGTGGCCTCGATTTTACGGACACGGATCAAAGTGGAGATCTGTCCGGGCATGACCGGGAGGACTTCGTTGCTAGTCAAGCTCCTCGGGCCAGCATTTACGCTGCCCATCCCATGTCCTATTGTCTGGACCCAGAGCCGGCTCAAAAAAGCGGCGCGCGATGCGAACCTGAACACGCTCGTGCCCACCATTGCAGCGAAGGGAGCCCTCGGGGAGCACATGATTCGCGATTACCTGCGCACCGCTGCTGCGCTCGCCGCCCTGTCCGCTGTGCTGCCCGCATCGGTCGTGGCCCAGGCCTTGGATGATACAAATGATTCCAACGCGCTCACGGAGGTGCTCGTCAGCGCGCAACGACGCAGCGAGTCCGTGCAGGACATCGGTGTTGCGGTCACGGCGGTGAGCGGTGAGGAGATTCAGGCGCTGCGCATTCAGCAACCGCTTGATCTTTCCACCGTCTCCCCGAGTCTTTCGACCATGAACTCGCAGACCGATATCACCCCGCTGTTTCTGCTTCGGGGTATCGGGCTCGATGACTTCAACAACAACAACAGCAGTGGTGTGGGGACGTATCTGGACGGCGTGTTTGCCAGCTTCCCCGGGTTTCTGACGGGGGCCATGTATGACGTGGACCGCGTCGAAATCCTCAAGGGACCGCAGGGCACGCTCTACGGTAAGAATACTGCAGGCGGCGCGATCAACATTATCTCCCGGGGACCTACCGACACGCCTGAAGGGTATGTCGATATCGACTTCAGTCGCTGGGAGACGCTCGACCTCACCGCTGCCATCAGTGGTCCGCTCACTGATGCCATCAAGGCGCGCTTCGCGGTGACAGTGACCAAGCAGGGCGAGGGCTATCAGACCGACATCGATACGGGACAGAAGTTCGGCAAGCTCGATCGGGGCGCTGCCCGGGCGCTGTTCGATATCCGCCTGAGCGATGCAGCCAGCCTGCTACTCAACTTTCACGGCGTATACGATGACTCGGTGCCTTCCTCGCCATCGACCCCGAACGTCGAGGCCCTGATTCCGCCCCAGCCATTTCCGACCGCGGGTCTGCTCGACAGTCCGCCCGGTGGCACCTGGGTGCGGGTCGGCGGGCTGCCGCTCTACCGGGACGAGATTGGTGCCGGAACAGTCGCGACCCTGAACATCAGCTTCGAGCACTTCACCCTCACCTCCATCAGCGCTTACGACTACTTCTCGGATCACAGTCTCGACAACTATGACGGCTACCCGGCCGCAGACAACAACTGGACCAAGAATTTCCAGCAGTGGCAGTGGAATGAGGAATTACGGCTGGCTTCGCGCGAGGGCGGACTCGTGGACTGGCTGATCGGCACTGACTACTCGCAGAACTGGTATCGCTGTCGTGACGCGCTCGACTGGACCTTCGTTTACGGGCTTGCGGACTACATCACCGACTCGGGCAAGGCCATCACGGCAACGAACTTCGTTCAAAGGCAGCAGTCGACGGGACTGTACGCGCATGCGGATACTCACCTCTCAAAGCGCTGGACGCTGGTGACCGGATTGCGCTACTCCCACGATGAAGCTTCCTTCGATGGTGTGACGCTCGATCCCACAGGTCTCCTGACCTACGCGGCGAACGGCTTTAGCGGCCCGATCGTGCCGAATACCGTGCTGGCCGCGCTCGATGAGGCGCGATCCAACCAGAACGTTTCCTATCGGCTCGGTCTGGATTTCCATGCCACCGACAAGATACTGCTCTATGGAAGTGTCGCCACCGGCTACAAAGCCGGGATCTTCTACGGCCAGCCCGCACAGGTTCAGGTGGACTGGGGCTATGTGAACCCCGAGCACGTGCTCACGATGGAACTCGGGATCAAGAGCCGCTTCTTCGCCGACTCTTTCCAGTTCGACGCCGCGGTATTCGACTCTGATATCCGTAATCGTCAGTCGAGCCTCTCGCTGTGGGCGGGGCCGGTCGGCACGCAGCCCCTGATAGCCGGACTTGGCAACGTGCCAGAGTCCCGCATCGACGGGCTCGAGAGCGAGATCGACTGGCGCCCAGCGCGCGGCCTGGAGATCCATCTCGGGGCCACGTACCTCCATGCGCGAGTCACGCAGACTCTGACGAATGACAATGGCCTCGCTCTTTTCACCCCGGTAATGATTGGCCAGATGCTGCCCGATGCGCCGAACTTCAGTGGCGGCTACATCGTACACTACGAGCATACGGCGCTCGCAGGCCTCACCATGTACGTCCAGGTGAACGACCACTACGTGAGCGCGATCCATCCATATCTGGGGGATCCGACCACGTTCGGGCGCGGACACTCTCTCGGCGCGCGCCTCGGGGTCAAGAATCCGGCGCGGCACTGGGACATCAGTGCCTGGGTCACGAACCTGACAGATACGCGGCCGCTCACCTACGCCTTCGCGGGCAGCGAAGGTCAGCAGGTGTCCTTCTATCAGAAGCCGCGTTCCGCGGGAGTAGATCTAACCTACAGCTTCTAACCAGACTGGCGGCACGACTGGAGCTGATTTCCGTACATCGATCAAGAGACTCCACCGGTCACCATCTTGGAGGAGACAACAAGATGACTAACACACGATCCGACTTCTCGACTCTCGCGGTATGGGCCGGCGAAACGGAGCACCCGCCCTACGAGCGCGCAACGCAGGTGCCGGTTGTGCACAGTGTGTCTTTTGGCTATCACGACATCGACATCTGGCAAGACGTCGCACTCGAGCGGGCCGAGGGCCACATTTACTCCCGCAACACCAACCCGACCGTGCGCGCCTTCGAGGAAAAGATCCGTGATCTCGAGGGCGCCCCCGCCGCCACGAGCTTCGCTTCTGGGATGGCCGCCATCAGCGCGACGTTCTTCGCGCTCTTGCGGCCCGGTGACCGCGTGGTCTCCATCAAGGACAGCTACGGCGGTACCAACAAGCTGTTCACCGAATTCCTGCCCGCCTTCGGCATTCACGTGCAGCTGTGTGATACGAGCGACTTCTCCCAAATCGAGGCGGAGGTCGCACGCGGTTGCAGGCTACTCTATCTCGAGTCCCCGACTAATCCGACCATCAAGATCGTCGACATCGCCCGCCTTGCCAAAGCCGCGCATGCCGCAGGTGCGCTGGTCGCGGTCGACAATACCTTCGCCACTCCGATCAACCAAAGCCCACTCAAACTCGGCGCGGATCTGGTCCTGCACAGCGCGACCAAGTATCTCGGGGGTCACGCCGATGCGTTGGGCGGGGCCGCTTGCGGAAGCTGCGAGCTCGTAAAGAAGCTCTATCACTTCCGGGAAATCAATGGCGCAGCTCTGGCGCCGATGGAGGCGTACAGCCTGCTGCGCGGGATGAAGACGCTCGCCTTGCGCGTCGAGCGGCAGAACGCGAGCGCGCTGAGCATCGCACGCTGGCTGCAGAGGCAACCCATGGTCGAACAGGTGAATTATCCCGGTCTTGAGTCCCACCCGCATCACGAGCTGGCCCGGCAGCAGATGCGTGGCTTCGGAGGCACCCTGAGCTTCAGCGTGTGCGGCGGACTCGATGCCATCAAGGTGTTCCTGCCCCGGCTGCGGTATGCGCATCGCGCCGCCAATCTCGGGTGCGTTGAGACGGTCGTTGGGCCACCACTCCTCACCAGTCACGTCGAGTGCACTCCGGAGGAGCGCGCCGCGGCCGGCATCCCGGAGGGTCTCGTGCGTTACTCGACCGGTATCGAGTACGTGGCGGATCTGATTGAGGATTTGCAACAGGCACTTGCGGCTATCGCCTGACGGGCCGCTCTTGCTGACAGTCGTGGCAGACAACAGTGACGCAGGTCGAGGGTTTAGCTCCTAACGTCTGCGGGGGTATGCACGGATCGCCGGGAACGAGACGCAAGGTACCCCCGCAAGGCCCGACCGTTCGAGATTATGGAAGTCTGTACTGACCTCCCCCCGCACAGGTCTCCTGAAGTCTCTGGTCTCACTCGCCCTCGTCGCAGCCACCTGGGGCGGCTATCAAATGTACAGTCATCACCAGGCCGTACGCGCGTTACAGGATGTATTGGCCAGCTCCGATGCCAACGGCTTCGTCGATGTGCCGCCGCCTGACAATCAGGATTCGGACACGATCTATGTGGTCGCCGCGCAGAATTGCCCGCATGCCGCCGCGCAGCAGGCTGACCGCCTGGCCAAGGAATTAGGGGCACAAGGTATGCCGGTTGTGCGCACCAGACAGGTGTCCTTCCGTCCGCAGCAGGTGGACCGCGCCACCATGAGCCGTCTCAGTGTGGTGATGAACGGACCCTTGCCCCTGGTCTTCATTCACGCTCGTGTGGCGCCGAACCCCGAACTCGATCGGGTCATGGCGGAACACCGCCGACCCGGGTCGACCCGGACGCTGCGCTAACGGCAATTCGGGAATCCTCATGGTTACGGCATCCTGGCGGCGCGGTTGGGAATGCGCGTGTGCCGTAGCGCGGAGCTATTTTCTCTCTACTGCCGTCCGGACCGCCAAGGCGTAACCCGATACGCCGCATCCTGGCGAGCTACTTCGACAGTATCTTCAGAGGCACGGGTGGCACGATGCCGTGCGCCTCGGCGAAGTTGCCCTGGTTGATCGCAAGGCTCACGAGGCCGCGCGAATCGATGTATAGCAGGGGCTTGCCGACCGGCACGCCGCCAAATGTCTTCACGAAGGGCACGGCGAATTCCTTCCCCGAGAGCCTGACGCGTACCGTGTCGCCAAACTGGTAGCCGAGCTTCATGAGGTCATCGCGCGCGACGTTGGTCACGAGGTTGCCGAACGGACCATCGAGGGCCACGATCTGGCCCTGGATCCCGGTGGAATCGACGGTCATGCGGGGGATGTCGAGACGCGTCACGCCCTTCAGTTCCGGGCCCGCGTCCTTCCAGTCCTCGCCCCGCTGCAGGTGCGCGGCGGCCGGCGAATAGATGTCCCGCCCGTGGAACGTGGACGAGCTGGAACCGGCGAGGCCCCATTTTGGGTTAGTGATCTCGCGGACGCCCTCGATTCCGTCGCGGTCGACGACGAGGGTGATGAGCCCGTTATCCGGCAGCACGAAGTACTGGCCGCGCTTGGTCTTGACGATGATCGAGCGCCGGCTGGTGCCGACCCCCGGATCGATGACCGTCAGGAAGATGGTCCCGGGCGGGTAGTACTGTGAGGTCCGCCCGAGCAGGCGTGCGCCCTCCGAGACCGAGTACGGCCTCACCTGGTGGGTGAGGTCGATGATCTCGGCATCGGGCGCCAGCGTCTTGATGACGCCCTTGCAGATTGCGACGGCGTCGTCGATCGTCCCGAAGTCCGTCATGAACACGATCAGGGGCTTCGGGGTCGGGTCCGCCTGTGTGAGGGTCGGTGCCGCGAGCAGGCCGGCGAGCACCAGGCACCAGATGAGGAGCGCGCCGGATCGGGCGCGAAGAAGTCTCACGTCGGTCATGGCATCATTTTCCAGTCGTCACGGTCGGCTTCGCGTAGTTAGTAAGTGCCGCTGACCGTAGTCCGGCCCTTCGCAGTAGGACGCCACAAAATCGGATCGGTAGCGCATTTTACTGGCTACCGCGATTTTGGGTATGCGAAAGGTAATATCGCGCAAGAATCGCCAAAAGGCAGTCGGCAAGAAGGCCAAGACGATAGCAAAGTACGCCGCCAAGGGATAACACCGGAAAAATGCACGTTGAATGCGATGTCCGAGTTTGCCAGCCCGGCACTCCCCGACGTCCACTTCCGGCGGCCAATTTAAACGGGCAGGGGTTTGAAGATCCAATCCCGGTTCTTCAAGGTACCTACCGGTCAGGAGGTTTGCGCAATTCGCGCTTCTGCGGCTGCCAACTGGCCTTGAACCGGGGATTATCGCGCACCGGATCCAGATCCGCGTTGCGTGCAGCAGCGAGGCCACAAAGCTCGACCGGCACGAGCACGAATGACGGCCCGCTCGCCGCGTCCGCGCTTCGAGGACGGCGGCGGCGAGTGCTGGGGAAGGTTACCCCTGTGCCATGAAAGTGCCGCCAGTCGAGTGGGCGGCGTTCGCTAAATAACAGGCACTCGCTCGTCAACAACAATGGTCCAAAGTAAGTGACTTGCTTGCGTAAGACTCTAGGTCACCACTCCCCGAGGAGTGCTGCTTGATTCCATGAGTTAAAGCGGCGCGCCGGCACGGAGCCGGCGCGCCTCTCGGGGGAGAGGGTCCGGTACTTGCCCAGAAGAAGGTCGCGGATCTTCTGTTGCGCGTCCTTACATTCCTCCGGCGTCATTTCCAGGAAGCCCTTGCCCTTGCAGGAGTTCTGGCCCTTGCAGGCGTTATTGGCGCTCTTGCAGGCTGACTGACCCTTGCATGCATTCACGCCGGTGCACTGGACCTTCGCCTCAGAGGCGGCGAAGCTAGTGCTCACAAAGCCGGCGCCGAATAGGATCGCGGCTGCGGTGGCAAGCGTTGCGCCGGAGGTGTTCTTCAATCGCATGGGTGAGTTCTCCATTGTGTAGATGATGGCCCGTTCAGGTAAGAAGACCGGGCCGAGCCGTGATTTGTTACGCGACACCGAGGATTGCTGGGCGCGGCGTCGCAGCACGCTTTACTGCTCATTTTTTAGGTTTGTTTGCTTCGCGGGTCGTCGGACAGCTCGCAACGGCTGTTAAGCAAGCGGAGCGGGGGAACGGTTGCCCCAGGCCAAAGTCGATGATCGCGCATGATATGCGAGCTGCCGCTACGGGCGAGCGCCGCCCATCCTGAGGCGCTGAAGCAATGCGAGCCAATCGATGAGCTCATCGCAGCATTCTGTGATTCTCACCGAGGTTATTTGTCACCCTGGATCGGCGGCCACGCGCGCTCGAAATTCATGCACAATCGATGGATCGGCGAGGGATCGCACCTCGCATTCCAGAGGGCCCGAAGAAATGAGAGTGACCTTCGCCCACGGCCCGCGTCCTTTGGTGCATAGCGGCATTGAAGCGGCTTTGTCCCGATTCATCCCAATCGGCCGGTGGTTCGTGTTGTGCGTCCTCGCGACGTCACTCGGAATCGCTCGCGCGGGCGCCGAGGCTTCGGGGAAGCTCCCGGTGCGCGTGGTGGTCGTCACGACTTTCGAAATCGGTAACGATACGGGCGACACGCCGGGCGAATTCCAGGCCTGGGTTGAGCGCCTGCCGCTGCCGCAGGTCCTCCCGTTTCCGTTGGGCAATCATGCGCTGCGGTACAACCCCGAGAAGCAAGTCCTGGGAATTGTCACGGGCGAAGGCTCGCTGCGTGGCGCGGCCTCTATCATGGCGCTCGGCCTCGACGATCGGTTCGATCTCTCGAAGGCGTACTGGCTTGTACCCGGGATCGCCGGTATCGATCCCACTTACGCCTCCGTCGGCTCCGCCGCCTGGGCCGAGTGGATCATCGACCGGGATCTCAACTTCGAGATCGATGCACGTGAGATCCCGCCGGACTGGTCAACCGGGCACGTCCCTCTGGGCCGCAGCAAACCCTTTCAGCCGCCGACCCCGGAGCTCGATCGGCCCAATGCCGTCAACGGATATCACCTCAACCCCGGACTCGTCGAGTGGGCCTACCAGCTGACGCGCGATGTGCATCTCGAAGACACACCCGCCCTAAAGGGCGTTCGTGCCGGCTATGCACGCTACCCCAACGCGCTGAAGCCACCCTTCGTTCTCAAAGGTGACGAGGTCTCGGCTTCCGATTGGTGGCTGGGGGAGCGCATGAATACCCTCGCCCAGCAATGGATGGCTTACTGGAGCGGCGGCAAGGGACGCGCAGTCACGACGGCAATGGAAGACTGCGGCATAATGACCTCCCTGACCTACCTTTCTCGCACGCATCGCGTGCGGCTGGACCGTGTTCTCGTGCTGCGCACCGGTTCCGACTACACCGTCCCCGCATCCGGCCAGACGGTCACGCAGCTTCTGGCGACTGAGGCGGCAGAGGATGCCGTTCTGCCGGCATTTGGGCCCGCACTCGAGGCGGCATATCGGGTCGGCAGTCCGGTCGTGAACGAGATAGCCGGCAACTGGGCGAAATACGCTGCGGTGACACCGGTCGCGAAATGACGGCCTGCAGCGCCCACCGTGACGTAACGCCTTGCAAGCGCAAGGTGTGATCGTTCTCGAACGAAAGGCAACTTCGGCGAAGGATCTGGCATGTCGAGAACTCCCCGCATAGCCGTCGTCGGTAGTGCCGTAACGGATCTCACGACCTTCAGCGATGTGTTTCCACGAGCCGGCGAGACCCTGTTCGGCAAGAGCTTCAATCTCGGTTTCGGCGGCAAGGGGGCCAATCAGGCCGTTGCAGCGCGGCTTTGTGGCGCCGAGGTGCTTATGGTTGCCCGTGTGGGCAACGACCTGTTCGGGGAGGCCACGCTCAAGAACTTCGCTTCTTACGGAATCGACACGACGCACGTGCAGGTCGTGCAGGGCACTTCCACAGGCGTCGCCCCCATATTTGTCGAGCCCAACGGGCAGAATCGCATCATCGTGGTCAAGGGTGCGAATGAGCATCTGCACCCCGTCGACGTCGATGCGGCGACCCCGTTGCTGCGCGGGGTCGATACAATCATTCTGCAATTCGAGATTCCGCTCGAGACGGTCTATCACACGGTGCACTTCGCGCACGCGAACGGTATTCGCTGCATCGTCAATCCGGCACCGGCAGTGCCGATGGAAGTGAGCCAGCTTACCTCTGCGGACTACTTCATTCCGAATGAGACCGAGGCGGAGCTGATCACGGGCCTTGCGGTGCACACGCCCGAGGAAGCTCGCACCACGGCTGCGGCGCTCCTGCAGAAAGGCTTCCGCAAGATCCTGCTCACGCTCGGCGCGCGCGGCTCGCTGCTTGCCGACGCATCAGGCAGCACGGAGGTCGCACCGTTTCAGGTCACACCGCTCGACACCACCGGCGCGGGGGATGCCTTCATCGGCAGTCTTGCGGTGTTTCTCGCCGAAGGCCTCCCGGAATTGCAGGCGGCGGCGAGAGCAAATCTCTACGCGGCACTCTCAACGACCCGAGTGGGCACCCAGAAGTCATTTCTCGCGCGAGCCGAATTCGAGGCCGCATGGGCGCGCGCGGCCGCGGATCGATAATCGATCTCGAGCGCATCCACGCACCGCAGGCCGCCAAAACACGAGGACGCGTTCAATGTTCGTCGTGCATAGCTATCCACTGGCCGTCGCTTTGTGCGTCGTCACCATGCTGTGCTGGGGCTCGTGGGCCAACACCCTCAAGCTCGCAAGCCGCGGCTGGCGGTTCGAGCTGTTCTACTGGGACTACACGCTCGGCGTGCTGCTCCTGACACTCGTGCTGGGATTGACCCTCGGCAGCAACGGCACAGCAGGACGCCCATTCGCTGCGGATCTGGCGCAGGCCTCGGCGGCCAGTTGGGGCTCGGCACTGCTCGGCGGTGCCGTTTTCAACCTGGCGAACATTCTGCTCGTCGCGGCCATCGAGATTGCCGGCATGGCGGTCGCGTTCCCGATCGGCATCGGCCTGGCGCTCCTCATTGGAGTGATCCTCAACTACATCGCAGATCCGGTAGCGAACGTTGCGCTGCTCGCAGGCGGGGTGTTGCTCGTGATGCTCGCCATCCTTCTGGATGCGGTCGCCTATCGACGCCTCGCGGGCGGTGCCGCCATGGTCAGCCGAAAGGGGCTGGTGCTGTCGCTGGCCTGTGGCGTATTCATGGGCCTGTTCTACCGTTTTGTCGCCGCCTCGATGTACCACGACCCGTCCGCCCCCACGGCCGGCAAGATGGGCTGTTACGCTGCCGTCTTCGTGTTGGCCGTTGGCGTGCTCCTCAGCTCCTTCGTGTGGAACACGTTCGCGATGAAACGGCCCTTCGTTGGCCCACCGGTGAGTTTCGGCAGTTACTTCCGCGGCAGCCTGGGTTCCCATCTCAGCGGCGTTCTCGGAGGAGTGATCTGGGGAACAGGCACGGCGCTCAATCTCATTGCCTCCGGTCGTGCCGGTTTCGCCATCTCCTACGGCCTGGGGCAGGGTGCGACCCTGGTTGCGGCCATCTGGGGTGTGTTCATCTGGAAGGAGTTTCGCGCAAGTCCGGCGGGCACTTCCAAGCTGCTCGCGGCGATGTTCGTGAGCTACCTGGGAGGCCTGGTGCTGATCATTCTCGCGCGCGAGTGATCGGGCTTGCCGTCCATGGCCACGATGAGCGTCTCGCGCCGGCCGATTCTCACGCGGACAGCAACTCTCCAAGGGTAGCTGCGACGGTCGCGGTGGCCGCCTTCAGGTCATTGAGCCGCAGGCACTCATCCGCCGCATGACCGTGCGCTTCGGCGAGCGTTCGAGGTCCGGCCCCATAGAGCACCGTGGGGATTCCGGCGGCGGCATAGTGACGCGCGTCGGTGTATAGCGGCACGCCGTGCTCGCCGACGGGTACGCCGAGGAAGTGCTCACCGTGTCGCTGCAGCGCCTGCGTCAATCGCTCCGAGCCAGGCAGTTTCTTCAGGGGCTCGGCGAGCAGCACCCGCCGCAACTCGACCCGGATACCTGCGAAGGCAGCGCCCGCCTCGAGGATCAACACACGCAGCTCGGCCTCGGCTGCCTGTGGATCCTCCTCGGGAATGATGCGCCGGTCGATCCGGAAGACGACCCGATCGGGAACGACGTTGGTGTTGATGCCGCCCTCGATCAGCCCGACGTTGAGCGTCGGATGAGAGATGCCGGTGATGCTCGAGCGGCGTGTCTTGAGCGCGCCGCGGGATGAATAGATCGCCTGCAGGATTCCCGTGGCGGCGGCCAGGGCATCGATCCCGGACTCGGGCATCGCCGCATGTCCCTGGCGACCGTGCACGACGACCTCCAGGTGCAGGCACCCGTTGTGAGCACTGGTCACGGCGTAGGAGAAGCCCGCGCAGATGGCGTAGGTGGGCCGGCTCAATTCCTGCTCGAGGAGCCAGCGAGGGCCGATGTCGCCACCCGTCTCCTCGTCATACGTGAAGTGCAGTTCGACGCTGCCCTTCAGCCGCGCCTGCTTATCGCGCTCGAGCTGTGCGAGCGCGCGCAGTGCAAACGCGTAGGTCGCGAAGTCTGATTTGCTTACCGCGACCCCGCGACCGTACATGGTCGGCCCGTTCGCGGGGTCTTCGAGGACCGCCGCGCCGTAGGGATCCTGGGTCCAGCCCGCACCGGGGGGCACCACATCGCCATGGGCATTGAGCGCGATGCAGGGGCCCTCATCGTCAAAGCGATGCCGCACGATCAGGTTCGTGGCGGAGATCATCCCGGCGGCGGCTACGGAGGGGGCGGGCACCGAGTGGACCTCGACGGTGAACCCTGACTCTTCGAGCAGTGTGCGAGCCTTTTGCGCGTGCGCCGCACAGTCACCCGGGGGATTGTCGGTCGGGATGCGCACGAGCTCGGCAAGGAAGGCGCACTCCCGATCGAAGTCGCGCGCCACGATCGGGCCGAGCGCGGCATCGAGCGAACGGCCGTCGGCCCGGCTCGCGCCGCTCATGTGGCGGCGTAGCTCAGCAGGAAATCCGCGAATACCCGGGCGGCAACGTCTGCGTCCTCTGCGGTGAGGGACTCGGCGGGGTGATGACTGATGCCACCATTGCCGCAGCGTACGAACAGCATGCCCATCTCGGTGATTTTTGCCATCACCATCGCATCATGTCCCGCGCCGCTTGGCAAATAGCGCGGCTCGGCCATGCCCGCCGCCCGGATGATGCTGTCCGCCCATCGCCGCTGCAGCTTCGCCGAGCAGGGAACGCTGCCTGTCTCATGGGTTCTGCGCCACTCGAAGGTGACACGCCGAGCGGCGCAGATCCGCTCAACCTCCGCCATCACGTCCGCGAAGGCTGCCTTGCGCACCTCGTCGCGGTCGGCGCGGATATCGATACTCAGCTCGCAGCGTCCGGGGATGACGTTCATGGCGCCCCCCTGCACCTGTAGTTGACCGACGGTGCCGACGAGCCCCGGCGTGCCGCTGCAGCGGCGCTCCACGGTGAGTACGATCTGCGCTGCCGCTGCGGCCGCATCGCGCCGCGATCCCATCGGCACGGTCCCGGCGTGGCCGCTCAAGCCGACGATGGTGAGAACTCCGCGGATGCCGCCGGCGATCGAAGTCACGACGCCTACGGGTGCTCCTGCCTCGAGCAGCACGGGTCCCTGCTCGATGTGCACTTCAACAAAGCCGAGGAGCGTCCGCGGATCGAGCGCGGCCGAGGCAATCGCCGCCGGATCGAGACCGGCGTCCTCCAGGGTCTGGCGCAGGCTCGTGCCGCCGGCATCCACGCTCTCAAGCGCCGCGGTCTCGAACGTCCCGCTGAGCGCGCGACTGCCAAGGAACGGCGACTTGAACCGCACTCCCTCTTCCTCGGCGAAGGCGACGATGCTGAGCGTGAAGGGCAGACGAATGCCCGTGCGCCGCAGATCCGAAGCCACCGCGATCGGCAGCAGGATACCGAGGCGTCCATCGAAGTGTCCGGCGTTGACCACGGTGTCATAGTGCGATCCCGTAACGAGGGTGGCGCCCTCAGCATCCGTACCGCTTAAGCGTCCGATGACGTTACCGATGGCGTCGACCGACACCTCAAGGCCCGCGCTCAGCATGAAATCACGGATCTCGGCGGCGGTTGCCCGGTGCGCAGGCGTGAGATAGGAACAGGTGAGTCCTTGTGAGTCCTCACTGAAGCGCGCCAGGTGCTGCGCCATGGCGATAATGCGCACGCCCGGCGGATCTGTAAGGAGCTCCGCGAGTCTGAAGCGCGCGATCCTGCCGATCTCACGCAGCGCCGTGGCGCGCTCCTCTTCGAGGCCGTGACCCGCCCGTTGCTGCATGGCCTCAAGGACCGAAGCGCGCGTGTGACCCTTCACCGCCAGAACGAACGGAAAGCCGAACTTGCGCGAATATGCCGCGTTCAGCTCCTGCAGCCGGGCGAATTCCTGCGGGGAGCAGGCGGCGAGACCTGCTCCCTGCTGTTCGCGCGTGGACTCCTGCGTCAGCTCCCCGCGAATGGCCGCGCGGCCTGCGAGCTCGGGGTGCGCCCGGATCAGGGCGAGCTGCTCCTCGAGGCTGGCGGAGCCGACCGCGGCGCACATCGCTTGTTCGAGTTGCAGGACGGAGGCGAAGTGGCGGGCGGACACGACGCGCTCGGCAACCCAGGAGGAGCGTTCGAACACGGGAGCGAGCGTGGCCACGAATTGCGGCGCCGACAGCGCGTTGAGCTCCTGGAGGCTGATCACGATAGGGGGGCCCGCCCGTAGCGGTATTGTGACAGGATACGCGCCATGGAAAAGGTGTTCATCTCAGCCGATGAGCTGCTGCGGGACTCCATGGAGCTCGCCCGGCGGGTCGTCGCAAGTGGCATGCGCCCGACGTTCCTGGTCGCCATGTGGCGCGGCGGTACCCCGGTCGGCATCGCGGTGCAGGAAGTGCTCGAGTACTACTCGATTCACGTCGACCACATCGCGATTCGCACCTCCTCCTACGCCGGCATCGACCTGCAGCATAAGACCGTGCGGGTGCACGCCACGGATTACCTGGTGTCGCATCTGGAGGCCGAGGATGAGCTCCTGATCGTCGATGATGTTTATGACTCCGGACACAGTCTGGAAGCGGTCATGGAGGAGCTCACGCGGCGCTGCCGGCGGAACCTGCCGCAGAAGATCCGCATCGCTACGGTGTACTACAAGCCCAAGCGCCGGCGCAGCGCGCTGCTGCCCGACTACTTCGTGCACGAGACCGATCACTGGCTGGTCTTTCCGCACGAACTGCAGGGACTCACGCGCGAGGAGATCCTGGCGCACAAGCCCGTCGGGGAGAACTTCTTCGACCCCCTGACCCACGACCCTGTCACACCCAAGGCCTCGGTCAGGCGAGATAAATGAAGCGTCCCACGCACAGGGCCGCGAGCACGTAGACGAGCCAGTCGCGCGAGCGCGCCTGTCCGCGCACGAGCTTCAGTACGGCGTGGCTCACGATGCCAAAGGCGAGGCCGTTCGCGATCGAGTAGGAGAGGGGTATCATGATGGCGGTCAGAAAGGCCGGAATGGCCTCGTCCGGTTCCTGCCACTTCACTTCCGCGAGCGCGCCCATCATCAAGGCACCCACCAGTATCAGGGCCGGCGCGGTCGCTGCGGCCGGGATGGCCTGCACGAGGGGCGCGAAGAACAGGGTGCCGAGGAACAAGAGCCCGACCACGACACTCGTGAGTCCGGTGCGTCCGCCCACCGCAACGCCCGAGGCGCTCTCGATGTAACTGGTGACCGGGCTCGTGCCGGCGAGTGCTCCCACGAGCACCGCGATCGAGTCGGCGAGCAGGATGCGATTCATGCGCGGAACCGTCCCGTCGGCGGCAACGAGTCCCGCGCGCTTGGTAACGGCCACCAGGGTGCCGACGTTATCGAACATGTCCACGAACAGGAACACGAACACGATCTCGATGAGCGACAGTCCGAGGCCGCCCTTGAGATTGAGGGCCGCCGGCACGTCGAGCCGGAACGCGGTCGCCGACAGGTCCGCGAGGTGATACGAGGAGGGCGTGAAGCTCGAATACCCCAGGGCCCAGGCGAGGATCGCAACGCTCAGGATGCCGATGAGCATGGCACCCTTCACGGCCCGAGCCTGGAGAGCTGCGATGACGAGCAGGCCCAGCATGGCGAGCGCGGGGGTCGAGGCGGTCAGCTTTCCCAGACCCACGGTCGTGCCGGCGTTGGCGACGATCACTCCGGCGTCCTTCAAACCGATGAACGCGATGAAGAGGCCGATCCCGCCGCTTACGGCCGCGAACAGCGAGCGGGGCACCGCGCTCATGATGAGCTGGCGCACGCCGGCGAGCGTTAGCAGAAAGAATGCAACGCCCGAGATGAACACGCACCCGAGTGCCGTCTGCCACGGCAGGCCCATGGTCTTCACCACGGTGTACGTGAAGTACGCGTTGAGCCCCATCCCGGGTGCGAGCGCGAGCGGGTAATTCGAGAGCAGTCCCATCAGGATGCTGCCGAAGCCGGCCGCGAGACAGGTCGCGGCTGCGACCCCTGCGACGGGCATGCCCGCATCCCCGAGAATCAGCGGATTGACCACGACGATGTACGCCATGGTGAGGAAGGTCGTGAGCCCTGCGAAGAGCTCCGTGCGCAGCGTCGTGCCGTGGCCTTTGAGATCGAAGTTTCTTAAGAGCACAAATTCCGATCGCTGCAACCGCAGCCGTCAGTGAGACGCTCCGTGTCCGATCCACATGAGTACCGTGGCGCGTTCTTCGTCCGTCATTCGCGTAAGGTTGCCGAGGGGCATCGTGCGCAGTGCGAGCTGCTTCTGCACGTCCGGCAGGTGTGCACGCAGCTCGTTGAGGGTCTCTAGCACGACCCCGTTGGGCGGTGAGTTGAATCCCGGCTGAGTCGGCCGGATGGCGTGACAGGGCACACAGCGCTGTTCGACGATCGCATGCACGAGGGCGGCATCGGGCACGGGCGGCGCGGTCTCCTGCGGGAAGGCCGCCGCGAGCTCACCCGGGGCCGTGGTGCGCGCCGGCGCGAGCGCTGCCACCAGGGCGATGATCGTCGCAACCGCAAGCGCCGCCGGCAGTGCCGCGAGCCATCCGCGACGGCCTTCCGGCTTGTGCCGTGCGACGAACCAGAAGCGGATGCAGGCCCCTGCGAAGCTGAGCGCGATGAGCGTCACCCAGTTGTTCCGTCCGCCGTAGGTCATGGCGGAGTGGTTACTCACCATGGTGAACACCACGGGGAGCGTGAAATAAGTGTTGTGGACGGAACGCTGCTTACCCCGCACACCCGGGGCGGGGTCGGGCTCACGGCCCTCGCGCTTGGCGCGCACGAGCTCGCGCTGGCCTGGAATGATCACGAACAGCACGTTGGCGACCATGATGGTGCCGAGCGCGGCACCGAAGAGCATGAACGCACCGCGGCCGCTGAAGAGCTGACACAGCCCCCAGGCCAGGAGCGCCGTCATGACGGCCAGCACGGCGCCGAGCACACGAGCATCGCGCGCCAGCGGCGAACGACACACCAGATCGTAGGCGAGCCAGCTCACGATGAGCACACTGAGCGCAATGACGATCGCCGCGGGCTTGGTGAGCGCGGCGACCGAGGGGTCGATCAGGTAGGCCTCGGCTCGCAGCAGATACAGCAGGGTGAGGAGTGCAAAGCCCGACAGCCACGTCGTGTAAGCCTCCCAGTAGAACCAATGCAGCGTTGGCGGCAGTTTCTGCGGGGCGAGGCGGTACTTCAGCGAGCGATAGAAGCCCCCGCCGTGCACCGCCCACAGTTCGCCTGCGACGCCGGCATCGCGATCGCTCGGGTCACGCACGGGCTCCAGGTGGTTGTCCAGCCATACGAAGTAGAACGAGGCGCCGATCCAGGCAATGCCGGCAACCACGTGCAGCCAGCGCAGGAGCAGGTTGCCCCAATCGAGGAGGTAGTCGATCACGGTGTCAGCACGGTGCGCTCGTGAGCTGCTTGCGTCGGGCCGCAGCTCGCGCAGCCGCGATCGCACTCTTCGAGTGAGCGCACGGCGCTTCGCGCGGCGGCGGCGCCGATCTGCTGCAGCAGCTGCGCTGCGATGGCCACCGCAATCGCACTCGGCCACTTGCTGGCGATGCCCGGCACGCCGACCGGGCAGGCGAGCCGCGCGATGGCATCCGCCGCGACCCCCTCGCGGGCGAGTCGCGAGCGGAAGCGAGCCGCTTTGCTGAGTGAGCCGATCAATCCGAGCCAGGCGAAGCGGTTCCACTTGAGGAGCGTGCGGCACAGCTCGTAGTCGAGGGCGTGACTGTGCGTCATGACGACGAAGTAGGCGCCCGCCGGAGCCTTATCGAGGGTTGCCGTGGGGTCAGTAGAGTGCCGGACGTGCATCCGCTCGGTGTCCGCACCCGGCAGCCATTTGGCGCGCGAGTCGGTCCAGGTCAGCCGCACGGGCAGCTCGGCCAGAATCCTGGCGAGTGCCTGACCGACGTGACCTGCGCCGTACAGCCACACCTCCGGCATGGGAGCGTCCAGACGCTCGAATAACGTCGGTTCCCCATGCGCGCCGTGGATGAGGCGTGGGAGCGCTGACTCAGGCGCGGGCAGCGGCGCGCCTTCACCGTCAGGGTCGCGAACGAGCCGATGGTGCATACCGCCGGGGGTGATCGTGCTCACGAGTAGCGCGCGGCCGCTCTCAGCTGCCGTCTGGGCCTCGCGCAGCTCATCCAGGCTCGTTCTGCCGTAGCGCTCGATCCACAGCGTCACCACCCCACCGCAGCACTGTCCGAGATCGGCACCGAGTACGAAGCGACAGATGCGGGCAGGGACTTCGTCGGTCTCAAGGAGCTCGCGCGCCGCGGC